>TARA_R110002050_G_scaffold48356_3_pt1 | contig 183512 bp, 153 predicted proteins | sample TARA_R110002050 | Tara Oceans TARA_R110002050 (sample SAMEA4396988) | marine metagenome | biome: Polar Biome; feature: [DCM] deep chlorophyll maximum layer (ENVO:01000326); material: water (ENVO:00002006), including particulate matter (ENVO:01000060) such as... | depth 25 m
TAGAACTAGTTCAAATTGCACCTCTAAAAGACCCTATTTATATTAATGTAAATGGCTCTCATATTGCTATACGTCGTTCAATGGCTAAATTGATTGAATTAGAAATAATTGAAGACGAAGCCACCATATGAGCAAACAAATTAAAGTAGCACTTATTGGTAACCCAAATACGGGAAAAACATCGGTCTTTAATCAACTTACTGGGTTAAATCAAAAAGTGGGTAACTACCCTGGAATCACAGTAGAGAAAAAAGAAGGAATTTGTAAGCTCCCAAGAGGGGTTAAAGCTCATATCATAGATCTACCTGGCACCTATAGTCTTAACACGACATCTTTAGATGAAAGTGTTGCTGTAGAATTACTATTAAATAAAAATGATAAAGATTACCCTGACGTTGCTATTGTAATTGCTGATGTAGAAAACTTGAAGCGTAATCTTTTGTTATTCACGCAAATAAAAGATTTAAAAATACCTACCATATTAGTAATCAATATGGCAGACCGAATGTCTCGAAAAGGTATTTCTATTGATATTCCATTATTGGAAAAAAAGCTAGATACTAAGATTGCGCTTATCAGTACCCGAAAAAATATAGGTATTGAAAAATTAAGGGAATTAATCATGGACTACAAAAGTCTTTCGATAACCCCGAATATTGACACTACCGTTATCGCGCCTGAATATTTTGAAAGACTCAGAACTACCTTTCCTAAAGAAGATCTGTATAAGCTTTGGTTGGTGATTACTCAAGATGTTAATTTCATGCCTATTGAAAAAAATCTTTTTCAAAATGCTGCCTCTTTTGCCACCAAATCCAAACCTGAATTAAAAAAATTACAACAAAAAGAAACCATTCTCCGGTATCAGTTTATTAACGGAATCTTAAAGGAAACACATAAAATAGATATGAATGCCGCCAAAGGTCTTCGTGCTACTTTTGATAAAATATTGACGCATAAAGTATTTGGATATGTAATCTTCTTTTTAATATTACTAACCATATTTCAAGCCATATATGACTGGAGCTCATACCCCATGGAATTTATTGAAAATTCATTTGCCAGCGCAAGTGAATGGGTAAAAAGCACATTACCACCTGGTGTTTTCACCGATTTAATTGCCGAGGGTATTTTAGCTGGTATCGGAGGCATTGTCATCTTTATTCCACAAATTGCCTTTTTATTCTTATTTATTGCGCTCCTAGAAGAAACGGGCTATATGAGTCGTGTTGTGTTTTTAATGGATAGACTTATGCGACCTTTTGGGTTAAGTGGTAAGAGCGTTGTGCCTTTAATCTCAGGAACAGCTTGTGCTATTCCCGCTATTATGGCTACCCGAACCATAGAAAACTGGAAAGAACGTTTAATTACAATACTGGTAACACCATTTACCACCTGCTCGGCAAGGTTACCTGTTTATCTAATTATTATTGCCTTAGTAATTCCAGAAGGCCGATTTTTTGGTCTTAGCTATCAAGCCTTAACACTAATGTTACTCTATTTAATTGGTTTTTTAGCTGCTATTATATCTGCGATGATCTTGAACAAAATTTTAAAGATCAAAAGCAAATCTTTTTTTGTGATAGAAATGCCAAATTACAAACTGCCATTATTAAAAAATGTAGCTTATACTGTCCTTGAAAAAACAAAAAGTTTTGTTTTTGGAGCAGGTAAAATTATTCTAGCCATTTCAATAATATTATGGTTTTTAGGTTCTAATGGTATTTCAGATGAATTTAAAAATGCAGATGCTATTGTTACAGAAAGAATCAAAACTGAAGGCTTATCTGCATTTAATATTTTAACCATTGAAAAAGAGCTAATTGATTATGAAAAAGATCTCCTTTATAGCAAAACAAGAATAATTTATAAAATTAAACCTCAGCTTTTAAAAGACTCGTTGAAATTAATGAAAGCGAAACTTTTCAATCACGCAAAAGGTCAAGAGATTGCTAGCTTTAAACTTGAAAATTCCTATATGGGTTATATGGGCAAAGCGATTACGCCAATTGTGGAACCTTTAGGGTATGACTGGAAAATAGGTATTGCTGTATTAACATCATTCGCTGCTCGGGAAGTTTTTGTCGGAACTTTGGCTACGATTTACAGTGTTGGGAGTGATGAGCAAGAAACCATTACCAACCGAATGGCAGCAGAGATAAATCCAAAAACTCAAAAACCATTATTTAATCTTGCTTCAGGCATATCCCTCTTACTCTTCTACGCATTTGCCATGCAATGTGCTAGTACATTAGCGGTAGTAAAAAGAGAGACGAATTCTTGGAAATGGCCCATTGCTCAATTAGTATTTATGAGTGCTTTTGCGTATATTGTAGCTCTAGTTGCATATCAAATATTAAAATAATATGGCACTCCTACAAAACATATTAATGTATTTAACGCTAGCTATTGCAGTTGGTTATGTTACTAAAAAATACCTATTACCCAAAAAGTTTTTTTCTTCTAAAAAGCAAAACCAAAAAGGTTGTGGATCTACTGATTGTGGTTGCCATTAGAACATTCTTATTTTACTAATTTTAATGACATCTGTTTTTATTATTACAGAACAGGCAACTCTTTCCTTCTTTATTTCGTCTTATAAGATAACAGACAATTTTTATCTCAAAACACGAGTACTACGATTCAAAACAGTTAAAGTCGTATTAAATAGGTCTTAACAAAATCCAAAAAATCGTGATTACAAGCTATTCTATGATTTGTTTTGCCTTAAATAAACCAATAATTCTATGAGCAAAAAAACTACACTTCTATTTTTAATCATTACAAATTTCTGCATATCATTGAATCATGCACAAACAATTAGTGCTAAAATAGTGGATTCAATTACGCAACAAGCAATTCCATTTGCTACCATACAATGGTCTACAGATAAAGGAGTAATTACCAATGAAGAAGGACAATTCAATATAATAATAGATGCGACAATTAAACCAAAAGATTCATTATATATAACATGTATAGGTTATGAAACCCTTGGAAAAACTTTCAATGAATTTACAGACAGTATTGTGTATTTAAGCCCGAAAACTATAGCATTGAATAACGTAATCGTCTCTAATAAACAATATAGTGCAGAGGAAATCATAGCTTTAGTTAAAGAAAATTTAGACAATAACTACACGAAAGAGCTAACTAAAAAACGTATATTTTTTAGAGAGCGCAATTACCAAAATTTAAACAAAACAAACTATTCAAAGTTTGAGTCAACTATTAGCGCGTTTAATAGCAAATTTTTAGATCAGCTTATTGCTTCTGTACCTAAATCTGATGAACACTATACAGAAACACTTTTTGATCTCTATGGAAATTTCGAGAAAGAAAAGCAGAAAATAAATCTGATTAAAGCCTCTGAACTCTATGATAAAAATAGTGAAATAGATCTAAAAACTTTGGAAGAAAAATTCAATAAAATAATTAAAGACAATGTAAAAACCACCTCCTATTTCAAAGTAAAATCTGGAATTTTTGGTAGTAAAGTTGAATCCGATGATCTTTTTGGAACGCCTGTAGATTCTACTGATGTTGCTGCGCTTAATAAAAAACTAGAGCAAGAACAAAAAAGAAAAGAAAACCGAAAAAAATATTTTGCCAAGGGTATAAAGAATGATGTTTCAAGTGTTTTTGAAAATTTAATTTTCATGGATGATACAGACCTGAATTTTATTACAAAATCGCGCAAATACAAGTTTAGCTTATTAGATTTTGTTTACTTAGGTCAAGATGCTGTTTATGTGTTGAAATTTGAACCAAAAGGTTCAGCAGACTACAAAGGAACTATTTATGTTAATTCCGATGATTTTGCTGTAGTTCGGGCAGAGTATGAAAATGTAAAGTCTATAAAAACATTTAAACTTCTCGGTATTTCAATGAATGAATATTTAGCTAAAGGAAAAATGATTTTCTATAAAGGTGATAATGATCGCTACAATTTAAGATATCTGGAAAAAGAAAGTGGGGCAAGCATTGGTGTAAAAAGGCCATTAAAAATTATTGAAAAGAATAAAATCGTAAAGGGTAGAAATAAGCAAAACGAGCTTTCTCTAAAAATGGATCTTGGAATCACAAGTACTAGTAAGTATGAAATTGTTGTTTTTGATACAGAAAATACTTCGATTACAGATTTTGATTCTTTGACTGAAGACAATTCTATTTTACCTACCTATATGCCAAGATATAATCCGGAGTTTTGGAAAGGGTATACAATTATTGAACCTAATGCTGCTATTCGAGAATTCACCTCTATCGAAGAAAATTAAAAGTTAAAAAAAACTTAAAATAACGTGCTATATGTAACGATAAAAAATCTTCAAAGTCTTTCATACATAACGAGCCAACTGTATGAAAGACCTTCTTCTAATACTATTTGCATATTTAATTGTTCAAAATATAGCTTTTGCACAAGATTCAATTAACCTTGTTCCCCAGAAAACGTATACAACTAAACCCTTATTAACTAATGCACCTCCCATCATTGATGGCCTATTGAATGACACTTCATGGGATATGGTAGCATGGGCTAGCGATTTTATAGAACAACGCCCTGATGAAAATACACCACCAAACCATCAGACAAAATTTAAAATACTTTATGATGAAAACTACTTATATATTGGCGTACGTTGTTTAGATGACGAGCCTGATAAAATAATAAAGCGCTTATCCCGTCGAGATGGTTTTGAGGGTGATTGGGTCGGCATTTTTTTTGATAGTTACTACGACAAGCGTACCTCTTTTAATTTTATAGTTACAGCAGCAGGAGTAAAAGGAGATGAATTTTCATCAAATAACGGTAATGATTCTGATGAAAGTTGGAACCCTATTTGGTATACCAAAACTAATATTGATGACTTAGGTTGGACCGCTGAAATGAAAATACCATTAAGTCAATTAAAATTTGGGAAATCAAAGGAGCAAATATGGGGGCTTCAATTCATGCGCAAGCTATTTAGAGAAGAAGAACGTTCGGTATGGCAGCGCATCCCACAAGATACGCCTGGTTGGGCAAGTGAATTTGGGTTATTAAAAGGCTTATTAAATATAGAGCCTCAAAAACAACTAGAGATACAGCCTTATACCATTGCCAAATTTGAGACCTATGAGACCGAAGCTGGAAATCCCTTTAGAGATGGAACAGACCATATGTTTACAGGAGGATTGGATGCAAAAATCGGTATCACGAATGACATGACTTTAGATTTAACCATAAATCCTGATTTCGGCCAGGTAGAAGCAGATCCATCAGCCATAGCTTTAGATGGTTTTCAAATTTTCTTCCAAGAACAACGCCCCTTTTTTGTAGAAAACAAGAACATTTTTGATTATAGAGTTTCTCGTTCAGAAGCTGGTAACACTTTCGGTTCCGATAATGTGTTTTATTCCAGAAGAATAGGAAGAAGCCCCCAAGGATACCCAAATCTAGAAGATGGCGAATTCGTAGATCAACCTGAAAATACGGCCATATTAGGTGCTGCAAAATTTAGTGGTAAAACAAAAAAAGGATGGTCTATTGGTATTTTAGAAAGTTTGACTGCAAATAAATATGCAGTAATCGATAGTAATGGCGAACAAAGAAAAGAACTTGTAGAACCATTAACCAATTACTTTGTTGGCCGAATACAAAAAGATTTTAATGATCGAAATACCTTTATTGGAGGAATTTTTACAGCTACCAATAGAAACAATCTTACTGAAGAATTAGATTTTTTACATGAAGCTGCGTATACTGGCGGTTTTGATTTTAAACACAATTGGCATGAACGAGATTGGTATATAGGCGGTAATCTTTTGTTTAGCCATGTGAAGGGTAGCGTTGATGCAATCCAAAATACTCAAGAATCTATAACGCATTTGTTTCAACGTACAGGTGCGGACTATTTATCAGTTGACCCCAATAGAACATCCCTGACAGGAACTGGAGGAAATATGCAGCTTGGAAAAATAGGTAATGGTCATTGGAAATTTGAAACTGGTGCTACTTGGCGATCACCAGAACTTGAATTAAATGATATAGGTTTTCAAAGACAAGCAGATGACATTCGCCACTATACTTGGATCGGATATCAAACATTAAAACCCGATAATACGTTTAGAAAAGTAGGTATTAATTATAACCACTGGAGTGTTTGGGATTTTGGAGGCAACCATAACAGCCTCCGGTTTAACACGAATACTTGGCAAAATTGGAAAAACAATTGGTTTAGTAATATTGGCTTTAACTATGCCCCAATTCAATACTCAAATTTCGCTCTTAGAGGAGGCCCCAGATTAAAGCAATCAACAGAAATAGGTTTTTTTAATGGTGTTGAGTCAGATGGTCGAAAAAAATTTCAATATAGTATATTCCATTCTGGAAGTAAAGGAACAGATAATTCTTATAGCTATTATAACATAGAGTTTGGAGTAAAATACCAGCCTATCAACGCGCTAAGCATTTCTGCCTCTCCAGGCTATAGTATTAACAATGATAAGCTCCAATTTGTTGAAAACATCAATTTTAACGGCAACACCAGGTATGTAAATGGTGAAGTGGAGCAAGAAACCTTGAGTATGTCTTTTAGGCTTAATTATACCATTAATCCAAATCTTACCATCCAATATTGGGGTCAACCCTTTATTTCAAATGGTGTGTATTCTAATTTTAAGCAAGTAACCAATCCAATAGCAAAAGATTTTAATTCTAGAATTTCAAACTATTCCTCCGATCAAATTTCACTCGCTGGTGACACCTACGCTATTGACGAAAATTTAGATAACACCCCTGACTATAGTTTCGAAAATCCCAACTTTTCTTTTACTCAATTTAGATCAAATTTAGTATTACGATGGGAGTATAAACCTGGGTCAGAAATTTTTCTTGTTTGGTCTCAGGATCTTTCACAAAGTGGCGACCCTACCGAGGGACTTTTTAAAGCGCTAGAAAACAATCTTTTAGGAGATAAAAAACCTCAGAATATCTTTCTTTTAAAAGCCACTTATCGATTTGTCTTATAAAGACTATATAATATTCTGAACAAATGAATACAATAAAAGACCCCAACCAATTACTAGAAATAATCCACCAAGGGGCGTAATTAGCCCTAAGAGTTTGATTTGTTTATTTTTTGAGGCATATAAACAAAGCCCATAAATACTAAAAGAAAATAAAAGAGTGCCAATAATAAAGCAGTAGGCAATATAAGTTTCAATAGCTGTAGAAAAGTTAAAGTTATATCCAATCACTAGGAGGATTATAGCATGATACATTTGGTATTTCACACCTGTTTCAAAACTTTTAAGTTGATCTTCACTAAAAATTTTCTTTAAAGCATGAGCTCCAAAAGCACCAAAAACTACTGCGAGTAACCCGTAAAGAGCACCAAAAACTTGAACTAATAGAATCATCTTCTTCTAATTTTACTCAAATATAAGGAAGATAACATGAGTTTTAATCAGTGTAAGGAATGGTTTGTTTAACCACAAAATCTTAATTCACATATTCTATTGATACCATTGAAGTTGTTTGTCTTGAAGAAAGATATGCTGGTGATGTTATAAATAATTGCTCTACTTGATTTTCCCAATCACGAGCAACATCAAAATAACTCCTATTTTGAACCGCCATAATCTCATTGCAATCTTCACAAGTATGTTTATAATCCAAAAAGTGATGAGCGAATTCATGAAATGCAACAATTTTTAATATCTCATTATCTAAAGTTGCTACCCAATTAATAACAATACTCTCTATCTCACCGTCTGAATTACGAACTACTTTTCCCAATACTGAACCATTTTCACTTAGTGGCAATGTATTTAAAATATCGATGGTTTTTAGTTGAAATAACTTTTCATTATAGGCTATTCCATACTTATCACATTGTGCGAAAAAATCTGTTAACAATGGTTGAAGTCTTCCGTCTATATCTACACTTTTCTGAGCGAATATTATCGTGTTAAAAAAAATAGTGAAAACTAAAATTAAAGGACATTTGTTTGCCATGTGGTTAATTTTTAATTAAGATTTGGGATCAGTAAAAAATTAAAAGGGAATGGTTAGTTCTCTTGGCATGCGTAATAAATGAATAACGAATAAAATGGTTTTTTATTTTTAGCCTATGGAGGAGAATACTTTAAAATGAATTATATCGGTTTAAGTCTTACTAAAATTAAGGATGTTTATTTTTTTTAAAAATGGAGTGCATACTTTGAAATTCCTATGAAAATAGTTGTTATTTAAAATTAACGGTTAAATCTTTATTTGAATCAACTAAAAAAGAACATTCTTTATAGCTTGGCGGTCCAAAAGTTTTCATCTTAGCATTTGAAAAACCAACAGCCTCTTTCGGAATTCCCAAAAAATTAGTGTCTAAATGCCCATTTTCATTTTCATCATGAAAAACAGCCAAGGCATATAATCCTTGCGGCAAATCAGACAACTCAACAGTTGTAATACCCTTTTGCGCCTTTCCAGTATTTGATTTTAATACATGGTCAAATTCTAAAAAACCTTGTTCATTATCATAAACGGCAATGCTAATATTGCCGGACGAAGTTTTTACATTTCCTACATGTACGGTAAGTGTAAATTGAGAAAACAAAAAAACAGGTAAAAATAGGAGTCCTAAAAAGAGTTTTTGCATTTAGCGAATTTCGAATTTAATCTAATGTATAACAAAAAAAATCTTGCTAAATGTTTCCTCATTAAAATTTAGCATAATTAGCCCCTACCCTAAGCCTACATCAAGTGCCATCATAACAATAAAACCTCCAATGAATCCCATTACTGCGATATCAGAATGATTATCTTGTTGTGTTTCAGGAATAACTTCTTCTACAACGACAAAAATCATAGCTCCTGCAGCAAATGATAGCGCATAGGGTAAAATTGGTTGAAAAGACATTACTGCCCAAGCTCCAATTACCGCAGCTATTGGCTCAACTAATGCTGAGGCTTGCCCATACATAAAGCTTTTGGTTCTACTTAATCCTTGTCTACGTAATGGCATTGCAACGGCAAACCCCTCAGGAAAATTTTGAAGACCTATCCCTAAAGCTAAAGCGACAGCTCCACCAATACTTGCGCCTTCAAAGCCAGCAGCCACCCCACCAAATAAGACTCCAACCGCTAAACCTTCTGGGATATTATGAAGTGTAATTGCCAATGTTAAAAGCGTTGTTTTATGCCAAGGTGTTTTAATACCTTCTTTCTCGCTTTCTTTAAAATTAATATGTAGATGTGGTAAAATTTTATCTAGGCCAAACAAAAAAAGTGCGCCCAGAAAAAACCCAACTGCAGCAGGAATGACCTTAACGAAACCTTCCCCCGGACTCATTTCTATTCCAGGAGCTAGTAAACTCCAAAAACTTGCAGCAACCATTACACCACCTGTAAAACCTAACATGCCATCTAAAACAGCACGATTCATTGTTTTAAATAAAAAGACAAGTGATGCACCAAGTGCGGTAAGCCCCCAAGTGAATATTGTAGCGTAAAATGCTGCTAAAACTGGGTCTATTGATTCGAAATATGAAATTATTTGCTCCATAGTATTTGTTTAAATTCTTATTCTTTTACAATTAATACGGGTATATCAACATTGTGCCTTACTGCATCAACAGTTGTGCCCAACAAAATATCTTTCCATAGTTTATGACCATGTGCACCCATTATTAAAAGATCAAAATTTCCTTGGCTCACTATTTTTGCTATTTTCTTTTTAGGGTTACCAAAAGCCAAGATAATACTTACATTATAATTCATTTCTACTAACTTCTTTTGATAACCTTCTAAATATTTTCGATCACTTAAAGTTTCATAATCATATGTGTTGCTGCCATAAACAAAAGCCCCTGCGGTTTCCACGACATGTATTAAGGTATAATGAGCATCAATGCTCCCTAAACTCAAAGCTGTTTTTATGGATTTTTCGTCTATATTAGAAAAATCAATAGCCACCACAATAGTCTGATAGGTAATTTTATTTAGGTTATGATCCAGAAATATTTCACCAATATGTGGTACGTGTTTTACATGTTTAGCTGTTTTCTGGAAAGCAGGTTTCAATAGAATATAAAAAAGTAAAAACAATGCACCTATAGCAATAGGAACAACAAAAAGCCAAATATAAACAGGATGAGAACTACTTTCTAACCATCCATTAATTTCATCAAATACCAATTTACCATTTAAGGCTACAATAGCCAATGCTACAATCCATGAAGCAATCTTAACTCTAGGTCCAATTGCAAAATCTCCCATTTTTTGTTTATCACTGACAAAATGAATGAGTGGAATTATAGCAAACCCTAATTGTAAGCTCAAAACTACCTGACTTAAAATTAAAAGTTCTCCTGTTGCTCTTTCTCCAAAATAAATAACCGTAACTAAAGCAGGAATTATAGCTATAACCCGGGTTATAATTCGCCTAACCCAAGGCTGTACTCTTAAGTTCAAATAACCTTCCATTACAATTTGTCCAGCCAATGTTCCGGTAATGGTGCTACTTTGACCTGCGGCGATCAGTGCTAACGCAAATAATATTGCCGCCCATTTAGAACCTAATAATGGTTCTAGTAACTGATGTGCATCTTGAATTTCCGCAACCTGAAACATTCCATTTTCATAAAATGTAGCTGCTGCCAATATCAAAATCGCAGCGTTTACAAAAAATGCTAAATTTAAGGCTATCGTAGAATCTATAAAATTGTATTTAATAGCCTGCTTGATTCCTTTTTTAGTCTTGTCAAATTTCCTTGTTTGTACTAAAGAAGAGTGTAAATATAAATTGTGTGGCATTACGGTTGCCCCAATAATTCCAATAGCTATATATAATGCGGCATTATTTGGTATTGTAGGAATAAGACCAACCACCATTTCTCCAACATTGGGTTTTGCAAATAGCATTTCAATAAAAAAAGAAGACCCAATAATTGCTATTAGAGCAATGATAAACGCTTCCATTTTTCTGATACCCTTATTGATCAGGAAAAGTAATAAGAAAGTGTCTAATACAGTAATACAAACACCCCAAACTAAGGGGATGTCAAATAATAACTGGAGTCCTATTGCCATTCCTATGACCTCCGCTAAATCACAGGCTGCAATTGCAATTTCAGCGAAAATATAGAGGATAAAATTAATAGGTTTAGAATAGGTTTCTCTAGAGGCCTGAGCTAAGTCTTTTCCTTGGACAATACCAAGTCTTGCGCTTAAACTCTGTAATAATAATGCCATAATATTTGACATTAGCAACACCCATAACAATTGATACCCAAATTGACTACCGCCAGCTAAATCAGTAGCCCAGTTACCTGGATCCATATAACCAACACTAATTAGGTATGCTGGACCAAAAAAAGCAGCAATTTTTTTCCAGACCGAAGTATTTTGAGCTACTGATACAGACTCGTGAACCTCTTCTAGCGACCTTTTATTATAATTAGAATTATCTTTCATTGTAATCTACATAAAATAACAAATCATTACTCGCATTTTACATATAGGTTTGAAGCAATTTGATGAGAGATAAGGATTATTTTTCCATTTATTTTAATCTGTAACGATCCATCAAAATCCTCTTTATCAAGTACAATAATCATATCTCCTAAAGCAATACCATGCTTATCTAAAAATTTAAGAAAAGGAGCTGAAGAATCTTTTACGCCAACACAAATTCCTGCCTTGTTAAGTTCAACCTCATTTAACAATCTTTTTGTAGTTTTTACAAAGACTCCGTTTTTCGAGGGAATCGGATCGCCATGGGGATCAAACTTTGGAAAACCTAGATGTTTATCTAAACTGTCTGTCAGTTTTTCGCTTTTAATATGCTCCAACTGCTCCGCAATTTCATGTACTTCATCCCATGAAAAATCTAACTTTTCTACCAAAAACACTTCCCACAAACGATGCTTGCGAACAACATTCAGGGCTTTTTCAGTGCCCAAAGCCGTTAAACTAACCCCTTGATACTTTTTATAAGAAACAAATCCTTTTTCAGAAAGCTTACGAATCATATCCGTTACAGAAGATGGTTTTGTCTCCATCTGCTCTGCAATGGCATTAGTTGAAACCGTGCCATTTTCAGCTGCTTCCAAATGAAAAATCGTTTTTAAATAATCCTCTTCAGAATGTGTCATCAAAAAATATTTATACAAAAATACATTTTTATATGTAAAAACATATTTTTAGATTTGTCTAAATTATATTTTAGTCCAACAATAACATGAAAAAATACCCTTTAAAACTTTTTATATGCATCCTGCTATTCTTGATAACAAACATTGCAAGTGCCCAAGAATCAAAAATCACAGGTACCGTCAATGGCAATGGTACACCTATTGCTTTTGCAAATATTTTAATAGTCGGGACAACTATTGGTACTTCAACGGATGAAAATGGAAATTTTAGGATCGAAAAAAACAAACCTGGTTCCTGTACATTAATTATTTCTGCAATTGGTTACGAATCAAAATCGATAACTATAACCGAAAATAATTCACAAAACATTTTAATTAATCTTAAAGAAACTTCAGAACAATTAGAAGAAATGGTTGTCACTGGCACCCTAAAAGCAGTGAGGAGATCTGAAAGTCCTGTCCCTGTTGAAGTTTATAGTACCACGTTTTTAAAGAAAAATCCAACAGCCAATATTTTTGAAGCTTTACAGAATGTAAATGGCGTACGCCCACAAATTAACTGCAATGTTTGTAATACTGGTGATATTCATATTAATGGCTTAGAAGGTCCTTATACGCTAGTTTTAATTGATGGAATGCCTATTGTTAGTGGATTAAGTACAGTTTATGGATTATCAGGAATTCCCAACGCTTTAATTAGTCAAATAGAAATAGTCAAAGGCCCTGCTTCTAGTTTGTATGGGAGCGAAGCTGTTGGTGGTTTGATAAACATCATTACAAAAAACAGTTTAAATGCTCCTAAACTAGCTATAGATGGTTTCGCAACAGGGTGGGGTGAATATAATTTAGATCTAGGTGCTAAACTAAATATAGGGAAGAAAACTAATGTTCTTGTGGGTTTAAACTATTTTAATTTTAATAATACGATAGATAACAACAAGGATAATTTTACGGACTTAACACTACAAAATCGCATATCAGTATTTCAAAAATGGAATTTAAAACGAAATAATGATCGTATTCTATCCATGGCAGGGCGTTTTTTTTATGAAGATCGATGGGGAGGTGAATTACAATGGACCCCTGAATTTCGCGGTGGTGATTCTATTTATGGTGAAAGTATTTATACGCGTAGATTTGAGGTTTTAGGCAAATATCAACTCCCAATTAAAGAAAAAATGATGCTTTCTCTATCCTATACCGATCATGATCAAAACTCGGTTTATGGCGCTATTGCTTTTTTAGCACAACAACGTATTGGTTTCTCACAATTAACTTGGGATATAACAAAACAAAACCATGACCTCTTGCTTGGCACTGCACTCCGATATAATTATTATGATGACAATACTCCAGCTACCTCTAACCTAGGCGAAAACAAACCAGATGAAGTCGTTATCCCTAGTATTTTCATACAAGATGAAATTTCGTTTTCTAAAAAACATTCCCTTTTAGTAGGTATGCGCTATGATTATGATAACAGGCATGGGTCTATTATAACTCCAAGAACAGCATACCGATGGAAAATAACTGATAATGATATTGTGCGTATAAACTTAGGAACAGGCTTTCGTGTCGTAAATCTCTTTACCGAAGAGCATGCTGCTTTAACAGGTTCTAGAGATGTTATAATAGCAGAAGAATTAAAGCCAGAAAAATCTTTTAACATCAATATCAATTATTTAAAAAAGATTTATAGTGCAAATGGCCTTTTTGTAGGGGTTGATTTTTCAGGATTCTACACTCATTTTAGTAATGCTATTATTCCTGATTATGATACCCATCCAAATCAAATAATTTATGATAACCTCAATGGAAAATCGGTTGCAAAAGGCATCAGTGGAAATCTAGATTTTGCTTTCCCAAATGGATTACAAGCTAATATTGGTGCTACTTTTCAAAACGTAAGCAATACTGAAAATGGTATTACAAAAAAACAGATCCTAACTGAAAAATATTCTGGGACATGGAATATCTCTTACCCGCTAAATTCAATAAACTTAAGTATCGACTACACGGGTAATATATATGGTCCGATGCGTTTGCCTTTATTAGGGGAGAATGATCCAAGAAAAGAACTCTCACCAACATGGAGCATCCAAAACATACAATTTACCTATAAAGGTTTTGAAAATATTGAAATTTTTGGTGGTGTAAAAAACTTATTAAACTGGACCCCTAATCGCGGAAACCCTTTTATTATTGCACGTGCTAATGACCCTTTTGATAAAAACGTAACTTTTGATACTAATGGCACTGCCGTTGCCACCGCTGATAATCCTTATGGTCTTACTTTTGATCCAACATATGTATATGGCCCAAACCAAGGCATAAGAGGCTTTTTAGGATTAAGATATCGTCTAGATTAATGTAGTTTTTTGGCAAAACAATAGCGATAGTTTAAATTGGTATCTTTGAAAAAAGAGATGATATAAAATAAGTCCAATCAATTGGTTTTACACCATATAAAATGATGCCTGGCGATTTCGTCTGACAATTATAAAACAATAAATATTAAGAGATGAAACCTACATTCTACCTGATTATCTTTTTGGCATTTACACATCTTAATGGTCAATCTACAACTAAAGAAATTGTAAGTCTTAGCCCTAATGAAGAGAAAGAATTTTTCATTCCCGCATACCAAGAAGATGTTATACATTTTCAAATTAATCTTCATACTACCAAGAGAGCCAAAAATAACTCAGTTTTGTTTTATGAATACCCGAGTAAATTGCTAGTTAAAAACGAGAGTATAAAGAGTTTTGACAAAACCATAATTGCAACAAATAATGGCATCTATAAATTAGTCCTGAGGAATGACAATTCAAAAAATGTTGATTACACCGTTAGTTATACTGTTACCTCTAATCGAAAGAAAAAACCTCAAATAGGCTTTAGAGTACAAAAAGACACGACATACGGTTTTGAAACGGAACAATTAACGGATAAAATCACACTGGAAACGGTTACAATTCAAAACGAAAAATTTTACTTAAACAGTACATCAAACGCTTTATTAAAAGGGGGTAAAAACAGAATTATCGTCCCCGTGAACCTACCAAATAATACAAAAGAATGGTACTATGTATTCAGTGCATCAAGAGAAGAGAAAGACATCAACAACACTCTTTCTTCTTTTAATTTTGCTTCACAAATTTCTAAATTTCTAAAAGAAGATGAGTCTATTCAAGGTGCAGTAAGTAATCTTAGTCCACCACCAGGAGCTAATATTTGTGATATTTATGTAATAAATGATGATGCAAATGCGGAATTATTTAAAGAAAAAGAGGAATTCTCATCCAGCTTAGACGGTTCTAGAGAGAATTTTAAATCGGGCATCGTGAAAATTTCTAGCAATAAAAAAGGTTATTTAGGAATTCGTAATCCCGACAATCTCTATGGGATACATATTGCAATAGAAATTATTGCGGTAGTAGAAAAAATCGAAAAAATCAAAGAAAGTATAAACATTCCGATAATAACAAGTTATCAGGTACCCTATTTTATAGATTAATGACTAGTTATGATTATATAATAGTTGGTGCTGGAGCCGCTGGTTTAATGCTAGCGGATGCTTTGGGTAAGGATTCGTTTTTTAATAATACATCTATTTTACTTTTAGAAAAAGATGCCAAAAAAAGTAATGACCGTACTTGGTGTTTTTGGGAAAAAGGCGTTGGAGATTTTGATCCTATTCTTCATAAAAAATGGTCACAAATCCGTTTTACAGGAAAACAGATCAACAAAAATTATGCTATCGCACCATATTCCTATAAAATGGTTCGAGGTTTAGATTTTTACACTTCTTATTTAAAGCGAATAGAAAAATATCCAAATATTACTTTTCTTCAGGAAGAAGTGCTAAACTTAACCGAAGTTGAAACGGAAATCCTTGTAACAACAACAGCAAAAAGCTATAAAGGAGCAAAAATATTTAATAGTATTTACCATTACAAAGAAGCGCTACAGCAAAAAAAATACCCTGTTTTGCAACAACATTTTATTGGATGGTTTATCAAAACTGATCTCCCTGTATTTGATGAAGAAGTACCTACTTTCATGGATTTTTCAATACCACAGCAAGGCAATACACGCTTTATGTATGTGTTGCCAACTTCTAAAACCGAAGCGCTATTGGAATATACTCTGTTCTCAGAAAAATTACTTAAGAAAGAAGCTTATGAAGAGGCTATAAAAACGTATTTAAATAAAAATCTAAATGTTTTAAATTATGAAATTATAGAAACAGAAAAAGGAAGTATTCCAATGACTTGCTATGATTTTTCAAAAAAAAATACGGATTCATTGTTATATATTGGTACGGCTGGTGGATGGTCTAAGCCGAGCACTGGATACACTTTTAAGAATACTAGCAAAAAAGTAACTACTTTAGTTGATCATTTAAAACGTGAAAAACCCTTAACTTCTTTCCACAAAAAAGATAAATTTTGGTTTTATGATTTGTTGCTTTTAGATATTCTTTTTAAGAATAATGAATTAGGCCATTCTATTTTTGAAGCCTTATTTAAAAACAAAAAACCACAACTCATCTTTAAATTTTTAGATGAAGAAACTAATTTATGGGAGGATATTCAATTTATAAGTGGTCTTTCTCCTCTCCCGTTTATAAAAGCCCTAATTAAGCGTTTGTTGTAATTTAAACAACTTAAACGTCACGCTGCATTAAACTTTCACCAAATTTTCTAAGCATCACTTTTTTATTTTCTGAAATATCTAGTTTGGCTAAAACATTAAAAGCTTTTTGAGTAAATAACTGGATTTCCTCTTTGGTTCTTTGGGCTGCACCACTTTCCAAAAATATACTTTTTACAGTCGCAATTTTGTCCGTTGCATCTTTTGGATGAATAGAAAATAAATGCTCTAGTTCTTTAACTTCTTCTTGGTTTGAAAACTCCAAAGACTTTAAGTACAAAAATGTTTTTTTATTTTCAATTATATCACCGCCTACTTGTTTTCCAAAAGTTTTAGGATCTCCGAAAGCATCTAAATAATCATCTTGAAGCTGAAAAGCAATACCTAAATTTCTTCCAAATTCATAAATATTATCTTGCTCCTTTTTTGATGTATTTGCAATTATTGCTCCCATTTTCATAGCTGCCCCTACCAAAACCGCTGTTTTATACTCAATCATTTTTAAATATTCTGTAATGGTAACATCATCACGAGTCTCAAAATCCACATCATACTGTTGCCCCTCACAAACTTCTATAGCGGTTTTACTAAATAGTTGAGCTAAACTTCTGAATACCTCGCCTTCATAATTTTCAAACAATTGGTATGCATTAATAAGCATAGCATCACCAGAAAGAATACCCGTATTTACATCCCATTTTTCATGAACTGTTGCTTTTCCTCTTCGTAGTGGAGCATCATCCATAATGTCATCATGTACTAATGAAAAATTATGAAAAACTTCAATCGCTAATGCGGCATCCAAAGCTTTTCTATAATCTGTTCCAAAAATTTCTGCAGTCATTAATGTTAAAACAGGTCTAAGTCTTTTACCCCCTAATGCCAATATATAGGCCATCGGCTCATAAAGGTTAATGGGTTGCTTTACTTTGATCTTATCTTCTAAATAGGTGATAAATTTTGTACGATAGACTTCAATTGGTTGCATTCTGCAATTTTTTTCAAAAATACATTAAACCTTGGAATATTTCATCCTAGCGCAACTACCCTACGAAATACATCTTTTGAAAGTGCACTTATGTTAAATAATTGTAAATACTTAGGAAACTTTTTTGGTTTTTAAAGTTTCCGTATTACATTTGCCGCTTATTATGAAAGAAAAAGTTTTACAGAAAGCTACAGAAATGTTCTTAAACTTAGGTTTTAAGAGTGTTACAATGGATGATTTGGCTAATGAAATGGGCATTTCAAAGAAAACAATATATACCCATTTTGAAAATAAAACCAAACTGGTGGAAGAATGTACAATGCATTTATTCTGGTCCATTTCTAATGGAATAGATTGTATACGCGACACCAATAAAAACCCAATTGAAGAACTTTTAGAGATTAAGAAGTTTGTGATGCAACATTTAAAAGATGAAAAATCTTCACCTCAATATCAGTTGCAAAAGTATTATCCAAAAGTGTATTCCACGATCAGAAACAAACAATATGACATGATGGAAGTTTGTGTTGTCAACAATATCAAAAAAGGTATTGAAATGGGGATTTACCGTCAGAATATAAATATTGAATTTATATCAAGAATTTATTTCTCTGGAGTAACTAGTATTAAAGATTATAAATTATTCCCACCTGAACTGTTCCCAACTAGCGTATTACAAGATGATTTTCTGGAATACCACCTTAGGGGTATAGTTACCCCCGAAGGAAGACAAATTTTAAACACACTTATCAACTCAAACCACGAATAAATGAAAACGAATATTCTAACATTCCTTGCCCTTTTATACTTGAGCATAGGGTTTGCCCAAGAAAAGCCAAATAGCTTCACATTAGAAGAAGCTATTGCTTTTGCTCTTGAAAACAATTATAGTGCTATTAATGCCAATAGAGATATTATTGATGCTCAAAAGCAAAAATGGGAAACTATTGCGACTGGATTACCGCAGATTAATGGTGCCATTAGCTATCAAAATCAGTTAAAGCAGCCTCAAACTTTATTTCCTTCTATATTAATTCCACAAAGTTTTTTACCTGATGGTGTCATACAAAGTCCAGACGTTTTTGTGCCATTAGTATTTAGTCAGCCTCAAACAATGACCGCAACTGCCACTCTAAAACAACAAATTTTTGATGGCTCATATATTGTTGGTGTTCAAGCTGCAAAAACTTTTATTAGTTATAGTGCAAATAATCAAGAAAAAACAGCATTGGAAGTAAAAAAAGCTGTCGTTCAAGCTTATGGCAATGTACTTTTAGCAGAAGAAAGTGTTCAAATTTTAGAGAAGAATATAGAAACGCTAGAAAAAAATCTTTTTGAAACTCGGAAAATATTCGAAAACGGACTTGGTGATGAGGAAAGTGTTGAACAATTACAAATAACTCTATCCTCTGTAGAAAATCAGCATAAAAATGCAATGCGGTTGAAGGTAATTACCCTTCAAATGCTAAATTTAACAATGGGTATTGCAACCGATGCTCCAACTACATTATCTGAAAATTTAGATGATTTGGCTCATAAACAAACAGATTTAGCGCTAGTAGCATCTGATTTTGATATTAAAAATAATGTGGATTACAAATTGGCATTAAACCTAAATGAGCAACGTTATTTTGAGTTGAAACTTCAAAAAAGTAAAGCATTACCTACTTTAAATGCCTTTATAAATTATGGTAGCTCTTCTTATAATGATCAATTTAATTTTTTGGGTAGTGAGGCCGAATGGTTTGATTCCTCAATTTTAGGATTTGATTTAAGCATCCCTATTTTTAGTTCTCTAAAAAGAAGTGCAAGTACACAAAGAGCCAAAATAGCACTTGACAAAGCAAAAACACAGTTATCAGAAGCTGAACAACAAATAAGACTTCAGTTAGAGCAAGCAAAAAGTAATTATATACTTGCTATAGAACAATATGATACCAATAAACAAAATCTATCTCTAGCAGAACGTATTGAGAGAAAAAATCAAGTCAAATATTCTGAAGGTATTGCAAGTAGTTTTGAGCTAAGACAAGCCCAATTACAATTATATGACGCACAAAATACCTACCTGCAATCTATGGTAGATGTAATCAATACAAAAACAGAACTTGAAACAGTACTTAATAACTAAGATCGAAACCACCACAATAAAATCAACTAATAAAACTTTTAAAATGAAATATATATATTTAGTTCTCACCCTCTCAATACTACTTTTATCATGTGGTGGCGAAAAAACAAAAACAGTTGAAGAAGTAATAGCTACTGCTAATATTGAAACCATTCGAACAAAACGTTCCGATTTGGTAACAGAACAACAAACACTTCACGAAAAAATTAAACAACTTGATGAGGCGATATCGAAATACGATACCTTAAAAAAAATTCCTTTGATAACAACTTTTACAGCTAAGCAGGAGGTTTTTAATCATTTTCTTGAATTACAAGGAAATGTAACTACAAAAAACTTACTTGTAATCACCCCTGAATTCAATGGTATATTAACCAATGTATATGTAAAAGAAGGGCAACGTGTAAACAAAGGACAAATATTAGGCAAGATCGATGATGGAGGATTAGGCCAACAATTAGCTCAACTACAAATACAATCTGATTTAGCTAAAACAACATTTGAGCGTCAGCAGCGCTTATGGGACCAGAACATTGGTAGTGAAATTCAGTATTTGCAAGCAAAATCTTCCTATGACGGACAATCAAGAGCAGTTGCTCAATTACAGCAACAAATAGCCAAAACCGTTATTAGAGCTCCTTTTTCGGGTACCATAGATGATGTTATCACTGAACAAGGAAGTGTAGTAGCCGCAGGACAAACTCAGTTAATGCGTATTGTGAATTTGGACAACATGTACATAGAAACCGATGTACCTGAAAGCTACATAACAAATGTTACCAATGGTAAAAATGTTGAGGTTGAGTTTCCTGTTTTAGGAAAAACCATAAACGCAAAAATTCGCCAGACAGGTGATGTTATTAATCCTGCCAATAGAACTTTTAAAGTTGAAGTTGCAGTTCCAAATAAAGAAGATGCTATTAAGCCAAACTTAACAGCAAGACTGAAAATTAATGACTATACTAACGAAAATGCGCTTTTAATACCACAGAGCATAATTTCAGAAAATGCTGATGGCGAACAATACATTTATCTCGTTAATGACAAAAATAGTAGTGATGAAGGTGTTGCTAAAAAGGTTATTATTAAAACTGGTAGAACGCAAGGTGATGTTATTGAAATTCTAGAAGGAATAGCTAATGGCGCAGAGATTATAAAAGAAGGAGCGCGAAGCGTTGAAGATGGTCAAACCGTTAAAGTAATTAACCTTTAAGGCAAATAAATAATGACTAAAAAGAAAAAACAAGTCGACAAAGAGTTTGGTTTATCATCATGGGCGATAAATAATAAAACTACCATATATGTTCTTATTGCCGTTATTTTTTACTTGGGTATTGCGGCTTTTTTCAGCATGCCAAGAGAAAATTTTCCAGAGGTAAATGAAACTAAAATATATATAAGCTCAGTATTCCCAGGCAATACTGCAGAAGATATAGAAAAGCTAATTACAGATCCACTTGAGGACAAATTAAAAACAGTAAGTAATGTCGTAGAAATAACTTCAACTTCTCAAGAAGATTACGGAATGGTAGTTGTTGAGTTTGACGAAAACATTACAGTTGAGCAAGCTAAACAAAAGGTAAAAGATGAAATAGATACAGAAACCTCAAGTGAAGATTGGCCTACATTTAATGGAGCCAAAGTGAAGCCAGAGGTATTTGAGTTAAGTTTTTCTGAAGAATTTCCTATCCTAAATATTAATATTTCAGGTGATTACCCTATTGAAAAATTAAAAGAATATGGTGAGTATCTTCAAGACGAAATTGAAGACTTATTGGAGATCAAAAAAGTGGATATTCGTGGAGCACAAAAAAAAGAAGTTGAAGTAGCTGTAAACATCTATCAAATGATGGCAGCCAAAGTAACTTTTAGCGATATCATTACTGCCATAAATAATGGTAACATAACTATATCTGCAGGTAATTTAAAAGCAAGTGGTCAACGTCGTAACATTCGTATTTTAGGTGAAATAGAAAACCCTCAAGAATTAGAGAATTTTGTAGTAAAATCAGACAATGGCAGTGCCATTTATCTAAAAGATGTTGCTAGTGTTCAATTTAAAGAAGAGGACAAAACAACTTATGCGCGTGAGTTTAGCGAACCTGTTGTTATGCTCGATGTTAAAAAACGTGCTGGTAAAAACATGGTGGCAGCGGCGGAACAAATTCGTGCAATTGTTAATAATGCTATTGAAAATGAATTTCCGAAAGATTTAAACGTAACCATTGCAAACGATCAATCTTCGGTAACGATTGGTCAGGTAGATGATCTAGTAAACAATATCATATTTGGTGTCATTTTAGTAGTAACAGTCCTGATGTTCTTCTTGGGATTCAAAAATGCAATTTTTGTTGGTTTTGCAATCCCCATGTCTATGTTTATGTCTCTGATGATATTAAATTTTATAGGTTATAGCCTAAACACCATGGTGCTATTTGGACTAATCATGGGACTTGGTATGCTTGTTGACAATGGTATTGTAGTTGTTGAAAACGTTTACCGTCTTATGGAGGATGAAGGCATGAGTAGAGTTGAAGCTGCTAAAAAGGGTATTGGTGAAATTGCATTCCCAATTATCATTTCTACAGCTACTACAGTTGCTGCTTTCACCCCTCTAGCTTTTTGGCCAGGCATTATGGGAGATTTCATGGAAATCTTACCAATTACCCTATCCGTTGTTTTGGGCTCTTCATTATTCGTTGCTATATTCTTTAACTCAGTTTTAGTTTCACAATTTATGACTACTGAAGATAAAGATATGCCCTTAAATCGTATTATTAGAACAACAGTTATAATGGCAATTATTGGTATTCTTGTGCTAATTTTTGGAGGAGCATATAGAGGTTTAGGCACACTTATGGTTTTTACCGCAATAATGCTTTGGGTTTACAGGTTATTTTTACGTAAATGGGCAAATAACTTCCAAACGAATGGGTTAGTAAAACTTGAAAACTGGTACGAACGCCAACTACGCAGAGCTCTTTCTGGAAGAAGACCCTACATTTTAAGTATAGGTACTTTTGTTTTATTAATCATTTCATTTATAGCCTTTGGTATTTCTTTAGTTACCCAGCGGACTAAAGTTGAGTTTTTTCCAGATAATAAACCTAATCAAATTATTATTTATATTGAATACCCTCAAGGTACTGAGATAGAAAAAACAAATGCGATTACCAAAGAAATTGAAAAACGTGTTTATCAAGTTTTAAATCAAGACCAATACACGGATAACGGTTATAATTTCTTGGTAGAAAGTGCCATTTCTCAAGTTGGAGAAGGGGCTGGAAATCCACAAACTGATGGTGGTTCTGCCGCAGAAATGCCTCATAAGGCAAAAATTAAAGCATCAATGCGCGAGTTCAAATACCGCCGTGGAGAAGACAGTGAATTACTCCGCCAAAAAGTACAACAAGCCTTAGTAGGCATATACCCTGGAGTATTAATTTCGGTGGAAAAAGATGCTAACGGACCTCCAGCCGGCGCTCCAATTAATATAGAAATTGAAGGCGATGATTATAATGAATTAATTGCTTCCGCAGAGAGAATGCGAGAATTTATTAACACAAAAAATATTGCTGGTATTGATGAATTAAAAATTGATGTAAACAAAGACAAGCCGTCAATGCTTGTTCTTGTAGATAGAGAAAAAGCAGGAGAACTAGGTGTTAGTGCAGCTCAAGTTGGCCAGCAACTTCGTAATTCTATCTTTGGTTCTAAAGCTGGTATCTATAAAGAAGATGGTGATGATTATGATATTTATATTCGTTTCAATGAACAAAACAGATATAATACAAGTACTTTATTTAATCAGAATATAACCTTCAGAAACAATACTGGAGAAATTATAGAGATCCCTGTTTCTGTGGTTTCTAAATTTGAAAACACTTCAGGTTACAGTGCCATAAAACATAAAGACACAAAACGAGTTGTAACTGTTTACTCTGCACTAGCTCCGGGTTTCACAGATGCAGGCGCTATTGTAGCTCAAATTCAAAATGAAATGAAAAGCTATGAAGGCTTAGGCGATAATATCAAAATAGATTATACCGGTCAAATTGAAGAGCAAAATAAACAAATGGCTTTTTTGATAGGTGCATTCTTTTTAGGTTTAGGATTAATATTTTTCATCTTAATCTTCCAGTTTAACTCCATTTCTAAGCCTACTATTATTATGTTGGCCATTTTTTTAAGTTTTATAGGTGTATTTGGCGGTATTGTTATTACAGGTAGTGCCTTTGTTATAATGATGACAATGGTGGGTATTATTTCACTCGCAGGAATTGTAGTAAATAATGGGGTGGTACTTCTGGATTATGCACAGTTGTTAATCGACAGAAAAAAGAACGATTTAGATTTAGATGAATCTGAGTATCTAGTTACTGAAGATCTATATGAAAGTATTGTAAAAGCAGGTAAAGCTCGTTTAAGACCCGTGCTTTTAACAGCAATTACCACAATACTTGGTCTAATTCCTCTAGCAATCGGACTAAATATTAACTTTTTTACCCTTTTTGCAGATTTCAATCCTAATATTTATATGGGTGGTGACAATGTTGTCTTTTGGGGGCCTTTAGCATGGACCGTAATTTATGGACTCCTTATAGCCACTTTCCTAACGCTAATTCTTGTTCCTGTTTTGTTTTTCTTAGTTATGAAATTCAAAATGTGGTTACGAACCAAATTCTCAGATAAGCAAGAAACTCTTGTATTAGAAGAAAGGTTGTAATTTAGCTATTGCGATTTTATCATAGAAAAACCCATCAAAAAAATGTTTTGATGGGTTTTCTTATATCCGTAAATGTACGTTTTAGCACCTTTAACAATGTAAAAGGGAGTTCTCTTTAAGATTACAACAAAGCTGCAAAAAACCCCTTAAAACGCTACTACCAATGTTTTGTGCTTTGAGTTTTTAAAACAAAAAACCCGATGATTGCTCATCGGGTTTTTTTATGTTTTAAAGTCGTAATTAATTTGCAACAATAGCTCCTTTAGTATCTCGTTGGATTACACTAACTATTCTACTATCTTCAAAATCAACTTCTTTTAATTCTTCGCCTTTCCAGAAAAACCATTTGCCAGTTTTCTTTCCATTTAAATATTCTCCACTTGCAATTTTTTGACCAGCTTCATCAAACATATTCCATTCTCCATGAAGTTTTCCTTTTAAAAATTCTCCTGTTTGAGCAATGACTCCATTATCATGAAAATAGGTGGCTATTACTTTATTCCCATCTTTCGTAAAAGTTGGTGCTTTGTCTTGCGCAGATATTGCTACTGTTAAGAATAGTGCTAAAAAAAATGTGATTGCTTTCATTATGATTATATTTTAAAAATAGACTTCTTTATTTACATTAACGTAACAAATATACAAATATTTTATTTTAAAAACACAATTAACTAACCTTTAGTTAACATTAAATTTACATTATAGCCGCAACTCACTGAATCTCGGACTAAAACAAAAAACATCTACAGAAAAATATCTGCAGATGTTTTAAGAATTTAGAACGTTTTAATTTTAGTTTTCGTTTGCAGGAACAGGCACTGCACTAGGTACATTATCTGTTACTCTATCATTAGGTAATTCTGCTAACCTACCAAATCTTCTCATATCAACCCATCTGTGTGCTTCACCAAAAAGAGAATACCTTCTTTGTTTTAATAATTCATCTTCTAAGGCATCTGGTGTTGTAGCTCCTGTGTAAGGTAATAATCCAGCTGCCTCTCTTACAATATCCAATGCTGAAACAGCAGCAGCAGGGCTAGAAGTTATATTAGCTTCCGCATAAAGCAGAATTAGCTCTTCGTTTCTGATAACTGGAATATTATCAATATTTGAACTGTAAAGTGCAACATCATAACTGCCAACTAGTCCAGAAGCTTCTCTTGGTGTTGTTCTTAAAAGTACTTTCTCCAATCTTGTATCTCCACTTTCTGCATCGGCTATAAAGCTTGAATGTGCAACTCGAACATTAGCCTCTTGATTTGGTGCTATAAATAAAGGGTTGGCTAGATCAGCTCCACTTAAAGAAAATGTATGATAAACTCCATTATTTAAATTATCTGGTGATAAATCCAAAAAAGAATCTGATAACAATGTCAAAACGGTAGCGGCATTGCCTCTGTAGGTTTCCACCCGCGCATGTATCGCCTTATTGAACTTTAAAAAGTCTATAGGCGTATCAAACCCCTCATATCCAGAAGTTAAATTAAAAGGTAAAGTAGTGGTACCCCCAGCGGACAAATCCGTAGCAGCAGTACTCAACATCTCTGATATTTGAGTCAAAGCAGCACTTCTATCTACAAAATCTCCTAAATTATCAGGGTCTGCAACATCAATACGAATACCATTGTCATCTTGATTGTCTGATAACATTAAAAGCTCATAGGCCTTTAAAGTGTTCAGTACACCTTTAGTCGCGGCAATTTCAGCAGTAGAAAAATCTGCAGTTGTATTGGCCAAGCCTTCTAAAATTAAATTAATATCCTTAATGGCCGCATATCTAGCTCCCCATGGAGTAGTTGTATAAAACGTGTTATTATCCAAATTACCTACCACTACATCGCCCTCAAATCTTGGATCAGAAGAAGTAAAATAATAATATTCCCTTCCGAAAATACTTTGTACATCGGTATGAGTAGCAAGACCAACTCTCATATCTGAAAGAACACCTGACATTGCCTGTGGAAGTTCTCCTCTGGAAAGATCATCAGAAATAGAGGAAGTACTCGCTCCATTTAAGCTCTCCCCACCATCAAGTTCACATGATGTCACCACCAAAGTAGTAACGAGAAGAACCATTATGCTATTTTGCTTTAAAATTTTCATTTGCTATTTTTTTAGTTATTAAAATTGAGCGGATAAGTGAAACATGTATCTTTTGGAAGATGGGAATGGAGTAACCTCAACCCCTGTTGATAAACCATTACCTCCAAAATTTGAAACCTCTGGATCATAACTGTTATAATCAAAAACATTAATTAGATTATTTCCTGAGAAACCAATTTTTATGCTTGATATTGCTTCTCCAAACCATTGATTTAATGATGCTGATGGTACACTATAGTATAAACCTATTTCTCTTAATCTTAAGTAAGATGCATCTTCTACAAAAGGTGTTGCGTTACCTGCAAAAATCCCATTGTTGATTCTGTAATCTCCATTTGGAATTTGACCGTCCGGATCTACCGTAAAATCATCATAATCAGCACTTGTACCACCAAAATCTGATAACAATTTAGTTAAATTAATGTTATCACCTCCCTTTTTCCAATGCCATAAAAACGACAATGAAAAATCTTTATAATTAATATTATTAGAAAGGGACAACTGAAAATCGGGTTCAGCATCGCCTAATTGCACCAAATCACCATCCACATTATTCCCAACAATTTGTGTTACGCTTTTACCTTCTTCAATTCTAAAGGTTCCCAAGCTAGTTCCAAAACCACCAGTATTATATGCTGGCACATCCATACGAACCATTTCTGATTTGTTCTTCCACCAATTTAATCCTGCATCCCAAGTGAAATTTTCATTTTGAACAATACTACCATTTAAGGCTATTTCAATACCCTTATTTTCTAACTTACCTGCATTTTCCCATTTTGTTGAAAAACCTGATGAGGGCTGCGTATTTGCCAAAAGCAAAAGATTATCTACATTTTTCTTATACATGGTAAATTCTAAAGACAACCGATTTTCAATAAGACCTAGGTCTAAACCAACTTCAAGCTCCTTTTGTCGCTCCGGAGAAATATTAGGATTTCCTCGCGTTAATGGAACTACAATCCCAACATTATTATCAATTAAGGTACTCGCATAAATGTTATATAATGATCCGAATACGGCAAAAGTACCAGCCTCACCATAAGCAGCTCTCAACTTCAGTCTGTTTAAAAAGCTACCTTCATTCCAAAATTCAAAATTATTCAAGTTAACCGCCAGCGATGCTTTTGGATAATAAAACATCTTATTTACATCACCGTTATTCGTAGATTTATCTCCTCTAACACCAACAGTCCCTATCAATTTATCTTGATAGTTAATCGCTTCTTGAGCAAAAAACCCAAAATCTTCTTGTTCTAATCTGTCTTGAGTTACGGTTTGGTTTGCTCCTTGATCAACATTAGTTTCTGAGGCTATTAAATCTGATGCCACTACACGAACAATATTTCTAGAAAATTGTTCGTTCGTTGCTCCTAATTGTGTGTTAAATGACAAATCATTTTCTAAATTAAAATCATGAACAAGGAATGCTGAATAGTTGGCATTCTTATTGGTCGTTGTAGAAACGGCAGAAACACCATTTAAACCTCCTTGATCAGGTCTTTGAAATTGTAACTCTTTAGGGAAAATTACCGTTGCAGCAAGCGTATAGGCATCAATACCAGCTTTTGATACTATTTTTAAGCTTGAATTAGCATTCCTATATAGATTAATATCTAGAGAACCTCCTAAAATAAATCTATTTACTCTTTCATTATTCGTCATCAAATCTCTAGTTTGTAACGGATTTGAAGAATTATTTGGATGATCTGGATAATTCCCATTTTCATCTGGCAATAAATAATCCCATGGTCTTGTTGCTGTTAATGCAATCCCTAATGTAGTTCCGGTATTATCATTATTAAAAAATCCTCTATCAGCATTTGAAGTAATGTAATTGGTGTTTAACGATAATTTGATATTATCTGTAAATCTGTGATCAACATTTAATCTAAAAGATGATTTTTTATAGCCTGTATTCTTTACAATACCATCTTCATCATTTCTTGAAATTCCTGTAAAGAAGGTAGTTTTATCAGAACCCCCCGAGGCGCTTACACTTGTATTAGAGATAAGTCCTTTTTCACCATATATCTCCTTTTCGTAGTCCCGTAATGTTCCTGCAGTTTCAGCAGCAGAATACAATGCACCTTCACCATATACACTTTCCGCTAAAGCCGCAGTCCAATTTCTTTGACCTTGCAAACGAATAGCTTCGTTGAAACCAAAACCTTGAGCAAAATTTACTTTGGTTTTACCAGACCTACCTTTTTTAGTAGTAATAATTACCACCCCAGCAGCTCCTCTTGAACCATAGATAGCAGCTGCCGAAGCACCTTTTAATATTTCAATATTTTGGATATCGTCCGGATTAATGTCAGCGATTCTATTGGTTGCATTATCTTGAGATGATGCATTGCCACCACCCGATGCTTGCGAAACGGCATTTAACCCTCCAGAAGATATACTACTATTATCTAAATAGACACCGTCTATAATATAAAGTGGTTGAGAGTTCCCATTAATAGAGGTTACTCCTCTAAACTTTATAGACATACCCCCACCTGGCGCCCCAGAATTTGCAGTTACTACAGCACCTGTGAATTTTCCTGCCAATGCACCATCCAGTGTTTTTGGAGGTGTTGTTCCTGTTAACTCTGAAGCAGATACAGTGGCCACAGCATTTGCTAAGTTTTTTCTTTTAATTGAAGTTGCTAATCCCGAAACAACAATTTCATCAAGGCCAGTAGCAGACTCTCCTAATAATATATTTAATGTTGTTGGACCCTGAACAGTTACCTCTTTAGTTTCATACCCTAAAGAAGAAAAAACTAAGGTTGCAGGAAATGTATTGATGGTTACCTCATAATTACCATCAAAATCGGAAATAGCACCAATAGTTGTGCCTTTAACAACTACGTTCGCACCTGCTAGAGGTCCTCCGTAGCTCGAATCTTCTATGACACCTTTAACCACTGACTGTGCCATTAAGGCAAAAGGCAAGATTAAAACTAACCAGAAAAGAGATTTTTTAATTAAGTTCTGTTTCATGTGTTTGAGTTTTGTTTAAAATATTCAGTTAAAAATAAACAATTATTTAGGTTAAAATTAAGAAAAAAATATATTTGGCAATTAAGCTGTTAAAATTTTGTTAAGCAGAATACACTTTTATTTTTCTTTAAGCTTAACACTATACTTATTACATTTGCCATTACAAATATGTAAAACATGTATAGAAGTCATAATTGTGGTGAAATAAGAGAATCTCACAGTAATCAAGAAGTAGTGTTATCAGGTTGGGTACAAAAAGTAAGAGATAAAGGTTTTGTAATCTGGGTTGATTTAAGAGACCGCTATGGCATTACGCAACTTATTTTTGATGAAGAACGTACTTCAAAAGAACTTATAGAACAGGCTAGATCTTTAGGTAGAGAATTTGTTATTCAGGTAAAGGGGACTGTTATTGAAAGAACTTCAAAAAATGAAAACATTCCTACTGGGGATATTGAAGTTTTAGTTACCGAACTATCTATTTTAAATAAAGCTTTAACACCGCCATTTACTATTGAAGATAAAACAGATGGTGGTGAAGACATCAGAATGAAATATAGGTATTTAGATATTCGTAGAAACCCCGTTAAGAATAATCTTATTTTTAGGCATAAGGTTGCTATGGAGGTTCGTAAATTTCTTTCTGATGAAGATTTTATTGAAATAGAAACACCATATCTCATCAAATCAACTCCAGAGGGAGCGAGAGATTTTGTTGTTCCTAGCCGTATGAATGAAGGACAATTTTATGCCCTACCTCAATCTCCACAAACTTTTAAACAGTTATTGATGGTGGGTGGAATGGATAAATACTTTCAAATCGTAAAATGTTTTAGAGATGAAGATTTAAGAGCTGATAGACAGCCAGAATTTACTCAAATAGATTGTGAAATGGCTTTTGTAGAACAAGAAGACATTTTAAATGTTTTTGAAGAGCTAACGAAGTATCTATTAAAAGAAGTTAAAGGTGTAAGTATTGAAAACTTTCCCAGAATGACTTATGATGATGCTATGCGTACTTATGGTAATGACAAACCAGATATACGATTCGCAATGAAGTTTGGAGAATTAAATGATGTTGCTCAACATAAAGATTTCAGTATTTTTAATGATGCTGAATTAGTGGTTGGGATTGCTGTTCCTGGGGGTGCCGCTTATACTAGAAAAGAAATTGATGCTTTAGTTGACTGGGTAAGAAGACCGCAAGTTGGTGCCAAAGGAATGGTTTATGCAAGGTATAATGAAGATAGTACATTCAAATCATCGGTTGATAAATTTTATGATCAAGAAGACTTGGCTAATTGGGCAAAAGTCACCACTGCTAAGCCTGGCGATTTAATATGTATCTTATCGGGTGATGCTAATAAAACTAGAACACAATTGAGTGCTCTAAGAATGGAACTAGCAGAACGTCTTGGGTTAAGAAATCCAGAAGAATTTGCCCCATTATGGGTCATCGATTTCCCGCTGTTAGAATTGGATGAGGAAACTGGTCATTACCATGCAATGCATCATCCATTTACTTCTCCAAAACCAGGTCAATTACAATTATTAGATTCTGATCCAGGGGCTGTAAAAGCGAATGCTTATGATTTAGTGCTCAACGGAAATGAAATTGGCGGTGGATCTATACGTATTCACGATAAAGAAATGCAGGCAACAATGTTCAAGCATTTGGGCTTTACACCAAAAGAAGCAAAAGCACAATTCGGATTTTTGATGGATGCTTTTCAATATGGAGCTCCTCCACATGGTGGCTTAGCATTTGGATTAGACAGATTAGTTTCTATTCTTGGTGGACAAGAAACAATACGAGATTTTATCGCTTTTCCCAAAAACAATAGTGGAAGAGATGTTATGATAGATGCCCCAGCATTTATTGATGATGATCAATTAAAAGAATTACATCTAAAGTTAGACGTAAAAGCGTAAATCATAATCCCGAACTATTTCGGGATTCTTTATAAAATGGCAGCAGGTAAAAAATCTTGGTTCACTAAATTTTTAGTTTGGAGAGTTAAGCACATTTCAGAACGACAATTCATATACTTTTTAAGTGTTCTAGTCGGATTTACATCTGGGGTAGGCGCTGTAGTTTTAAAAAACTTAACTCACTTTTTTCAGCATTTATTAGAAGGTAAATTAGTTAAATATTACCATCAGGCTTTCTATTTTGTTTTTCCTATTATTGGTCTTATTCTAGTTTACCTTGTTATTAAATATATAATTCGTCACAAAGTAAGTCATGGTATTCCATCTACACTTTTTGCTATATCGAAGCATAAAGGCATTATGCGCAAATATCAAATGTTTGGCTCCATTTTGACCGCCCCGCTTACGGTTGGCTTTGGAGGTTCGGTAGGTTTAGAAGGGCCAACAGTCGCCACTGGCGCCGCTATAAGCTCGAACATTGCCCGAATGTTCCACATGAACCAAACCAACAGAAATTTGTTGATAGGATGTGCCGCTGCCGGAGCCATGTCATCAATTTTTAAAGCGCCTATTGCTGCCATAATTTTTGCCATAGAAGTTCTTAGCTTAGACCTAACAATTGCATCAATGTTACCCTTATTATTGGCTTCAATTTCTGCAATCATAACTTCTTATTTCTTCTTTGGTGATGATGTTTTACTCCCATTTAAAACTGAAGATGTTTTCAAAATATCAGATGTTCCCTTTTTTGTAATTTTAGGCTTATTTACAGGTTTAACTTCTATTTATTTTACAGAAGTATATGATAGAATTCAAAAGTTTTTTGATAAAATTAAATCCCCTATTAAACGCCTGCTTATTGGTGGTTTAGGCCTTGGTTTACTTGTTTATTTAATCCCACCGCTATATGGTGAAGGGTTTGATGTTATAAACAGTCTAGTTCAAGGTAATCTTGAAAAAGTTTTAGAAAACAATATTTTTAATCTAGATCTTACAAATGTCTGGATGGTTATTCTTTTGTTAATTGGACTAGTAGTATTCAAAATAATTGCAAGTGCGCTTACTTTTGGCGCCGGGGGCGTTGGAGGTATTTTTGCCCCTACCCTTTTTATGGGTAGTATTTTAGGAAACTGTGTAGCCAAAATAATAAATAATATAAATGTTTTTCATATCAAGGTATCTGAAAGTAATTTTACACTTGTAGGTATGGCCGGTTTAATGGCTGGAGTGCTCCACGCTCCTTTGACTGCAATTTTCTTAATTGCAGAAGTTACAGGTGGCTATGATCTTTTTATTCCACTAATGATTACCGCCGCTATTTCTTATTCCATCACAAAATATGTACATCCACATTCTGTTTATAATATGGAATTGGGCAGAAAAGGAGAGTTAATTACCCACGATAAAGATCATGCTGTCTTAACATTAATGGACATTGACAAAGTCATTGAAGATAATTTTGCAATTATACACTCAACAATGTCTTTAGGGGATATCGTACATAAGGCAGTTGTGAAATCTAGTAGAAATATATTTCCTGTAATTGATCCAGATAATAACTCATTACTCGGCATTATTTTATTAGATGATATTCGATCAATAATGTTTAATCAAAAATTATATAATGAGATCTTCGCTAGTGATGTTATGCACACTCCTCCCGAAATAATTGAATTAGACAAAGATAAAATGACGGATATAATGCAAAAATTTCAAGACAGCGGCGCTTGGAATCTTCCAGTCATAAAAGATGGTGTATACGTCGGTTTTATCTCTAAATCAAAACTTTTAACCGCTTATAGAAGAAAGCTTATTAATTTTACTAAATAAAAAGTAAGTTCAAATGAAACTAAAATATTTCATAACGCTAATATTTCTTGCATCGGTTACTGCTATTATTTATGGATTTTATATTAAAGAAGCTCAAATTAATTTAGCACATAAATGTATTGGCTTTGGTACGGTTGGAATTTTTCTAATTGCAATGCCGCTTTTCTTATTTAAAGAAAGTAAAGGCAAAAAAGTAAAAGATTATATGCTAACGGAAGAAAACATTAGAAAAATGCAAGGAAAAAAATCAGAAAAGACTGATAACCAGTAAAGTGACTTTCTTTTTTTTGAACCTATACTACAAGAAATTACTAAAATAGTATACATTTGTAATACTAATTACTTTAATTTTTATTCAAATGACTGGAACAGTAAAATTTTATAATGTATCTAAAGGTTATGGATTCATTACTAACGACACAACAGGAAAAGACATTTTTGTTCATGCAACTTCATTAAACGGAACAGAACTCAATGAAGGTGATAAAGTGGAATACGAAGAAGAAGAAGGACGAAAAGGTGTAGTTGCCGCACAAGTGCAGGTTATAGGATAGAAAAATATTTTTTTAATTTTCAAAGCAACCCCTAGCATTAGCTAGGGGTTGCTTTGTTTTTATCTAAAAAATCATTAGGCTAGTTCAAATTACGTTTTTGAATAAAAAAACGTTTTAAAATATCAGCAGTTTCTTTTTCTAAAATCCCACCAATGATTTTAGTTTTTGGATGCAATTTTGTACCCATAGCACTGCAACCACGATCAGCATCTTTTGCTCCAAATACTACTCTTGATATTTGACTCCAATATAAGGCTCCTGCACACATTTGACACGGTTCTAGGGTCACATAAAGGGTACAATCTTTAAGATATTTTCCTCCTAAAAAATTTGCCGCAGCAGTTATTGCTTGCATTTCAGCATGAGCAGTTACATCATTCAATTGTTCCGTTAAATTATGTGCTCTAGCAATAATCCGATCTTTGACAACAATGACAGCACCAATGGGCACTTCACCTTTTTCAAAGGCTACTTCAGCTTCTTGTAGCGCTTTTTTCATAAAATAAGTATCGTCATAAGGTATTATCATATTCCAAAAATATTAAAACCTAGCAATATTTGTTTGCTTTTATTCTTGTTTTAGTTTTAAAATTTATCGCCATATTTTAGGTATGAATTAACAAACTTTAAAACACCTTCCACACATCCCAAATTCAATTGCTAAAATAAGTACTTTTGCCAATATTTTAATTTATGCAGAGTACGCTGTTAGAACATATTAATTCTCCTGTTGACCTTAAAAAGCTCACTAAAGATCAACTACCACAACTCGCTCAAGAATTACGCGATTTTATAATTGATATTGTGGCTACTAAAGAAGGACATTTAGGTGCTAGTCTTGGAGTTGTAGAGCTTACCATTGCTTTACATTATGTTTTTAACACCCCAGAAGACAAACTAATTTGGGATGTAGGTCATCAAGCCTATGGCCATAAAATACTTACTGGAAGAAAAGAAGTTTTTGAAACCAACCGGCAATTAAATGGTATTAGTGGATTTCCAAAACGTAGTGAAAGTGTATATGATGTTTTTGGAACGGGTCATAGTTCTACTTCTATTTCTGCCATTTTGGGAATGGCCATTGCCTCTAATCTACAAAACAATTTCAACAGACAACATATTGCTGTAATTGGCGATGCATCAATTGCGAGTGGAATGGCCTTTGAAGCATTAAATCATGCAGGAGCAACAGATGCCAACCTACTAGTTATTTTAAATGATAATGCTATTGGTATCGACCCTAGTGTAGGTGCCTTAAAAAAATATCTTACCAATGTTAAAAAGGGTATTGCAAAGGATGAAAATATTTTTGAATGCTTGAACTTTACGTATACCGGTCCAATAGATGGTCATGACGTAAGCTTACTTTTAGAAACATTGGAAAAATTAAAATCTGTAAAAGGCCCAAAATTACTGCATATTATTACTACTAAAGGTAAAGGGTTAAAAAAAGCTGAAGAAAATCAAGTTACCTATCATGCTCCCGGCAAATTTAACAAACAAACAGGTGATCTTTTAGCGAAATCAACCAAATCTGCACCCACAAAATATCAAGATGTTTTTGGACACACTATAGTTGAACTTGCAAAAACTAATTCCAAAATTATTGGCATTACTCCAGCAATGCCAACAGGTAGTTCACTCAAGTTTATGATGGAAGAAATTCCAGAAAGAGCCTTTGATGTAGGCATTGCAGAGCAACACGCTGTTACTATGGCAGCAGGCATGGCTGCTGAAGGTTACATTCCTTTCTGCACCATTTATTCCACTTTCCTGCAACGAGCTTATGATCAAGTTATTCATGATGTTGCTATTCAGAATCTGCCAGTGATTTTTTGCATAGATAGAGCTGGCCTTGTTGGTCAAGATGGTGCCACTCATCATGGTGTATATGATATTGCTTATTTGCGTTGTATTCCAAACTTAATACTATTTGCTCCAATGAATGAATTGGAACTAAGAAACATGATGTATACTGCTCAATTAGGATTACCACATCCTATAGCCATAAGATACCCAAGAGGGAGGGGTGTTTTAACACAATGGAAACTTCCATTTCAAAAAATAGAGATTGGTTCTTCTCAAAAATTACAAAGTGGAACGAAAATTGTGATACTTTCAATGGGTCCGATTGGAAACATGGTTTCCAATCTAGTAAATCGTTTTAGGAATCAAATAGAAATAGGGCATTACAATATGCGTTTTATAAAACCGCTAGACAAGAATCAACTGAATAAAATTTTTTCTAATTGTGAGCATATCATAACTATAGAAGATGGTTGTAAAAATGGAGGTTTTGGTAGTGCCATATTAGAGTATGCCAATGAAATGAAGTATAACAACCCAATAACCATTTTAGGGATTGATGATGTATTTATTGAGCATGGAACAACTGAGGAACTACATAGGCTTTCAAAAATTGATTATTCATCTTTAGAATTACAAATAAACATTATTATAAATGAGTTCGAATAGCATACAACTTTTTCTTTTTTCAGTGCTCTTTTTAGGTTTTTTACAAACAAAAGCACAAGATAGCATACCTCCAAATCAAGAAGTAGATTCTATGAAAATTGACACAATAGTCATTCGTGCTTTTCAAGATAGAATTAAAAATATTCCTCGAGGCGCCAATCTAACAAATCCTGTAGTATCCTTTAAAAAAACAAAACCACTTAAAAATAAATTTAATCGTTTTAGCATCCCATCATTCTGGGATACCGAAAATAAAGTAGGTTTAAATTTTAATGAAGCAGCTTTTGTCAATTGGAAAGCAGGTGGAGATAATTCTATTGCTGCATCAGCAAATTCAAAATTTGTAAGAAATTATAAGTTCCGCTACGTACAATGGAATAATGATTTAGAAATGCGTTATGGCCTCAATGCTCAAGAAGGAAGAAAATTACGCAAAACTGAAGATGTAATTCGGCTTAGCTCCACCTTTGGTTATAGAAGAGATACGATAACAGATTGGTATTATTCTGTAAAAACTAATTTTAACACCCAATTCTCCGATGGATATAAGTATCCAGATAGAGAAAATCCCATTTCTGCTTTAATGGCACCGGGGTATCTATTTTTTGGTGGTGGAGCCTCTTACATTCCAGAAGGGAAAAAATTTAATCTTTATATTTCCCCTTTGACCCAAAAAGCCACATTTGTCTTAAATCAAGAGTTGGCAAATAAAGGGGCCTTTGGTGTTAAAAAAGCTGTTTTTGATACGGATGGAAATTTAATAAAAGAAGGTAGTACGGTATATATGGAACTTGGGTTTTTAATCACCAATACTTGGGAGAAAGAAATTATGAAAAATGTAAATCTTAATCATCGAATTAGTTTGTATTCAGATTACTTATCTAGTTTTGGAAATATAGATGTTGACTGGGAATTAAATTTTAACCTCCGTGTGAATAAATATATCAACACTACAATTGGTACTCAAGTAATTTTTGATGATGATATTATTTTTGATGAAGAAAAAGATGCCAATGGTGTTGTAACTCAAAAAGGAATACCCAAAATTCAATTCAAACAAATTTTGGGTATCGGAATAGGTTATAATTTTTAAAAAGTAATTACAATTGTTTTCCCATTATTTTGTTATGCATATGTACTGCAGCACTATCGGAAAGGCTAGCTACATAGCAGCAAGTATTCATCAAAATATGATATAAAGAATTATCTGTTTGGCTATAGAAATCTGGTAAGGTCCGAATCAAAAGTTTATCGTAATTAGAAGCATTATCCTCTTTTTTATGAATTAATGCCGTGGTATATACCTCCAAGATATCGGATATAATCTTGTATCCAGCTATTTCCTTTTCAATTACCTCCTGCGATTGATAAATTTTATCAATACTTATCTTTAGTATATCTGCTATCTGTGCTTGGTATTTACTTTTATCCAAAAGCGACACATTGAATTCTCCTTTTAATATTGCCTCTTCATTTTCTAAAAAAACAGATATCGCATCGGTTATCAAGGTGTTGATTGCCAATGCCCTTAGGTAACTTAGTCGATCTTCCATATGAACCATAGCATTATACTTTTTAGTATTGATACTATCCTTCACCAGCTTTATTAAATATTCTAAAGCAAAATCTTCAGAGATTAATCCGAGGTTAATTCCATCTTCAAAATCAATAATTGTGTAACATATATCATCCGCTGCTTCCACTAAAAAAGTTAATGGATGCCTAGAAAAACTTATAGCATCACCTTTTCTTGTTTGTATTAAGCCTAAATCTTCAGCAACTTCTACAAAAGCCTTTTTATCCGACTGAAAAAACCCGAATTTTTTATCAGCTATATGCTTTGTTGGTTTTTTAGGAAGAGATTCTTTAGGGTATTTCATAAAGGCCCCCAAAGTACCATAACTAAGGCGTAATCCTCCTTCAACTCCTTCTCTTGAAGCGGCTAAAAGACGAAATCCGTTGGCATTCCCTTCAAAATCAATAATGTCTTGATACTCCTTTTCAGAAAGATGTTCCTTATATTTTTTACCTTTTCCGGTTGTAAAAAATTCACCAATAGCTTTTTCTCCACTATGACCAAAAGGAGGGTTTCCAATGTCATGGGATAATGCCGCTGCTGCCACAATAGCACCAAAATCATTTATTTGATACCCGTGAATCTCTTTCAAATATGGGTGCTTTTCTAATAATTTTTTTCCTGCAATTCTGCCTAAACTACGGCCAACAACAGACACTTCTAAACTATGTGTTAGTCTGGTATGTATAAAATCGGTTTTAGAAAGTGGTATCACCTGCGTTTTGTCTTGCAAGCTTCTAAATGCAGAAGAAAAAATTATTCGATCATAATCTACTTCAAAACCTAATCGAGTTTCATCCTGTTCTTTTCGTAATCTTTTGTGTTGATCACCTTGTCTCTTTAAGGAAAGTAATTGCTCCCAATTCATAAGTAAATTAATTTATTGCAAGATACATTTTTTCGGTTTTACCCTAAATAGTGATACTCTAAAAAAGCTAAAAAAACACCCTAAAAAAATGATAAATCATTAACTTCAAGATAACATTAGTTTTACATTAACATCTTTATTTTGCAATGTAAATATCTCATTTTTTATGAAAAAAATACTTCTAATTTGCATGCTATTTGTGGTAGGTAATGTATGCTCTCAAAATCAGGGCACCATAACTGGAACAGTTTCCGATGTTGAATTAGATAATGAACCTTTATTGTTTGCTAATGTTCAATTAAAGAATACATCAAAAATTGCACAAACCAATTTTCATGGTAATTTTGAATTCACTAACATAGAATCTGGTGAATACATCTTAGTTTTTAGCTTTTTAGGCTATGATACTATTGAAGTGCCTGTAGTTGTAAAAAACAATGAAATCATACGGGTAAACGGCGGATTAAAAACAAAGGTAATACTCTTAGAAACTAGTTTAACTGCTGATGTAGCAGCGGTTGAAAAATCAAAAAATAGTATTTCTTTAAAATAATTACAACTATTACTGATTGAGCTACTCTTTCTATAATCCCATTTTAGATATCCTGCTTTACATTAAAGAATCCTAAGATTAATGATTACTTAATCTTAAGCTTACCTTTAATTTGCATTAATATGCGATTTTTGGTCTCAGTTTTAAAACTAGTGTGAATTCATTCTACATATTGGTTTTTGTCGACTAAGTATTTGAATATCACAAGCTACCTTTGGCCAAGGTAGCTTTTTTATGCAATCTAATATTGTCTTTTCCTTAATATATCCTTAACATTGTGTTAATATAAAAGTTGGTTCTTTGTCCCCGACAAAAACTAATACTAAAATGAAATTTAAACATCTAGCTATAGGGGCTATTTTTGTCCTTACCGCTATTTTAAATGCTCAAGAAACCAATGCCCCAAAATTTGGAAAAGGTCTTTTTAACTTAGTAGGTCAAGATAGCACCTGGAGTATGAAAATTGCAACGCGCATACAGTTGTTAAGTTCTAATACTTGGGATGTTGAAGACGGAATCTCCAATCCTGAAACCAACTTTTTAGTTCGAAGAGCTCGTTTAAAATTTGATGGTTTTGCCTACTCTCCTAAATTAAAATATAAACTAGAACTAGGTTTATCGAATAGAGATATTTCTGGTGCTTCCGAATTTACTAGTAATGCACCAAGATATATTTTGGATGCCGTTATTATGTGGAATTTCTATGAAAATTTTGAGCTTTGGGTGGGCCAAACAAAACTGCCAGGAAATATGGAACGTGTTATTTCTTCTGGAAACTTACAGCAAGTAGATCGCTCACTATTAAATAGTAGGTTTACGCTTGATAGAGATATGGGAATTCAACTTAGACATAATTTTAATCTATCCGATAAATTTTTAGTACGTGAAATCCTCTCTATTTCTCAGGGTGAAGGAAGAAATGTTACTACTGGAAATATTGGAGGGCATCAATATACAGGAAGATTAGAATTACTTCCTTTTGGAAGATTTAAAAGCAAAGGAGAATATAGTGGTGGTGATTTAAAAAGAGAAGAAACTCCTAAATTCATGATTGCCGGTAGTTATAATATTAATATTGATGCAGTACGAAATAGAAATAGTCAAGGTTCTTATATGATTAATGATATTGGTTTTTATAGCACCAATGTTAATTCATTATTTCTAGATGCTATGTTTAAATATAATGGATTTTCTTTTATGGCGGAGTATGCACAAAGAACTGCAGATGACGCCATAGCTAAAAATTCCGATGGCACTTTTACAGGAGACCAAGTTCAGATAGGAAATGGGTTAAATTTGCAAACAGGGTATTTATTTACAAATAATTGGGAAGTTTCTGGAAGATATACCAACATAGAATTAAATAAAAATATAACAGGGAAAAACCCCCAAACACAATACACTTTAGGACTTTCTAAATATATAGTTGGTCATAAATTAAAAGTCCAAACAGATTTAAGTTACCTTTCAGAAGATAATGGAACAAATCAATTAATGTACAGGTTACAATTCGACATACATTTCTAGTAAAACATAACCTTTTCCTAACATTCTAGACTAACTTGTTATAGATATTTGCAAACTATTTACTTTTAAAAATTATGGATAATATTTACTTAATAATGATTATTGCATTAGCATTTTTAGCTGTTGCAGACCTTGTTGTTGGTGTCAGCAATGATGCAGTAAACTTTTTAAATTCTGCTATTGGTTCTAAGGCAATTTCTTTTAAAACTATTATGATTGTCGCCAGTATCGGTATCGGTATGGGTGCAATATTTTCAAGTGGTATGATGGAAGTTGCACGTAAGGGTATTTTCAATCCTAGTGAATTTTATTTTGACGAGATTATGTTCATTTTTATGGCGGTTATGATTACCGACATATTACTGTTAGACTTTTTTAACACCTTAGGAATGCCTACTTCAACAACAGTTTCTATTGTTTTTGAACTTTTAGGAGCCTCAGTGGCTATGGCAATGATAAAAATTGCAGCTGATAACGGTAGTTTCGCAGATGTCGTGAATTACATCAACACTTCTAAAGCAACAGAAATTATCTTAGGAATATTACTTTCTGTAGTTGTTGCATTTTCCATTGGCGCAATTGTTCAATGGTTGTCAAGAATTTTATTGTCTTTTAATTTTGAAAAACAGCCCAAATGGATGGGAGCATTATTTGGAGGTGTAGCACTTTCTGCTATGACATATTTTATCTTGATGAAAGGTATTGGAGGAACAGCTTTTGCTAGTCAAAATTATGATTTCATTGGGGGAATAACCATTAAAACTTTTTTAGAAACAAAGGTATTCGTACTGGTACTAGGGAATTTTATACTATGGTCTTTATTGTCCTATGTATTGGTCAATTTTGTAAAGATCAATATCTATAAATTAATCATTGGAGTTGGAACTTTTGCATTAGCACTTGCTTTTGCAGGTAATGACTTAGTCAATTTTATAGGGGTACCTATTGCTGCTTGGCAATCTTATGAAGCATGGGTGTCTTCAGGCGTTGCCGCTAGCGAATTCAGCATGAATATTCTAGCAAAAAAAGTACCTACTCCTACATTGTTACTATTTCTTTCTGGTATTGTTATGGTAGCAACTTTATGGCTTTCTAAAAAAGCAAGGTATGTTGCAGAAACAGAAATTAATTTGGCAAGAGAAGGTGATGGTAAAGAACGTTTTCAGCCTAATTTTTTATCTAGAAGTATTGTTAGATTAGCAATAGGAATCTCCAATGTTACATCTTCTTTCATTCCAAAAGGATTACAAAATAAGATATCTACAAGATTCGAAAGACCTGTAATAGCTCTTGCTAAAAATAAAATGTTTGAAATGCCTGCCTTTGATATGGTCAGAGCTGCTGTAAATTTAATGGTAGCTGGTATATTAATTTCTATTGCAACTTCCTATAAATTGCCTTTATCAACTACTTATGTGACCTTTATGGTTGCTATGGGAACCTCTTTAGCCGATAGAGCATGGGGTGCAGAAAGTGCGGTTTACCGTGTTGCAGGGGTTCTTAATGTAATTGGTGGCTGGTTTGGAACGGCAATCATAGCTTTTATATCAGCAGGTGTTATTTTAACGATCATAAGTTTTGGCAAAGGAGCTGCTATCGCTGTTTTATTATTTGCAGCAATTCTTCTACTTGTCCGCAATTACCTTTCATACAAGAAAAAATCCAAGGAAATCCAAGCAGAAGATAGTCTTAAAAGATCTGAAAGCAGCTCTATACAAGGAGTTATTTCAGAAAGTGCTAACAACATCTCTAGTGTTGTAAAACGAAGTAACAAAATTTATACAAGTGCTATTGATGGCTTAGCTAGGCAAGATTTGGATTCTCTTAAGAAGAACAAAAAACAGGTTTCAAAACTTTCTAATGAAATAGATGAACTTAGAGATAACATTTTCTATTTCATTAAAAACTTAGATGATTCAAGTATAGGAGCTAGTAACTTTTACATTAACATTCTAGGATACCTTCAAGACATGGCACAATCATTAGAATACATAAGTAAGGTAAGCCACAAACATATTCATAACAATCATAAAAAATTAAAATATAATCAAATTAAAGAATTAAAAGAAATAGATGCCAAGCTAGAAAGTGTTTTTAATGCAACTAAAATGGCTTTTGACACTAAATCTTTTGAACAAATTGGTGTTATTTTAAAAAATAAAAATGAAGCCTTTGATTTGGTATCTCAAAAAATTGAGAAACAGGTTGCTAGAACTCGAACGGAAGAATCAAGTCCCAAAAACACAACATTATATTTTTCATTATTACAAGAAACTAAAGATCTTCTTGTTGCCACAATGAATTTATTAGAATTATACTATAACGAACACGATAGCTCTGTAAAGCCAGCAAAAATAGAGGTAATAGAAAAATAATAATATCTTTCCTATAAGATTTGGTCCTTCTTTTCTACCAAAAAGGAATAAATAAAAAAGTGTTTATATACCTAGGTATATAAACACTTTTTTATTAAATATAGAAAAGCTTCCCTCTGCAATAAGCACCGATTGTTTTTTGTAAATTCAAAATAATCTATCTCAAACCATACCCTCTTCTTCAATTACAACATTAACTAGCACTACAAATCAAATTTTGCCAATTTTTTTAAAAAATTAAGTGTGTTTATTACACTTTTTAAGTGTAATACTTGTTTTATTAGAATTAGTTGATTTAATTTACACGTGTTATCTATACACTTAAGTGCATTACTTGTAACTATATGCAGAAAAATGATTATTGCATTACTAATTAAATCAAACAGAAAAATATAGATATCCGTATTAAAACAAGATTACTAGCTTAATTAATAAACAAATCACTTTTTAAGAATAAAAAATAACTTACATCATCAACTTAAAAAAAATGAAAATGAAAAAATTCAACATCCTGTTTTTAATATTTTTGTGCGCTAGTCAAATAATTACCGCACAGAAGGAGGTTACGCTATTAAAGATAGCTAACACCACAAACAATCCGACAATAAACAAACACATCTATGGCCATTTTGCTGAACATTTAGGAAGATGTATTTATGAAGGTTTTTACGTTGGTGAAAGCAGCGATATTCCAAACACGAATGGAGTGAGGAATGATATCATAGAAGCGCTAAAAAATTTGCAAATACCAAATCTTAGATGGCCTGGAGGATGCTTTGCAGACACTTATCATTGGAAAGGTGGTATTGGAATTAAAGAGGATAGACCAACCATAGTAAATACATGGTGGGGAGGAGTAACAGAAAACAATAGCTTTGGCACCCATGACTTTCTAAATTTATGCAAGGTTTTGGGTGCAGAACCATATTTATCCGGAAATGTAGGCAGTGGAACTGTTCAAGAATTGGCAGATTGGGTACAATATGTAAATTTTTCTGGAACAAGTCCGATGTCCAACCTTAGAAAAGAGAATGGCCAAGAAAAACCATGGGGCGTCAAATTTTGGGGTATTGGTAACGAAGCTTGGGGGTGTGGAGGCAATATGCGTGCTGAATATTATGCAGATATTTATAGAAAGTATGCCACATTTATGTCTAATGCTGACGTTGATGGCGGACTTTATAAAATTGCATCAGGAGCAAGTGATGCAGATTATCATTGGACCGAGGTATTAATGCGTGATATTCCACACAACATGCTGCAAGGGGTAGCGCTACACCATTATTCCGTAATTGATTGGGGCGCTAAAGGTCCATCAAAAGATTTTCAAGAAGAACATTACTTCAAAATTATGGAACAAGCTTGGCTTATGGATGAATTAATTCAGAAGCATACCGCCATTATGGATAAATATGACCCACAAAAAAAAGTAGACCTAATTGTAGACGAATGGGGAGGATGGTATGACGTTGAAAAAGGAACAAATCCTGGATTTTTATACCAACAAAATACGATGAGAGATGCAATGATTGCAGGCATGACTCTTAATATTTTCAATAACCATGCAGCGCGTGTAAAAATGGCAAATTTAGCACAGGCAGTAAATGTTCTTCAAGCCGTAATTTTAACCGAAGGGAATAAAATGATCTTGACACCTACTTATCATGTAATGGAAATGTATAAAATACATCAAGATGCACAACTTATTCCAGTAAGTTTTGATTCTCCTCGCTATGAATTTAATGGCAATTCTTTACCAGCTGTTTCAGCATCAATCTCAAAAAATAATGAAGGGAGAATTCATATATCATTAACAAATATTGATTCCAAAAAAGACAATACTATTAGTATAAATCTAAATGATCTTAATTTAAGAAATATCACAGGTAAGATATTAACCTCAAAAAAACTACAAGATCATAATTCGTTTGAAACGCCGAACATGATAATTCCAAAAAAATTCACTGATTTTAAATTTAAAAAGGGAATTCTTGAAATTACATTACCCCCTTTTTCAGTTATCGTATTAGAAGGTAAATAAAACTATTAACAACATAGATTATGAAAAAAAACATACTTCTACTCGCTTCCATCATTACTTTATTAGGGTGCAAATCAACAAGTCAAAAAAAAGTTGCTTCAATTACAAGTGACAAAAATAAACAGCCCATATTAAAAATAAACAACCCCATAGTTACTGATAAATTCACAGCAGACCCCGCTGCTATAGTACATAACAACACTGTTTATTTATACGCTGGTCATGATCAAGCGCCTAATGACTTAAACTTTTATAAAATGGATGAATGGCTTGTGTATTCATCTTCCGATATGGTGAATTGGCAAGAACATCCAGTTCCATTGAAGCCAGCAGATTTTTCTTGGGCAAAAGGGGATGCTTGGGCTGCACAAGTAATTGAAAGAAATAACAAATTCTATTGGTATGTGACGGTTTCTCATGGTTCAATTCATGGAAAATCCATTGGCGTTGCCGTATCTGATAGTCCAATTGGACCGTTTAAAGATGCATTAGGAAAAGCCCTTGTCACTAATGATATGACGACTCAAGCAAGCATTAGTTGGGATGACATTGACCCATCCGTTATTATTGATGATGATGGACAAGCGTATCTCTTCTGGGGCAATACGGTATGTTATTACGCCAAATTAAAAGAGAATATGATAGAATTTGACGGACCAATACAAACTATTGATTTACCCAATTTCACGGAAGCTCCTTGGATCCATAAACGGGGAGATTGGTATTATTTGTCATATGCATATCAATTTCCAGAAAAAACAGCGTATGCCATGAGCAAATCTATCAATGGCCCATGGGAATACAAAGGAATTTTAAATGAGATAGCAGGAAATAGTAATACAAACCACCAAGCAATAATAAACTTCAAAGGAAAAGACTATTTTATTTACCATACCGGTGGAATCCCTACTAATGGAGGTAGCTTCAGACGCTCTGTTTGCATAGATAATTTGTATTATAATGATGATGGAACTATGAATAGAATTATAATGACTACAGAAGGAATTCAAGAATGATGCTACATACAATTTTATGTACTGTTGTTTCAGTTTTGATGCTAACGTCCAATTATTCAGGACAGGCTCAAAGCGTTGATCTATTGGTTCATGATCCTGTAGTTATTCAACAAGATAGTATGTATTATTTATTTTGCACTGGAAATGGTATAACAAATTATAGCTCTACAGATTTAATACATTGGAAAAAAGGAGAACCCATATTTCCTAAAAAACCTACTTGGGCAGATAGCATTGTTCCTGAGTTTGAAAACCATATTTGGGCTCCTGATATTACTTTCCATAATGGCATGTATTATATGTATTATTCCATATCTGCTTTTGGTAAAAACACCTCAGCAATAGGTTTAACAATCAATACAACCCTTGATGAAAAGGATAGATATTTTAAATGGGTAGATCAAGGTATTGTAATTCAATCTGTCCCAAATAGGGATTTATGGAATGCCATAGACCCAAATTTAGTCTTTGATGAAAATGATACTCCTTGGTTAGCCTTTGGCTCATTTTGGAACAGTTTAAAAATGGTGAAATTAAATTCAGATTTAAAATCCATTGCCAGTCCTGAAGAATGGCATACCATCGCAAAAAGAAAAAGAGATTTTGAATTAAAAGATGATGATCCCGGAAATGCGGCTTTGGAAGCTCCATTCATTTTTAACAAAAATGGGTACTATTACTTATTTCTTTCTTGGGATTTATGCTGTAAAGGTGAAAATAGCACCTACAAAGTGGTAGTTGGAAGATCAAAAAAAGCAACAGGACCTTATTTGGATAAAGAAGGTAAATTATTAAATGAAGGCGGAGGAAGTTTACTATTAGAAGGAAATAAAAATTGGTATGGAGCTGGACATAATAGTACGTACACTTTTGAAGGAAAAGATTATATCTTTTTTCATGCTTATGATGCAAAAAATAAAGGAATACCCAAATTAAAAATCGCAGAATTAGAGTGGAAAAACAACTGGCCAAAACTTAAAAAGAACGTGCTAAACTAAACAATATGAAAGTAAATTCAATGTTAAAATTAGTAGTTGCACTGGCATTTGTCTTTATGGGATGTAAGCATACTGAGAGTAGAGAAATTTCTCAAAATAATTATACATCTCAGGTAGAAAAATTAGGTTATCCTATAGCACCAATTGCTATAAGAAATGTAAAATTAACCGATGAGTTTTGGCTCCCTATTATACAAAGAGTACAGGAAAAAACTATTGAATACGCAATTAGTAAATGTGAAGAAGAAGGTCGTTTTGATAATTTTTTAATTGCAGGTAAACAAATGGAAGGGGCTGTAAAAGGAGTAATGCCTTTTGATGACTCTGATGTTTATAAAATAATAGAGGGCGCTTCAAATTCCTTGATTAGCGCTCCAAACCCACCCTTAGAAAAATTATTAGACTCTTTAATTGGTATTGTACAAATCGGACAAGAAAAAGATGGCTATTTAACAACTTGGAGAACCATAAATCCGGCTAAGCCACCAGCACCTTGGGTTAAAGTTGTTGAGGGGAAGCGATGGGAATCTTTATTTATGAGTCATGAATTGTATAATGCTGGACATATGTATGAAGCAGCTGCAGTTCATTACGAAGCCACAGGGGGAAAAAACTTCTTAGATATTGCAATAAAAAATGCTGATTTAATGATAAAAACTTTTGGTGATGATATAGGTAAAATCAAAGCAGTTCCTGGGCATCAAATTATAGAATCTGGTTTAATTAAATTATATCAAATAACTAAAAATGAAGATTATTTAACTTTATCAAAATACTTTTTAGACAATAGAGGAAATCCGGAAAATCATGAATTATTTGGATCGTATTCACAAGACCATGTTCCTGTAATCAAACAAGATGAAGTTGTTGGTCATGCCGTAAGAGCTGTTTATATGTATGCCGCCATGACTGATATCGCAGCACTAAAAAAAGATACTGCCTATAGTGTAGCTGTAAATAAATTATGGGAAAATATGGTGAATAAGAAAATGTATCTTACTGGTGGTATCGGAGCAAGACATGACGGTGAAGCATTTGGAGACAACTACGAATTACCAAATCTTACTGCCTATAATGAAACTTGTGCTGCCATCGGCGATGTATATTGGAATCACAGATTACATAATCTATCAGGAGATGTTAAATATTTTGATGTTATTGAGCGTACTTTATATAATGGATTAATTTCCGGATTGTCTTTAGATGGAACAAACTTTTTCTATCCAAATGCTTTAGAATCAGATGGGGTGTACACCTCTAATCGCGGGTCATGTACGCGTCAATCATGGTTCGATTGTTCTTGTTGTCCAACCAATTTAATTCGATTTATTCCATCAATTCCAGGATTAATTTATTCTAAAACCAATACTGAAATTTATGTGAATTTGTATGCCTCCAATGAAGCTACTGTTGCTTTGGGAAGCAACAAAATTAAACTAAATCAAAAAACAAATTACCCTTGGGATGGTTTAATTTCTATGACGATTAATCCGGAATTGGAATCTGAATTCAGTATCAAATTTAGAATTCCAGGTTGGTCTAGAAATGAGGTTCTACCAGGAGATTTGTATAGTTATGTAACTAATTCGAAAGAAAAAGCAACTATAAAAGTCAATGGCGAATTAGTTTCTGCAAATGAACACAATGGTTATTTTACAATTAAAAGAAATTGGAAAAAGAATGACGCTATTGAAATTAATTTCCCAATGGAAGTCAAAGAAGTTGTTACTAACAGATATGTTGCTGAAAATAAAGAAAAAATAGCTTTAGAATATGGGCCAATTGTTTATGCTATTGAGGAAATAGACAATAAAGATAATTTTGATACAATTTCTGTGAATAGGCATGATTCTTTCAATGTTAAAAAAGAAGGCAACCTTTTGGATGGTGTAAATACGATCCAAAATAAATCATTAAAAGCAATTCCATATTATGCTTGGTCTAACAGAGGTGTTGGCAAAATGAAGGTATGGATAGCCAATAATAAAATAAAATGATAAAGTTCAAATTCATTTTTCACATTAGTTGTTTCATAGGAATATTTCTTTTGACATTAAGTCTTTCTGCTCAAACAAATCCCTTGAAAATTGAAATTGATGCTAGAGAAGAATTAGGACCAATGAATCCTATCTGGGCATGGTGGGGATATGATGAACCCAACTATACGTATATGAAAGATGGCCAACAACTTCTTTCAGAAATTTCAGATTTAAGTCCAGTTCCTGTATATGTCCGCACCCATAGTCTATTAGTAACAGGAGCTGGAACTCACGGTCTTAAATGGGGTTCTACGAATGCCTATACAGAGGATGAAAATGGGAATGCTATTTATGATTGGACTATAATTGATAAAATATTTGACACCTATATCGAAAGAGGCATGAAGCCTATGGCTCAAATAGGGTTTATGCCAGAAGCATTATCTAGGAAACCTGTTCCATATCGCCATTTTTGGAAGCCTGGAGCCGCATACAATGATATTTATACAGGTTGGTCCTATCCTCCAAAAGATTACCATAAATGGGCCGAGTTGGTTTACCAATGGGTAAAACATTCCGTTAAGCGTTATGGACAAGAAGAAGTTGAAAGCTGGTATTGGGAATTATGGAATGAACCCAATATTGGATATTGGCAAGGTACTACAGAAGAATATATTAAATTATATGATTATACAGCTGATGCTGTAAAGAGGGCGCTTCCTAGTGCAAAAATAGGTGGCCCTGAAGTGACTGGTCCAGGTTGGGAGCAATCAGAGGAATTTTTACGAACGTTTTTAAATCATGTACTTAAAGAGAAAAATTATGCTACAGGCGAAATCGGAACGCCCCTTGATTTTATTACTTTTCATGCGAAAGGAAATCCCAAAATCGTAGATGGTATAGTACAGATGAATATGGGAGCTCAACTGCGGGATATAAGTAAAGGCTTTGAAATCGTGGCGTCATATCCAGAGTTTAAAAAACTTCCTATTATCATTGGCGAGTCAGACCCAGAAGGCTGTGCTGCTTGTTCGGAAGCTGATTATCCTTATAATGCATACAGAAATGGAACCATGTATGCCAGTTATACTGCCGCATCTTTTGCAAGGAAATATGAGTTGGCAGATCACTACGGAGTTAATCTTTTAGGGGCTGTAACATGGGGATTTGAATTTGAAGACCAACCCTGGTATGCTGGCTTTAGAGATATGGCTACTAATGGAGTAGATAAACCTGTTCTAAATGTTTTTAGGATGTTTGGAATGATGGAAGGTCAAAGGGTAACAGTAACTCAAGATAATTTATCTTACAACTACTTAGAAGTTAGGGATAAAAGTGTAAGAGGTGAATATCCAGATATAAACGCACTTGCTTCAAAAACCGATAATTCCTTGACAATTTTAGTTTGGAATTATCATGATAAGAATGATTTGAATGTGCCCCCTTCACCAATTAACATAAGCATTGATCATATACCAACCAATAAAGCCTTGTTGAACCATTATAGGGTAGATCAAGAAATTAGTAACTCTTATAGTGTATGGAAAAATATGGCTTCTCCTCAAAACCCTACAAATACGCAAATTGAAGAGCTTAAAAAAGCAGGACAATTACAACTCTTAACGTCACCTGAATGGGTGAAAATAGAAAAAGACAAAACAATTATTAAAATATCATTACCTAGACAAGGAGTTTCATTACTAAGGCTAACATGGAAATGATAAAAAATAAAAATTACAAATTAAAACGAGAAAACAAACTAAAATGAAAAATAGACTACTTAAAAACCTAACCCTCGGAGCTTTTGGCTTTTTTTCTTTTGCAGGAATAGCTCAAGAAGCTAATTTGACTTTGGATGCTTCAAAATCCATTGCCAAAATACAGCCTACTATGTATGGTATCTTCTTTGAAGATATTAACTTTGCTGCAGATGGCGGACTATACGCTGAAATGATAAAAAATCGATCTTTTGAATTTTTGGACCCCAAAATGGGTTGGATCGAACCCAATAGTCAAAAGTATTATATGAATCCCAAATCTGGATTCGCTCATGTTACCATGTATTCAGGTGAAAATACCAACCGTAATTATGTAAGTGTAAAAGTAGAGGATGCATTGGGCTATTCATTAATAAATGAAGGTTTTCGCGGAATGGGTATCAAAGAAGGTTTAGCTTACAACTTATCTCTTTTTGCATCTGTAGAAGAAGGTAATATAGCTAAAATAAATGTAGCATTTATTGATGAAAATGGCCATGAATTAGGTGGTACCAGCATAGCTCCAAAAGGTGCTGATTGGAAAGAGTATGAAGCTAAATTCACAGCAAACCAGACACTAGCAAAAGCCAAGCTTAAAATCACTTTTGAAGGTACTGGAACCATAAACATGGATATGATTTCTCTTTTCCCAGAAGATACTTGGAAAGGGAGAAAAAAAGGTTTACGTAAAGACATTGTACAATTATTAGATGATATGAATCCTGGATTTTTACGATTTCCTGGTGGGTGTATTGTAGAAGGAAGAACACTTGCTCAGCGATACCAATGGAAGAAAACGGTGGGTCCTATTGAAGATAGAGAGCTGTTAATTAATAGATGGAATACAGAGTTTGATCATAGACCAGCTCCAGATTATTTCCAGAGCTTTGGCATCGGATTCTTTGAATATTTTCAGTTAGCAGAAGATATGGGAGCAGCGCCACTTCCTATTTTAGGATGTGGAATTGCTTGTCAATTTAATACTGGAGAATTAGTACCTATGGAAGATTTGGATCCATATGTTCAAGACGCATTAGATCTTATTCAGTTTGCAAATGGAGGTATAGACACGCCATGGGGTAAAGTTAGAAATGACATGGGGCATCCAGATACTTTTGACATGAAATACATTGGTATTGGTAACGAGCAATGGGGACCAGAATATATAGAACGATACAAAGTATTTGAAAAAGCAATTAAAACAAAATATCCAGAAATGATAATTGTTTCTGGGAGTGGTCCTTTTCCTGAGGGCGACTACTTTGAGTATGGTTGGGAAGAACTAAAGAAGCTAAATACAGAAATAGTAGATGAACACTATTATAGAAGTCCGGAATGGTTTAGAGAGAATGCAACGAGATATGATAAATATGATCGTAGTGGACCTAAAGTTTTTGCGGGCGAGTATGCAGCACAAAGCGTGGCAATTGCAAGTCCTGATAATAAAAACAACTGGGAGTGTGCCTTATCAGAGGCTGCTTTTATGACCGGTCTGGAGAGAAATGCGGATGTGGTCTACCTAACATCTTATGCTCCTTTAATGGCTCATGAAGAAGGTTGGCAATGGACCCCAGATTTACTTTGGTTTAATAACTTGGAATCTTACGGTACGCCTAATTATTACGTACAAAAATTATTCGGCACCAATAGCGGAACAGATTTAGTTTCTATTTCAGAGAATGGACAAGCACTTACTGGGCAGCATGACCTTTATGCTTCTGCTGTTAAAGATTTATTTAAAATGGAACTGATTATTAAATTGGTCAATACCGCAAAAGAACCTCAAGAGATTCGCATAAATATTGCTGGAGTTAAAGTAGCTTCTAAAGGAGAGGCTTACATTTTATCCAGTAATAATTTAACAGATGAAAATTCTTTTAATGCTCCAAAGGCTATAAGCCCCTTTCAAGAAGAGATAAAAATAGTTAAGGGAATTGTACGATTATCCCTTAAAGAAAATTCATTGTCAGTCATAAAACTAAGACTTAAATAAACCCTCTTTTAACTCCTGCTATCAAGCATATAAATAAGCCCTCTAAATATCTAAGGATAACTAGATGGCTTATTACATTTAAATGGATTCTATTTTTATAATTTAAACATTTAAATCTACATTAAAAGTCATTCTCCAAACCAAATAGTAGATTTAAATTTGATTTTTTCCATAGTAAGTCTTATCTTACAAGTAGATAAATCCAATTTAGGATGGCTTCAAAAATTAATAGAACACTTATTAAAAAATACGATCTAGCCGTAGGGACTTTTTATTTCTATGAAAATTTTATGGTCTCTGAGGCAAAAGAAGGTGTTGCTGTCTCCTTTGAAAACGCAAAAGAAATGTTAGAACTCGCCAAAATGCATTATGGTAAAAAAACACCGTTTGTATATATTTCTAATAGAAAAAACTCATATTCATTTAACCCTACAGCTCATTTTCAAACTACCGCTATGTTTCCAAACTTAAAAGGGTACGGAGTTGTTACTTATGACAGTATGAATAAAGAAATTGCTCAAATGGAACAGTCTTTTTTTAATACTCCTGTAAATATTTTTAATAGTTTAGACGATGCTATAAACTGGGTAGAACATTTAATTATGATGGATTAGCTTCTATAAAAATTCATCTCATCCATATATTTCCATACTTCTTGAGGTACCAAAGGTTTAATATTTTTTCCTTTTTTATGCTGTGTTCTAATAAATGTGGAAGAAATTTCCATTATTGGAGCGTCTACTTTGTGAATTTTTGGACTTCCAGAAAATTGATGATCAATTACTCCTTCTGAAACCCTAGGGTACACATAAATTTTATAGTTTTCTAAAATTGCTTCGTAATTTTTCCATTTATGAAAACTCTTCAAATTATCTTCCCCCATGATTAATGAAAATTCATGCTTACCGTTATATTTTTCCTCAAGATGCACTAGCGTAGTAATCGTATAATTAGGTTGCGGCAAATCAAATTCAATCTTACTAGGTTTTAGTTTATCGTACGCCTTAGTAGCTTCATAAACCATTTGATACCGATGATGATTATCTAATAGTGATTTCTTGACTTTAAAGGGACTTTGTGGTGTTACTACAAACCAAACCTCATCTAAATCAGAAAACTCCACCATATGGTTCGCAATGACCAAATGGCCTATATGAATGGGATTAAACGTTCCGAAATAAAGACCTACTTTCTTCACTTTATTCATTTAACTTTAAAAACGCCGCTACAAGGTCATGAGATTCCTGCAGCGCGGTGTCCAGGTCATAATTTTTAATGATTTTATCAAACTGTGGCGCTGTTGCTAATTCAACTGAAGCTTTAGCAATTCTCATATTTATCTTATCATCACTCTCTGTACTTCTTTTCTTTAGCCTAATTTTAAGCTCATCAACACTTGGTGGTTTTACAAAAACGGCTAAGGTCTGATCAGGAAACTTCTTTTTTATTCGAAGACCTCCAACTACATCAATATCAAAAATTACATTTTTACCCTCTGCCCACAATCGTTCTACTTCACTTTTTAAAGTTCCATAAAAATTATCTCTGTACACTTCTTCCCACTCCAAAAAATCATCATTTTTTATATGCCTTTTAAACTCGGACAAGGTCATGAAATAATAATGTTCTCCGTTTTTTTCTTTTCCTCGTCTAGGTCGTGAGGTTGCAGAAATAGAAAAGGCCAAATTCAAATCTTCTTGCTCCAATAAATGTCTTACAATAGTTGTTTTACCACTCCCTGAAGGGGCTGAAAATATAATTAATTTACCTCCCTTCATTACAAAACATTTAGCATTTGTTCTTTGATTTTTTCTAACTCATCCTTCATTTGCACTACCACTTGTTGCAAAGGTGCAAAATTTGCTTTTGAACCAATGGTATTGATTTCTCTACCTATCTCTTGGCAAATAAAACCTAATTTTCTACCATTAGAATCTGTTGATTTGAGGGTAGTAAGAAAGTAATCTAGGTGATTTTTTAAACGAACTTTCTCTTCAGTAATATCATATTTTTCTAAATAATAGATTAATTCTTGCTCAAAACGATTGGCATCCAAATCGGTTTTTAAATCAGCTACAGCCTTCTCTAAACGTTCTCTAATTGTTTCTAACCTATCTACATCTAACTTATCAACCTCGTCTAACAACGATGTAATAGTGCTAATTCTAGAGACAAAATCGTCATCTAAAACCTGACCTTCTTCTGACCTGAAGATATTTATTTCTTTAAGTGCTATTTCTAGTGCTTTCTCAATAGCAATAAACTCATCTTCGTCAATATCTTCTCTTTCGGTTTTCATTGCATCAGGCATACGTATTGCCATTTCCAACAATTGAGCGTCTTCAACTTGAGCTATGGCATTCAGTTGTTTCATATACTGGCGTACCACAACTTCGTTTATTACTGCAGATGTTTCACTTCCCGTATTTTCAACGTACAATCCAAAATCTACTTTCCCTCTTACTAAGGCACTCGCAATAGTTTTACGAAGCTCTAATTCTTTTTCTTTATAAGCTGATGGCATCCGGGCATTTAAATCTAAACTTTTGCTGTTTAAAGATTTAATTTCAATGGTAATTTTTTTGCTTGGGAGTTGAACAACATGTTTCCCAAACCCCGTCATTGATTGAATCATAAATAGATTTTAATTTTGGCAAAGATAATTAAAAATCAGTTTTGCTTATTTAGATTTACATTTCAATGAAAATGATGATTTAATTGTGTTGTACTCCAATTAATTCCAACCCCAAATTCAACAAAAACTAACTAGAAGAAAATAGTCCTATATAACTGAAATTAAAACTCCAGGAGTATGTATAATATGAACTTCAATTTTAGTTTTAAAATTTCAAATATCATAATTACCCGATACTCTTTCTAACGCAAGAACCGTATAGATGCTTAATTTTCATAGGAAGAAAATTTTCTAATTCAATTCACGTACCCATATATTTCTAAAACTAACTCTACTATTATCACCATGGTCTTGAAGAATTATTGGAGCTTTACCATGTGCTTCATTCTTGGGCCAACCAATATAGGGTGTGGTACCTTTTAGCTCCACATGATCTTGAACCAAGATACCATTATGTAGTAAAGTCATGGTACCCGACTTTGTCTTATTCCCCCGCTTATCAAATTCTGGAGCATGATAAATAATATCATAGGTATTCCATTCTCCACTAGGTACTGATGCTTTTGCCAAAGGTATATGCTGTTTGTAAATAGATGCCACCTGTCCGTTTACATATGTATCATTATCGTTATTATCCAGAATTTGAACCTCATACCTTCCTTGTAAAAAAACACCGCTATTTGCTCTACTTTGCTTTTCACCTTGAATTTCAGCTGGAGATCTCCATTCGATATGCAATTGTATATCTCCGAACTCTTTAATTGTTCTAATATCGCCTGCTTTATTTTTTACAGTAAAACTACTATCTGCATTAATGATCCAATCTGCTGGTTTCTTTTCATCGGCAACATTCGACCATTGGTTAAGGTTCCCTGTATCAAATAAAACAATTGCATCACTTGGAGTACTATTATTACCTGATATTGGTTTTACTACTGGAGGAACTGGCTGATAAACTTCAGTCTCTTCGGGTTTAGTTGGTTCTATTCCTGTATATTCTTCATAAACAATTCCTTGACTTACTTTTTCTTCTAAAGGAATATCTTTTGCTGCTTCTTTACATGAAAAAATAACTAAAATTGCTAATACATAAAATTGTTTCATTCTTACTAGTTTTACGGGGGGTTACTTATTATAATTCTTTGATTTTAATATCTTTAAAAGAGACCATATTGCCATGATCCTGTAAACCAATTTTACCAGTGGTATACTTACCAAATTCTTCCCAATTTGCAAATTTTGATTTAGACACCATTTTTTCCCATTCAGGATTATTTACAGGAAAGGTGACTATTTCAACTCCATTAAGCACTATACTACCATCATTTGTTTTATGATTAATTGTAATAACACAATTGTTCCATTCTCCTACGGGTTTCGTAACATCTCTTATTGGTGAAACCATATCGTATAAAGCACCTGCGCGATGGCTAGTACCCGCTTTAGCATCTGGATGTTTTTCATTATCAAGTATTTGTATTTCAGGCCCAGTCTGGTAAGCTTCTGATAATTTAGGATCCTCATTTACTCCCCAAAAAATTCCACTATTACCTCCTTCAGATATTTTCCAATCCAATGAAAGTACAAAATCTGTGTACTCCTTTTTTGTCACTAAATTGTATCCCTCTCCTTGTTTTCTATCTTCAGGTGGGTAGAAGACCATTGCATCCTCTTCGATTTTCCATTGATCAGACACACCATCCTTTAAATATTCTTTCCAATGATCAAATGAAGAACCATCAAATAAAACCGTCCATTCCTCTTGATGAGCTATGTTTAATTCATTTTCAGCCAATACATCAGAACCATTATTTGTTTCTTTACTCGACTTGTCTTTACAACTAAAAAGTGAAAATGTTGCAAAAGCAATTAGTATAATATTTTTCATGTTTATAACTTATTTAAATTCCCAATATTTTTTTTAATACATTTTTATCTATTTCAGCACCTGCAAAGTCATCAAATGTCTTTTCGGTGGCTTCAATAATATGATCTTTAATAAACTTAGCGCCTTCTCTAGCGCCTTGTTCAGGACTTTTAATACAACATTCCCATTCCATTACCGCCCAAACATCACATCCATATTGTGTAAGTTTAGAAAAAATTGTTTTAAAATCAATCTGACCATCACCAAGTGAACGATAGCGTCCTGCCCTATTCCCCCAATCATTGTAGCCCCCAAATGCTCCTTTTTTTCCTGTTGGATTAAACTCAGAATCTTTTACGTGAAAAGACTTAATAAACTCATGGTAATGATCTATGTACGCTATATAATCTAGCTGTTGCAAAACAAAATGACTAGGGTCATATAAAATATTCACACGTTTATGATTATTAGTAGCTTCTAAAAATCGTTCAAAAGTATCTCCATCATGTAAATCTTCTCCAGGGTGTATTTCATAACAAACATCAACACCTTGCTCATCAAAATGATTTAAAATTGGCAACCAACGTTTCGCTAATTCTTCAAAACCCATTTCTACTAAACCTGCAGGTCTTTGTGGCCAAGGGTGCATAGTGTGCCATAAAAGTGCTCCAGAAAAAGTTGCGTGTACATTTAAACCTAATCTCCTACTTGCTGTGGCTGCTTTTTTAACCGTTTCAACCGCCCATTCTGTTCTAGCTTTTGGATTGTTTTTCACCTTTTCAGGGGCAAAATTATCAAACATTAAATCATATGCAGGATTTACTGCCACCAATTGTCCTTGTAAATGAGTCGATAACTCTGTAATTTCAAGACCATAAGAATTTATCTTACCCTTTAAATCATCACAGTAGGTCTGACTTTCGGCAGCTTTATCCAAATCTATAAGAAAATTTTCCCATGTTGGTATTTGAATACCTTTATATCCTAAATCCGCAGCCCACTTACATAATCCATCCAAAGAATTGAAAGGTGCTTTACCATCCACAAATTGGGCAAGAAAAACCGCTGGTCCTTTTATAGTTTTCATTTTAATTTAATTATTTTTTTAACAAATTCTCTAGGAGTTAGTTGATTACTAAAATTTTAGGAATTAAATCCTATATTTATAGCTAGGTAAATAATATCCTCTTATTCCTGATAAGGAATAAATATAGTAATAAGAATAGAATAAAAATAGAAATACACCAATGAATCAACAACAAGAATATGACGCAATCGTTGTAGGAACTGGAATCACCGGAGGATGGGCCGCAAAAGAATTATGTGAGAATGGCTTAAAAACACTTGTTCTTGAACGTGGACCGATGGTTGAACATATCAAAGATTATAATACCATGAATGATGATATGTGGGATTATGATCTTAAAGGTGAGCTTTCTAAAGAAGATAAGAAAAAACAACTTATTCAAGGACGAGTTGGTTGGGCGCCAAAGGAAGATGTAAAACATTTTTTTGTAAACGACTTAGATCACCCATATGTTGAAACAAAGCGTTTTGATTGGATTCGGGGATATCAAGTTGGAGGTAGGTCACTAACTTGGGGTCGACAAAGTTACCGCTGGAGCGACCTTGATTTTGAAGCTAATAAAAAAGATGGAATAGGAGTCGATTGGCCAGTTCGCTATAAAGACATTGAACCCTGGTATAATAAGGTGGAGCAATATATTGGCGTTAGTGGACAAAATTTAGGCTTAAAACATTTACCTGATGGTAAATTTCAGCCTCCTATGGAACTTAACTGTGTGGAGAAAGAATTACAAAAAAGTATTCCGCAAAAATTTGATGATGGTAGGCTATTGACTATTGGAAGAATTGCTCATATAACAGATAACCATGCTAATATTGAAGGAAGACAACCATGCCAGTATCGAAACAGATGCTGGAGAGGTTGCCCTTTTGGCGGTTATTTTAGTAGTAATTCTTCAACATTGCCTGCTGCAGAGCGTACAGGGAATATGACCCTTAGACCTAATGCTATTGTTTATGAAGTTATGTATGATGATACGCTTAAAAAGGCAATAGGGGTTAAATTTATTGATGCAATAACGAAAGAAAAAATAGAAGTCAAGGCAAAAGTTATTTTTCTATGCGCTTCTGCAATGGCATCTGTAGGCGTATTATTACAGTCAAAATCTGAACGTTTTCCAAACGGACTAGGAAATGATTCTGATACTCTTGGAAGAGCGATAATGGATCATCACTACCAGCTTGGAGCGAGTGCAAAAGTAGATGGTCATTTAGACAAATATTACAAAGGAAGGCGCCCTAATGGATTTTATATTCCACGCTTTGTGAACTTGGATGAAAAAACCAAAAGAAATGATTACATCCGTGGTTTTGGTTTTCAAGGCTCGGCTTCACGAGAAGATTGGACTGATTCTATTGCTGAAATGGGATATGGAGCTAACTTAAAAGAAAGCATTTTAAAGCCTGGTGAGTGGAAAATTGGTGCTACTGGTTTTGGAGAATTTTTACCTTATGACGATAATCGTGTTACATTAAGCGCAACAGAAAAAGACAAATGGGGTTTACCTCAGCTTGATTTTGACGTTGAATTCAAAGAAAATGAATATAAAATGCGTGAAGATATAAAAAAAGAAATCGTTTCTATTTTTGAAGCAGCTGGATTTAAAGATATCTCAGTTTATGATAGAGCTACTGGTCCAGGATTGGGCATTCATGAAATGGGTGGAGCTAGAATGGGTAGAGATCCAAAGACCTCAATTGTGAATAAAAACAACCAAATCCATAATGTTCCTAATGTTTATGTAACCGATGGCGCATTTATGGCATCATCAAGTTGTGTAAATCCATCATTAACCTATATGGCTTTTACTGCTAGAGCAGCAAACCATGCTGCAAAACAATTTAAATTAGGTAAATTCGCTTAAGTAACAGAATATAATTTATGGAGAATGCTTCAGCCCGAAATATGTGGGGCGATTATTTAGATAAACATTTAGAGGATGCTTTTGTTAATGCTCCAAAAACAATTTATTTTTATGACAATGAGAAAGATGCCAACGAATGTGTAAATTTAGTTGTTAAAGGTTCCAAAAGAGCAACTTCATTTTCTTTATTAGGCTTACAAGCCCATAATGAACCTTTGCCCAAAATTGGAGATTTTCTGGTAATTACAGATTGGTCTGGTACAGCAAAATGTATCGTAAAAACAACCACTGTGAAATTAAAGCCTTTTTTTAGCATCGATGAAGAATATGCACAAAAAGAAGGAGAAGGAGACAAAAGCCTTGCCTATTGGAAAAAAAAACATTGGGACTTTTACACACGTGAATTGGAAAAATTTAATCGCTTGCCTAGAGAAAGTATGATCGTAGTATGTCAAGAATTTGAAAAAGTATATGGATAAAAAAAGCCGCTATCAGCGGCTTTTTTATTATGTTCTTTTTATTCAAAATACTACTCCAATTCTACCCAAGTATTCCCTGCTTTATGAGAAGCAACTGTACTTTCTATGAAATTTAAACCACGTACGCCATCTATCATAGTTGGAAATTCTCCATCATTATATTCCTGGCCGCGAATAGCTTTTGATACCCCTAAATAAATATTAGCCATAGAATCAAAAATACCTTCTGGATGCCCTGGAGGCAGCTTCGTACCATCTAATGATAGCTTTGAATTATATGCATGACCAGGTTTATATACCTGTAGTGGCTTATCATCACTCATTACATATAAATAATTAGGATTTTCTTGTTCCCATCTAAGTCCACCTTTATTACCATAAATAGCAATTGCTAATCCGTTTTCTTCACCTGTTGCTATTTGACTTGAACGTACAACGCCTTTGGCATTACCATCAAAACGCACTAAAACAGTGCCATCAATATCCATCTTATTATCATCATACAGATAATTCAAATCTGCAAGAATTGATTTGATTTGCATTCCCGTAGTAAATTCAATCATATTAAAGGCATGCACCCCTATATCACCCATACAACAGCTAATACCTGCCTTTTCAGGATCTAACCTCCAAGTAGAAGATCTTTTTTCCTTATCATGAATTACTGGATTTAACCAACCCTGATAATACTGTACATCTACTTTTTGTATGTTACCTAGAGCACCCGCCTTTATCATTTCACGCATTTGGCGCACCATAGGATATCCCGTGTATGTATGAGTAACGGCAAATACTGTTCCTGCTTTCTCTAGTGTAGCTTGTAATATTTTCGCCTCTTCATAGGTTGTTGTCATTGGTTTTTCACAAATAACACTAAAGCCATTTTCCAATAACTTTTTAGCCATTGGAAAGTGCAAAAAATTTGGAGTTAATACAGAACATACCTCAATACGTTTAGCAACAGGTAGTTTCATTTCTTCCGTAATAAATGTGTCAAAATCCTTATAAATTCGATTTGTAGGCACATCAATTTCCTTTGCGAAGTCTATATTAGCTTCAAAATTCGGATTAAATACCGCTCCTACAATTTCATAATTATCATTAATCTGTGATGCCACCCTATGTAGTACCCCGATAAGTGAATCTCCTCCACCGCCTAAAATTCCTAATCTAATCTTTTTAGCCATACTTTAAATTTATTCTTTATACTCAATTTTCTCATTCTTAAATAATAACACAAACAATACCAAAACTCCAAAAGCGAAAATAGCTGGATAGGTCCAAATTGTTTTCCAATCATGCAGATTATCCGCAACTAAATAGGTATCTGTAATCTTACCTGCGACCCAAAAACCTATTAACATTCCCACACCATAAGTTGCTAAAGTTATTAATCCTTGAGCGGCACTTTTATATTTTTCTCCTGCTTTTGAATCGGTATAAATTTGTCCTGAAACGAAGAAAAAGTCGTAACAAATACCATGTAGTCCAATACCCATTAAAAGCATAAATGTTAACTCGCCTGCATTTCCATAAGCAAACAGTAAATAACGAAGTGTCCATGCTAACATTCCCGCTAATATGGTTTTCTTAAAGCCAAATTTTTTGAAAAAATAAGGTAATAATAACATAAAAAAGACTTCAGATATTTGACCTATAGTCATTTTTCCAGTTGGATTATTTACCCCTATTTCCGATAAAAATGGATTCGCATTTTGATAGTAAAAGGCTAACGGAATGCATATAAATATTGATGAAATAAAAAATATTAAAAAATTTCTATCCTTTAATAATTTTAAAGCATCAAGCCCTAAAATATCTGAAATGGTTACTTTTTCTCCTTTCGCAACCGCTGGTGGTGTTTTAGGCAAGGTAAAACTAAACAACCCTAATATTGCTGAGGCAATTGCCACCATTAAAAAGGTGTTTTTCAACATCCCCTCTGTTCTTGCATCTGGAGAATCCCACAAAAAAACATAACTAATAATTAAGCCTGCAGTAATCCATCCAATGGTTCCAAAAACTCGTACAAATGAAAATTCTTTAGCTGGATCTTTCATTTGTCTAAATGATACAGCGTTTACCAAAGCTAGTGTTGGCATATATAAAATCATATACCCTAATACATATGGATAAAATGATGAAAACTCATTCGAACCATACATTTGATACATTAACAAGGCTCCCAATAAATGCAAAACACCTAAAATACGCTCCGCATTAAAATATCGATCTGCAATTAACCCAATTATAAAAGGCGCTATTATAGCTCCCCATGATTGTGTAGAAAATGCCATCCCTATTTCTGCACCATTTGCATTTAAGTTATTTCCCAAAAAAGTTCCTAATGTAACAAACCAGCCTCCCCAAATGAAAAATTCTAGAAACATCATAAAGGACAACTGAAACTTCACTTTTGGATTCATATGCTATTTAATAGTTTCGTTAAACGTATTATTAATTAATTTTCAACAATTATCCTATTTCTAACTCTTCGTGTTTATGTGAAACTCTTTTTTCTTCTATTTTTTTTCGCATAAAGAATAGAATTCCAAATAATACTACTAATGCAAGCGGAAAGTACACCATAAAACCCAAAACTGCTTTACCAGCAGCTATATCAGCACTACCACCTGTCAAACCAGATGCCAAAGCACTTGCTTTTTCAGTATCCAATCTAGATCCAATTATTGGGTTCCAAATAGAAGTTGCAAACATTCCCGCTCCACCTACTAAAGACATCCCTAATGCCCCTGTTTTAGAAGTATATTCAGATATAAAACCAATCATTGTAGGCCAGAAATAGCAAACACCTAATGCAAATAACGCTGCAGCCACATAAACCATAGATCCATTAGCGATACTCATAAAATAAATAGCAAATGCCGTAATGATGGCAGACATCCATAATACGCCAATTGGGTTTAACTTGTGTACAATGGGCCCAGCAAAAAATCTACCTAAAGCCATTATTCCTGTAACTAGAGCCAATACGAGCATAGGACTAGCACCTGAACTACCTAAAATAGTTTCTACCCATTGCTGCGGGATAAATTCTGATGTTGCCGTTAAAGTCATACAAACCAACATGAATAAAAACAAAGGGTTTGCTAATGCTTTAATATTTAATGACGTATTAGATTCAATATTTTCACTTTCAGGAAACTTCTGGGTAAATACCAAATAGCCATATATAAGAGTAGGAATTAACATGGTCGCTATTTGCATTTGCCATCCTAATCCCCCATCAGTCATAAACTTAGAAACTAGAGCGCCAATTACCAGACCCCCAGGAAACCAAACATGAAATTTGTTCAGCATTGCTGTTCTGTTATTACTATACATATCAGCAATCATTGGATTACATGCAGCCTCTACAGAGCCGTTAGCAAAACCAATAAAAAAGGTTGAAATAATTAAGGTCCAAAAACCACCAGCATATATGGTTAACACTAATCCTAATATATGGCAAATAAAAGCAATAGTTAATAATTTTTTTGCTCCTAAAGTATTATAAAGTAGTCCTCCAACCAACATCGCTATCGGAAAACCAAGAAAAGCCATACTATTTATCCAACCTAATTGCTTATTTGTTATTTCAAAATCTACGCCAAGTTGTGATAAAATTCCTGCCCTTATAGCAAAAGTCATCGAGGTAACAATTAGGGCCATACATGCCGCTAGAAAAACTTTATTTTTATTTACTTCGTTCATAATTCAATTTATTAATTAGTTGGTTGTTTTATCTTTTGTAATGAATATAATCTAATGGTAATGGTTCAATTTCATGACTTCTAGATTCTATTGCGATTTGACCTCGATGATACGTAGAATGGTTAATAATATGAAATAAAATATCCTTTATTGTATTTGTAAATTGCTGCCCTTTAGAATTCTCATAATTTATTCTCTTTTCAAAATCAGAAATATCAGTAATAATTTCAAAAGAAGTTCGTTGGTTTTCGTAATGAATATCTTCAAAATCACTAATGGTATGTAGCTGAAAAACACTAAATTTTTCAGGCTCACCTACAAGTCTAGCGTTCCAAATATGATGTGCGTTAAGCAAGTGACTGAACCATAATATATGCTTATCAGTTGGATTAACTTCTTGCATATTAAATTGATCAATCAATTTTTTATTACAATAAAAATTATAATCAAGCAATTGATTAAAGAAATTTTTCATAACTTATTTGTGTGCATTATTTAATGCTTTTAGCCGCTTTTAATAACAATTCTTTAGTTGCCAAAATTCCTTCTTCTTCGCCTAAAACATCTCCTTCATATTCAACATCTATATACCCTTTATACCCTGAATCTTTTATAATTTGGAGCATTTTATAAAAATCAATTTTAGTCTCATTACCTGAAGTATCAAAATTATATGATTTAGCACTAACCCCCTTTGCAAAAGGCATAAGCTCCGCAACACCTTTATACATATCGTATTCTTCTGCACAAGGCCCATTATAAACAGAACCATCCTCTCGTCTAAGACAGAAATTACCGAAATCGGGTAGAGTGCCACAATTAGACATATTAACTTTCTGCATTATCTCAGCTAATTTAGCTGCATTTGACGATAATCCTCCATGATTCTCAACAATAATATTCACATTCTTTCCTTTAGCATAAGTTGCTAACTGTGTTAAGCCGTCTACAGAATTAGAAATCCATTCTTCTGGAACATTGCTCCCTGCTAAATTTACTCTTATTGAATGGCAACCCATCGCTGCCGCTGCATCCACCCATTTATAATGATTTTCCACAGCTAATTTACGCTCTTTACTTTCTGTAGCGGCTAAATCACCTTGACCATCAATCATTATTAGTAGATTTTCCATGCCATATTTTTCACTTTCAGCATTACTCTTTTCCACAAACAATGCCATTGCTTCTTCAGAAAAATTAGATTTTTCCAATTCCTTATTATATAATGCGCTAACATATTCTAAACCAGAAAACCCCCAACCTTTTGCCTTTTCTGCAAAAGTATACGGATCAACATTTTCTTCAAAAATCATTTTATGAATCGACCATTGCGCTAATGAAAGCTTAAAAAACGGCTCAATATTAGTTGACATGCTAGTTTCGGCTACCTCTTCTTTCTTCGTATTTTCTTTACAAGAAAAGGATACAAAAAGTGTAATACTAAGAGTCAAGAGCAAGCCTTTTTGAATAAAATTTGTGTTTTTCATAATTTATGGAATAATTCTTATTAATTTAATAATTAACTACAACGTTATAGTAGAATACCGCGATATATTAAGCGTTTAAATGTAAAAAATTAATTTTATATTTAATAAATTTACGAAATAAACAATTTTACTGCATGAGCAAATTTTTTTATAACGAAGAACAAGAATCCTATGATGCCATTGTTGTAGGAACAGGAATTAGTGGTGGATGGGCTGCTAAAGAACTATGTGAAAACGGTCTAAAAACTTTAATTTTAGAACGGGGAAGAATGGTAACACACATTAAAGATTACCCAACAGCAAATTTAGATGATTGGGATTTCCCAAATAATGGAGAATTACCGCAAGCCGAAGTTGATAAACAACTTAAACAAGCAAGAACAGGATATACAGTAAAAGCACAAAGTAATTTTTGGTTTGTAAATGATTTAGAGCACCCTTATAACGAAACGAAACGATTTGATTGGATGCGTGGCTACCATGTAGGGGGTAGATCAATCATGTGGGGGCGTCATAGTTACCGATGGAGTGATATTGATTTTGAAGCAAATAAAAATGATGGTATTGCTGTAGATTGGCCCGTACGTTATAAAGATATTGCTCCTTGGTATGACAAAGTAGAATCATATATTGGTGTAAGTGGTGAAAATCTAGGTCTAAAACAATTACCTGACGGCCAATTTGGCCCTATGATGGAATTAAATTGTGTCGAACAAACTTTTAGAGAAAAAGTTGCTGAAAATTTCGATGGTAGAGTGGTTACTGCAGGTAGAGTAGCACACATTACTGGTGACAAACCATTTGACGGTAGAAGTAAGTGTCAATTTAGAAACCGCTGTATAAGAGGGTGTCCTTTTGGAGCCTATTTTAGTAGTAATTCTTCTACATTACCAGCAGCTGAACGTACAGGAAATTTAACATTAAGACCAGATTCTATTGTCTCTGAAGTTATTTATGATCCTAAAACTAAAAAAGCAACAGGAGTAAGAGTTATTGATAGGTTAACAAAAGAAGAGCTCGTATTTAAGGCCAAAGTTATATTTCTCTGTGCTTCTTCTATAGCTTCTACACAAATATTAATGCAATCAAAATCAGATCGTTTCCCTAACGGATTGGGTAATGATTCAGACCAATTAGGTAGAAATATCATGGATCACCAATTAGGAGTTGGCGCAAATGGAAAGTTTGATGGCTATGAAGACAAATACTATAAAGGGCGCAAGCCAAATGGCGTTTACATTCCACGCTTTAGAAACTTAGGTGGTAATACTGATAAAAAAGACTATATACGAGGTTATGGCTATCAAGGAGGTGCTAGTAGAGGTAATTGGGAAGAATCCATAGCTGAATTATCATTTGGTAAAGAATTGAAAAACTCCATTCTTAAACCCGGTGGATGGACTATGGGTATCATGGGCTTTGGTGAAGTGTTGCCATATCAAGAAAACAGAATGACACTTGACTATGATAAATTAGATAGCTGGGGATTACCAACAGTTACCTTTGATGCTGAGTTTAAGGAAAACGAGTGGAAAATGAGAGAGGATATTAAACAACAAGCCGTAGAAATGCTTGAAAAAGCAGGTCTTCGAGATGTCAAATCTTTTGACAATCCAGGAGCCCTAGGCTTAGGAATACATGAAATGGGTACTGCACGTATGGGTAGAGATCCTAAGACATCGGTACTTAATGGAAATAACCAAGTACATGCTGTACCAAATGTTTATGTTACTGATGGTGCCTTTATGACATCAGCAAGTTGTGTAAACCCATCATTAACATACATGGCATTTACGGCAAGAGCTGCGCAACATGCCGCACAGGAACTTAAAAAAGGAAACATATAATGGATAGAAGAATCGCACTCAAAAATATAGGTTTATCTTTTGGTTACATCGTAGCCACTCCAACCATATTAAGCTTAGTTCAAAGCTGTAAAGGCCAAAATGTTATCGAATGGGTACCTTCATTTTTAACAAAAGAAGAGGGCTCTGTACTATACCAATTGGTAGACATTATTTTACCTAAAACCGATACCCCTTCTGCTTCTGAAGTAAACGTACATGTTTTTATAGACAAGTATGCTAATGAAATTATGGAGCCGAAGCAACAGAATTTCTTTAAAATGGCTATGAATAAATTCACAGATAAAGCTCTTAAAGATTCTGGTAAAGAAAAAATTGACGATTTAGAAACTGAAGATTTAGAAGCAGTTTTGGCAAGCGCTTTAAAATTTAGTAAAGAAGACGAAAGCAGTAATTTTAAATTGATTAATAATTACAATGAAGCTATTGAGGCTGGTGAGACTCCTGAATTAGAAGAAGGCGTGTCTAGATTTGCATTTGCTTCCAATCTCAGAGACCTTTCTATATGGAGTTATAAAACTTCAGAAAAAGTAGGAGAAGAAGTACTGGCTTACTTACCTGTTCCTGGAGAATATATCGGCTGTGGTGACTTACAAGAATTAACAGGTGGAAAAGCATGGTCTATTTAAACGAAAGTAGAATTTAATTTAAGGGCATATTTATAACCCCGCAATTAGGACATATCATAATTGCGGGGTTTATTTTTTTAATACGCTGTATTTTAACATTTTAATAACGTCTAAATTACCTTTCATTAACGTATCTCTATTAGTACCCCGAAAATTTTATTCGATGGAAAATCATTTTATAATACTAGCCTTATATATTATTGCTTTCTTATCAGTAGCGGTATTACGACCTTATATTAAAAAATAAAAGACTTTTAAGCCCTGAATTTAAAAACAAAAAGACCCTAGAAATAACTCTAGGGTCTTTTTTTTAATATCATTGCTTCTTCTTAAATTAAGAACCACACATCAAACAATCGTCATCTGCTTGACCTTCTTTAGCTCTTGCAATCATTTCCTTCATTTCAGCAGCAGTCATAGGCTGAATATCTACCTCTTGTTGAGCAATAGATGTTGTCGCTACCTTAATTGTTTTTGCTGGAGGAACTGTTGCCGCAACTATTTCTGCATCAGCAGCAATACTCACAGGAACTTCTTTCTTCTGAGTATTATCTAGCGTGAATTTAATGGCGTCTACAGCAGACTTTGTACGTAAGTAATACATCCCAGTCTTCAATCCACTTTTCCAAGCGTAGAAGTGCATAGAAGTTAATTTAGAGAAATTAGCTCCCTCCATGAATAAGTTTAAAGATTGACTTTGATCAATAAAATAACCTCTTTGTCTAGACATATCGATTATGTCTTTCATACTCAACTCCCAAACAGTTTTATACAATTCTTTTATATCTTCAGGAATAATATCTATGTGCTGAATAGACCCATTAGCACGCATAAGCTCTTGCTTTAGGTTTTCATTCCAAAGACCTAGTTCCACTAAATCTTCTAATAGATGCTTGTTTACAACTATAAATTCTCCTGATAATACTCTCCTAGTATAAATGTTCGAAGTATACGGTTCAAAACATTCATTATTGCCTAAAATTTGAGATGTTGATGCCGTTGGCATTGGCGCTACTAATAAAGAGTTACGCACCCCATTTTTCTTCACCTCTTTACGCAATTTTGCCCAATCCCATCTACCAGATAATTCTTCATCTTTAATACCCCAAAGGTTATACTGAAATTCTCCTTGGGAGATTGGAGAACCTTCATATGATGAATATGGTCCTTCTTCTTTTGCCATTTCCATAGAAGCAGTAACCGCAGCAAAATAAAGCGTTTCAAAAATTTCTTCATTTAATGCTTTCGCTGCATCACTTGTAAAAGGCAAACGTAACATAATAAAAGCATCAGCCAAACCTTGAACACCTAAACCAATTGGTCTGTGTCGTACATTTGAGTTTTCTGCCTCCTTAACTGGGTAATAATTTCGATCTATTACTCTGTTTAAGTTTCTTGTAACACGTTTTGTTACTCTAAACAATTCTTTATGATCAAATTCTCCGTTCTTAATAAACATCGGTAAGGCTATAGATGCTAAATTACACACCGCAACCTCATCAGGAGACGTATACTCCATAATTTCGGTACATAAGTTTGACGAACGAATAGTACCCAAGTTTTTCTGATTACTCTTACGGTTCGCTGCATCTTTATACAACATATAAGGTGTACCTGTTTCGATTTGAGATTCTAAGATTTTCTCCCACAATTCTCTAGCTCTAACCGTTTTTCGACCTTTATTTTGAGATTCATATTTTAAATACAATTCTTCAAAAGCCTCACTATGAATGTCAAACAAGTTAGGACATTCGTTAGGACACATTAGTGTCCATTCTGCGTTAGCCTCAACTCTCTTCATGAATAAATCTGGAATCCACATCGCATAAAACAAATCACGCGCACGCATTTCTTCTTTACCATGGTTCTTTTTAAGATCTAAAAACTCATAAATATCAGCATGCCATGGTTCTACATAAATTGCAAAACTACCTTTACGTTTTCCCCCACCTTGATCTACATATCTTGCAGTATCATTAAATACTTGAAGCATTGGCACAATACCGTTAGAAGTACCATTTGTACCCGCTATATAAGAACCAGTAGCTCTCACGTTATGAATAGAAAGACCTATACCGCCAGCAGATTGAGATATTTTAGCCGTTTGCTTTAGCGTATCATAAATACCATCAATACTATCATCTTTCATGGCTAAAAGAAAACAGGATGACATTTGAGGCTTTGGTGTTCCAGCATTAAATAATGTTGGAGTTGCATGTGTAAAGAACTTTTTAGACATCAACTCATAAGTCTCCACAACCGATTCTAAATCGTTTAAATGAATCCCAACAGAAACACGCATTAACATATGCTGTGGTCGTTCCGCTATTTTCCCATTTATTTTTAACAGATAAGAACGTTCTAAGGTTTTAAAACCGAAATAATCGTAGCCAAAATCACGGTTGTAAATAATTGTTGAATCTAAAAACTCCGCATTGTCCGTAATCACTTTCATTACTTCATCTGAAATAAGAGGTGATTTCTTTCCATTTCTAGGATTCACATAAACATACAAATCTTCCATGGTATCGGCGAAAGATTTTTTAGTGTTTTTATGTAAATTAGAAACTGAAATACGTGCAGCCAACTTTGCAAAATCTGGATGCGTAGTCGTCATGGTTGCAGCAATTTCTGCCGCAAGATTATCGAGTTCAGAAGTGGTAACCCCATCATACAAACCTTCAATAACCCTCATCGAAACCTTTATAGGATCAACAAGTTCATTAAGACCATAACAAAGTTTACGAACTCTTGCCGTAATCTTGTCAAACATCATCGGTTCTTTTCTTCCGTCTCTTTTTAATACATACATGGGCTACAATTATTTTTAGTGATACGTTGTCTAGGTCATGCCTATTACAAGACACAACTATATTTTTATTTAATTTTATAGATCGCTATGTATACGAATCTATTTTAATGAAATGTTGTTATTTTTTAGAAGTCTGCATCGAAACTAATCTTCTGAGAATCTCCATCCTTATCCGAATTCAAAACACCAGCTTTCTGATATTCTGAAACTCTCTTTTCAAAGAAATTAGTTTTACCTTCCATTCCTATCATATCCATAAAATCAAACGGATTAGAAGAATTATAAACTTTCTCACAATCCAATTCTACAAGTAAACGGTCGGTTACAAATTCTAGATACTGAATCATTAATTTAGAATTCATGCCTATTAGACTTGCTGGCAATGACTCTGTTATAAATTCTCTTTCTATATTTAGTGCATCTACAAGTATTTCTGTAATGCGCTCTTTTGGAACTTGGTTTACGATATGATTTTTATGAAGATGTACTGCAAAATCACAGTGCATACCTTCATCTCTAGAAATTAATTCATTTGAGAACGTAAGTCCTGGCATTAAACCTCTCTTCTTTAACCAAAATATAGAGCAAAAAGAACCTGAAAAGAAAATACCTTCTACAGCAGCAAAAGCGATTAAGCGTTCTGCAAAACTTGGTGAATCTATCCATTTTAAAGCCCAATCGGCCTTCTTCTTAATAGCCGGAAAGTTTTCTATCGCCTGAAAAAGAATAGATTTTTCTTTTTCATCTTTAACATAGGTATCTATTAATAAAGAATATGTTTCAGAGTGAATGTTCTCCATCATGATTTGAAAACCATAGAAGAATTTTGCCTCTGAGTATTGAACTTCATTTACAAAATTTTCAGCCAAATTTTCATTTACAATACCATCAGAGGCTGCAAAGAAAGCCAATATATGCTTAATGAAGTATCGTTCATCATCATTTAATTTATTGTTCCAATCATTTAAATCTTCATGAAGATCTATCTCTTCTGCAGTCCAGATACAAGCTTCTTGTTTTTTATACCACTCCCATAAATCATTATGTTGAATTGGAAAAATAACAAATCTATCTTTGTTTTCTTGTAAGATGGGTTCTACTGCTGGCATAATTTTTTTCTGTTTTTTTATTATTTCACAAGGATTGAGACCACATGTGTAGGATTAACAAAGATTGGAAAATATCATGGGTAAATAAAGCCTAGTTTGCCATTTTAACTACAAAGTTTTTAACACTAGTTGTTGAAATCTAACCTTAGAAGTGATGTTTGTTGACCTTAAGGAAATATCAACTTTATTAAAACTTTTTTATTATTTCATATCCGAAATATATAATAAAAAATAGACCGAAAAGTATTTAAAAACATACTCTTTGGTCTATTCTTGAAAAGAAATAATTACACTTAGCACCAAGCCAATTTTCATTTTGCAACACTGCCAAGCATCACTACTCTTCCGACAAAAATAATGAACTATCAATTAAAGAACTTGTTGGTTTAGGAAGTTCCCCCCGAAACCTAAAAACCATACAAACATCCGAACTAAAAATTCAGTTGTTCTTTCAATTGTAATTGTCGGCTTACCGTTTAAAAACAGCAACACATATCCTAACTATTAATATGTGCCTTATAGATTAGATCTCTTAGCCTGGCAGTTTTCTATTGCAAAAATGATATTTATAATTACTTTATTTAATTTTTAATTCGTACTTCAAATTATATGTAAAAAATACATAAGAAATTTAATTCAAGCTATTCGCAATAAAATTTCCAGAAACAGATATCATATCTCCACTAAAATTTTCTAAACTCATATTTAAATATCCTTTTATTACATCATTATTAGTTTCCTCAATTATAATTTTTCCATTTTCAGCATAAAATGGTAATTCATCAGACTTCTCTATATTCAAATATCCAAATACGCCATCAATTTGATTAATCGATTTAGACATTTCCTTTGTAATTTCATAGACCCCTTCTTCAATTAGATTAGAAGTGTTCTCTTTTGATATAAATAACACAAACTTATTTTCTAAAGTATTTTCAAGATCTAACCTCAAGATTGAAAATACAACTCCCCGATTTGTCTTTTTTACTGAAGTCTCAAAGCACATTTTCGCATTTAGCTGTTTATTAACACTTCCAGAAATTTGAAAAAAGAAATTACTATTTGAATCACAACTATTTGGAAACTTATTTACATGTGGCATATAAGATGTTAGCAACACCAAAGCAAAAATGCCGATGAAAATATTCAGTATATGATTCAAAATATATCTTACTTTCATAAAGGTAATCTTCAATAGTTTAATTATTTGAAAATTCACTTTGAGCTATTAACGCTTCAGAATTTTTATGCTCAACATTGGTTTCTGTTAAAACGGCAATTGTTATTACAATTATTAAAATAATAAATAATATAAATGATTTTTGCATGACCCATTTTTTTAATTTAAGTTAGATTTCGTAATTATTGCATTTCTCAAATTTTACTAACCAAATAAGAAAAACACATTAAAGCCAAACTTTAATTCTAGGGGAATTTAAAATTCAATCAACTAGTTTCATAAACGAAATTAAGAGATTTTAACACTAAGTATTTCGGTTATGTGCCAATGGTGAAGAAAACTGTATAAATGGTAAGAAGAAAAAGGCATTTCAAAAAAGAATGAATAGTTAACGTCATACAACCCTAATTAATGGGAAGAAAAACCTTCTAATTACCTGTTAAAATTCATTTTTACCCAATTGCACTTAAAAACCGACCATTGATACATTACATATACATGGAATATCATTTCCTGTTATTTTTGATTACATTTATTTTATTATGCTAGAAGCTGTAATTGTAGACGATGAAACAAAAGCCCTCCAAAGTTTGTCTTGGGAGCTTACTAATTTTAGTGATGAAATTAAAGTGGTGGCTTCTTTTACGAACCCATTAGATGCTCTAGCGTACCTTGATAAAAACGAAAATACTCCAGATTGCCTTTTTTTAGACATTGAAATGCCTACAATGGACGGATTTCAATTCATTCAAAAATTAAAAAATAAAGACTTTCCTGTAGTTATTACCACTGCCTACAATCAGTATGCAATAAAAGCCTTAAAACATGAAGCAATAGATTATCTTCTTAAACCAATTGATTCTGATGATCTAAATGATACGATTATCAAGATTAAGAAATTCAATTCTCGCACCTATACTGCAGATAAATTAGAGAAAATACTTTTAAATTTTCACTCCAACTCCATTCAAAAAAAGATAACAATCAATACAGATGGCAAACTTGTTTTTTTGGGTAGTGATGAAATTTTATATGCAGAATCTGATGGAAATTATAGCACAATATACCTTACAGATGGTCATAAAATAGTTCTTACTAAGAAACTAAAAGAAGTGAATGAAATTCTTCCACAAGAGACCTTCTTTAGAATCCACAATTCATATATAATTAATTTAAATAAAATCAAGGAGTTTCTAAAAACAGATGGGTATGTAATTTTAGAGTCTAATCACAAAATTCCTGTTTCACGTCAGAAAAAATCTGATTTTTTAGATTTACTATAACGATGTGTATGCAGTGGAAAACAGAAAAATATAATACGCTCATCATTCGTTTCATAAAACAAAACATTTCAATTTTAATTTTCTTATTCACCCTTTTATCCTTTTCTCAAAACATCCCAACTCCATTTGTTAAAACTTCAGATAGCTTAATAAAAAAAGCTCCAAAAACCTATACAGCTATAGATTCTGTCCTACGATCTTTTAGATCAGATACTATATTAATGAGGTATTTTGCAAATACCTCAGCTAAGAAAAATTATTTATCAGGTCAATCATACGCATTAAATCAATTAGGCACTAAATACCGTAATTTTTCGCAATACAACCATGCAATAAGCCTTCATAAAGAAGGATTAGAAGTTGCCAATAAGATAGACAATCTTGATCTAAAGGTCTACAGTCTGAACATGCTAAGTGTTGTTTACAGGCGAATGGACGCCATTAAAACTGCTTTGGATTATGCTCAAGAAGCAATAGAATTAGCAGAAACAGTTAAAAACCCCTCAAACGGACTAAAGCGGAGTATTAATGTGTCATTAAATGGGATAGGAAATATTTATCAATCTTTAAAACAGTACGATGTCGCCATTGAAAAATACAAAAAATCTTTAGTTCTAGAAGAAAAACTCCATAACCGATTAGGATTAGCTATAAACAATCAAAATATTGGTGAATGTTACGAAGCCTTAAAACAGTTAGATTTAGCACTTAATTATTATCAAATTTCTTTAGCCTATAATGAAGAAATAGATAATGACATGGGTCGTGTTATATGTAATAATAGTATTGCACAGGTATATATAAAACAAAAAAAATTAAAACAAGCCCTCCATATTTTACAACCTACCTTAGAGAAATCTATAGCTATGGGGGATAAATTTATCACCTCGCCAGTTTACATTAATCTTGGATGGGTTTTAATGGAGCTTAAAGAATACAACCAATCTGAGAAAAACATTTTGGAAGGGATTAGGTTGGCAAAAAAACATGATCTACCGTCATCTCAAGCTTTAGGAAATAAATATTTATCGGACCTTTATGCTAAAAAAGGTGACTATAAAAAATCATTAGATTTTTACATTAAATCTAAAAAAATTGAGGAGGATATAACCAACGAAACCAATATCCGGTATGTAAATGACGTTCTTTTTAAATATGATTCTGAGAAAAAAAATAACCAAATTGCATTGCTCGCTCGCCAAAACGAATTAGTGACACTCAAGTTAAGAAAAAATGAAAATACTATTCTAGTTATTACCCTACTATTAGCCTTGTCTGCCATAATTCTTTATATACTCTACCGTCAATATCAACTTAAAAGTGAAAAAAAATTACTGACTTTAGAACAAAGTATGCTTCGGAGTCAAATGAATCCACACTTTCTATTTAATTCTTTAAACTCCATAAAACTATACATTATCAATAATGAAAAGAAAAATGCGGTTTATTATCTTAATAAATTTTCAAAATTAGTTCGAAAAATACTAGAAGCTTCCTCCTTGAAAGAAATATCATTAGCCGATGAGCTTGAAACCATTGAACTATATATGAATATTGAAAATATTAGATTTTCAAATGAGATAAAATTTCAAATCAATACTGAAGAAGATTTAGATATTAATGCCATTAAAATACCCTCTTTAATTTTGCAACCCTTTTTAGAAAATGCTATTTGGCACGGGCTATCATCAAAAGAAGGCGATAAAAAAGTTAGTATTGACATTAAAAAAGAAAATGATTATTTTATTTCAATTGCCATTTTAGATAATGGCATAGGTAGAGTAGCTGCACAAATTATAAAAGAAAATAAGGTCTTGAAAAGAAAATCTATAGGAATAGACATCACGAGAGAACGTCTAGCGAATTTTTCTAAAGATTATCAAAATTCATTTCATGTTAATATGGTAGATTTATATGATGATAGTAATAATCCTATCGGCACTAAAGTTATTATTTCTATTCCTACTATTTAGATTTATCACCAGCTACCTTTTCTAATTCCGCATACCATATTTTACCAAACTTACGCACCAAAGCATCTTTAACAAATTTATAAATAGGCACTTGTAGTTCAGAACCTAGTGAACATGCTGGATCACATATTTCCCATTTATGATAATTGACAGCCGTAAATTCACTATATTCTCTAATTCGAATGGGATATAAATGACAAGAAACTGGTTTTTTCCATTTGGTAACACCTGCATTATAGGCATCTTCTAATCCACATTTGGCAGTACCATTATCAGAAAAAACCACATAAGCACATTCACTACCGTTAACTAAAGGCGTTTCCCACTCTCCATCATCTCCTTTAACAAAAGCGCCATCTTTTTCTATAACGGCAATTCCTTCCGGTCTTAAAAATGGTTTTACATCTTGGTAAATATCAACTAATATTTCAGTCTCTTTGTCCTCAAGGGGAGCACCCGCATCACCATCTATACAACAAGCGCCTTTACACGCCGTAAGGTTACACACAAAATCGTTATCTATAATCTCTTCTGAAACTAAAGTTTTTCCTATCTGAAACATAAGTTATTTTAAGAAATGCAAAGATACTTTATCTTAATTTATTGAACATTTTATTTCTAATTAAAACATCCAATACTTGAATTTAAACGTAAATTCGCAGAGAATTTTCACATTATGGAATTACATTTTAATTTAAAAGAAATTGCCACAGCAACTATGGTTCTTTTTGCTGTAATTGATATTTTAGGAAGTATTCCTATAATAATAGGTTTACGCACTAAAGTAGGTCATATTCATTCTGAAAAAGCGTCTATTGTAGCTGCTATTATAATGGTTGCTTTCTTGTTTATAGGTGAAGAAATATTAAAACTTATAGGGATTGATGTTAATTCTTTTGCTGTTGCAGGAGCATTTATCATCTTCTTTTTGGCCATTGAAATGATTCTCGGTATTACACTGTATAGAGATGATGCTCCAGAAAGCGCCTCTATTGTACCCATAGCTTTTCCTTTAATTGCCGGTGCAGGAACTATGACTTCTATTTTATCATTGCGCGCAGAATATTATGTGGAGAATATAATTGTAGCCATAATCATCAATATTATTTTTGTTTATATCGTTCTTAAATCGTCTAAAAAGATTGAAAAAGTACTCGGAAAAACAGGGCTAAGTGTTATTAGAAAAGTTTTTGGTGTAATTTTATTAGCTATAGCTGTAAAATTATTTGCAACAAACATCAATCAACTCTTCTAATGGAAATTAGAAACAATTTATTAAAGCAAAAAAATAATTATGAATAGAGTCGTAAGTATTGTGTTTATAGTAATCGCAATAGCCCTTATTATCTATAATTCAACACTGTTAAATTTTAATAACCTCTTGGAAGGTGATAGTGTAATTGCACTTATAGGTATTGTAGCATCATTATGTGCAATTGTGCTTTTAATTATATTTATGATGTCAAAAAAGATTCAAAAAAAAATAGAAGACAATTAATTATTGGCTTCTATTTTTTCTACTTCTTTTTGTTGCACTATTTCAGGTTGGTCCAATTCTAATACTCTCTGAAGCATAGGATCGTCTTGACCCTTGATTATAGCATATGCATTTGGGTTAAATACCTGCTCCGCTATTGCTGCTTTGATATATAATTTTATTTTATCCTCTAAATCGTAATACCTTAAAGCAGATACATTTTGATTGGTAAATTGCTGTATATAACTTATAAAGTTTTCAAATAAAACATCATCTACCCTAAAATTAGTAATGAATTCTTTTTCACTATAATCAGTATAACGAGTTCTGTCTTCCTCTAAATGATGAAATACAAATCGAGACATTATACCAACATTTTCTAATGAACCTATAGCCTCTTCCTCATAGTTTCCTATAGGTACAAAAGCATCAGGAATTATACCGCCACCTCCATAAACCACTTTGCCTTTTGGAGTTGTAAATTTTAATGAATCGGCCACTTTAATGCTATCTACTGAAACCAATTCTCCACTTGAATATCGATCTGTAAATTTTTGATAGTAGTCTTTATTCCCTTTTGTGTAATCTTTTTGTATCGATCTCCCCGTTGGCGTATAATAACGTGCAATTGTTAAACGAACTGCTGAACCGTCACCAAGTTCCATTTCACGTTGAACCAAACCTTTACCAAAAGAACGTCTTCCAACAATGGTTCCTATATCATTATCTTGTAATGCCCCTGCAATAATCTCACTTGCCGATGCTGAGCGCTCATTGATTAGCACATAAATTGGCTTATCTTCGAAAGTGCCTTTTTTTGTTGCATATGCTTTATCTATTTGTCCTTTTTTATTTTTTGTAAATAAAATTAACTTCCCATCTTTTAAAAACTCATCGGCCATTTGCTCAGCAATCCCTAAATAACCACCAGGATTATCTCTTAAATCTAAGGTTAGTTTTTTCGCTCCTTGTTTTTGTAAATTACTTAAGGCCGTTTTAAATTCTTTAAATGTAGATTCTGCAAATCTATTCACCTTAATATAGCCCATATCATTGGTAAGCATGTAGGCCGCTTCCACACTTTTCAAGGGAATTTTATCTCTTCGAATTGTAACCGTAAATGTTTTATTATTTTGTTTCCGATAAATTTTAAGATTAACAGGAGTGCCTTGTTTACCTTTAAGTTTATCAATAATCACAGAATTCGGCATTTGTTGACCAAATAAGGTGTCATTATCCGCCATTAAAATACGATCTCCAGGCTTTATGCCTTTATTATAGCTTGGCCCATCTTCTATGGTTCTTATAACAGAGATGGTATCTTTCTCCATAAAAAAACTAATCCCAATACCAACAAAATCTCCCTTCATATTTTCAGAGACTTTTTCCATATCTTTTTTAGGAATATAAACGGAATGTGGATCTAGTTTATCTAGGATATTATTGACAGCAACATCTACAATGCTATCTGTATTAATATCATCAACATATTCATAATCAATATAATCAATAAGCCGGTTAAGTTTATCTTTTTTAGAATTTGACGTAAAAAGTCTTTCTGGGCTATCATTAAAATGAAGCTTCCCACCAATAAAAACCCCTAATGCTAGCGTAGCTGCTAAAATCGTTGGCCATAAATAGTGTTGTTTTTTCTTCATTTCAGTATATTCTAACTATGAATTTTCTTTAATTTCTGGCAAATGCATAATTTCCACCCCTGCTTTATTTAAAAATTGTAAGCCAGAGTCATCTTTATAAGCCTTTTGATATACAACACGTTTTATGCCAGATTGATGTATTAACTTACTACATTCTTTACAAGGTGATAATGTAATATATAAAGTTGCTCCATTACATGATTGTGTAGAAGATGCTACTTTTGATATCGCATTTGCCTCTGCATGTAAAACATACCATTTTGTATAGCCTTCTTCATCTTCGCAATGATTTTCAAATCCGGTGGGTGTTCCATTATAACCATCAGAAATAATCATTCTATCTTTTACGATAATTGCTCCTACTTGCTTTCTTTTACAAAAAGATAGTTTCCCCCATTCGCTAGCCATTCTCAAATAGGCCTTATCGTATTTTTTTTGTTTAATTTCCTTCATAAAAACCTATAGAAAACCATAGCAGCTTTCTTTAAATAAAACACTAAGATACCTGCTTTACGCTACCCTTACAACCTGAAAGGGTTAATTTTAAGTGAAAATCAAAACGGGTAGGTATTTATCAACATGGGAATAGTAATAATAAGAATTAAAATTGAAGCAATAATAATATATAGTGATTGCTTCACCCTACCAACAGATTGAACAAAAAAGGCTACCAGTAGTATTGAAATAATAATCAATAATTGAGATAATTCTATCCCAGTAGCAAACCCTAGGAGCGGAGTTACTTTATCTTCTTCTTCTGCCATTAACATTTTAAAATAATTTGAAAACCCAAATCCATGGATTAAACCAAAAAATGCCGTTGCAATTAGATGCAACACTACATTTTTTTGCTGTATTTCTGAATTAACATATATTAAATTGAAAACTGCTGTTAAAAATATGGTTACTGGAATTAGAAATTCAATTAAACTTATATCAAAGATCAATATATCAAAGGTAGCTAAGGCCAAAGACAAGCAATGAGTAACTGTAAAAACTGTAGCTAGAATAAGAACTTTCTTCCATCTTTTAAAAGTAAACGGAATAGCTAATGCGGATAAAAATAAAATATGATCGTATGCAGAAAAATCAAGTACATGATGTAAACCAAGCTGTATATAGAACCAAAAATCTTGCATTCTTTTATAATTATTTTAATAAAAACAAAAGTGATATTTTAATTGATACCACGTTCCTTTTGAATAGTTTCATATGCTTTTTGCACCTCTTTAAACTTTTCTTCCGCCCCTTTTTTAATAGCCTCATTTTCTGTGTTTACTCTATCTGGATGGTATTTTTTCGCCATAGTCCTATAGGCTTTTTTAACTTCATCATTAGAAACAGACTTTTCTATTTCAAGAATTTTATACGCATTATCTGCAGATTTTATAAACATTGCTTTAATACTCTCAAAATCAATATTCCCTATTCTTAAATACCGAGCTATCTCTTCGATTTTTGATATTTCTGCATTACTTACGGAACCATCTGCTTGTGCAATACCAAACAAAAAGTGAATGAGTTGCAAACGCACCTCCAAACGAGTTCGTTGATTCATATAATTACAGATGTGCTCAGCAGATATCTCTCTTTTCTTTATTACCTCATTGAAGGTTCTAAAAATAGCATTTGCTTTTTCCTTTCCATAAGTACTTACAAAATAACGCTGTACATAATCCATTTCGCTTTGACTTACTTTACCATCAGCCTTAATAACAATCGAACATAGCGAAAGTAAATTAAGCTCAAAATCTGCTGGTGAAACTTGTTGACGTCGAGCATCATTAATTATTGTTTTAATTCCTCCCGATTTACCACTGGCACTATCAATTAAACTCCCAACAAAAAAACCTAAAAGTGCCCCTGGAAAACGAAAAAGATAATATCCAAGAATCGCTGCAACCCATTTAATCATGCTTAAAATAATTTTTGTCAAAGATATAATTTTCAAAAGCAAAATATACACTAATGAAAAGTTAAGGCTTACAGAAGAACTACTTCAAAATGATTATCTTTGAAAACTTTTATAAATTGATAAAAATAAAACTATGTATCCTGCAGAATTAGTAAAACCAATGAGAGAAGACCTAGCCTCTGCTGGGTTTGAAGAATTACATACCGCTGAAGCAGTGGAAAAAGCAATCAATGCAGATGGCACGACATTAGTAGTTGTGAATTCTGTTTGTGGCTGTGCGGCAGCAAATGCTAGACCTGCTGCAAAATTTAGCTTGACAAATAGCAAAAAGCCAGATCATATTGTTACCGTTTTTGCTGGGGTTGATTTTGAAGCTGTTGATAAAGCAAGAAGTTTAATGGTTCCTTTTCCACCTTCATCGCCAAGTATGGCTTTATTTAAAGATGGTGAATTAGTACATATGATTGAGCGTCATCATATTGAAGGTAGACCCGCAGAAGTAATCGCTGAAAATTTAATGTCTGCTTATGATGAGTTCTGTTCATAAGAAGATGTAAATTACACTTCTAATAAAGAGGTTAAAAAAATCATTAAAAACCGCTCTTTAAAAAGGGCGGTTTTTTATTTTTGTTGCATGCAAAAAATTATAGCATATCCTTTAAGCATAATTTACCTGATTTCTTTTGGGTTATCCTTGGCTATTTTTCATCCTATGCAATGGTTTAGTTTTTATGTTTTTGGTTATAATGCCTTAAAAAAATCTGTTAGTATCCTCAATTTATGCTTAATAAGGTGTACACATATTTTGGGCACCCGATACACATTTAACAATCCTCACAACATTCCTACTGGAAGACCCTTAATCATTGTTGCAAATCATCAAAGCATGCACGATATTCCCCCAATAATTTGGTGGATGCGTAATTACCATCCAAAATTTGTGAGTAAAATAGAATTAGGAAAGGGTATTCCAAGTGTATCATTTAATCTTGTTCACGGTGGTTCTGTTTTAATTGACAGAAAAGACAGTAAGCAGGCTTTAGGGCAAATTATGAAATTGGGAAAATATATCGAAGAACATAATAGAAGTGCTGTCATATTTCCTGAAGGAACAAGAAGTAGAACTGGTCACCCAAAGCCATTTCAACCAACAGGGTTAAAAATATTAATGAAAAATGCGCCTTCTGCTTTAATAGTTCCTATTAGCATTAATAATTCTTGGAAAATGCTACGCTATGGAAAATTCCCAAATGGCTTGGGCAATCATATTATGTTTGATGTACATGAGCCTATTGAAAACAATGAAAATTTTGATGAATTAATTTCCAAAGTAGAACAAATTGTAACCTCTGGGGTAACCTCATTTAAATGACCAATACAACCATTGTAGAAGAGACTATTATTTTTGTAAAAGAAACATTACGAGGCGCTGAAGGTGGTCATGATTGGTTTCACATACAGCGTGTCTTTAGAAATTCGCTGCTCATTGCGAAAGATGAAAAACAAATAGATATTTTAGTGGTGAGCTTAGGAGCACTTTTACATGACATAGCAGATGCTAAATTTCATGATGGTGATGAAACTGTTGGTCCAAAAGTTGCCAAGCAATTCTTGACTTCTTTGCAAATTGAAGAAAAAGTAATCGATCATGTGATCAAAATCATCGAGAATATTTCATTTAAATCTAGTTTTGAAAAAGAGCAAAAAAAATTCAATTCACTTGAACTTCAAGTCATTCAAGATGCCGATCGTTTAGATGCTATTGGAGCTATAGGCATTGCCCGCACATTTAATTATGGAGGGTTTAAAAACAGGGAATTATATAATCCTACAATTGCTCCAAATCTTAAAATGACCAAAGAAGAATACAAGAAGTCTTCCGCACCAACAATCAATCACTTTTACGAAAAATTACTATTGCTGAAGGATAAAATGAATACCAAAACTGGAAAAAAACTAGCTCAAGAACGCCATCAATTTATGCTAGCCTACTTGGAGCAGTTTTATAAAGAATGGAATCCATAACTTAAGGAATTTTATAATCGTTATCTACATTCCCTTTTTCCGAAAAAAATTGATAAATTTATATTGAATACCTAAAATCAATTCGATAAATAAATTAGATATATTTTACCAAATTGATAGAAATAAATCTTAGTAAAACGATTTACTAATAATTTATTGTATATTGTGATATAAATCTTAATCAAAGTACATCGTCATGCAAAGAAGAAAGTTTATTAAAAATGCTGCTGCCACCACAGCGGCTTTCTCTATTGTTCCAAGTTTTGTTTTGGGAAAAAAACATGTCGCTCCAAGTGATACCGTTTATATTTCTGCCTTTGGTGCTGGCGGTCGTGGAGCCGGTGTCATCAGAGACTTGACTAATACCAAAAAGGTAAAATTTGTTTCATTGTGTGATGTTGATGATCGACAAACAGCTGCCAGTCAAAAGCTCCACCCAAAAGCTAAAATGTATAAAGATTTTAGAAAGGTATATGAAAAGCATTTAAATGAAATTGACGCTATAATGGTTGCAACCCCAGACCATAACCATGCCACTATAGCCTTACCGTTCATGCGTGCTAAAAAACATGCTTATGTCGAGAAACCTCTAGCACATAATATTCATGAAGCACGATTATTGACAACCGTTGCCAGAGAAAATGGTATTGTTACCCAAATGGGAAATCAGGGAGCCTCCAGTGATGGTAGTAGACAAGCAAAAGAATGGATAGATTCCGGAATTATTGGTAACATATATAAAGTAGATTGTTGGACTAACAGACCTGTATGGCCACAAGGGATCCCTTTACCAAAAGGTGGCGATGCTATTCCAAAAGAATTGGATTGGGATTTATGGTTAGGTCCTGCGGCAGACCGACCATACTATGCTGGCTATTTGCCATTTAAATGGCGTGGTTGGTGGGATTTTGGAACTGGTGCTTTAGGTGATATGGGATGTCATATAATGGAAACCCCGTTTAGTGCTTTAGGCTTAGGGTATCCAACTGAAGCAGAAGCTAGTTGTACGACGAATTGGGTCGGGGATTTTGTCGAAGCAGATTATAGCGCATCGTGCCCAGCCTCATCAATTATACGTTTAAAGTTTAATACAGAAGCTCAAGGTGACATTGAATTAAACTGGTATGATGGTGGATTGAAGCCTAAATTACCAGATGAACTAAAAGATGGTGAAACAATTGGAAATTCTGATGGCGGAAGTGTTTTTTACGGCACAAAAGGCATATTAGTTTGTGACACCTATTCAAAAAATGCAAGACTGCTACCATCAGAAACAATGGCGATGTTCAATCCCCCGAAACCTACATTAACCAGAATAGAAGGAGATACTTCCGGACATGCAATGAATTTTGTAAATGGCTGTATTAATGGCACTCCCACTTCTTCAGATTTTGCAAAGTCCGGTCCATTGACGGAAGCTGTTCTAATGGGTAATTTAGCCATAAAAGCATACCAGTACAAAGAATTAAAAGCAGGTAAAAAAATTGGTGATTGGGAACCTTTTGGATACCCTGGAAGACGTAAAATTTTATGGGACGGCGCTAATATGCGTGTTACCAATTACGAAAAAGCCAACGAATGGGTTAAAGGAAACTACCGCAAAGGCTGGGAATTAAAATAATAAAAGTAGAGTTTAGTTTTCGTAGTCAATTACTAGGGATAAAACCCAAAGTAATTGACTTTTTTTGTTTCACATTTCGAGAGTCAAAGTCTCTTAGTTCTAAGCATTAAAACCTTATTTTACAAAACTTATTTAGAATAAATAAGAATATTATTTTTATTTATTCTAAATAAGTTTTAAGTTTGCGCAAAAATCAAGACCTGATGAGCAGACTGTTATTTTTTGTGTTTTTATTTACTAATGTCCTAAGTTATGGACAGAATTACAAAGACAGCGTGTCTGCTAGAGATGTCTTGAAAAAGGAACTAAAAAAAGAAATTCTTGAAGAATTACAGCATAATTCAACTACAATAAACGGTGAAAACATTCCAAATTCCTTATTAAAATGGCAAAATTTTAGCCTACGTGGTTATGGTGTTGTAAACTATTATAACAATAACTACGACACCGATCCAACCTTAAAAAATAAGTTTGACGCAGAACGTTTGAACTTATATTTAGAATATAAATTTACTGATAAAATTAACTTAAAAACAGAGATTGAATACGAACACGGGGGAACTGCATCTGCCATAGATCTTGATACGCAAGAAGAATTTGGGGAATTCGAACAAGAAATAGAAACCGGTGGAGGCGTTAAATTAGAACAAGTTCATATCAACTTTCGAATCAACCCTTATTTTAATATTCGTGTTGGAAAAATGAAGATGTATTTCGGATTGCATCAAAATTTAGATACGCCAACCCAATACTTCACCACCACTCGTCAGGAGATGGAAAACGAAATTTTACCATTGGGATGGTATGAAACTGGACTTGAGTTTTACGGAACATTTGCCAAGAGGTTTAATTATAAAGCTTATATCGTTAGTGGTCTAGATGCTACAGGATTTTCTTCCAGAGGCTGGATCAAAGATGGCTACCAACAACGTTTTGAAATGGCAAATGCGGCCTCTTTAGCCTTTGCAGCCCGGTTGGATTATAAATTTGGTACTCACCAAGACACCTATATTGGTTTAGCCGCTTATATAAATGATGCCGCAGCAAATAGGCAAAAAGATGACATGAGTTTAAGTGCTTATGTCACCATGGTTGAAGGTCATATAACCTACAACGAAAACAATTTACGCTTTAATGCCATAGGTCTTTATGGTAATCTAGAAAATTCGAATATTGTATCACAACGCAATGCAAATTTATCTAATAATTTAGGCGTAAAGAGAACTCCTGTTGGCCAAAAAGCTTTAGGCTTTTCTTCAGAAATTGGATACAATATTATACCTCTTATCCAACAAAATAGCACACAAATGCTTTATCCATTTGTTCGCTATGATTATTATGATACAATGCATGATGTAGAAGGAAGTATTGTTGATAATCCACGTTGGGAGCGAAGCACTATTGCCGCTGGAATAAATTGGTTTGTACATCCTCAAATTGTTATAAAGGCACAATATGCTGATCGCCGTTTAGGTTCTGAAAATTATAACCTTACAACTCTAGCTTTTACAGGAAAAAAACAACACGATAAAATATTTTCAACAGGAATAGGATTCAAATTTTAATAGTCTAATAAACATATATACCATGAGAAATAACATTTTTATTTTAAGCTTAATAACGGCCATTACTTTTACTAGTTGTAGTGACAATGATGAAAGTTCTGAAACAATTGATCCAAATGCAAGCCTATATACAGCGGTTTTAACAGACCTATCATTAGATGTAATTACAGCAACTTACAATCAACTCTACACAAATGCAGGAACTTTAAAAATCGCTGTTGAGAACTTAACTGTAGGTGATGAAACTCAATTGCAAGCCGTTAAAGATGGCTGGGCAGCAACACGTGCTCCTTGGGAAAAATCAGAAGGTTTTTTATATGGTCCTGTTGATACGGATGGCATTGACCCTGCTATTGATTCTTGGCCTGTAAACGTCAATGATATTAATAACATTCTGGATAGCGGAAATGCAATAACATCAAGTTCATTAGAAAGTAATAATGAAGCTAGAGGTTTTCATACTATTGAATATTTTGTATGGGGATTGGATGGGAATAAAGCTGCTACTGATTTGACGGCAAGGGAAATAGAGTATTTAACAGCTGCAACAGAAAATTTGGAAGCAAAGACTCAAGATCTTTATTATGGATGGTTAGCTTCTCAAGGAAACTTTGCTGCCAATTTTATTAATGCAGGTACTACAGCATCAATCTATAAGTCTCAAAAAGGAGCACTACAAGAAATAGTTGAAGGGCTTACTATAATTGCTGATGAAGTTGCCAATGGAAAAATTGAAGAGCCGCTTAATGGTAATAATGGAGGGGCTAAACCTGAAGCGGAAGAATCTCGTTTTAGCAATAACTCAAAACTAGATTTTGCGAACAACATTAGAAGCATTCAAAATATTTATTTAGGAGATTTTAATGGGGTAAGTGGAAAAGGTTTAACCGATATTGTTGTCCTAACCAACGCCACTTTAGATACAGCTATTAAAACTGCCATTTCAGAGGCTATAGCTGCAATTGAAGCAATTCCTGGCACTTTTACTGATGCTATTGAAAATAATAGAACTGCAGTGGAAAATGCACAGTCAAAAGTCGCTGCTTTGAAGGTAATTTTGGAAACGAGCCTAGAGCCATTTGTTACTAATCTATAAGATTAGAGGTTTAATATATTTGCCAAAAATTAGAAGAACATTCGATCGAATGTTCTTCTTGCTTATAAAAAAGAAAGTGAAAAAATATTTCTTCCAATTCAGTTTATACCTATTTGTAATTGCATCAATCATTTCTTGTTCATCAGAAAATGAGAGTAACTATATTGCTTTACCAGATCTTCAAGAACGTGTGTATGCTGGTGGAGAAACTACCGTTTTTTTAACCTCAAGCAATTCATTTAGTACACCTGCTGCGAATTTAAACGGTAGCGATTTAAATTTGCATTTAGATGGCGATTTTCAATTTGAAGCTGCTTTTGTAACTGCACCATCAACAATAAATGAAGGTTTAGGCCCTATATTTAATAATTCATCATGTGTATCTTGCCACCCAAAAGATGGAAGAACTAGTTTTCCATCTACAATTAATGCTTTAAGTGGTTTTTTTCTACGGACAAGTATCCCTGGAGTTGCGGACGATGGTGGACCAGTTGCCGTTCCAAATTTTGGGTTACAAATACAAAATCAAGCCATTTTTGGTTATGAACCTGAAGGAAAATTTAAGGTCACTTTCACCCCTATCGTTGAAATATTAGCAGATGGGAATCAAGTAACCCTTCAAAAACCAAATTATTCGGTAATAGATACCTATATTGACTTCCCTTCGAATGCATTGTTATCACCACGTTTGGCACCACCTGTTTTTGGATTGGGGTTATTAGAAGCAATACCCGAATCTGAAATTTTACTGCACCAAGACATTAATGATTTAGATGGTGATGGTATTACTGGTAAAGCAAATTATGTATATAATCCTGTTTCAGATGCAACTGAACTTGGCCGATTTGGTTGGAAAGCCAATACCGCTACCATTTTAGAACAATGTGCAGGTGCCTATAGTGGCGATATGGGAATTACAACCTATTTAATGCCAGATGAAACTGGAGACGGACAAACTAATGGGAATGATGGATTAGGAGATGATCCTGAAATTACGGAAGAAATTCTGAATCAAGTTGCTTTCTATTGCAAAACTATTGGAGTACCCGCTCCCAGAGATTTAGATAATGAATCTGTTAGAAAAGGCGCTCAAATTTTCGAAAGTATAGCATGTGCTAAATGCCATGTACCAAGTATGACCACAGGTCCCTCAGCTATTTCAGCCATATCGAATCAGAAAATTTTCGCTTATACTGATATGCTTTTACATGATATGGGTGATGATTTAGCAGATAATAGACCCGATTTTTTGGCGAATGGCAACGAATGGAAAACACGACCTTTATGGGGTATTGGTTTAACCGAAGTAGTGAATGGGCATACTGATTTTTTACATGACGGAAGAGCTAAAAATATTACTGAAGCTATTTTATGGCATGGTGGGGAAGCATTGGCCTCTAAAAACAAGTTTAAAGCACTTTCAACAAAGGAAAGAGAAGCATTACTCTTATTTGTAAACTCATTATAATCATTATAAATACACCTTAAAACAATCGCATTTGACCATCCTTGCATTGCTCGTATAGTTCAGTATTTAATTTTGGGAAGGTTCTATTTTTAAAATAGGAACGTTTCGCTAAATGCATCATATCGTGAATTTGAGCAGCAATTTTTCCTTCTCCTCTCATTCTAATCCCAAACCTACTATCATTTAAAATACCTCCATGACACTCTTGTATTTGATTTAGAACCTTATCGGCTCTATCTGGTAATGCTTTCCTTATCCAATCAGTGAAAATTTGTCCTATAGCCCCATTAAGTCTCACCACTGTAAAGCCAAACGACAGTGCTCCATTATCCGCAACTGCTTTTGCCAAATGTAGTATTTCATGACTGTTGATACCTGGTATAATTGGAGCAAGCATGGCATTAACAGGGATATTATTTTCTGATAACACACGAATTGTTTCCAAGCGTTTTTTTATTGTTGTTGTTCTTGGTTCTAATATGCGCCTTGTTTCTTCAGATAAAGAGGTGATAGATAGGTTTACTCCTATCAAATTATATTTTGCTAGTTCCGCCAAAATATCCAGATCTCGTAATATCAATGCATTTTTAGTAATGATTCCTACAGGATGTTTATACTTTAAAAACAACTCCAAGCAAGCTTTTGTTATTTCAAATTTTTTTTCTGCAGGCTGATAACAATCAGTATTCCCAGAAAGCACAATTGTCTGGGCTTTCCAATTTTTACTTTGTAGTTTTTTTTCTAATAAATTAGGGGCATCTTTTTTGATTAATATTTTTCTTTCAAAATCTAATCCAGCACTGTAGCCCCAATATTCATGTGTGTTTCGAGCATAGCAATAAATACAACCATGTTCACAACCCTGATATGGATTTAAAGAGTAGGACATACCTATATCTGGACTCTTAACCTTATTAACAATCGTTTTAGGAAAAATAGGGATGTACTGCGTCTTATTTTTATCTGCTTCTTCCCCTTCAACACGACAAAATTCTAAAAAATCATCTCGAGTTTCATTACTAAACCGAAGAAATTTATTAGAAATATTTTGCTGTGCTCCTCTTCCTTTAAGCAAATTTAGTTTATTCAAAATATTGGATTTAATCCAAATTTATGGAAATAATCCAATAAAAAATATTCATTAATGTTAAAGTTCAAAAACTCAGATTTCAGCTTTTAAATTACTTAAAACCTACTTTAACCAATTGTTTTTTAGACCCTCTTTTTGCATAAAAAAGTAGCTTGTCATTTGTAGTATCAATTAAAGGAATAGAAACCATTAAGGGAAGTCGAGCTTCATAATCGTCAATGACTTTGTCATAACTCATATAACCTGCTTCATCTAACTTAATCACAAAAACATTTCTGTTTCTACCGAGTCCTTGTTTAAATAAAATACGTTCATCACTTAATTGCTGTGGATTTTCACTAGCCGTACTTATAAAAAAGTAAGTATCTGTTCCCTTGGTATACGAACAGTATGAGGTATAAGCAGGATCGCCCTGAGTAACTTCTGATTTGTTAATGTTTCTTGCCCAAACCATATCCCCATCTGCATTTAACTTCACACTAACAATATCATTATAATGGTATCGATCAATTTTGACACTAGAACCTGTTGGATCTCTTTGTACACTAGAGGTTACGAAATATTCTTCTGCATTAAATAGAATGCTGTTGTCTTTAGACACTTCAACCCCTTTAAAGACCAGATTTTTAATGATATTATTTTCATCTCTCCCAAACTTATCTATCATAAATTGATTAGAAAAAGCATGATATTTCTTATCTTTAATCTGCATTGTAATTGGATCAATATCGAAATATACAATTCCATTGTACCTATTATCTTTTCTATTGGCATAAAAACCCACACAAACTAATTTATCGTCATAAATGATAGGATTAAGTGCCTCAGGAAACATCCCTGGATCAGTAAATGATTGTACTTTACCACCTTCATTGGTTATTTGCAATAATTCATACTGAAATTTACGTTCTGTAGCTGCAAAACGTTTCTTTTTAAAATATGCTTTAGCCGTTAAATACACCTCTCTTTTGTCTTTTGAAATAACCATGTTCTCAAAAGCATAGTTCTTATCTTCAATTTCACCTGAAAAATCATATTCCATCAATGGATTAAGATTTGCATCAAAAACATAAATCATATGCTTATTGTCTTTCCCTTTTTTATGGTGTGAACTAATGGCAAATGTTGATTTATCATTGTTAAAAAGTACAGTGGTGGTAAAACCAGAAGAAAAATTTCTATTGTAATAATTACGATCTAATGGTTGCTCTACTTCACTTGACGCAATAGCTAAGATCTTCTCTTGTGTAAAATTAAATGTGTTATAAGAACTTTTATGGATTATATATTCGTAAGATTTTGAACGGTAATTATATTCAAGAAACAAAAGGTATACTTGACCATTCTTAACAAAGGCATCCACATAATTGGCCTCTTTTAATTTATAATTATATTCAGAAATTAATTCCAAATTGGAATTGTAATGCTCTATAAAATAACCTCTTGGCTTTAGTATAATGCCTGTATAGTAGGAACGCACCAAAATACTACCTCCATTGCCGTCAGGCGCAATTGTTAAAAGGTTTGAGTATTTATACTTATCGTTATATTTTTCCCCAAAAGCATATGAAATAGGCATTTCTTGTGCTTGTGAAAAGCAAAAGAAGGCGAAAAAAAACAAGATCAAAATAATTCTGTTGCGCATGAAAAATTGGTTTAAGGTTATTCAGTAAAAATACCAACCGTTATTTGAAATTCGCCTTTCTTTTTTCTAAAAATGCTGTGGTTCCTTCTTTAAAATCGGAAGTGCCAAAACAATCTCCAAAAGCTTTAATTTCTTCTTTAAAACCATCAGTATCACTTTTAAAACCAGCATTTACTGCTTTTATTGCATTACTAACGGCAACAGACGAATTATTCGATATCTTACGCGCCAATTTCTCACAAAGCGATATTAATTCTGCTTGAGGAACTACATAGTTCACTAATCCATAGGACAATGCTTTTTGAGCATCGATCATTCCAGCAGTCATAATCATTTCATTAGCTCTACCTTTACCCACCAATTGTGGTAAACGTTGTGTACCACCATACCCTGGAATTACCCCTAAAGAAACTTCAGGCAAGCCCATTTTTGCATGATCACTAGCAACTCTAAAGTGACAAGCCATTGCTAGTTCTAAACCGCCTCCTAGGGCAAAACCATTAATAGCAGCTATCACTGGCGTGGAAAGATTTTCGATAAAATTAAATAGTGTTTTTTGACCTTTAGCTGCCAATTTACCCCCTTCTTTCACTGAAAAATCAGAAAACTCAGCGATATCTGCTCCTGCCACAAAAGCTTTTTCTCCGCTGCCCGTTACAATTATCACCCTACTTTTTTTGTTTTTCTCTAATGCTTTAAATGCATCATGCAATTCCTGAATTGTTTCACGGTTTAAAGCATTTAGTTTTGTAGGCCGATTGATAGTGATCGTAGCGATATTTTCATGTTGATCTACACGTATATTTTCAAAATTCATAAGTTCTAGATTTAAAATCTATTTAAAGATAGTTTCTATTAAGTATATGGAACAAATTTCGAGAAACAAATTTAAAATGGATAGGAGCGGATTTTAAAAGACGAAGAGCACTAAACAGCTATTGCAACACCAGCCTACTATATCTATTTTAAGGCTTCTAGGAAAGCGCTATACCCACTCAAAACACACTAACAAAACCTTAACATTGTTTTTTTGCAATCCTACTTAATTATGATAGTATACAGACTAAATTATTATAATTATATGAAGTTAGTACATATTAAAAGAGAAACAAAAACAGAACAACGACACACTGCAAAAATGGGTAGTTTGCAAACTAAGGTAACCTATATAAAAAAGTATTTCTTAGGCTTCCCGATAAAAACTTTGCATAAATATAGAGAGACGTATTACGGGGAAGTAAAAAACTGTGAGGACTGCTTTCTGTTCGTTTAATTATAAAAATCGAGGAAATCTCACTGTAAACACTGTGCCTTTTCCCGGTTGAGAAGTAAAATCAATAGTGCCATTATACGTTTCTACAATGTTTTTAACCATTCCTAATCCAAGTCCCATTCCACTAGATTTAGTGGTGAATTTAGGCTCAAAAATCTTTTCCCTAAATTCATCACCAATACCAATTCCGTTATCGGCTACAGCAATTTTCACATACTCACCCTCAGATGAAACTGTCACCAAAATACGTGGGGATTCTACATCAGGCACTGCCTGAATTGCGTTTTTTACCAAATTAGTAACTACTCTTATCAGCTGAGTACGGTCTAATTTGGCAATAATTTCCTCTTCTTCCGCTATAAAATGTATGTAACTTTCATTGAAGATATCTAACCCAAGTTTTACTATTTTCACCACATTGAGTGTTTCATTTTGTTGAGCAGGCATTTCAGCGAAATTAGAAAAGGCTCCCGCAATACTACTCATTGTATCAATCTGCTGGATTAGTGTTTTGGAATATTCAGCCAGTTTATTTTTTACATCAGGATCGTTAGGGTCGAACTTTCGTTCAAAACTCTGCACCGTTAATCGCATTGGAGTTAAGGGGTTTTTTATTTCATGCGCTACTTGTTTTGCCATTTCTCTCCAAGCCTGTTCACGTTCTCCTTTGGCTAACTTTACAGCACTTATTTCTAACTCATCAATCATCGCATTATATGCATTTATGAGCTTTCCAATTTCTTCGGATGGATTACCAACAATGATTTTTTCATTCCTTTTGGTTAAAAAAGTAGTGTTCATCTTGTCAGAAACCGTTTGTAATGATCTCGTAATGTATTTAGAGATGAAATAAGCTAACCAAATAGCTATCAATAACATAAAAATATACACTCCCCCTAAACGCAGTAGAAATTCAGTTAATTCCTTATCATTAAAAGAGTTATCCTCAAAGTAGGGCAAATTTAAAATACCAATAGGTTTAAATCTGCCATCAGTTATGTAGGTATAAGACGCTTGGTACTTATCCCCAGCAGTGGACTTTTCCTCTAAATACCTTGCATTAACACTAGTTTCTAGTTTATTTAAAACCTCTGGACTCAAACACATGGAAATAGAATCATTTCCGAATTTTGGTCTTGAACTTTTAATTAACCCACCTTCTAAATCATAAATATTAAAATTAACATTAAGCACATCGGCTATTTGATAAATTTCATCTCTAAATATGAGGTCTAAATTTTCGGTAGTGGGGGCGTATGTTGTACGCTGCAAAGTATATTTAATATTCTCCTTTATTTGCTCTTCTTTACGCTCCAAACGATCTTCGTGATAATCTTTCGATTGCTCTCCATATTGATAAATGGTAACTCCTGCGATTAATACTGATGCGAGTAGCACAAGTAAAATCATAGAAATGAATATGCGCGATCTAAGAGAAATTTTTTCGAACAACAAATTTTAATTTGGATTTAAAGATAACAATAATTGAACCAAAAAAGTTTTCTCCTTTCGATAAACAACAGATGTTAATTAGGCATTGGGGTCCTTATCACGAATTCGTTTGTAAAGCCTGATCCCTAACATTAATACAACACCAAGTAAAATAATTCCAACAACACCATAGATCCAACTAAAAGCACTTTTTAAAATCACAAGAAAAACTATAGCAAACAAGATAATGGTAGCACCTTCATTCCAAATTCGCATATACTTGGAGGTGTATTTAATTTCATCACGTTGTAACTGCTTAAATATTTGATGGTTTTTTAAGTGATATAAAATCAATAGGAGCACAAAACCTAATTTTATATGCATCCACGATTGTTGCAACCATCCAGGGAATAACAGAAGTAACCAAATTGCAAAAAATGTTGCTAAAATAGCAGAAGGCCATGTAATAATATACCATAGCCTTTTGGTCATTAATTTAAACTCTTTGGTCAATATTTCTTTCTCTGGGGAAGGTCTTACCGATGCTTCTATATGATTGATAAACAATCGTGGAACGTAAAAAAGACCTGCAAACCACGTAATTACAAAAATTAAGTGTAATGATTTTATATACCCATACAGCTCTCCCATTAGTCTTCTACAAATAAGTAATTAAGTTTTAACTGATTGAATTCAGCATTGAAATCTTTAATTTCTTTACTTATCAGCGCATCAAAAGTACTTAATTGCTCATTTATTTGTTCAGTTAATTCATTTTTAACCTCAATATCCTGTTCTGTTGGCGGAAAATCATCAATAGCTACTAGACTATTCAAGTGGCCTAATTTATTTGTCAATTTTATTGGGAAATTTAAAGGGTCTTGACCACTTTTATTTTGAGTTTGATATAATGCCTTTTCAACCTCTCCAAATTTTTCTTTCATTTTTTTAGCTTTTTCAACCAAAGCTTTGGTTTCATCATTATCAGCATATTGCTTTGAAAACGCCTCTAATTGAGTCGTAATATTTCTGATTTTTTTAATTGATTGATGTGCTTTATCTACAGTTTTATTAATGTCAGCTATAAAATCAAATTGCATTTGCATGTCCTCGACTGAAGCCTCTGCTCTTGGGTCAGGAAGAATTACGAATTCTTGTGAATGATTTACACCATTAACATTCAAATGGACTTTATAATTTCCTGGTACTGCTTTAGCTCCATCTAAATTCGCCCACCAGAGTATCATCCCCTCTAATTTTTCTGCACCTTTTCCACGAGTATTCCAAACATGGGTATTACCACCTTTTTTTACTTCTAATTTTTTATCTTTCTCTTTAGTCGTATTGTTATACGTAGCCAAGGTATCTCCCCGCATCGTTGTATAGGTTAAAGCAATACTATCGTCATCACTTATATCTTTTAAGAAGAAATGTGTTATAACTCCGTTAGGATGATTCTGACCTGATGTTTTAGAAGGTTCTTTTCTCGTGCTTCCTTTTGTACGATACGATTCTTTTGGTTGAAATAAAACAGCTTTCTGATTGTTTCCTTTACCTTCTAATTGATGTAATACTGTTAAATCATCTATAATCCATAAGCTACGACCTTGAGTAGCTACTATTAAATTATCATCTTTAATCGTTAAATCAGTTATTGGTACTATCGGTAAATTCAACTGAAAAGATTTCCAATTAGTGCCATCATCAAATGAAACATACATTCCGGTTTCGGTTCCAGCATACAACAAGCCTTTTCTTTTTGGGTCTTCACGAACTACTCTTGTAAAGTGTTCGTTATGTATCCCATTTGTGATTTTCGCCCACGTTTTACCATAATCCGTAGTTTTATATAAATAAGGTTGAAAATCTCCAAGCTTATATCTAGTCGCGGCAACATAACATGTGCCTTCGTCAAAAGCAGAAGGTTCAATGCTATTAATCATGGACCATTCTGGCATACTCATAGGGGTAACATTCTCCCAACTTTCACCACCATTTTTAGAAACATGTATTAAACCATCATCGCTACCAACCCAAAGCAAACCTTCTGTTAAAGGACTTTCATTAGCGGCAAAAATAGTACAATAATACTCTACACTTGTATTGTCTTGGGTGATTGGCCCTCCACTAGAAACAAGTTTCGAGGGATCATTTCTAGTTAAATCACCACTTAATAATTTCCAACTTTGCCCTTCATTTTCGGTTACATGAACATGATTTGAAAACGTATATAACTTTTTAGGGTTGTGCTTGCTAAAAATAATAGGGAAATTCCATTGAAAACGATATTTCATGGCTTCTGCACCAGCGCCCATTGGATTATCTGGCCAAACATTAATACCCCGAACTGAATTTGTTTTATGATTCACACGAGTTAAAAACCCATCGTAACTACCACCATAAACAATATCATTATCTTTTGGATCAACAGCTATCCAAGCTGATTCACCACCAGCAGTTTCTTCCCAATCTTCATCCCCTATACTATAGCCATCACTTCTGTGATTTATTCGTATCGTAGAATTATCTTGCTGAGCAGCATAAATACGATATGGGAAAGAATTATCTGTTGTTACCCTATAAAACTGAGCCGTTGGTTGATTGTAATAGGTGCTCCATGTTTTACCTCCATCATACGAAATTTGGGCGCCTCCATCATCCCCTATTATCATTCTATTCGAATTTTCAGGAGCAATCCAAAGATCATGATGGTCACCATGAGGGGCATTATATGTATCAAAACTCTTACCACCATTGGTAGATTTATGATAATTCACATTTAATACATAAACTACATTTTCATCTTCCGTGTCGGCATAAACCCTTGTATAATACCAAGCCCTTTGGCGTAATTTACGCTCACTATTTACTTGCGTCCATTTTTGGCCACCATCATCACTTCGGTATAATCCACCTTTCTCCTTATTTTCTACAATAGCCCAAACTCGATCTGAGTTTTTAGGAGATACTGTGACGCCAATAATTCCTAAGGTGTCTTTTGGGAATCCTTCATTTTTTGAAATTGCTGTCCATGTTTCACCGCTATCGGTACTTTTCCATAATGCGGAGCCCTCTCCACCACTACTCAAACTGTATGGGGTACGTTGTGCTCGCCATGTAGATGCATACAAAATCCGCGGATTATTAGGATCAAAAACTAAATCTACAGCACCTGCTTGATCATTAACAAACAATGTTTTTTTCCAATTTTTACCACCATCAATACTTTTATAAACACCTCGATCTTTATTAGGCTTATAAATATCACCTAAAACTGCAGCATAAACAATATCAGAATCGGCAGGGTGAATTCTTATTCTTGGAATGTGCTTACTATTTTCTAAACCAACGGACGACCATGTTTTTCCAGCATTTTCAGTTTTCCAAACACCATATCCTGAAGATACATTTCCACGTAATGTTTTCTCACCGCCACCTACATAAATTACATTTGGATCGCTTTTAGCAACTTCAATAGCCCCTATACTCCCCCCGAAAAAACCATCAGATATATTTTCCCATTCGCGACCCCCATTACTTGTTTTCCAAACACCACCTCCTGCAGCTCCAAAATAAAAAAGATTTGATTCGCCAGAAACCCCTGTTACCGCAGCCGAACGACCGCCACGAAATGGACCAATTAATCGATATTCTAAACTGGAGTACAACTCTTCATGTACAGGAACTGGAGAATGAGTGGATTTTTTTCTTTTTTGAGCAAAACTATTGAACGGCAAAAGCGCAAAAATCAGTAAAACAAGGCTGATTCTAGGATAGGATGTTTTCATACTATTTTTGGTTGAAATTAGTCAACCCTAAAGTAAGGAGAAAAGTAGTGTTACCAAAATTTAAAAAGAGATCAATTACATTCAATCTGTAACAAAACTCAAGATTCTTCTACTTATCTTATATCTTATAATTTCAAGTCAATGTTGAATAAAACTTCGAAAAATAATATTTCTCCCAAGGATTTGCACACCCTGACTAAGGCAAAACTACAAATGGAAGATATTGGTTGGGCAATGAAAGGCTTAAATAAGGTTGGGAATTTTATACAAACACGTGTTGAATTATTGCCCATAAAACAGCAAAAACGTTTACAAAAACTTAGCCATGACGTGCTATTTAAGGTTGTTAAAGCCAACCTGTTTTCCATGAAAAAAGAAAAAAATAACAGTTCAACTTTAGATAAAACCTATAAAGCATTAGTGACTTCATCTGGAATATTAGGGGGCGCTTTTGGTGTTGCCGCATTTACAGCAGACTTAACATTAGCCACAAAATTTATGATGCGGTCCATTATGGATATTGCGCGAAGCGAAGGAGAAGACCTCAATGAATTAGATACACAATTAGCCTGCTTACAAGTATTTGCCCTAGGAGGCAAATCAAAACACGATGACCATCTTGAAACAGGTTATTATGCCACAAGAATAACCATAAATTCTACTGTAAAAGGAGCAACCAAAGGAGCTGGAAAAGTTGCGGGAAATATTTTAAAAGGCAGCACCAACCCTTTTCTACAAATTCTAGGCGCCATTGCCTCAAGATTTAGCATTCAAGTTTCTGAAAAATTCGTCGCGCAAGCCATTCCTGTTTTGGGTGCGGCTGGTGGTGGAGCTATAAATTTAGCCTTTATCCATCATTTCCAAAATATGGCGCATGCACATTTTGCTATCCGAAAGCTAGAACGATTATATGGAGAAGAACTTGTTAAAACAGCCTATGAAAGTATTCCTTGACCTAGCCATCTAAAAAATCAGATCTTTCTTTATCTCTTTTCTCAGAAAGTAGCCAGTGACAATTGTTGCTAAAACATCAGCAATCGGGAAAGCCATCCAAACCCCTAATTCATCAAAATAAAAAGGCAAAATTAAAATTAACGGTATAAAAAAGAATCCTTGCCTAGTTAACGTTAATAACAAGGCAGGAATAGCTTTTCCCACCGCCTGAAAGTAAGCAGCTCCAATTAATTGTAATGCAATAATAGGTGTTGCAGCAAAAACTAATCGCATAGCCAACGGAATATGTTCTAACACATAAGCATTTACGGCTAATTCACTATCAGATATCCCCGCTTTAGAACTTAAAAACAAAGAAGCTATTTCCACTGGAAAAATCATTAACCCAATAAATACAATAGTTGCCAGCAAGGCAGCATATTTTATAGCTGTATAAATACTTTCTCGTACCCTTTGGTATTTTTTTGCTCCGTAATTAAATCCTGCAATAGGCAAAAATCCTTGGGTTACTCCAAAAACAGGAAAAAGAGCAAACATCAACATTCGTCCAATAATGGCATAAACAGCCACCATAGCTTCACCTCCTAAACCGAACAATATATTGTTCATTAATAGATAAACCACACTAGTTATTGCTTGTCTTGCCATGGTTACAAAACCAAGTGAGCTAATTTCCTTTACTATTGAAAAGTCTAAACGGAAATGATGTAAACCAATTTTTAATTCAGAATTTTTAGAAATAAAAAAATAAAGTATATATCCAAAACAAAGCACATATCCAATGGTAGTCGCCCAAGCAGCACCAGCCATTCCCCAATCAAAAACATAAATGAATACATAATCCATGACTAGATTTCCAATTGAAGGGATTATCATAGCTATCATCGCAAATTTAGGTTTGCCTTCTGCTCTTATAACCGTATTCCCCATCATACAAAGTGCTAAAAACGGCACTCCATATAAAACAATAGTATAATAGATTTTTGCAGGCTCAAAAATTCCGCCTTTACCACCAAATGTTGGGATTATACTATCCACATAGAGAAGACCTAAAATCACCATAGTAATGGTAATCAAAAGTGTCAAAGCAATTTGGTTTCCGAAAACTTTTAATGCTTTCTCATGATTTTTAGCTCCTAATGCACGAGAAATAATACTAGAGCCTCCGATACCGACAGACATCCCTAAGGCACCAATAAAGAAAGATACGGGTAGTACAACATTAATAGCAGCAATAGCAATAGAACCAATCCAATTGCCAACAAAAATAGAATCTACCAATATATTAAGCGACATCACCAATATTCCTATTGACGCTGGCACCGCCTGTTTTACAAGCAATTTACCTATTGGTTCAAGCCCAAGTTGTTCAGTCGAGACTTTGGCCATTATGCCGGTAGCTTATCATTTTCTTGCCAATCATTAACCCATTTTGCCATAACCTTAACCCAATCATCACTATCATTTAAACATGAAATATGTTTGTAGTCCTCGCCACCTGCCTCTTGAAATTGATGCTTACCCTCCATTGCTATTTCTTCTAATGTCTCTAAACAATCAGCAACAAAAGCAGGAGTAATTACAACAAGGCGTTTTTTATTTTCTTTTGGAAAACGTTCGAATTCAAAATCGGTATAGGGCTTTAACCATGGGTCATTAGGTAATCGCGATTGAAAAGAAATACTGACTTTATCTTCAGGCAACTTTAAATATGCCTTTACACTTTCGGTAGTATCATAACATTGATGGCGATAGCAGGTATGGTGGGCAACAGAATTTGTACTACAACAACTACCATCTATCTTACAATGAAAACGAGTGGGGTCAGATTTCCGGATATGACGTTCTGGAATGCCGTGATACGAAAACAAAATATGATCATATTCGAAATCTTTCAACCCTTCAGCAATACTTTCAGAAAGCACTCTTATATACTCTGGATTTTTATAAAATGCAGGAAGTGTAGTGAATTTCATATCTGGAAAAAACGTATCTTTTACTTCCATAGCCTTTACGACTACGGTTTCATAAGAAGACATTGCGTAATGTGGATATAAGGGCACCAATAAAACCTCATTTACACCTTTATCCTTAAGCTCTTGAAGTGCATTTTTTATACTCATTTTTCCGTAGCGCATCCCTAATGCTACTGGCATTTTAGTTTGCTTACGAACTTTTTCTGTAAATCGTTCAGAAATTACAATCAAAGGAGAACCTTCTTCCCACCATATTTTAGCATAGGCTTCGGCTGATTTTTTTGGCCTTGTTTGAAGAATGATACCCCGCACCAAAATATTTCTCAGAATAGTAGGAACATCAATTACGCGTTCATCCATCAAAAACTCATCTAAATATGGTTTAACATCTTTAGCTGTTGGGCTTTCTGGTGATCCCAAATTAACCAATAACACTCCTTTCATAATCACTTGAATTTTCTTTCCAATTGCAAAAATAACACATGCTTATTTTATAAGCCTAAAAAGTGGCCATTAGTTTATTTATAATCGTATAAGTAAATTCAATTTTCACAAGGATTTAACAGCAAAATAGCCTCTTTTTCTTAAGTTGCATTTCTAATCAATAAAACCGAAAATAATGCTTACCAACTTGTTTAAAAGACCCAACGCATTATTATATCTAGCTATTGCTATTGTGGTTTTGCTATTGCTTCAATTTATTACGGTTCAATTGCTCCGAAAATTTGGTAAAAATCCAAAATACCTTATCGATAAAAAAGGCATTAAAAAACTAAGTGCTCCTATTTTTCTCCTTTTCGTAAGTATTCTGATAAGAATAAAATTAATCCACGAAAATTTAGGCATCAGTGAAATCTCATATTTCCTAACTAAAATAAGCACCCTATTATTCATTCTCTCCTTTACGTGGTTATTGATATCGACTATCCGCATCATCAAAAGAAAAGTAGTTGATAATTATGATGTAAATGCAGAAAACAATCTTCGTGCTCGAAAAATATATACACAGTTTAATATTCTAGAACGAATTATCATTTTTATCATTATTGTTTTTGCCTTAGGAATTGCACTTATGAGTTTTGATAGTATAAAGCAAATTGGAGTTAGCATTTTTGCTTCAGCTGGGGTTGCAGGTATAATTCTCGGTTTTTCTGCACAAAAAATGATTGGCAGCATTCTTGCCGGAATTCAAATTGCCTTAGCGCAACCTATAAAAATTGATGACGTGGTAATCGTGGAAAACGAATGGGGTAGAATTGAAGAAATAACGTTAACCTATGTTGTGGTAAACATTTGGGATAAAAGACGTTTAATTGTGCCAACAACATACTTTATAGAAAAACCTTTTCAAAACTGGACCAAAACCTCTTCTGATATTCTTGGCACTGTTTTTTTATATACTGACTACAATGTGCCTTTTGACGAAATACGTAAAGAATTGACAAAAATATTGGAAGGTTCAGATCTCTGGGATGGCACAGTCAACAACCTTCAAGTAACCGATTCCAAGCCGCAAAGTGTAGAAATAAGAGCTTTAATGAGTGCAAAAGATTCATCAACAGCTTGGGATTTACGCGTACATGTCCGCGAAAAATTAATCCTGTTTTTACAAAAAAAATATCCAGAAAGTATTGCTCACACCAGAGTGTCTGTAAAAAATATAAACGATTTAAAAAATACAATAGAATAACAAACGTTATACTAGGCATACAAGCTACTTCTTTAACCAAAACAGCCAATGAGAATACTACTCACCCTTATTTTATTATCTGCTTTTGCATGTTTAACAGCCCAAGAAAAGAATAGTCTTCTTTGGGAAATTTCAGGTAATGGATTGTCACAAAGTTCATATCTCTACGGGACAATGCATGTTAGTAAAAAAATAGCTTTTCGCTTAGATGATGTTTTTTATGAAGCCCTAGATAAAAGCGAAATGATTGCCTTAGAATCTGACCCAAATACATGGTTAGATAACGAGGATACTATGGGTTATGGGTTTGGGGAAAGCTTTATGACCAAAGGTTTTTATACGAGAGCATTCTCTATTTTAAATCCAAAAAAAGAAGAAATAGCGGCATATCTAGGTTTTGAAGACCAGATGATTAATAACATTCTATACCGTACAGATAAATACTCTCAAAATTTTGAAGAAGATACCTATTTGGATATGTTTATTTATCAGGCAGGTTCAAAATATGGAAAACCTATTGTAGCCCTCGAAGACCTAGAAGAATCAACAGCTTTAGTTGGTCGTGCTAGTTTTAATAGTACTAAAGAAAAACCTTCGGAATGGTTGCAAAAAAAAATGCAACAACAAGATCCACTACTTCTATTGCAAGACGCTTATCGCGAACGTAATATTAGTTTATTAGATTCCTTAGATCAAGGCATGTACACGGAACATTATTTACAAAACATGCTGTATACCCGGAATCAAAATATGGTGCTTAAGCTAGATTCTTTGATGCAGCAAGCTAAGGTTTTCACAGGCATTGGAGCGGCGCATTTGCCAGGTGAAAAAGGTGTCATCTCCTTATTGAGAAAAAAAGGATATGCGGTAAAAGCTTTGACTTCAAAATCGACTTCAAAAGGCACTGGTTTAAAAGAAAGGTTTGAAACTAAAATAAGAGAAAACAGCTATAAAACATATTCTGTTGATGACGATTTTTTCTCTGTATTGCTCCCTAATAAATTATATCCAATTGCCGAATTTTCAAATACCTTTTATATTTCTCCAGATTTGGCGAACGGTAGTTTTTTTACTGCGAATAGAATTCCGACTTTTTCATATTTAAATAAAGATGAGACCTACACTATTGATACAATTGACGAATTGCTTTTCGAAAACATTCCAGGCAAAATCATTGAAAAAAATAGAATTTTAAGAAACGGATTTGAGGGAATCGATATAAAGAATCTTCTTAAAAATGGAGAATACCAACGGTACCAGATCTTTTTGACGCCTATAGAAATTATCATCTTTAAAATGGGTGGTCATGACAATTATGTACAACAATACTCTGACACTATTTTTAATAGTATTACGTTCAAGAAATTAGACCATAAGCTTCGTAAGATTTCATCATCATTTAACGATTTTGAGGTCGACATGCCATCAAATTACACTTTCACCAATAAGAGCAGGAATGGTAATCGGTTAATTCAAGGGTATGATTCTATAAAAAATACCTATCGGTTTTTGAAAAAAATTACTTTACATGATTATAATTTTATTGAGGAAGATACTTTTGAGTTAAAACAAATTCAATCGAGGTTATACCAAAAATTAGAACTCCATGAAAAATATAATGAATTTAAATACAATAGTTTAAAATCATCTGCCTTAATTGATTCTTTAACACTAGAGAAACTTCATTTATTGACCCAACTAAAAGGAGAGAATTATTATTTATTGGGAATAGTAACAGAAGACTCCATAGAGGCTGATGTTTATTTTGATTCATTTAAAATCAAAAACCCAATAGCTCAAGAAAAATTTAAAACCATAAAAGATACCGCTTTGTTTTTTTCCACAGTATCTTCTGTTAAGCCTCCTAAATTTGTTGTAAACAGTAATGGCGGCTATCAACAAAAAGATAACAAAGCCTATAATGCCTACAACAAGAAAACGGTATATCAAAACAAAAACAACGAGGCCATTGCGGTTCAGTTGAATAAATCTCATGATTTCTTAATGCTCCCTAGCATTGATTCTGTATGGGCACTACGTAAGAAGCTATATGCCAATAAAAAATTTAAAATAAGTCGGGAAGTAGAAAAAATAGCCCCTGAAGGTTATCATGAACTACAGCTTACTTTAACCGATACAGCTAGCTCAAGGGGTATTTTAATCAAAAATGTATTAAAAGGCGGTTTGCTATATGAGGTAAAAACTGTTGTGGATACTATCGCTAAACCTAGTAGTTTTATTACTCAATTCTATGAAAATTTCAAACCGATGGATACTCTAATTGGCAAAGATATCTTAGTTGATAAAACAGTTGATTTCTTTAAAGCTTTAAGAACCAATGATAGTATTCTTCGAACCGGATATCAATTGATCAACTTTAATAGAAAACATACTGATTCTTTAAAATACTATATTTCAGAATTCGATTTTAAAGAAGATCAAAAAAATATCCAGGCTTTTCTTATTCAACGTTTAGCACAATTAGACGATTCGGAAACCATTAATTTTTATGCTGATTTTTATCAAAAATCTTATAACAATTCGTCTTCCCAAACCAGAATATTACAGGCAATAGCAAAAAAAAGCACGGAACAATCAGCTGAACAACTGTTAGATCTCATGGCTAAAGATTTACCGTTGGTGTCTAGTAGTTTTGAAATTTATCAAATTTTTAAGCCTTATATGGATAGTCTTCCATTGGCTAAAAAATTATATCCTGAAATATTGGATTATAGCGCCATAGAAGAATACAAATCTCCTATTTTTTCACTTTTGGCAAAATTGAAATCCAATGACCTTATCAAACCAAAGACCTATAAAAAGTATAGAAATCAGATATTGAATGATGCTAAAATTCAATTGAAAAGAGAATTAGGGAAAACATCAAACAAAAACAGCAATAACACCTACTACGATAATCTTGCTCAAGCGAAAAAAACAGCTGTTTTAGAAGATTATATTCAACTACTCCATCCATTTATTAAAGAAAAAGATGTACAACTATTCTTTGACAAATTAGATCTATTAAAAGACCCAGAAATACAGACTACAAAAGTAGCACTAATGGTTTCAACCCCTAGTGAAGTTAAAACAGCGGAGTTAAATAGTTTAGCTGGGGCTATGAATAGTAGAAACTTACTGTTTATTAAGCTAAAAAAGGAAAATAAGCTAGCGTATTTTCCATCAAAATACAGAACTCAAAAATTGCTTGCCGAAGCGCAACTTTTCGAGCATAAAAATTTCAAAAAAGGCCAAGATTCTATCCAATTTGTAGCTCAAAAAACAATTACGTATCGCCATAAAAATTACATTGCTTACGCATTTAAACATAGAAATGGCAGTGATTATGACAAGAATTTCAAAATGTACTTATCGGTATATCAATCTACTCCACACCTTCAATCGAAGCCATTTTATAAAAACAGTGGTTTTAGAATAGAAGATACAGACACTGATGATGAAGTAGTGAAAATGGTCATCGAAGAGTTTATGCTACGAGACCGTCCACGCGCTGAAGTGTATAGAGCTAATCAAGGAAATAATTTGGGGTATTACGATTATTAGGTAAAACGGACCCCTTATCCATTTCTCTCAATTCCTGTAGTTATTTAAAATGTTAAGAAAAAAATCATTGAATTTAATCTCCTATCGTTCTGATCTTCATCAAGTCTATTTGCTATGCTATCAACAATTGAATTCACTTTTAGTTAATTCGCGGATTACTCTATAGTATCCAATAATTCCTCATCAACAGGGGTATTAATCTGAATCGTATCCAGAATAACAATACTATCAGATGGTTGTACCCTATCTAGATTAATTTTATTTGGGTATAAAATAGCATCTGTTAAATTTTCAGAGGCTTTCCAAGTTTCTCCTAATTGATTTAAAATGGTGCTTGTCCATTGAGAAGGGTGTTTGGCGTCAATCCAGATCACATCACGATACTCGGCATCTACTAAGGCTAAGTCTGGTGTTGCAGCACCATCAAACTTTTTACTATCTTCACGTATTGCTGCAATAGTTCCAATTACAAACATGCGTTTACGCCCCGCAATCTTTTTAATGAAAGGTCGAAACTCCACCGGTTTATTTACCGACCAATCATATTCTTTACGAGATTCGATTACTTTTAAAGGCATTGCTGATACACCGGCCATACCCTCTTTTCGTGCGGCATGGTTGTAGTAATATAATTTATCGGTGCCGTCTGCAGGAATCATTACACTAAACGCTAAACTGGTGCGTTCTTCTCCTATAGGCTCCAAACCAAACCAATGATACAACCCATTATAAGCATTTATTTTCATACCTGTAAAGTCAAAATCGGTCACATAAGGCTGTTGATTCTGGTCTTCAGGCAAATCAGGAATCTTAACTGCCGTTTTCATGTTCCAGGGCAATGGATCTGTAAAGCCTCCTAAAAATTGTAAGGACTGCGCCTCCAGCCGTGATATTTTCTCTGCTAAGGTATTCTGACGTGTTAAATATGGATAATTTTTAATTTCAGAAGCCGAAATGTAGGTGCCTTTTCCAATGGTTACACGTTCTATATAATCAGACAAATTGTGTTCACCAGCATCTACTACCATCACTCCACCATAAGTTGGATAAGGGAAAAAGAAACCTTTCCATTTGATTAAACTCACCACTTGCACCCATTTTTCTTTGTCATTTTTCATGTAAAAAACATCACTTGGTTCTAGCGTGAATAGCTGAAATAAATTAAAACGCTGTACCACTGCGTTATAGGTGTTTCGGCTAAATGCCAATGATTCCCCAATCGAAAAAGTTACAGGAATCCGATTTTCTTTTGAAAATCTAGGAAAAGGTGAAGTGCTTTCTACCGTAAAGAGCTCTTCGGTATTATCGTTCATTCGTTGCCAATTGTACTCTTTAGCAGGCTGTACGGCCATTGTCCATTGATTGGTACTATCTATACGCACCAATTGCGGTAATGACACCTCTTGGGTTTCTCCAACCGATTCATACGCCATGGTAACAATGTTATTAAATGGTTGAATACGCTCGTTCTGCGTAAGCGGAAGCTCATCTAGCTCCTCAATATTCAAATTATTATACACATTATACGTCTGCATATAATTGTACAACTCTAACTTCCAGCCAAAGAACCATAATGTTGCAAAAAATAGCGCTATTCCCAATAAAATAAGCACTCTTTTTCCCGCTCCTAATGCACTCCTAAACCTGGAAATCATGAATCCCAAAAAAACTCCGCCTAAAAGGATGATGAAGAAATACCTTCTTAAAAATAATAATGCAGGTTGGTAATCATCACGCAAAAAGAAAAGTAATAACACTAGGATTATTGTCCCAATGATGACGTTTCGTTTTTGTTTCCCTCCTTTGTTCCAATATGCTTTTATCATCACTAACAATTTAGCAGTTATTTAATCATTCCTTTATCCTTAAACCGGTCACGTGCTGATTTTTGAGAAGGAGTTTCAGGCTTAGGTTTCTCTTTTAGTGGCTCCTCTTCCAAGTCTTTTGTAATGCTGTCCGTAAAATCCTCCACTAAATCTTTTCCTTTTTGAAAAGCCTTATCTATATCCTCTTTTTTTGTATGGTCTTGAGCAAAAATAAAAACTGAAGCTATATATGTCCCGATTAAAGTGCCTACAATTGCAGAGGCAAAATACTGTATGTAAAAGGCATTTATTGGCGTAACAAAACTAATCACCGCTCCAGAAATTACAAAAAGTAATGTTACCCATACCAATCGGATTAAAAAGGGTTGTTTGTGAATGAAGCCCTTCATGTTATCTGGTTTCATCTGTAATTCCTTTGCATTAGAAACTCTATTAACCAATCGGTATATTTTATTATTTTTCGATTCCCTCCAATACCAAATAATTCCAAAAAGAATGGCAACTATGAATACTATTAGTTCTAAAGTCATAAGGCATATTTTTTATTGTTCTCTAGTATTTCTTGAATCACCCAATCTTTATAAGAAGGGTCCCATTGTGCATATAATTTATAAAATAACTCTTTATCATACCAGAATAAATGAACTGGATCTTTAGGCATTATTTTCGCCAGCAACTTCCATACTAGCTCTTGTTGCTCTATGGATAATGATGAATGTGGCTCGTGCAATAACTTCACATAGTTGCTATCTACAAAATCTGATATTTTTAAATTCTTATCAATAATTAATTTTTGATAATACAATTCAGCACCCGATATTTTCTTCTGCACATCAACGGACAATTGATTTAAGTATTTTTTAAATAGAAAATGACTTTCCAAAATTTCGTCAATAGGATGGGCTGTTTGTTTTATGTATTCCGCGAAAATATGTTTTTTAATTCGATCATATCTAGGGGTCTTCATAGCACTTTTAAAATCGTTTTCAAGCATCAAATGACGTACCAAAGTATTCATCAACTCATCGTGATCTTTATGAAACAACATAACATCGTGTGCCGTATCCGTTATTGCATTCTTAAATACAGTTTCATCTTCAAAAACCAAAATCTCTTTCATCGCATCTTTTAGAACAAAAACACCTCCAAAAGCCCTTGTATAAAATGAATCTACTTGTAATGTAATTGGATGTAAACGCAATTTTCTACCTCTCAAGTCTCCATACTCTTTAGCCGAGTTTAAGAGCTGTTTATGCACTTCTCTATCGATAAAATTATTATTACGATGAAACAAATTAATGAAAGCTTCCTGTTCCATTTGTTTCTCATCAAGATTATGTAATAAGGTAAAGCTTACTTCTATTTTATCATACCGTAACAAATCGAAAGGCTCAAAAAAAGCATCTATTTTTTGATCCAAATGAAGCACCAAAGCAGCATCTTTAGTTATATCTCTAATTTCATGACCATACGCAGCAAAAACTGCTTGCATTACATCGCGATCAAAACTATGGGATGGCATATGCACCGCTCTATCTTTTTGATCTGGAGATATAAGTATGGCATTTACATTAGCGTCACCCGTATTTAAATAATAATTTTCTTTTTTCTCCTCAGCAATTTCAGGACTCCAGCCCAAACCATCCACCCCAAAACTTTTTAGTTTTGTTGGTGTTACTCCAAGCAAAGCCAAACACTCATTATACCGAGTTGCTAATGACCCGGATAGTTGCACTAAGGCTCCACCAAATAATCCTGCAGCTCTAAGTTTTTCCATCTTATTTGTTAGAATCAAAAAGTTTGTTTGCGGCCAATTGCACATTTAAATCATGCACTCTTCCCTCCACTTTACGTTTAAAATCAGTATCCGCTATTGTTGCTACATTATCCAAATACCGAACGGTTTCTTGGCGTCTAATATCCGAAAAATTAAGTCCTTGCATATTTTGCTTCATCAATTCCTTTAACATTGAAAACTTGGTCTCATAATCTTTTTTAAAGTAAATTACAGGGTCAGCAAACCAATCTTCTGGTAAATCAAAATCTGTTAATCGTAAGGATATGGCACTTTGGATATTTCGGATATCTCGAGAGGAGAAGAATGGAAATGAATGCTGAATATTTTTATATAATTCCGCAAAAAATAAATGTTGATTTGTTCCAAACTTCGCTTCTGTCCGTTCATAAATTTCTAAAATTTTAGCCTCAGTAGGTTTCTCAGACTGATTTAGAATCTCCCCTAAATTTTTCGCTAACCCTTGTTCGCTTAAAAATTTATAGTTCTCAGGATTTTTCATATTCACAAAATCGGGCATTGTCTTTTCAAACTTTCGCCACCATAAATAATCTTGATCGATAAAGTCTGGGATTGTTTTTGCTCCATCAATTTTAAATCTACCTTGAACCCTTGAAATAACCGCTTTATCAAGCATTTCAGGTAAGTTCGTAAACAGTCCAATAGCACTATTTCCATAGTTTATCGCATAAGCACCTTCTGTATATCTGAGAAATACGCCAATCACTTCTTTAACACCTGCCGAAACACCTTGCGCCGTTCTTTCCTGTAGGTTATTTTCAGCATCATCAATAGGTGCGAAAATTAATTTAGAATGGTCTTGTAAGGGCTTCATCCATTGTACCATTTTTTCGGCTGAACCCCCTTGAAAGGTTGAAATTAAGGTGTCTGGCATCGGGTGAAATAAAAAGGGAATGTCCAATTCCTCACAGTGTTCTTTTAATTTGGTAGCTATAGCAGCTATCAACATACTTTTCCCCGTTCCTGGGATTCCGTATCCCATAAAAACGGGCATAAAACCTCCTAATTCTTGAAACGGATTTTTCTTTGCTTCAAAATCATAACTCAACATACGTTCTGTTAATCGTCTGGCAAAATGCTTTGCATCGCGGTTCCCTACAATTTCTTCAAAACGAATTTTATTGAATTCAACACTTTTAGCTGTGCCCTCAAATGTATTTTCCCAGCCAGAAACAGCAAATTCGCTTTTCTCTAGTTTATACGTTCTATCGGTTATGGTTTCGGTATATTCAAATGAACTTAATCGCAACTGTATCTCAGCGATAATAGCCTCAAAAAAAACAACGGTAAAATTTACTACTTCTTCATCAGAAGTTATAATTTCTGGATGCCCTAAATATTTGTCAAAATAATAAAGCATACATGATATTCCCTTAATGGGAGACATAACCGAAAGCTCAGGAATACCCGCAAACTTATTTTTCATTACACTTAAATCATCCGAAGCTATTGGCTTTAATTCATATAAAATCCGATAGGCAATTCCATGGAGCATAAAAGCAGTTGTTGTCTGCAATTTTGAATCAAACTCACGTCGTTGCGAAGTATCTAGCATAGATTTACGTTCGTTCAAACTAGATAATCCAGAAGCATCATAATAACTATCCTTCAACCAAATTCCCATAGTCAACCCTTCTTGTAAGGCAAACAATGCATGATTTAAGCTTAATGGAATAGCAACAGAATCAGCTAGCAAACGTTTTTTCAAAGCTAAAATGGTTTTAGAAACCGAAATAACTTCACTTGCTGCATTGCCATTTGCCTTGGATAAATAAAGCAGGATTGAATTGTCTTTTTGATTTTTATCCCTACTCTTAGCCTTACCGCCTTGCTCCCATCGCACCCCCTTTAAATAAGATGCCGCTTCGTTGCGTAATGCATTAAGCTCTGTGAGTTTTATCGGAAATGTACTGTTATGTTCCATTAATTTAATTTTAAACTACGAATCTCAATAGGATCTCGGGTTAGTGAATTGATGGTTTCTGGAATATGATCATAAAGTGATTGCATGACTCTATGCGGACAAAACAAATACTTTTTTTTAGACTTTTCTTCCCAAACTTGTAACTGTTGTTTATTGAAAAAACTACCCTCAGTAAATGTTCCTATGGATACCGCTTCTTCTAAGGCAACGGAAATAGCATAGGCCGACAAATCAAAAGTTTTAGCAACAATAGCTTTTAAGATTGTATGTGTAATATCAATTTCGTCTTTTGCAAAAACACTATGCAATGGACCTAAATCAAATTTCTTGATCTTTTTAGGATATAGGTTTTCTAATTTCTTATCAATTGCATACGCCATCATATCTATTGGCATATTACGATCTGCCGTATGTTCAAGTATTTTATAGATTTCAGGCTTGTATTCCTCTAATTTCTCTTTGTGTAAATCAAAATACATAAAACAGATAAAAGGGCGATTAGCAGTTACATCATAAAATGACCAGCTAACCATATATTGTGCTTCAATTTCCTTATTCTCTACAGGTAAAATTTTCCCTTGTACAAAACGACGAAAAATATATTGACGATCTACAGAGGTATAATAAATAAGACTGGCCGCTTGATGCAATTTCTGATCCGAAACAGGTTGCTTATCTTTTAAGAGGGTTTCTAAAAACTCTTCCTTGATACTTTCAATAGTAGGCAGCTTGCTCAAATGCTCTTGTTTTAACTCAAGGTCATTGAATAAATACCTAAATTCTAAATAATTCGGAAATCCAGATTCGGTTAAATCCACCCGCATTTTTTCATCATCATCAAACAAATACTTTACTCGAAATGCTTCCAGAGAATAGGTTAATAATTCCCCATACTGCATAACAAAACTAGCCTCTAATGGTGTACAAATTTTTTCATTTGCAATTTTTTCTACTAGTTCATTAAAGGCATGAGTTACGATCTTAAAATAGACTTGATACTGTTCTTTTGTTTCAAGAATAGCACTATCTAAGGGAGTAACAATTTGATTTAAAGACATTTAAATTATATACAAGATTAAGAATCAAAAATATACACCGAAAGGTATATATTTTTGATTATCCATTAAATTATAATGATTCTAGCTTAATAAATCGTCTTCAGCAGCCTTTGGCTTAGGAGCTTCAGAAGTAGCACCCTCATTAGAAGGCGCATTACCATCTGTGGCATAATACTCTTCGAAAATTTCTTTCATATCAATACCATATCGGTTTGCAAAATCTTTTTGAATATCAGCGTCTTTCACCCTAATTTCTTGGAGTGCTTCTGCGTAGCTAGAATAAACACCCTGCATCACTTTTTCATGAACAGGAATATTATCCATCATTTCTTGACGTGCCTTAGCACTTGCCGTATGCATAGATGCTAAAGTCTGTCCGATATGCTCATCTGTCTTAACACCAAGGTGCTCTAAAATCGCAGCAAATTCTTGATCTGTTCTTGCTTTTAAAGCCACAACATAACCATCATAATATTTTAAACGTTCATCAGTATCACTTTTTAACTTAGCTCGGTGTGTTTGTAAGTTACTGCGTAATGATGTTAGAACCTTAATCGTTAAATTATGCTTGTGCACAAAGCTATCCTTACTGGCAGCAAGTGTTGTATAGGCATTTTTCAATCCTTCCAGCTCTTCTACTTTCTGTTCAATCGCCGTAACTTTGCCGATCGCTTCAGAATACTCAGTAGATTGCTTATCAGCAACTTCTTCTAATGTTTGACGGGCTTGTTTTAAAAGTGCATATTGCTCCTCTAACTTATCTTCAGTTTCTTTCTTTTTTTCTAAGGCTTTCGTGTGATTTTTACTCGCTTCAACTATCGCTACTTGTAATTTATCTTCAACCTCCTTAATTTCTACTTCACGATTTTTCAAACGACCAACAGCAGCTTGACTCTTATAAGAAAGTTCGTTTAACAGTGTTTGAATATCCGCAGACTCAATTCGCTCTTGGAACATTGCCTTAGCCTTCATATCTGCTCCATCTCTAGTTTTTTGGGCAGCAACTAATTCCTCTTCTCTCTTTTTAATTTTTGCTTTACGTCCCCAAAGGTTATTCCACCAATTTTCTTTTACATTTTCGGCATCCTCTAATTCTACTTTAGCACGCTCTAGACCTTTTTGCGCTGAATCGATTACTTTTTGCTCAGCAGCATTAAGTGTAGAGAACTTTTCAAAAATAATTCCGACCTCATCTTGATAATCGGTAAGATCTTTAATAGCATCCAGTAGTGACGTTCTATCTTTTTCTGCCATTCCAACCACATCATCTAAAGTGGCATTTAATATTTTCTGACGTATTTCAGGATCGTCTTCCTGCGCTAGTTTGGACTTCATTTGGTCCACAGCCTTACCCCAATTTACATCTACTTTTTCAGGTTTTGAAGTGGATTCGGTTTCTAATAGGTCAAAATCATCAGCCATAATATTGGTTGTGTTTAAAGGATTATTAATTCGTTTCAATTTCGGTAAAAAAAACGAGTTTGAAAAGACTAGTTTCAAAAGGTTTTACTTATTGGTAGCAGAAAAAACGAAATTGTTACGAACAGTTGTAAAAAACAACATCAGACGAATTCCGTTTTATTATGAATCTAAGAAACAATGCCGCTATAACTCCCGTAATTATTGTTATTTTTGAGAAAGAATTTAATTACTGATGAAAACTATTCTCTTATTTATAATCTTCTTTCTAATTGCACATATTACTTTTTCCCAAAATGTAATTTGCTCGACACAAGACAAACAAGTCTTTGAAGTCAAAGTAAAGCAAATTTCTCAGCTTGAACTTAAAAAAGCTGATACTGGCAAAACCATTGCAGCTATTGGAAAAACTTTTTTAGGCACTCCCTATGTTGCGAAAACTTTAGAAGTAGGCGAAACAGAATCACTAGTCATTAATTTACAAGGCTTGGATTGTACCACTTTTGTAGAAAATGTACTCGCCTTTAGTTTAATTTCAAAAGATAATAAGACTGACTTTGACAGCTTTGTTAAAACTATTGAAACCATTCGGTATAAAAATGGAATTCTAAATGGCTATTCTTCACGTTTACACTACTTTTCAGAGTGGATTGCAAACAATCAGTTCAAGGGGTTTATTACGAACATTACAGCGCAAATTGGCGGAACTGCAATATCCAAAGAGATTAATTTTATGAGTACACATCGTGATTTGTATCCTTTTTTAAAAGATAATGATGAAAATTTAAAACAAATACAAGCTTCTGAAAAATTTTTAAATTCTGAAGCATTATGCATACTTCCTCAAGACCAAATTGCAGCTAATGAACATCTGATTCAATCAGGAGATATTATTGCCTTGACCACATCTATAAAAGGCTTAGATATTACACATACAGGTATCGCCACACGAGAAAAAGACAGTCGTATACATTTATTGCACGCTTCCTCTTCTGGAGAAGTAAAAGTTTCAGAATTACCTTTGACAGATTATTTAAAAGGTATAAAAAGCAATACTGGAATTATGGTGGCTAGGGTTAAATAAATACGTTTATCGCTTCAAACACCACTCGATTCCACCTAACAAATGCTGTCTAAAATTGGGATCGTCATAAGCTGCTTTCGTATGCCCTAAACCTGTATAAAAAGCTCTCCCACCATCAAATTCGTGATACCACGCAATAGGGTGATTATCCCCATTAATTCCCCCTAAATAACTGCTTTCATCAAGCATTAATAACACGTTCAAATCGGGATTAATGTCTTTAAAATTATACCACTCATCAAAATGCATCCAAGTATCATCCAAATGTGAAGTTGAACCATGACCACCATCTACAACATTAATTCTTGCCTCTTGCTGTTCTGGATGACTCACAAAATAAGCCCCTACTAATTCACCATACCAAGGCCATTCGTATTCCGTATCGGTAGCTGCATGAACACCCATAAAACTTCCTCCATTATTAATAAAGGTTTTAAAAGCTTGTTGCTGGTCTTCACCAAGCACATCCTTCGTAGTACTTAAGAATAAAACTAATTGGTATTTTTTTAAATTTATGATATTAAATTGCAATGAGTCTTCCGTTTGAGTTACCTCAAAATTATTTTTAAGACCAAGTTCTCTAATGGTTTCAACACCTTTTTCAATTGCACCGTGTCTGTAACCTGCAGTTTTAGTGAAAACTAAAATTTGTGGCTTCAAAGCTTTCACTTTTGATCGTGAAATTCTTAAAGGCTCTGGGTGGTTTAATATTACTTGCTGCTCAATTTTTGTACTTCCACATGATGTAAATAAAATCATTGTAAACAAGAATAATGCGCTTCTAAAAATAAAATTCATTTTATGAAAATTGTAAAGTGAAGTATAAATATCGGCAATTCTTCTTGATAGCATTATAAGAATATACCAAATATTCGCCAAAGTTCTCTTTTTAACCCGCCAATGCCATTAAATACTTTTTGGGTGTGGTGCCATATTTCTTTTTAAATGCTGAAATAAAATGACTCGAAGTACTATAACCCACTTTTAAGCCTACTTCATTAACATTATGTTGACCACTTTCTAACATTTTACGAGCATATTCCATTTTGTAATCAAACAAAAAACTAAAAACCGAATCCCCATAAATTTGCTTAAAACCTTCTTTAAGTTTCTTTAATGGCAAACCTATTTCATCCGACAATTCTGACAATGTTGGAGGTTCTGCCATGCGTGCAATCATAATTTCTTTGGCTTTACGAATTCTACGCACATTATCTTCATCTACTAAAAAAGGACATTGTTCTATGTCTGCATCACCACTCTTATTAAAATATAGCGCAATTAATTCATAAACCTTTCCTTTAACATATAATTCTTTTATAGATGGATGCAGATTATAATTCATCATCTGACTTAAGATTACAGCAATTGCAGGGCTAAAACCTTCTTGACTATAATATTTTTTGTCTTTATTATCTTTATTCAGAAATGGAATATAATCAGCCTCTTTTGAAAATAGAGAATGAAACTTTCTAATGGTCATTACAACGGAGACCAACCATGAATTAGGACTTAACTCCAAATTCAAAGGCAAATCTAATTGCGTATTATACAGTAAAAGTGAATTTTCTTCAGCCACTTCCAATGCATAACGTCCATCATTAAAAATAAACTTAGCACTCCCTTTTGAACAAAAATGAAACTGAATAAAAGAGCTATCTATTTCTCTGCTAACTTTTTGTGTATGAGCAGTATCGTTCTGAATTTTCAACACAAAAAAACCTTCATCAATTAAGACTTCTTGAAAGGAACCTTTAGCGGTACTTTTTTCTTCCATAATTTTCAGATTTAGGTTAAAAACTATTTAGAAACGTTCTAAATAAAATTCTTTACAACCCTTATAATTCCTATAAAATTACTATAATTCAAAGGATTAGTATCGAAAAAAGTACAAAAAAACTCGAAACGACACTTATTGTTCCGCTAGCGTTACTTTTATCCGTTTCATGAACCTATTTTTGTGCCCGATTGTACGAATTACATGAAAGATTACCATATTTCGAAACACAACTCTTTTTATACCATAGGCCTTAACTACAAAAAGGCAGATGCTGAGATACGTGGAAAATTCAGCTTAGACGATGCCGCAATGGATAATTTATTGATTGCAGCCAAAACACAGGGCATTGATGGTCTTTTAGTTACTTCCACCTGTAATCGAACAGAGCTACATGGTTTTGCTCAACATCCTTTTCAATTAATAAAATTATTGTGTGATAACACACCTGGCACTGTCGAAGAATTTCAAGAAGTAGCTTATGTGTATAAAAATAATGATGCTATAAGCCATCTTTTTAGAGTAGGTACTGGATTAGACAGCCAAATTCTTGGTGATTTTGAAATCATAAGTCAGTTACGACAAAGTTTCAATCGTTCTAAAAAAATAGCTATTGCAAACCCGTTTATTGAACGTTTGTGTAATTCAGTGATTCAAGCTAGTAAGCGTATTAAAAACGATACCGAAATTTCGTCGGGAGCCACTTCTGTTGCTTTCGCATCTGTTCAATATATTTTTAAAAATGTAGCTGATATTTCTGAAAAGAATATTTTACTCTTCGGAACTGGCAAGATAGGTAGAAATACCTGCGAGAATTTAATTAAGCATACTAAGAATTCTCATATAATACTCATCAATAGAACGAAAGATAAAGCAGAAAAAATTGCAGGTAAATTTAATCTAGTGGTTAAAGATTATGGCGATCTTCAAACTGAAATTCGCAATACCGATGTGCTTATAGTTGCAACAGGAGCACAGTCACCGACAATTTCAAAAGAATTAATTTACACTAAAAAACCGTTATTAATTTTAGATCTTTCTATTCCTAAAAATGTGTCTGATGATGTAGCAGATCTACCTAATGTTACTGTTGTACATTTAGACCATCTTTCGCAAATGACCGATGAAACTCTAGAAAAGAGAAAGCAATTTATACCTGAAGCAGAGGCTATTATTGAGCAAATAAAAGATGAATTTATTCAATGGTTAGAAACCCGAAAATTTGCGCCTGTTATTAAAGCATTAAAAAAGAAACTAAAAACAATGAAAGACGAGGAACTCGACTTTCAAAGTAAAAAGCTTGTTGATTTTAATTCAATCCAGGCAGATATTGTTTCTGAACGTATTATTCAAAAAATCACTAAACAATTCGCAAACCACTTAAAGGGCGAAGATATTGATGCCGATACTAGTTTGGCATTAATTCAAAAAGTGTTTCAATTAGAAGTAGAAACTAAATGAGTAAAGTAATCCGCATTGGAACGCGCGATAGTGAATTAGCACTATGGCAAGCAAATACCGTAAAAAAACAATTACAACAGCAAGGTTATCAAACGGTATTAGTGCCTGTAAAATCTATGGGAGATTTGGTTTTAGACAAACCACTTCATGAATTAGGAGTTACTGGTGTGTTTACCAAAACCTTAGATATTGCAATGCTAAATGGCGAGATAGACATCGCCGTGCATTCTATGAAAGATGTACCCACAGTACTACCGAAAGGAATTGTTCAAGCAGCTGTTTTAGAGCGTGGTAATTACATGGATATTCTTGCTTTTAAAAATAATGAAGAATTCCTTTCTGAAAAAGATGCAGTAATTGCTACTGGAAGCCTTAGAAGAAAAGCACAATGGTTAAATAGATACCCTACACATACTGTTGTAGATTTACGCGGTAACGTACAAACACGTGCCGATAAATTCGAAAACAATAATTGGAATGGGGCTATTTTTGCTGCTGCCGGATTAGAGCGTGTTGGACTAGAATTTGAAAACACCATTGGTTTAGCATGGATGGTTCCTGCCCCTGCACAAGGAGCAGTAGTAGTCGTTGCTTTAGAAAATGATGAATTTTCGAAAAAAGCTTGTGCAGAATTAAACCATGAAGAAACAGAAATTTGTACCACTTTAGAGCGCAAGTTTTTGAATATTTTAGAAGGTGGTTGTACCGCTCCTATTGGAGCATTAGCATACATCAACAACAAAAAAGATGTCACCTTGAAAGGGGTTTTATTAAGTGTTGATGGCAAGAAAAAAATTGAAGTTGAGTTTACTTCAAAACTAGGAGCTCACGAAAACCTAGCTGAAGCTTGTGCTGAACGTGTTTTTAGTCGTGGGGGTAAGCTTTTAATGAGTGAAATTGCTGGAATTCAAAAAAAACCCAATGTTTTTTCTACGAAGAAACTAACACCAATTCAAAACGAGCTTTTTAATGATAAGATAACTATTGCTTCAGAAGATTTTCTGCAAATAAGTTTGAATCGGATTCCAAGGTTAGTTTTAAAATCTAGGATAGAAAACGTAATTATTACAAGTCAGAATGCTGTTGAAGCTATTTTGGCCAGTCTTAATCCTGAAGAGCTTCAATTTAAAAATATCTATTGTGTTGGGCGAAGAACGAAGCGATTGATTGAAAACAGAATTGGAAAAGTTACGCATTCAGAAAATAGTGCTAAAAAACTAGCAGCGTACCTAGTAGAATTTATGGAAGGGACAGAAGCTACTTATTTTTGTAGTAATATCCGCCTTGAGGAATTACCTACTATGTTAACAGATAATAAAATAATAGTTAACGAGATTGAAGCGTACACCACCAAGCAGGCTCCAATGAAAATTGAAGAAACTGTAGAAAGTGTACTTTTTTATAGTCCGTCTAATGTACAAAGTTACATTCAGGAAAATAAGGCTACAGCGGTGGCTTATTGTATAGGAGACACAACGGCTGAGGAAGCCAAAAAATACTTTTCTGATGTCCGCATCGCAAAAATGCCAACGATTGAGAGTGTTATTAATTTGGTAAACAATAATTACAAATAGCCAACAGCTAAATATGTTAAAAAACGATATATTCTTAAGAGCATTAAAGGGTGAAACTGTTGAACGTCCGCCAGTTTGGATGATGCGTCAAGCAGGTAGATATTTACCTGAGTTTATGGAAATCAAAAAGGAATATGATTTCTTCACCCGTTGTCAAACTCCAGAACTAGCTTCAGAAATTACCGTTCAACCTATCCGAAGATTTGGCATGGATGCTGCTATTTTATTTTCTGATATTTTAGTGATTCCACAAGCAATGAATATTGAGGTACAAATGAAGCCAGATTTCGGCCCATATTTACCAAATCCTATCCGGACACAAAAAGATGTAGATGCAGTTGTGGTTCCAGATGTAAACATTGCATTAGATTACGTAATGAAAGCCATTACAGCTACTAAAGAAAAGCTAAACGATGAAGTTCCATTAATTGGTTTTGCGGGTTCTCCATGGACAATACTTTGTTATTGCGTACAAGGTCAGGGTAGTAAAACTTTTGATAAGGCAAAAGAATTCTGTTTTACACAACCTTTAGCCGCTCACCAATTATTACAAAAAATTACGGATACCACAATTGCCTATTTAAAAGCAAAAGTAACAGCCGGTGTAAATGCCGTTCAGGTATTTGATTCTTGGGGTGGTATGCTTTCCCCAACTGATTATTCAGAGTTTTCTTGGAAATATATTCAGCAAATAATTGATGCTTTAAAAGACGAAACACCAGTTATTGTTTTCGGAAAAGGATGTTGGTTTGCTTTAGGTGATATGGCTAAATCTGGCGCTGCTGCTTTAGGAGTAGACTGGACATGCTCCGCTCGAAATGCACGCTATTTAACTGGCGGAAACATCACCTTACAAGGTAATTTTGATCCTGCTCGTTTATTATCACCGCCAGCAGACATTAAACATATGGTGACTCAAATGATTAATGAATTTGGGAAAGATAAATACGTTGTAAATTTAGGTCACGGTATATTGCCAAACATACCTGTTGAAAATGCAAAAGCATTTATTGATGCCGTAAAGGAATACAAAACCAGTTAAATCTGTAATTTAATAGCAATTAAAAAATGTTACAAAAAGGAATTCAAATACTAGTGCTAATTGCAATATTCTTATCAAGTTGTAATTCTAATACATCGAAAAACAATATAGCTAATACACTAGAGAATTCCGAAATACAAAAAGATACTTTAACTACACATCTTAAACCATTTAATGAAAGCTTACCTACCATTGGTTTACTTATGTACAATGGAGTTCTAACAACAGAAGTTACTGCTTCGGCAGATGTTTTCACAAAACCTACAGAAGGTGGTCAACAGCTCTTTAATGTGATTACAATAGCCGAAACAACCAATCCTATTACAACGGAAGAAGGTCTAAAAATTTTACCAAATTACACCTTTGAAAACTGCCCCAAATTAACTGTATTATTTGTTCCTAGTGCTTATGATATGTATGCTCAAGTACATAATAAGAACATTATACAATTTATTCAAGAAAAAAACAAGGAAACAACATATACCGTTAGCAATTGCGCTGGAGCTCAGTTAATTGGGGCTTCTGGAATTGCGGACGGAAAAAAAATAGTTACCTGGATTGGCGGAGGAAAACAACTGCAAATAGAGTATCCGAATCTTCTAGTGCAAAACGATTCCTTAGTTACCTATATTGAAGATGGAAAATTTAGCTCTTCTAATGGTAATTTAGCGAGTTATATTTCAGCATTGAATCTAGTAGAAAAAATGACAAGTGTTAAACATCGAAAATTTGTTGAATCGTATTTATATGTAGATCGATTTCAGAATTGGGAAAATAATTAATCTGAAATACGCCAAAGAAATTTAATATGATTATTGACTTAAAATCTCATACAATCGAAGCTATTCAAGAGAACGACACTTGGAAATTATGTGATTTTCTAGTATCAAATGCAGATCGATTTAAAAGATACTTTCCACAAACCTTAGCCCAAAATTCAAACCCTACTTTATCCCGTATTTTCGTGGTGAAAAAAATTGCTGAATTTGAAAGTAAAAAAGAGTTTCTTTTTACGCTTAAAGAAAAGGAACAAAAAACCATTATTGGATTAGTTTACCTAAAGAAAATAGATTGGAATGCAAAACGAGCAGAACTAGCCTATTGTATTGGTTACCAATTCGAAGGATTAGCAATCACTTCAAAAACTGTTCGATATATTTCTAATTGGGCTTTCGACACTCTTGGTTTAGATACACTTGAAATCATAGCGCACAAAACAAATCTTGGCAGTGTTGGCGTCGCAAAAAAATGTGGTTTTACATGGCGAAACACATTACTAAAAGAACATACTCCACCTAATGAAGCACCATTAGATATGGAGCTATACGAATTATATAATGAAAGATAAATTTTACGCATACATTCAAAAACTACAAGATACGATCACTTCAAAACTTGAAGAAGTAGATGGTCAGGCAAAATTTAGAGAAGATATATGGGAACGTCCAGAAGGTGGTGGTGGCAGAACACGTGTGATAGAAAATGGTGCTGTTTTTGAAAAAGGTGGTGTAAATATTTCTGGAGTTCATGGTGCTTTACCCGAAAGTATGCAGCACTATTTTGGTGTAAAAGATGCTGATTTTTTTGCCTGCGGATTAAGTTTAGTCTTGCATCCAAAAAACCCCATGGTTCCAACCGTGCACGCCAACTGGCGCTACTTTGAAATGTATGATAAAGAAGGAAATATCGTTGACCAATGGTTTGGTGGTGGTCAAGACCTTACCCCATATTATTTATTTGATGAAGATGCCGTTCACTTTCATTCCGTTTGTAAAAAAGCTTGTGATGCCCACCATCCAGATTTTCACGATACCTACAAGAAAAAGTGTGATGACTATTTCTGGAATACACACCGCAATGAAGCTCGTGGTTTAGGCGGACTCTTTTTTGACTATTGTAAGGCTACAAACCAAATGCAAATGCAAGACTGGTATAATTTTGTTACAGAAGTTGGAAATAGCTTTTTGGAAGCCTATGTACCGATCATAATAAAACGCAAAGAGCTAGACTATACTACTGAACAGAGAACTTGGCAAGAAATTCGCCGTGGTCGTTATGTAGAATTTAATTTAGTACATGATAAGGGAACTTTATTTGGACTTAAAACTAATGGACGAATTGAAAGTATTTTAATGAGCCTTCCCCCTCACGTACAATGGGTTTACGACCACCATCCTGAAAAAGGGAGCGAAGAAGAAAAACTATTAAACGTTCTTGAAAACCCTAAGGATTGGGTATAATTATCAATTTATCAAACTAAAAGAAATTCATACCGTACCAAAACAAGATATGCCAATCAGATTATCTGATTACACGGCAGGTATTTTTATTAGTATTCCTAGTAGAGCAGGAATGAAAAAAGCGATTCAAAAAAAGTATGTAAAAGTAAATGGCATCCAAGCGAAAACAGCGACTTTGCTATATGGAGGGGAAAAAATAACATTATACGGTTTAGAAAAAACAAAGCCTGTATTTGAGCTTTTGATTCAAGTAATTTATGAAGATGATTATTTAGCTATAGTTTATAAGCCCGCAGGTATTTTAGTGAGTGGAAACAAATTTCAAACTTTAGAAAATACGTTCCCTTTTAATTTAGCACAAAGTACTCAGCCAGATGCGCTGCTTCAACCATTACCCGCACACCGTTTAGATTACCCAACAACAGGATTATTAATAGTGGGGAAAACAGCAAGCGCTTTATCCAAGTTAAAAGCAATGTTTGAGCGCAAGACTATTCAAAAAACTTATTTGGCCGTTACGTATGGGAAAATGCCTTCTGAAGGCTGCATTATTGACGCAATAGATGATAAAGAATCTATTTCTGAATTTCACGTATTGAAAACGCTTATATCTGAACGATATGAGTATTTAAATTTAGTTGAACTTAATCCAAAAACTGGAAGAAGACATCAACTTAGAAAACATTTATCAAGTATTGGAACCCCAATATTTGGCGATTTAGAGTATGGAAAAGAAGGACTTATTTCAAAAGGAAATGGTTTGTATTTACATGCTAGTCAAATACAATTTAAACATCCTATAACACAAAAGAAAATAAGTTTTAAAACTGAGTTGCCTAATAAATTTAAGCGCTTATTTGGTGATGTTGTTTAAAACTAAAATTCGCAACTCAAGGAATCGTTTTCGATAAAATACGTTTTATAATTCTTAGCTTTAGGATTCATACATCCCTTTAAATTTTTGATTTCTACTTTTCTAAAATCTATAGGCTGACCTTCACTTTGTAATGCGATAAACCCGCTAGTTAATGCAGTTCCGTCAATTTTAATATTGGGATCGTACCTATTTGCCACACCACCTCCTATTTGTGGTTTTGAATAGCGTAGTACTTCTTCGCCGTTAATGATGTGTGTAACTAATGAATCCCCCAACACAATAAGTTCTGCACGCACCCATAGATCTCCGAAGTAGGTCTTAGAGGAAGAATTCATACAATGGTTTGGGTCTATCACTCCATTATAAACAATATCTGTACCTGGCGAACACATATTACCAGTTGTCCGTTCTTTCCCCTTTTCCATTCCCGCTAAAAATTGCATTTCAACAGAAATTGGCCAATCTTGCTCCACGAGCATCGTTTTAGGGTCTTGAGAATGATACATGACACCACTATTTAATTCGGTATAATCAGGAGCTCCAGGGTGCAAATCACCTACAAATCGATACTCTACTACCAAATGATAATAAGAATAAGGAGTATTGAAATATAAATGTCCGTACCGTTCATCAAAATCACCTTCATATGTATCATAACGCACTTTTATTATGCCATCTTCAACCCTAAAGGTATTTCCATAGTTCTCACCAACTTTATAGTGATGGATTTTAGTAGTCCAGTTATTAATATCCTTTCCATTAAACATAGAATACCAATCATCACCTCCTATACCTTGGTTTTTCAAAGAACCACATTGAAAAAGCGATAGTGAACATAATACGATAGCACTTTTTTTGATGATGTTTTTCATTATTATTTTTTTATGTATTAAGATACAATAAGTTTAATAATGCTCTATACGTATATTGACAAATACAAAAATCTTAGTGCTATGCAATTATAGCATACTGTTTATGGTCTTTTTCGTTTTCCTTAAATTGATAAAAATCACGGAAACTAAAATTATAATTATTCCTAACCACTGCAATTCGCTTATTTCTTCGTTTAAAACTAAATAAGCACTAAATACGGAAATTGGGATTTCCAAAGCAGAAATTATACTCCCCAACCCAGTACCAATAATAGGTATCCCTTTATTAAATAATATTGGAGGCAATATTGTTCCAAAAAAACCAAGAAAAGCACCCCATTTTAAATATACCAACCAATCAAACTCCCTAATAATTTGAACGTTCCAAAACATCATAATTACAATCAGACCACCAATTACTAAATATTTACTTCTTGTAAGTAATGGTAACTCTAGCCCTATCTGACTAGTAGCATACAATGTCCCCGTATAGCAGACCGCAGCCAATAAACCATATACAATCCCATAAAGGTTTAGATCTGCATCAACCTCAAATACTTTAGCTGCCAAAAAGGTTCCGATGATTACTGCAATAGCGCCAATTATTTTTGTCCTAGTCACTAAAGATCTCGAAATAAAAATCTCCAGCACAACCCCCATCCATATGGTTTGCATAAGCAAAATAATACCCACAGAAACTGGTATATAATTAATAGCTAAATAGTAAAAACTACTGGTAAGCCCCAAAAAAGACCCAAAAAGCATCAGCTTTATTTTAGAGCCCCTAGTGTTGGATATCTTCATTTCCTTTAGATTATTCTTTTTTAAAAATAAAAAAGACAAACCCGTTAAAGCGATAACACCAAAAAAATATTGAGAGAAAGCCAAACCTGCAGTTCCCGAACCCGCGTTATTCGCAAATTTTACAAAAGTTGCAAGTATTCCATAACTTGCAGCCCCCAAAGCAACATAAAGAACACCTTTTAAGTGATTATTCATTGTTTGTTTTAACCTGCAAATCTCAACATTATTAGGCACATTGGACCCAATTGAAATCAAAAAAATTATGAACTGCCCTTGCGGAACTAATAAAAAATATACTGAATGCTGTGAAATAGCACATAAAGATTTATCTGCTGTAACAACTGCTGAGCAATTAATGCGCTCTCGATATACAGCATTTACAATGGCAAATGGCGATTATTTAATGAAAAGTCATCATTCTTCTGCTCGACCGGTAAAAGAAAAAAAAGCCATTGAAAACTGGGCAAAATCGGTGAATTGGATTCGATTAGAGGTATTGGAAACTAGCAAAGGACAATTAACTGATGAAAAAGGCACTGTTACCTTTAATGCCTATTATTTTGAAAATGGAAAGATAGAGGTCATCCATGAAAAATCTGCATTTGTAAAAGAGAGTGACAATTGGATGTATCTAGGATTAGCTAAATAAAAAAGCGAGGAATAGAACCCTCGCTTTTAAAACAATTTAATCCTCTAAGTTTAAGTTTACCCTACTCTTCAATAGATTTTAAATTATCATCAGAGTTACGATCTATCAATTTATTATAAGGGTCTATCCCCGCTTTTAAAGGTTTTTTATCGGTTACAACCGTGAAGGTATTATCTCCCGAATTCAACCACTTCAATTCAAAATAAAATGGGTTTTTAATAGCGACGCCATCATCATTTAAAACATCTTCACCAAATAAGCCAATATCAACCAAATTTCTCTTCGCATCAATTTCTTTCTCTTTACCCTTATCGTCATAATAAATTTTCTTAGAGTTGACTGTAAAGGTTGTTTCCCACTTACCATTATCCAATTCCTTAGTTTTGGCATCCATTACCCTATTTTCATACAAAACAATCTCTTTAAAACCATCGGTAACTTTATATTTTAAAGAATCTGGCGTCACCGTATATAGTGCTTTATATAAATCTTCTGAAGTTGGATAGAACCCTTTTTCGTTGTATTTAAACTCTTCCAAAAAGTTTCTAAGCCCCGTATTAACCACGTTTTCTCCCATAACATCTTGCAGATCATACATGATCATTGAGCCTTTTTCATACCAAATATACTGACCGGTCTCAACATCCATTAAGGAGCGTTCGGGTTTAAAACTAAACTGTCTTCCACGTAAATATTTATCTAATGAATTCTTTAAAAACGATTTAATTCCGTTTTCACCATACTCCTGCTTCATCGTCATTAAAGAAGCATATTCCGCTAAGGTTTCTGAAATGATATTTGCTCCAGACGTTTTACTTGGCGTAACAATATGACCCCACCATTGGTGGGCAACCTCATGAGAGGTTACTCTAAATGCATAGTTATAGCTTTCAGCTTTTGAAAAATCAGCAATAAATCCAAAGTCCTCAGAATAGGGAATTGCAGTTGCAAATGACTGCGCATAATTGGTATGTGCAGGGAATTCTATAACCCTAATTACGGAATAAGGATATTCATAAAAATTCTTAGAATTATAATCCAAAGCTATTTTAATTCCCTTTATAAAATATTCCAAATTCTTTTTATGCTTAGGTGAATGATAGATTTCTATATTCACTTTTTTTCCGCTTGGCGCTGTCCAAGAATCATTCTCAACATCATAAGCTGCAGACACAAAACTGAAAAAATAATCGCTTTTATCTTCCAATTTATAATGGTAGTATTCTCTTCCGTTTTCCTCCCACTTTTTGGTTAAGACTCCTGGGGCGATCGCGGTTTGGCCTTTTGAAGTACTTAATGTTGCTTCAAAATTCATATAATCCCCATCTTCATTAAATAAATTCTTCTTTAATGCCGTGCTGTCCGTTCGTTGAGGATATAAAAAGTCAAGCTCTTTTAAACCATATTTCTTACGTATTCCGTTATCACTTAAAGCACGCTCGTAATGAAATGATGGAAAAATGGCATCTGTAAAAAATGTTCCATTGGATAACACTGCCGTTTCTTTATCCATTGTAAATCCATGAGTAGTTACTTTGGTTTCTATCACCAAGGATGCAGTATCTTTTGGTTGCAAAGCTGTGGGTAATTTGTAAATAAACAGTCTATAGGAATCATCTTTTAAAAAAGGCTTCAGCTCCGTTCCATTATACAACACTTTAGTTATTTTAGTATCAGCTATAGGGAATTTAATCTCCATCAATAAAGTATCAATTGGAACATCAAATTTATTTGTCACTTGAAATTCTCCTTTTGCAGCTATTCTTCTATCCTCAGGAAAAATATCAATAAATGCTTTTAAATCAATTACCTGAAGATGTGGTTGATCAATATACTTTCCATATTTCTTCTCGGCATCGGCATTTAATTTCTCGCTAAAATTACCATCTTCTAATTGGTTTAGTACTTTTAAATTATAATAACTGTAAGCACCTACAGAAACAAACCCCAAAATAAATAATAAGGTATACGCGATAGTTTTACCTGTCAAGCGTTTTTTTGCAATACGCAAACGTTCTTTTGCTGATGAAAAGAAGCCACGATTCCAGAAAATCATTCCAATACCGGCAAGTATACAAGTCAGTAAAATCCAATATAAATTTAACCAAAATTCACCAACCATATAATGGCCAAAACCATTTAAATCACTTAAAAAACTATCCGGTGTACCACCAAAAATAACTAATGGATTAGACGTTTTAAATGCCAAAGTTAAAAGAAGCGGCAAGCCTATGTAAATTACGATAACTATAAAATGGCCTAAGAATTTATTATTTACTAACACATGAATAAAAAATGCCAAAAGCAAAGTCATGATATAACTTGGAAATATTTTTGTGAAATTATAAGTAAAATACATTCCTAATTCATAATTAAAATAGCCATTAAAGGTTTGGTATAAGACCCCAACAACTATATTCAAAAGTGTTAGAACAACTGCTACTCCAATTAAAGAAATAATTTTAGAAAGGTACAGTGTGCTATTACTAACAGGTAATGCGTCATAAAACTCAAAGGTTTTATTCTTACGAGTTCTGTGTACTGCTTCACCAGCATAAATCACTAGTATGATGACCGAGAATAAAGAGATCCCATTTGATATTTGTGAAACCATATACCGTGTAAGTGGCAATGATGGCGTTCCGTAAATTTGGTTAGATTGGTAGGTTATAAATCCAGCAACTATAATTCCAATAACTATTAGAATTACAAAGACGGTTTCTTTTACAATAGAAAGAAATTCTATTTTACTTAAGGACAACAGATTTTCACGACGTGCTTTTGTATTAAAAACTTGAGTAATCGCTGAAACAAGTGTTGATGGTACATATTCTCCTTTATCCTCTTTAGTGGCTTTCTTTTTACTTGAATTTAAAAAGCCCTTATACGAGAATTTAAAAAGGGTAATAAAGAAAATCACAAAGGCAACTCCCAACCATAACAATCTATTTAAAGCAAATTTTCCTGTAAGGGATAATTGATTATTGTTTAACTCGTCTATAGACCAATATTTTGTTAGATAGCCGTGCGCGGTTTCTCCAAACGGATCAACGTAAACACTTAACCATTCCGTATCTAAACTTGCCAATAATTGCCCTGATGCAATAGTTAATATTAGAATTACTATTCCTCCTAAATACAAAATAGACATGCGCTTAAAAAATGTCATCAAGCCGAAAAATAAACTTCCGATAAAGAATGCATTAAAGCACAACAGATACACAAAAGGCAGAAAATAAGATAAAAAATTAAACGAGGTATAGGTGCCGTAATCAGGTCTATCTAAAAGAGCTCCGATTCCAAAGCCAATCATTGTACCAATAACTGCCGCGATATTCATAAAAGTTACAATGGTAAAACTCCCAAAAAACCGACCTAGAATATAATTTTTCTCTGAAACAGGAAATGTAAAATAAGTCTGTGCTGTTTTATGATCTTCATCTCTATAAACAGCAACACCCATAACTGCAGCATAAAAGAATAACCCTATGATGCTCATACCTCCTAAAACACCTACAATTGCATTTGGACTATTGGTATACTGTGCGGTTATTGAATCCGAAAAATACGCTAGTAATAATGGAATAATAAACATCAAAGAAATATAGATGTATGTCGCAGGCCTTCTTAACCTATATTTCAGTTCAAATAAGAATATCTCTTTCATAATTAAACAGTTTGTGGTTGGTTAATACTATAGAAATAAAAGTCTTCTAAATTGTTATTTACAACCTCAAAACCTTCCCCTGGATGGGTATCACTAAAAATGTTTACATTTAAATTTCCACTTCTTAAATAAGTTGACAAAACAGTATATTCTGATTGGTATCTTTCAATTTCATTTTTTTCAATTCTTTTGCGAAACACTTTGTCATTAAGGGAGTTAGATAGCTCAAGTGGATGTCCTTGTACAACTACAGAACCTTCATTAAAAACAGCCATATTGGTACATAAATTAATTACATCATCTACAATATGGGTTGACAAAATAACAACTGCATCTTCTCCTAATTCACTTAGCAAATTATGAAAACGATTCCGCTCTAAAGGATCTAGACCCGCAGTTGGCTCATCAACAATTATCAATTTTGGATTTCCAATTAGTGCTTGAGCAATTCCAAAACGCTGACGCATACCTCCTGAATAATCTCCTAAATTTCTTTTTCTAAATTTGTACAAATTCACTTTATTTAAAAGATCTGCAACATAGGTTTTTCGATCACTAGTATGGTGAATCCCTTTTATTTTTGCAATATGATTCAACATCATTTCCGCTGATACTTTGGGATATACTCCAAAATCTTGAGGTAAATAGCCTAAAACTTTACGCAACTCTTCTGGTTGATTAAATACATCAACTCCATCAAACTCTATAGTACCACTATCTGCTATTTGCAAAGTCGCGATAGTTCGCATCAAGGTAGATTTACCTGCACCATTTGGACCCAAAAGGCCAAACATACCTTTGTGAATTTCAAGATTTACATTATTCAACGCTTGTGTTCCGTTTGGATACGTTTTATTCAGGTTTTGGATAGAAAGCATATAATATGGTTTTGATGTTAGCTACTCATTTTGATATTAGTACTTCAATGGCACATAATGTTACAATTTAGGGGTTTTTTTTAAGAACATTCCTTTTCATTTATTTGTATGGGTTACTTTATCTTTGTGTTTATTAACAATATATATTATGTTCCCATTAATAAGAAATAGAAGACTTAGAACTTCAGAAAGCATTCGCAGTTTAGTTCGTGAAACTATAATAACTCCAAATGATTTTTTGGTTCCGCTTTTTGTTGTGGAAGGTAAAGGAGTAAAAGAAGAAATTTCATCCATGCCTAATTATTACCGATTGAGTTTAGATTATCTTGAAAAGGAAGTCAAAGAACTTTGGAAAATGGGTTTACGTTCTGTTCTACTATTTGTTAAAGTCCCAGATAAATTAAAAGATAATAAAGGAACAGAAGCTTTAAATTCTAAAGGTTTAATGCAACGCGCTATTAAAACAGTTAAGAATGCTTGCCCTCAAATGCTAGTTATGACCGATGTGGCTTTGGACCCCTATTCATCTTATGGCCATGATGGTATTGTTGCCAATGGGCAAATATTAAACGATGAAACCTCTGAGCTTTTAGCAGAAATGAGCGTATCTCACGCTAAGGCTGGTGCAGATTTTGTAGCACCGAGCGATATGATGGACGGTCGAATTTTAACCATTCGTGAAGCATTGGAAGATGAAGGTTATATTAATACGGGTATCATGAGCTATAGTGCGAAATATGCAAGTGCTTTTTATGGACCTTTCCGTGATGCTTTAGACTCAGCTCCTGTTGATTTAGAGAATGTCCCAAAAAACAAAAGCTCCTATCAAATGGATTATGCAAACAGATTTGAGGCTATTCGTGAAACCCAGATGGACATAGAAGAAGGTGCAGATATTGTTATGGTAAAACCAGGACTTTGTTATTTAGATATTGTACGTGAAATAAAAAATGAGGTAGATGTTCCTGTTGCAGTGTATCAAGTAAGTGGTGAATATGCAATGCTTAAAGCTGCTGCTGAAAAAGGTTGGTTAGATCATGATGCTGTTATGATGGAACAACTTATCGCCATAAAAAGAGCTGGGGCTAATATTATAGCAAGTTATTTTGCCAAAGATGCTGTAAAATTAATGTAATCGAACATGAGGCACATAGCTGTTTTATTAATTTCCTTTTTCATGAGTATTTCACATGCTCAAGAAAACAAGCTTACATATGGCTCAATTTCTAGTACAGGCATAGACTCTACTGAGGTATATCGAAAAGTAGATTCGATAATAACGATTGGTATAAAAAATGAGGCTTTCCCTTCAGCACAGGTACTTGTTGCTAAAGATTCAAAAATTATATTCCATAAAGCCTATGGTTTTCATACGTATGATAGCCTCCAGCCGGCTGCTTTAAATGATATGTATGACCTCGCATCAGTCACTAAAATTCTAGGCCCTTTGCCTGCTTTAATGAAATTGGTTGATGAAGGGAAATTAAATTTAGATGAGCCTTTTAGTACCTATTGGAAACCCTGGAGAAAAAGAAAAGATAAAAAGCAGATTACTTTAAGAGAAATATTAGCGCATCAAGCCGGATTGGATCCTTACATTGTTTTTTTGAGCAATGTCCTAAAAAAGAAGGGTAAGCTTAAGAAAAGATTTGTAAAAACGGCTGCTCAAAAAAGGTTTAATAATCAGGCGTACGACAACCTATTCATCAAAAATAGGTTCAACAAAAAAATGTACCGAATTATCAATAGGTCAAAAGTCTCTCCAGAAAAAAAATACAAGTATTCAGGACTTACTTTTTTAATCTTTCCTGAATTGATAGAACAGCTTTCCGGAGAAAGCTATGAAAACTATTTGTTTGATAATTTTTATTCCCCCATAAACGCCGAAACTTTAGCATTCAATCCTAATAAAAAGAAATATTCAAATACTATTGTCCCCACTGAAGTTGACACGCTATTTAGGCACTCTCTTACAAAAAGATGGGTTCATGATGAAAATGCTGCTTTACTTGGAGGCATTTCTGGTAATGCCGGTTTATTTGGTACAGCGACTGATCTGGCTAAGATGATGCAACTCTATGCCAATTATGGCAACTATGATGGTCATCAAATTATATCAGAAAAGATCATTAAAGAATTTATTAAAGTCCAATACCCTAATAATAATAATCGCCGCGGATTAGGATTTGATAAGCCTTACTTTAAAAATTCGGAATTACCCTTGGCAGAGTCCTACCCTGCACCGGAAGTTAGTGAAGAAAGTTTTGGTCACAGCGGATTTACAGGAACCTTTGTTTGGGCAGATCCTAAAAACCAATTGGTATATATATTCTTATCCAATCGCGTTTATCCCTCAAGAGATCATCGAAATATGTATGCCCTAAATATTAGGTCTGCAATTCAGCAGGTATTTTATCAAGCTATAAAAGCCGCCGAATAGGTTCAAAAGCTTATTAAATAATTGGTATCTTAGTTTTTTCAAATTCAATTTATGAGTCTTCTACTATTTTACGCCGTAATTTCAATATTCTTCTCTTTTCTATGCTCCATTTTGGAAGCGGTACTCTTAAGTATTACACCAACATTTATAAATGTTAAGAAAAAAGAAGGAAAAGCATTTGCAATAACCTTAGAAGAATTAAAAAAGGATGTTGACAAACCATTAATCGCTATTCTTACGATAAATACCATTGCACATACTGTAGGGGCTATATTAGTTGGCGTTCAGGCCAAAGTTGCTTATGCCGATTTATATGGCAACACACAACATTCCATACTTGGAATTAATTTTACAGAAGATCTAATGGTGGGTGTGGTTTCCACGCTAATGACCATACTAATTTTAATTGCTTCCGAAATTATACCAAAAACTATAGGCGCTACTTATTGGAGGCAGTTATCAAACTTTACTGCAAAAACCCTTAAAGTAATGGTATTAGCCCTGAAATGGACCGGCCTATTATGGGTGCTTCAACTTTTCACTAAACTAGTAGGTGGCAAAGGGCATCATGGAAGTGTATTAAGTAGGGAAGATTTTACAGCGATGACCGATATTGCACATGAAGAAGGCGTTTTTCAAAAATCAGAATCTAGGATTATAAAAAACCTTTTGCGTTTTGAAGAAGTCTTGGTAAAAGATATAATGACCCCTAGAGCAGTTGTTAAAATTGCTTCAGATGAGCAAACAATCCTAGAATTTTTCAAAGAAAACCCAAAATTGCGTTTTTCAAGAATCCCAATTTTTAGTGGCAAAGTAGATAATATTACTGGCTTTGTGTTGAAGGATACGATCTTAGAAGAAATAATCAACGAAAATGGTACTATTCCACTCTCAGAAATTCGTCGTGATATATTAATTACAAAACGAGAAACACCAATACCACAGCTGTTTGACACCTTTATTGCAAAAAGAGAGCATATTGCTTTAGTTGTAGATGAATATGGATCGGTTAGCGGTTTAGTTACTATGGAAGATGTAATTGAAACCTTATTAGGTTTAGAAATCATGGATGAAAGCGATAATGTGGCCGATTTACAAGTATTAGCACGTAAAAACTGGGAGAATAGGGCTAAGCAAGCAGGTGTAATCGAAGATAAAAATTCAAACTAATGGAAGTTGCCTATATTCAAACACCCGTAGGTATCACCAAGATAGTTGGCGATGGAGATGGCCTTACACAAATTACTGTTTTGAATTCAGAAGAGGAAGTTACTGACATAATCCCTGAAGTTTTAGAAGATGCCGTATATCAGCTTAATGAATATTTTGAAGGCAAACGAGAGGTTTTTGATCTTGATTTAAACCCTGAAGGTACTGATTTTCAAAAAAAAGTTTGGGATGCACTAGGGGCAATCCCCTTTGGAAAAACCACATCCTATTTAGAATTATCAAAAACACTAGGTGATGTAAAAGCGATAAGAGCTGTTGCTAATGCAAATGGCAAAAACCCGCTATGGATCGTAGTCCCTTGTCACCGTGTAATTGGCAGTGATGGTTCTTTAACTGGTTATGCCGGTGGTTTACATCGTAAACAATGGCTTTTAGAGCATGAAAGTCCGCACAAACAGACCTCTTTGTTTTAATTTTTTACAAACTGGCTGGTTTGTAATTACACTCTATTCTTTTTTACAATTCAATAAATAGGTTGTTCATCGATTTTTTCTTGTTTATAAACACCCTAGAAAGCAACGTATCCTATTTCTAAATACTCAAAAACCAACTCCATGGTCGGTTTATAATATGATTCCCTTATGTATTTTTATGGGAAATTATTCCAATCATAGTAGTAATTATCAGCACAATCACGCGATATTTTTCGATATAACTAAAAACCTTTTAAACTTTTTGTTTGTATATTTAATTATAAGTCCTAAAAATAATGCTACAAAAAATAAACCTAGAACACATTTTATATCTTGATATCGAAACAGTTCCCGAACAAGAGAATTATGCGTTCTTAGATACTGAAAAGAAAGAACTTTGGGATCATAAATCACAATACCAACGTAAAGATGATTTTACCGCGGAAGAGTTTTATGAACGTGCAGGTATTTGGGCTGAGTTTGGAAAAATAGTGTGTATTTCAGTAGGATACTTCAATTTCAATGGAGATTTGAGGACTTTTAGGGTCACCACTTTTCATGGTGAAGAATCCAACCTTTTAAAAGCGTTTAAAAACCTACTCGATGGTCATTTCAACCATCCAAAATATGTGTTGTGTGGTCATAACGCTAAAGAGTTTGACTTTCCGTATATCGCACGCAGAATGCTCATTAACCGAATAGATCTTCCAAGTAAACTTAAGCTATTTGGTAAAAAACCATGGGAAATAACTCATTTAGACACCATGGAACTTTGGAAATTTGGAGATTACAAACACTTTACTTCTTTAAAACTGATGGCGAATGTATTAGGCATTCCTTCCCCTAAAGGAGACATAGACGGCAGTATGGTTCGACAAGTTTATTATGAAGAAAAAGACATGGATCGGATTGTAAAATATTGCGAGTTAGATGTAATAACTACGGCTCAAGTATTCTTAAGACTCCGAAATGATGATTTATTGGATGCTCATGAAATTATAAATGTTTAAAACTAGTTCTTAATAAACTTCATTGATTGTTGTTCACCATCTTCAAAAATAGTTAAAGAATAAAAACCTGAAGATAAATCATCAACATTAATAGATTTAAAATCTGCTCTTCCTTTTTTAAGCATGGTTCCTGTGCTAGATACTATACTATAGTATGCATTTTCGCTAAGTTCGCCATCAATATTAATTTGTTCTGTTGTAGGATTCGGATGTACTGAAAATTTCAATTGATCTTGTACTCTTATTTCTTCTTCAAGATTAAAAGTGCTTTCCGTTTCAGTCCCTTTAAAAACAAAAGTTTCTATTTCAGAAAAATCTGAAAAAACATTTGCTGTACAATTTGTTCTTACTTTAAATGAATAGCTATTTCCAACAACTAAATTTTGAAGTTTTACTTCGTTTTTTTCAGCAAATAATGTATTCCATTCTGCCTCATTACTTTGCTTGTATTGTACTTCATAAAATGAATCTGGTATGTTCTTCCAATTTACATTTATTGCATCATCTGCAGGAGAGTTCGTTCCAAAATTATCTGGAGTTTCAATTGTACATTTTGTTATTGAAGCACCAGAAACAATCATAGAAAAATTTTGAATTCCATTTGTAATACTCCCTTTATGACTCACTGTAATTGTATAGCTTCCTGATGCATTCTCAATTTGAATTTTTTCAAAAGGATCAACGCTGTTATCCCCTTGAATTGCTGGAGAAGAGGCTTTTTTTGCATCAAGCTTCCATGGGTAATACACTACGTCTCCTTTTGTTATACGAATATCCAAATCGTTAACTAAGGCCGCCGTAGTATTATTAAGTTCACCTTTATTTACATAATTTCCTGCAGGATCTGTCCAAGATATTGAAGCCATTAAAGCTTCACCATCTCTTGCATCTACTGTAATACTATATGTTTCTCCTTCGTTTAATTCTTCTTCTGTAAGAAATGAAGAATACTCCGTGTTTCTGATAATTTCTGCTGCATTTTTAGCATTCATAACACCCCAACCCATTTTATAATCAGGTCCTGGCACATCAACATCATCTGCACTATGTAAAACTATTCCTTTAAGTGTTGCTGCTCTCATATACGTATTGTTCAAACGCTCATAGTATTGTTGTAATAGTAACATAGCACTAGTTATTCCTGGTGCTGCCATAGACGTTCCTGTATATGTATCATAGCTTTTATCACCGTTAGCTTGCGTAGAATAAATATTTGCCCCACAACCTGCAATATCTGGCTTAATTCTACCATCATCTGTTGGTCCATGGCTACTGTAACTTGCTACATTTGCTTTCAGCAATGTACCTTGTTGATCAATATTAGAATCAACTGCTGCAACATTAATACCATTTTTTGAAGTTGAAAACCCAAGCATTAAATCAAACCCTTCAGAATTTTTTCCATAAATTGGGGCATCATTAAACTTTAAGCGTTGTGAATTACCTGCTGCTGTTACCATTAAGTAATAAGGAGCATTATACATTATTTTATCCCAATCTTGTGAAACCTTTATATAAGCTCCAAAATACCAGTCAGGAATAAAATCTGGTCGGATGCCATAAGAGTGATTCGAAAGTAACAATCCGTTTGCTGCCGCATTAACTACTTCTACTTTATCACCTTTCCAGTCATTACTAATAGCTGAAGCACCATATGCAACACCTTTTGCTTTTGTTTTAACCCCTGAAGATATCATACTTCCCAAAACCATTGTAGCATGAGCGCTAACCTCATTAGAATCATCTGCTGCAGAAACTCTTGAATTATATTCTTGATGGGTTAATAAAGCCGTACCAGCATCCCAAATCCCAACTTGCATACCTTCACCGTTAATTCCTAGATCTAACAAACCACCTTCATATAAAGTATTGGCTCTAGAAACGGTACTTGCGTTATCGCTAAATGTGCTATAATATAATGGTGTACCATCTGAACCAATAGCTACTAAAGCGACTTCATTGCCATTTTCTAAAGTTTCAGAAAGCTTCAATCCTTTTGACTTTGCAAAATTGATTAACTTTATTTGGGTTTGTGAAAGTTCAGTCGAAAATTCTTCTTTTACTTTAAGAAGTTCATTTACCCTATATTCTGATTGAATATGTTTAATCTGAGCTTTCGATTGTCCTTGAGAAAAAGTAATGCTACACAAGGTAACACATACTGCTGCGAACGAATAAACCCGGTTTGGGAATAGTTTATTGTAGTCCATAATTATAGGTTTAGTAGGATTTGGACTACAAACATACTACAAAACATTACTTAGTTCGATAAAAAACATGTTTTTTTCGACGAAATGCACTAAAACTATCGCTGGTTTTTTAATTAAGAGGTATCATTTATTAAACTTTAGTTGAATATACACAGGGAAATGATCACTATAACCACCCATATACTTTCTACCTACATAAGTTCTAAATGGACTTCCCTTGAATTTACCTTTAAATTCCGTCAAAAAATGTTCATCAAAAATATTAGAGGTATTAAAGCTATGAGTCTTTTTCTCATAATTCAGAAAACTATGGGAAATTATAATTTGGTCAAATAGCATCCAATTAAACTTATAATTAGCACTTCCTCTTTTTGGAGTTAACAATTTTTCCATCGGATTAAAAAGTTCCTTATCGGCCACCAATTTTTTGACACTTAAAGCTTCGGGTCCATCGTTAAAATCACCCATTATAATGTAATTCGGATTTGAGAACCTCTTTTCCAGATCTCCCATATATGACATTATGGTTTCAGTTGCCTTTAAACGTTTGTATGCTGTCTCATCTCCACCATCACGCCTAGAGGGCCAATGATTCACAAAAACATGTACTTCTTCTCCGTTTAATTTACCATGAACATATAGTATATCTCTAGTCATATCTTGATTGCCATCTAAATTATAAACTATAAGTGGTATAGGTTCTGAAGACAAGATCTGAAAAAAACGTTGATCATAAATAAGTGCATTATCTATACCACGTTCATCCGGAGAATCGTAATGTATGTAGCCATAATTTTCTTTTTTCAAATTATCAACAGCTAATAAATCATTGAGAACAGTTTTATTTTCTATTTCAGCAACACCGATTAGCGTAGGTGTTCTACCTGTGGTATCTAATCCAATTTTTGCAATGGTAGAAGCAAGTTTATATAATTTACTATTGTATCGTTTTGGAGTCCATTTTAACCTACCATTGGGTGTGAAATCACTATCTAATTTATCAGGATGGTCGCTTGTATCAAAAAGATTCTCTAAATTATAAAATACAATAGTGAATAGGCTCTTGTTAGCCTTCTTTTTAAAATAAGAAAAAAACATACTTTTTGTAGTTGTCTCCCAAAAATACGAAATAGCTACAGTAGTATTCCGTAAATTTGTACTTTAATTAGGTATATGCTAGAGCAAAAAGAAATAAATTACGAAAGAACGGTACTTATTGGTGTCATCAATAGGGATCAAAATGAGGAAAAAGTAAAGGAATATCTTGATGAATTAGAATTCCTTACCTACACAGCTGGAGGAGAAGTTTTTAAACGTTTTGTTCAAAAAGTAGACTTGCCAAACCCGAAAACCTACATTGGAAGCGGTAAAATGAAAGACGTTGAAGCCTATGTAGAAGAGCATGAAATTGGTTGTGTGATTTTTGATGATGAATTATCACCAGCGCAACAACGAAATATAGAAAAACAGTTGCGTTGTAAAATTTTAGATAGAACAACACTTATTCTAGATATATTCTCACAAAGGGCACAAACTAGCTACGCAAGAACGCAGGTAGAACTAGCACAATATGAATATTTTTTACCAAGGTTAACTGGGTTATGGACCCACTTAGAACGTCAAAAAGGAGGTATTGGAATGCGTGGACCTGGTGAAACAGAAATAGAAACGGATAGACGTATTGTTCGTGATAGAATATCTTTATTAAAGAAAAAATTACTAAAGATAGATCGACAAATGGAAACTCAACGTGGTAACCGTGGTGCCTTAGTTAGAGTTGCTTTAGTTGGTTATACCAATGTTGGGAAATCTACATTAATGAATGTAGTTAGTAAAAGTGAAGTTTTTGCTGAAGATAAATTATTTGCCACATTAGATACTACGGTTAGAAAAGTAGTTATAGGTAATTTACCCTTTTTATTAAGTGATACAGTTGGTTTTATAAGAAAGCTTCCTACGCAATTAGTAGAGAGTTTTAAAAGTACCTTAGACGAAGTTCGTGAAGCAGATTTATTATTACATGTTGTTGACATTTCACATCCTCAGTTTGAAGAACATATTGCATCTGTCAACAAAACTCTGGGTGAAATCGGCTGCTCTGACAAAAAAACAATCATGGTATTTAATAAAATTGATCAATACAAACATCAAACTATAGATCATGATGACTTAATTACTGAAAAGACTGAAAAACATTTTACACTAGATGAATGGAGACATACTTGGATGCGTAAGGTGGGTGATAGAGCATTGTTTATTTCAGCATTAAATAGTGAAAACCTTGATGAATTTAGGAAAAGGGTTTATGATGAAGTAAGAGATATTCATGTTACACGATTCCCCTATAATAATTTTTTATATCCGGAACACCTAGATGAATATTAACGCTCTTTTTCTTGTTAATTTCTAAAGCAAATTACTGTTTAACGAAGAAATCATACCGTTTAATTATACACCACAATTTTGGTATAGTTGGCAACAAATACGTACTATTCATGCTATTTGTAATTATCTTTGATTAAGTTTAAGTGATAGTGTTTACCCCAAATTACACTTAATGATTTAATTGAAACAGCATGTGGATATACATGTGCTTAGCCTACAAAGCTTAAAGTATACGAACAGCCGAACTCACCTTTAAAATTCCTTAAGATTACTCTTGAGGAATTTTTATTTAATACAATAACTAGAATATTACTTTATCCTTTTTATTCTTATAATTACCTTAACGAATTACAATTTATCGGTAAAAGCTTACCGTTCATATGAACTACAACAGAATACAAATAGTTCACAACAAAAATTGTTTAAAATAAGAAGGTTGGTAGTATTTTTACATTGTATGTGAGTAACGACGTTTTTCCCCAAATTAATGAAGTTACTAACTAGTGTAACGGTTTCCCAAATCGGAGCACAAAATTAACAAAAAAGAATACCCAAATTATCAGTAACCTACTTGACAAATGAAAAAAACGCCCTTCTTACGGAGGGCGTTTTTTCATTATTATTTAAGTTGTTGACTGTACACTAGAATGCATAATTCAATCCTACCATCCAATAGGTTTGTAATTTGTTATCTACATCATCAAAAGAAGTCGCTGTAGCAGGAGTCTGAGCTAAAGAATAGTTCAAAGCTTCTTGCTTGTTGCTTCTTAAACCAAAGTCAAAACCAACTCCAATCATTTTCCATAAGGTATATCCAAAAGAGTTTGTCCAAGTGGTATTCGACAAATCACCACTCTTGTAACTTTGAAACATAGAAAGATTAGACTTAAAGTTAACGGCACCAATTTTTTTGGTATAATCCGCAACTATTTTAGCACCTAAAGAAGATTCAAAAACTGCATCATTATCACTAAATACAAAATTGTAGTTTAAAGGGTGTATCACCACAACTAAATTTGGAATTGGAGTCCAAGTAGCACCAACACCTATGTCCAGATATCCCGGATTATTAAAGTTATTTAGAATTGTAGTTCTATATTCTCCTAATGTAGATATCGCAAATTTTTCGTTTAATTTACGCCCGTATAATGAAGTAATACTAAAAACATCGGTAGTTCCTCTAAAACTATCATCATCTAATGGATTGTCTTTATCATCTAATTTTACCCATGCAAGGTTTACGTTAGCTGAGTTTCTCCAGAAATATTTCTCTTGTAAATTATTTGCAAATGCATTTACAGTAAAACCAATGTTTCCAGAACTGTTGTTTGGTGTACCTTGAGCATACCAATTGCTAAAACTAGAAATACTACCACCAATGGTACCAAATGCTCCTTTTTTCCAACCTGGCATACCATCAATCTCTGCTTGAATGGCATTTACGCGTGCTTGAATAGCTGCAATAGAATCTTTTTTTGGCCCTTGTTCTGCCTTCAGTTCCTCGACTGTTTGTGCGTAACTCGATGCAAATGCAAACGCAGCTACTACTGTGAATACTAATTTTTTCATAATGTTAATGTTTAGTGTTTAAAATTTTGAAGCGCAAATGTAAGAATTGTAGTTAAAAGTTAAGCGCTAAACCCTATTTTCTTTTATACAATGGCACTGAAGAACATGCTTCACCATACATTATACTCTTAGCTACATGCTGTATTTTCGCAGTGGCAAAAATATAAGCATTCGAAGGTACAGGCTTATTACTACATCCTTTTATAATTACAGGCTTTCCTACAAATTCGGAAACATCGAGATTCTCTAGTATACTTTGATATAAAGAAGTCTCTAAATCTTCTAGACTACCAACAATAACTTTTTTAGCAAAGGGCTGCAGTTTTGTAGTCATTAACATATATGCCCAACCAGGAATTATAGCATCTGTAGAACAGCAAAGTGCTATATATGCATCTTGATATTGCTCCCAATTATGATCTTCCAGTATTACTCTAAATTCTTTTTCGCGCAAAATTAAACCTTCGTATAACCAGTCTTTTATATCAATAACCACTCGCTTACCTTTCGGGTAGTAGTCTTCCAAATCAAAAGTGACTAATATACTTTGAGAAACCCTGTTTACTATTTCAGACATGATTACAATTTAATTGATTAGATCTAAGAATTCAATTATAAGTCTTAAAAAATAATGATAGACTATAGCGATAGAAAATTTAGTATTAAGTACTCCTACCTTTTTACGCCATATGCTATGCTAAACACCCATCTTAAAGCATCCCTAATTCAAGTTTTGCTTCTTCACTCATTAAATCTTGAGTCCATGGTGGATCAAAAGTGATCTCAACCTCAGCATCTTTAACTGCATTCAATGATTTAACCTTTTCCTCAACTTCAGCAGGCAACGATTCTGCTACTGGACAATTTGGAGAGGTTAATGTCATTAAAATTTTCACCTCATTATCTTCATTTACAAAAACATCGTAAATAAGACCCAACTCATAAATATCTACAGGAATTTCTGGATCGTAAATAGTTTTTAAAACCCCTACTATTTTCTCTCCTAATTCTTGTGTGTCTATTGTTATTTCTTCGCTCATCTTTTTTAAATTTTGTTGTTATCACTATTTTAAATAAAAAGCAAGCTTCCTATTTAAAGTAACTTATAACTATTATCCCAACTGGGTTTGATATGCTACGGCATATAATTTAAGTTGTTTAATCATACTTACCAAGCCATTAGCTCTGGTGGGTGACAAATGCTCTTTTAATCCAATTTCATCTATAAAATTAGTGTCCGCATCTATAATATCTTGTGGTTTTTGGTTGCTAAATACACGTATTAAAATAGCGATAATTCCTTTAGTTATAATCGCATCGCTATCTGCCGTAAACACTAGTTTTTCATCTTTTAATTCTGCATGTACCCAAACTTTACTCTGGCAACCCTTAATAATGTTGTCTTCAGTTTTATATTGTTCATCGATTAAAGGAAGTCCTTTCCCCAAATCAATCATATATTCATACCGTTGCATCCAATCTTCAAACATTGAAAATTCGTCAACAATATCAGCTTGTATTTCTTTTATACTCATAATCTCTTTGTTTTAATTTGTTAAGAGAATTTAGTTGCACAAAAATACGATAAGATTTACTATTGGGCTGTTTCTGCTAATGCTAATATTTTGTCAATTAATGGTTTCAATTGTTTTGGTGGCGTTCCATGATCAAAAGTATTGGAGGTATATGATTTATTGGAAAAATCAATAGTCAATGATGCGATTGCCGCTCTATCTGTCATACTGCCATCTGTTGGGGCTTTAAAATCATTTATTTCACCCAGATCAATTGTACTTACTATTTGACAAAATTCGTTCCATGTTTTATCTTCCATCCTTTTAGTTAACACCATTTCTTGCAGCGCATCCTTTTCCACAACCATTACGGTATTGGTGAATTTTATACTATAATAATATCCTCTAGACTGCGCTAAATAGATGATCGCCATAGGCTCTTCAATTTTATCTTTTTTAATACTTCCACACCCTGTAAACAAGATGGCCATGACACTATATATTATAAGATTTTTCATGTTATATTTTTTTTGAAAGCTACAAAAAAAGGACGCCTGATTAGGCGTCCTTTTCCAACTTAATATTATGTAAAATAACTTAGTTAACGAAACCTTCTCTTGCTCCTCCAGCTACAAATAGAGCTCTCATTCTATCATTCTGACCTGTTGTAAACATGTACATACAATCATCTTGAACATAATCCATATAATTCATTGTCATATCATTAGTTCTACAATGCGCTGTTGGGTATGACGGGCAATTGTAATTCGCTCGGTCAGAAGTAGGCGTATCGGTAACATAATCGTCGCGATTACATCTACCATCACCCCAGATATGGCGTAGGTTTAACCAATGACCAACCTCATGAGTTGCTGTTCTACCATGACCATAAATTCCACCGGCACTTGTTTCTCCAAAAAAGTCTGTACCAATAACAACACCATCAGATGCTGAGGCTCCACCAGGAAATTGAGCGTACCCTAATATTCCTCCACCTATTTCACACACCCAAATATTCAAATAATTAGCTGTGTCAGTAGCATCAATTCCTCCTTGAGAGGCAAATTTCATGGCATCATTAGTACCCCAAGAGGTATTAGAAGAAATTTTTCTGTTCACTGCCCCTCTAGTAAATGTAATATTAATATCTGCTACACTTGCAGCAAATTCAGAAGGCACACTACTTGTTCCTGAATTATTATTATTGAAATCATCATTCAAAATGGCAATTTGAGAATTAATTTGAGCCTCTGTAACTTTGCCAGGACTTGATTCTATAATATTTATTACTACTGGAATTGTAATCGCTCCAGTATAAATTGGCGTTGTTCCTCCACCACCTCCAGATCCACCACCTGGCTTCCCTTTAGCATTGGCTTTTAAGGCAATAGCTTTACGGGTATTGTATTCTACATCATACATTTTCTTTGCTAGTCCTGCATCTTTCTGTAATCTATACTCTAAATTATTCATAGAATGACACTTCTCTGCTCCTTGTGCAGATTTGTCTGTTAATCCATCATCTTCAACTAACAAGGTAAAATCGCTCATGTCTACTTGAACTTCTTGAAAATCATTTGAATTTGCATCATTTTGATCATTTTGGCATGAAAATACCATGGCTAGTGTTGCTAGTCCTAAAACTACTTTTTTCATAAAATTGTGATATTATTTGAATTAGTTATCGCTCAATATATAACTATTTAACAAATACTTAACTATATGTTAATATTTTTGTAGGAAAAATATCGTGAGAAAAAGATGTATTTCATCGATACCAAGTGGTATTTCAAGGATAGTAGGCTTTCAAAAAAAGTTTCCTTTTTTTTGAAGAAACACAAAGAAACTATGAATATTTATATCAAAGAAGCATATTTTTTGCCAAAATTACGGAAGATATCAAAACATCTATCTCTTCTTTGGTATTATAAAAACTAAAACTAGCTCTTACGGTTCCCGGAATTTTAAAGAAATCCATAATTGGCTGCGCACAATGGTGCCCGGTTCTTACAGCAACACCTAGCTTGTCTAATATAGACCCTATATCATAAGGGTGAATGCCTTCAATATTAAAAGAAATTACTGAAGTTTTATTTTTTGCGGTCCCGTAGATTTTCAATCCTTCTATTTCTAGCAATTTATCTGTTGCATAAACCAGAAGATCATGCTCATAAGCCGCAATGGCATCAAAACCAATCGCATTCATATAATCTAAGGCTGCACCCATTGCGATACCACCACAAATATTAGGTGTGCCTGCTTCAAATTTATGGGGTAAACCCGCGTAGGTTGTCTTCTCAAAAGTAACCTCAGCAATCATTTCTCCACCCCCTTGATAAGGAGGTAGTTTAGTAAGCCATTCTTCTTTACCGTATAAAATACCCACTCCTGTAGGACCACAAATTTTATGCGCAGAAACGGTATAAAAATCCGCATCTAATGCCTGTACATCTGTTTTTATATGTGGTGCCGCTTGAGCACCATCAATTAAAACGGCTGCTCCAACTTTATGAGCGGCATCAATTATTTCTTTTATTGGATTAATAGTACCAAGTGCATTGGACACATGATTACAGAAAACTAGTTTTGTACTATCAGAAAGTAAACTGTGATAATCATCCATACGTAATTCTCCATCTAAATTCATGGGTATTACTTTCAAAATTGCCCCAGTACGTTCACATAGCATTTGCCAAGGAACAATATTAGAATGATGTTCCATAGCTGAAACAATAATTTCGTCTCCTTTTTTGATAAGAGATGAAAAGCCATTTGCAACCAAATTAATGCTATGCGTTGTTCCTGAGGTAAAAATTATTTCATAAGGCTTGGCAGCATTAAAATGTTTTTGAATTTTAATTCTTGCTTGTTCGTATTTATCTGTTGCTTCTTGTGAAAGAAAATGAACACCTCGATGAATGTTTGCATTGTAATTACTATAGTAATCTACGATAACATCTATAACTTGTTTTGGTGTTTGTGACGTTGCCGCATTATCAAAATAAACCAAAGGTTTTCCGTTAACTTTCCTCTTTAGAATAGGAAAATCTTCTCGAATTTTTGAAACATTTATCATAGCAAATAGTATTGATTACAAAGATACCGACTAAAGCTTAGATAACATTAAAAATTGACTGGTTAATGAGAACAATAGAAATAAAAAAAGACTCAAAAAATTAACTTGAACCTATCTTAATTATATCAGAATAACTCTTAGAACCTGAAGCCTACACCAAGTTTTAAAACATTAAAATTTTCTCTACTTGTTTGATCATTATCTTCATGCGTAAAAATTAAATCGTATTAAACCTGTACGAAAAACGATGGTGTAATATCATAGCTCGTTCCGAGATTAAGGTTAAAACCTTTGTTGTCAAAAGAATAATCTACTTCTTCATCATTAAATACTCCATCGGTTTTAACATTAATAATTGAATAACCCAGACCAACATTTGACTTTAGCTTTTCTAAACCTGGAAGAGCAAACTCTGCAGATATTTTGGGCTGTAAGATTCTAATATTTGTGTTCAAATCCAGGCCTAAATCACTATCCTAACTTTTAGATGCAAAAAAACTACCGTTAACACCAATTCTTAGTTTAACAACTTTTAAATCTGTATTTTAATCCAAAGTCTATGATTCCATCACTAGAATATTCATCGTTATTAGATAGTGGATAACTCGCTTCAAGGCTACATTTTTTATCGCTTACGTCTTGTGCAACCATTGAAATGGATACCAATAAAAAAGAAATTAGAAAAAGTAAATTGTGTTCCATAGCGTTTTATTTTTAAGTTGTTTCTAGGATTCAAATGTGAGAAAATAAAACAAACAGATAAAATATAGGCTATATGAAAATTTGTTAATTGGTTATTTTTAAGAATAAAAGCGCCGCATTTTGCTATCAAAATACGGCGCTTTTAAAGTTTTATTTTATTGAATTATCTACAAATCAAATCCTAGATTCACCCCAAGTTTATTAGCAATCAACTTATTAATTCTTGTCTTTAATTCTGGAATCCGAACACTTGCTAATACATTATTTGCAAAAGCATACATTAATAACGCTCTAGCCTCTTTTTTAGGAATACCACGTGTTTGCAAGTAGAAAAGTGCGTCTTCATCAAGCTGACCAATAGTACAACCGTGTGAGCACTTTACATCGTCTGCAAAAATCTCCAATTGTGGTTTCGTATTGATTGTAGCTTTATCACTCACTAAAATATTATTATTCTGTTGGAAAGCATTTGTTTTTTGAGCTAGCTTTTCTACAATAATTTTACCATTAAAGACCCCTGTAGAATTCTCACCATAAATACCTTTATAATCTTGGTGACTTTCACAATTTGGCTCTATATGATGTACTAAAGTATGGTGATCTACATGTTGCTTATCACCTAAAATAGTAACTCCTTTCATGGTAGAATCTATATATTCTCCATTTTGATAAAAGTTAAGGTTGTTACGTGTTAGTTTTCCTCCAAAACTAAAAGTATGTACTTTAACTACACTTTTATCTTTTTGATTGATATAGGTATTATCTATTAACGAAGCATTTGCTGCATCATTCTGTATTTTATAATAATCTACGATAGCATTTTTAGCCGCAAAAATCTCAGTTACCGAATTGGTTAAAACTTCGTTCGAAGTTAAACTTTGATGGCGTTCCATAATTTGAACCTCAGCATTTTCTTCTACAATTACTAAGCTACGAGGCTGTAACATTATTGAAGCCTCATTACCCGTAGCAAAATGCAAAATTTCAATAGGTTTTTTAGGCATTTTGTTTTTAGGAATATAGATATATGCTCCTTCTCTACTAAATGCGGTATTCAAGGTGGTTAAAGACTCCTCTTTTGATGCTATTTTATTAAAATAAACATCTATAATCTGCTTGTACATGGGTTTCGTCAGAGCCGAACTCATTAAGCAAATATCAACCCCATCATGGGTGGTTTCAGATAAGTAAGAACTATAAATACCATCAATAAAAACAATTTTATAGGTATCTATTTCATGTATGAAATATTTTTTAACATCCTTATATTCTAAGGTTTTTGCTTCCTTAGGAAAAATGCTAAAATCTATTTTCTGCAAATTATTTAAAGAGGTGTATTTCCAAGCTTCCTCTTTTTTTGAAGGAAATCCTTTGGTTTCAAAATTCTTCAAAGCTTCCATACGTACTTCGTGAACAGGATTTTCTATATCCATATTGTTCTCGAATGCCATAAAAGAAGAAATTAATTTATCTTTTAAATCCATATTTTTTTTAGTATTGAGTAATCGGTAATGGTTACATAGTTTTAAAACTATCTATTTACTACTTTTTACTTTTTTTAACCTTCTACAGTTTCATTTTTAAGCCAGTCGTATCCTTTTTCTTCAAGCTCCATGGCCAATTCTTTGCCCCCAGATTTCACAATTTTTCCATTGTGTAAAACATGTACAAAATCTGGAACTATATAATCTAACAATCTTTGGTAATGTGTAATTACAATTACAGCATTGTCTTTGCTTTTTAGTTTATTAACTCCGTTTGCAACAATACGAAGGGCATCAATATCAAGACCAGAATCTGTTTCATCTAAGATGGCCAATTTTGGTTCGAGCATTGCCATCTGAAAAATTTCATTACGTTTTTTCTCCCCACCAGAAAAACCTTCATTTAAAGAACGCGATAAAAATTTGCGGTCTATTTCTAGCATTTCAGATTTTTCACGAATCAATTTCAGCATTTCACTCGCTGGCATATCTGCTAAGCCTTTAGACTTACGTGATTCATTAATAGCAGTTTTCATAAAGTTCGTTACCGAAACTCCAGGAATTTCAACAGGATATTGAAATGAAAGAAATACACCTTTATGAGCACGTTCTTCTGGAGAAACATCTTCTAAATTCTCACCTTCTAAAATAACCTCTCCTTCGGTAACTTCAAATTCTTCTTTACCAGCTATAACAGAAGCTAAAGTACTTTTGCCTGAACCATTTGGCCCCATAATCGCATGTACTTCTCCTGCATTTACTTCTAGATTAATTCCTTTTAAGATTTCTTTACCTTCTACACTAGCATGTAGATTTTTTATTTGTAACATTCTGATTGTAATTTATATCTTGTTCTAACTACTTTTTTTATCCTACTGAGCCTTCTAAACTAATTTCCAAAAGCTTTTGTGCTTCAACTGCAAACTCCATCGGTAATTTATTCAATACCTCTTTACTAAAGCCATTTACAATTAGTGCAATTGCTTTTTCTGTAGGTATTCCTCTTTGGTTGCAATAAAAAATTTGATCTTCTCCAATTTTACTTGTAGTAGCTTCATGCTCTATTTGTGCTGTTTTGTTTTTTACTTCGATATAAGGAAACGTATGGGCGCCACACTCATTCCCCATTAGAAGAGAATCGCACTGTGAAAAGTTACGCGCATTATCTGCTCTACTGCTCACTTGCACTAAACCTCTATAACTATTTTGTGATTTTCCTGCCGAAATACCTTTAGATATGATTGTACTACGGGTATTTTTCCCCAAATGAATCATTTTAGTTCCCGTATCTGCTTGCTGATAGTTATTGGTTACCGCAATAGAATAAAACTCTCCGATGGAATTATCTCCTTTTAAAATACAAGAAGGATATTTCCATGTCACAGCAGATCCTGTTTCTACTTGTGTCCATGATACTTTTGCATTTTTCTCACACAAAGCTCTCTTGGTTACAAAATTATAAACTCCCCCTTTTCCTTCTTTATTCCCTGGGAACCAGTTTTGAACTGTTGAATATTTTATTTCAGCATCATCCAAGGCAATTAACTCCACAACCGCCGCATGTAATTGATTCTCGTCTCTTGATGGTGCTGTGCAACCCTCTAAATAACTTACATAACTACCCGCATCTGCAATCACCAAAGTTCTTTCGAACTGACCTGTACCTGCCTGATTAATTCTGAAATAGGTTGATAGTTCCATTGGACAGCGTACTCCTTTTGGAATGTAGCAGAAACTACCATCTGTAAATACAGCTGAATTTAAAGCTGCATAAAAATTATCTGTTGTTGGAACAATTGAGCCCATATATTTTTTTACCAATTCTGGGTGTTCTTGGATTGCTTCAGATATAGGCATAAAAATAATTCCTTTTTCACCTAAGGTCTTTTTAAAGGTTGTAGCGACCGAAACAGAATCTACTACAATATCAACAGCAACGTTTTGCAGTTTTTTTTGCTCATCAACAGAAATTCCTAATTTCTTATACATCTCTAATAACTCAGGATCTACATCATCCAATGATTTATTAGGATCTGATTTTTTGGGAGCTGAATAATAACTAATTGCTTGAAAATCCGGTTTTGTATAATGAACATTTGCCCATTCTGGCTCTTCCATTTTTTCCCAAACGCGAAAAGCTTTTATACGCCAATCGGTCATCCATTGAGGTTCGTTTTTCTTTTTGGAAATAGCAATAACTATCTCTTCATTTAATCCGATTGGAAATGTATCTGACTCTATATCTGTATAAAAACCATATTCATATTCTTTGGTCTCTAATTCTTTCTTCAGTTCCTCTTCTGTATATGCCATATTCTCTGAATTTATCAATTGCTTTTACCAATTGATTAATTATTTCACTTTTTACTTTGTTTATAGAGAAAAACTCTCTCCACAACCACAAGTTCGTTGCGCATTCGGGTTGTTAAACACAAACCCTTTACCGTTTAGTCCGCCTGAATATTCTAAGACAGTCCCAACCAGATATAAAAAACTTTTTTTATCAACAATAATTCGAACATTATTATCTTCAAAAACCTTATCAGCTTCTGCTATTTTATCATCAAATTTCAGCTCATAAGACAAGCCACTACAGCCCCCACTTTTTACACCAACACGAACATAATCTTTTGTCGCGTCAAAACCCTCCTCTGTCATTAGAGAGATGACTCTTTTTTTTGCCGTTTCCGATACTTGAATCATACTTAATTGGATTTAATCTAAATAATTCACAAAGATAAGGTATATGTCGCTTTTTTCCATATTTACTAACATTATTATAACTAATACTTGAATAACAAATACTTATAAAACACACGAACAAAAAACGACCTATAAAAATAGGCCGTATTCAGGTTGAAAATTAGGAACACTTAAGGCAGCTATTCTTCATTTTCAATATTGTCTATAGTCTTATCTATTTCTTTATTAACCTCTTTATCTACTTTTTCACCAGCTCTCTCTAGAACCCCCTTTTCCTCTTCCGCTTCTTTTTCTATAATAACTGTTTTTTCTTTAGTCTCTCTACAAGAAATAAGTGTGGGCATCGCCATAGAAACAAAAGCTACTATAATAAATAATTTTCTCATGTTATTATTTTATTGATTTTATCAAAGAAACCAAATCAAAAACACATTCTTTGACACAAATCATTTATAAACTATCTTAAACACACAGCCTCCACCACTAAAAAAAAATAAACGGCATATACTTTTTATGATACTATAAAGTTATGCCAAAGCTACAATTATAGTAATACCCTTGCTCCAGAAATTATACTAATGTATTTTTGCATCATGACAGAAGATAAAGAGCAAAAAAGAACATCAATAGCGGAATTGGGTGAATTTGGGCTGATTGAGCATTTAACCAAAGATTTTCCATTGCATCATAAATCCACCATAAAGGGGGTAGGTGATGACGCTGCTGTTCTTAGTTTTGACAAAAAGAAAGTTGTTCTCTCCACTGACCTACTCATAGAAGGGGTTCATTTTGACTTGAGCTACATGCCTTTAAAGCATTTAGGCTACAAAGCTGTAATGGTAAACCTATCTGACTGCTATGCTATGAATGCCATGGCAACGCATATTACTGTTTCCGTTGCTATTTCTAATCGATTTCCGTTGGAAGCTATTGAAGAATTATATGCAGGAATTGCGCATGCAACTACCAAATACAATATAGATTTAATTGGAGGAGATACTACTTCATCAAAAACAGGTTTACTTATAAGTGTTACTGTTTTAGGAGAAGTTGCTGAAGAAGAAATTACCTATCGCAATGGTGCTAAACCTAATGATCTTTTAGTGGTTTCTGGTGACATAGGTGGTGCCTATATGGGCTTGCAAGTTTTAGAACGAGAAAAAGAAGTTTTTAAAGTAAATCCCAATAGTCAACCCGATTTAGAACCATACTCTTACATTGTAGAACGCCAATTAAAGCCTGAAGCCCGTAAAGATATCGTTGAAATTTTAAAACTTTTAGAAGTTAAGCCAACAGCTATGATTGATATTAGTGATGGTCTTTCTTCCGAGATTTTACACCTATGCAAACAAAGCGGGGTTGGTTGTGATTTATATGAAGATAAAATACCTTTAGATCCGACGGTTATTTCCTCTTGTGAAGAGTTTAAAATGAATAGTACTCTTGTTGCTCTTAGTGGTGGTGAAGATTATGAATTACTCTTTACCATTAATCAGAATGATTTTGATAAAATTAAAGGAAATCCAAACTTAACTGTAATTGGACATATGACAGATAAAAATGAAGGCGCACATTTAATTTCAAGAAGCGGTTCCAAAATTGAATTAACAGCTCAGGGTTGGAATTCATTCAAAACTAACGAATAAAAAATTCCTGAAAAATTAACATTAAAACTTATCCATTCTAATCATAGGGCACATGGCTAGAAGAAAAAAAGAATCTGTTTAACTCTCAGGAATAACTTTAGAAATTCTAATCTACTTAAGACTCGAATTTCTGTTGCCAAGCATAATTAAGCCACCTGTTGGTGTGACGTTCTATGTCTTTTCTGATATAAATTTTGAAGTGTTTCGTTTATTTCTTGCATTTCGGGTGTTAAATTGGATAAATTCCCGGTCGCATCGGTTGTGACTTCTTTTGAACAATGAATACATTTGTATTCTTTTATATGTAGCGTAATTTTTCTTGAAACTGAATAATGGTGTCCGAAAATGGAACAGCAGAAAGAATTAAATCTAGAGCCGCAGCTAGAAAGTACTTTTTTCATATGTTTGGTTTTTAGTCATGCAGGTAAGTTTTGGGAACTTATTGGTTGCAAATTGGTTGATTAAAATGGCGTTTTATTTTATTATAAAAATAAAATGTAAATGCTTTATTTTAAGAACGATACATTTGTTCATTTTATTGAACGCTTCCTGACTTATTCGACAAAAAAATGCAAATCAGAATGTTTTTTCGATAAAATGCACAAAACATCGATAAAAAACAAGTGCACTAGCATGTTTTTTCCAGTATCTTTCCCACTTTATCCAGTATCTTTCCCACTTTATTTTATGCATTCATGTTCAAATCCAAAGAAACCTTAGTAACTGCTTTTGCGCTATTCTCTTTATTTTTTGGTGCAGGGAATTTAATTTTTCCTCCCTTATTAGGTTTTCAATCTGGAAATATGTGGTGGTTGGTTGCGATTGGTTTTTGCTTATCTGCAGTATTGATTCCAATTTTCGGAATATTAGCACATGCAAAATTACAAGGAACAATATTTGACTTCGGAAAAAAAGTATCTCCAACCTTTAGTTTAATTTATTCCATATTAATATATGTGATTTCGGTTAGTTTACCTTCCCCAAGAACAGCTTCTGTAACCCATGAAATTGCGATACAGCCCTTTTTTGACACGCCTTACCTGCTTACCAGCATAGTTTACTTTGTTTTGGTTTTTGTTTTCGTAATGAACCGATCCAAAATATTGAATGTCCTTGGAAAAATATTAACTCCGGCTATTTTCTTAATTCTTTTAGCGATCATAGGAATAACCCTATTTTCTTTTGATTTTAGTTATGGCGAAACCCTTTTTGCAAGTCCGTTTACTCACGGTATTCAAGAAGGCTATCAAACTTTTGATGCTATTGGTGCCGTCGTAGTAGGAGGAGTCATAATAGTTTCTATAAATTTAAAAAACAAGGATGCTACCTATGACGAAAAAAAGGCGCTTATACGCAGAGGAGGGTGTTTAACCGGTTTAGCCCTTTTTATAATTTATGCTGGATTAATTAGTACAGGGGCCTTGATGCATAATGAGTTTATGCCCGATATTTCAAGAATAGAACTTTTAAATAGTATTAGTATTAAAACTTTAGGAAGCAAAGCAAATTTACTCCTAAGTCTCTTAGTAAGCTTAGCTTGTTTTACAACTGCCGTTGGTATTGTTGCAGGAACTGCAGATTTTGCCAAGCATTTATGCAAAGGGTCTGATAAAGTGTATTTGACAACAGCTACTGTAGGTTGCATTTTAGGCGTTGTAATGGGGCAGTTTAATGTTGGTTATATTGTTGCGATTGCAATCCCTGCATTAATGTTTATTTACCCAATCACCATTGTACTAATACTTTTAAATGTAGTTCCAGATCGGTTGGCAACATCAAAGGTTTTTAAAATTGTAGTTGTAATTACTATAATTTTTAGTATTCCTGACTTTTTAGATACTTTAGAAATGGGTAATTCTTTAGTTGGTCTAAAAAACTATATTCCGCTTAGCAGATTCAACATGGGGTGGGTATTACCCGCCTTACTAAGTTTTGTTTTGGTAAACTTGTTTGAAGGCAAACGAGCTAAGAAATCTTAAGTATATTTAATCTTATTTAAGATACTGCAGTTTGTTTACTTAACCGTGAATAGATTCTGATTTGCCATAATTCTGAATAATTTCCCCTTCTTTTTCTAAAAATTCTTTCCATTGTTTATCTACATCAATTCCTGCTCCATATTTACGAGCAAATCTCAAGAATGTAGTATAATGACCCGCTTCGCTTATCATTAATTCATGGTAAAATTTAGACAATTCTTCGTCCTTAATATTTTCCGATAGCACTTTAAAACGTTCACAACTACGTGCCTCAATCATTGCAGAAAACAATAATCGATTCACAAGACTTTGTTGCCGACTACCACCCTTCATTTGCACCTTAAACAACTCGTTCACATAACTATCTTTTCGTTCTCTTCCTAAAGTATACCCACGCCTTTTAATAATCTCATGTACCAACTGAAAATGTTCTAATTCTTCTTTGGCAAGCGCCAACAAATCGGTCACTAAATCTGTATGTTCAGAATTTAAAGAAATTATAGTTATTGCATTAGTTGCGGCCTTTTGTTCACACCATGCATGGTCTGTCAATATTTCTTCAATATTTGTCTCTACCAAAGTAGCCCAACGAGGATCTGTTGCCAATTTTAAACCAAGCATATGTAATTGTTTACATTAAATATTTCAAGTTCAAAGATATGGTTTTACGGTATATCTCGAATATTAAGGGTTCCATGGCTAAAAATAAACCTACCCATTTATGTCAACAACCAACAACAACGAACGGCAATCAATTAAAATAAACCGAAAAAGTAAGTGAAATAATTACTAGAATAGTTAAAATTAGCACTAATGGTCCTATAAATTTTAGCCATTTGTTGTATCCTATTTTAACAATAGCTAGTGCTGCTAAAATCATACTTGTTGGATTGATAAAGTAAAACAACCCTAATCCATATAAATAGGCATTTACAACAACTTCTCTACCCACGCCAACGGTATCTGCTAAAGGAGACATTATCGGCATGGTTAAAACCGCCATTCCCGATTGTGAAGGAATAAAAAAAGATAGTCCGGCATATATGAACATTAAAAGATTCGCAAAAACACCTTTATTCATCCCCTCTGTAACCGTACTTGCATGGTATAATACGGTGTCACTAATTAACCCATCATCCATTATAATAGTTATACCTCTTGCAATACCTATAATAAAAGCAACACTCAGTAAATCTCCCGCTCCTTTTGAAAAAGCATCCACAAAATCATACTCCTTAATTTGGCCTACAAATCCAATTACTATCGCGGCAATTAAAAAGGTTGAAGTCATTTCAACAAACCACCATTCTAGAAATGATACGCCAATAATCATTACTAAAAAAGACAAAGAGAAGATGAACAGTATAAGTCGAAGACGTGTGTTCAATTTTTTATCACCATCTGTTGTTAAGCCAAACATCTGCTCTAAATCTTCTTTTTGATCAAATATCAGAGATTTAGAAGCATCAGCTTTTACTCGTTTTGCGTAGCGAAGAATATATAAAATGCAAACAACAAGACCTATAATCAACATTAAACACCTACCATACATTCCTGTTGTCCAGTTGATACCGGCAGCATCAGAAGCTATAATAGTTGCAAAAGGATTGGTAATACTAAACAACAAACCTATTGCTGAACCAATAAATATACATGCCACCCCAACCATGGCATCATATCTTGCGGCAATAAAAACTGGCACCAAAATGGGATAAAAAGCCATTGTTTCTTCTGACATTCCGAACGTTGTACCCCCAATTGCGGTTATCGCAGTGACCAGAATAATTAATAAATATTCTCTTCCGTTTAGCGTTTTTGCTAACCATGATATACCAGCATCAAAAGCCCCAGTAGTATTCATAATACCAATTAATCCGCCAATAATTAACACAAGAAATATAATATCGGCCGCTTCAATAATTCCTTTTATGGGTGCTTGTATCAATGCTAATATTCCTTGAGGTTTAGCTTCTAACGCTCTATAGGTATTTGGGATACTAACAGCCTTATAAATGGCTCCACTTGTAAATTTTTCTAATGGAATTTTAATACTTAACCTATTTAATGTCTCTTGTGTGGCCGGTAGAGAAGAAGTTTCTTCTATACTTATTTTATGAAAAGTATTACTGGAAGCAATGTATAACAAACTCTCATATTTCCCAGCAGGAATAAGCCAAGTCAAAATTGCCACGAAGGTAGCGATGAGAATAAGAATGGTTTGTGCCGTAGGAAATTTGAGTTTTTTCATTATTTATAAGATTAATGAAGAATGGTAAAAAAATCTCGCAACCCACTTAATATACTTTGTATGGCGTATGATGCCAGAATAAGACCCATTATTTTACTGATTACAGTAATTCCATATTCCCCTACTCTTTGTTGTACAACATTTGCAATTAATAATAAGACACAGGTTATGACCACAACAATTAAAACTAACACAGTAGTCAATGCCTGTTGCTGTATGGTATAAAGGTTGTTGTTGGTCATCAATACTACAGCCATAATTGCACCAGGAGAAGCTATAGAAGGAATCGCTATTGGAAAAATAGCAACGTGTTTATAATCAGTAATTTTACTTTTCTCGTTCTCTGGTTTCCCATCGCCAAATATCATTGTAAGGGCGAAAAGAAAAAGAATTAAACCCCCAGAAATTTGAAACGCGTCTAAGGAAACTTTCATTCCCTCAAGAATTAATTGCCCAATAATGATGAAAAAAAGAAGAACAACAAAAGCGACCAAAGAAGCTCTAACTGCTATTTTACGTTTATGTTTTTTATCAAAATTTTTAGTCGCCTCAAGGTAAACCGGAACAGAACCTAAAGGATCTATTACTGCAAATAAAAATAAAATAGTAGTAATAATTTCTGTCATAAATTCACTTCTTATCAAGAGTCTTAGCTCACTGATGATTATCAAAATTACAAAAATGAAGCTACCTCATTATTGTATACAATTCTAACATTTTAGAAAACAAAAGAAAGTTGAAAGAACATCCCTAAAGTAGCTATTGCAGCTATTCATCAATCTATATAGACTGCTCACTGTATATAGACACTCTAGTTTTAACTGGCATTTATACTATCCCTGCTTATTTCAATTAAAAACAACCCACTAACTGTTAGATTGTTTTTTATGCCTTATAGTTTAGAAACATCAATCTTAAAAAGTTCGGCTGCATTTTTCCATAGAATCAACTCTTTTTTATCATCAGGAATATTTAAATTCTTCATTAAATTTAAATACGATTTCATATTAGAAATAGGCCAATCGGTACCGTATAATAAATACTTAGGGTTTCCCGCATAAGTAATCATTTCTTGTATTTCTTTTTTCATGTATTTTTCGAATTTGGTTGAAAAATCGCCAAGAACCAAGCCTGAAATATCGGCATATACATTTTTATTTTTATACACTACCTCCATACAATCCTTTATCCATGGATTACCAACATGGCAAATCACAATTTTTAAATCAGGATAATCAACTGCTAAATCATCAATATGTATTGGATGCGAATATTTTATTCTTCCTGTTGGCGCATAGGTATCTCCTGAGTGAAACATCACAGGAACATCGTATTCTATCGCCATTTCATAAACCACTTTAAACCGAATATCACTCGGGTAAAATGGCTCGTACCCAGGGTAAAATTTTAAGGCTTTAATATGGCCGCCTTCTAAGTAATCAGCAATTTCCCTTAAATCACGATGATTATAATTCAAATAACTTATCCCAGCTACTACCCCCAGATTATCTCTGCCTTTTATTGCTTCAACTACTTGTTTTGTGCTAGGCCTATGTTCATTGACTTTATAGGATGTTAATACTAGTGAATAATCTACCTTATTCTCAAGCATTGTCTCCGTCAATTTATTTAAACATTCTTCAAGAGATACCACTCTATCTTCATGGTAGTTATTTATATGTGTATGTACGTCTATAATCATAGATAAAAAGTTGCTTATCCTTTATTAGGAAGTATTAGAAATTTCATTTTTTTAATTCATTAATTCTTCTATCTCTACTACTTCGATAGGAATATTTTTCATTAAATTAAATGGGGCTCCCTTTTCTTGTATTATCACATCATCTTCTAATCGAATTCCCATTTTTTCTTGAGGAATATAAATGCCCGGTTCCACTGTAAAAACCATATTAGCTTTCATAGGTGTTTTCAAAGCACCATAATCATGAGTATTTAATCCGATATGATGACTAGTACCGTGCATAAAGTATTTTTTATATGCAGGCGAATCAGGGTTTTCATTTTGTATGTCGGCTTTATCTAATAAACCAAGCCCTAGAAGTTCGGAACTCATTATTTTACCAACTTCTTTATGATATTCTGCCCAAATAGTCCCAGGAATTAACATTTTAGTAGCATCATTTTTCACACGAAGTACGGCATTGTACACTTCTTTTTGTCTTGAAGTAAATTTTCCATTTACTGGTATCGTACGTGTTAAATCACTTGAATAATTAGCATACTCAGCAGCAACATCCATTAAGATCAAATCTCCGTCTTTGCATTGTTGATTATTCTCAATATAATGCAAGACATTAGCACTGTTACCAGATGCAACAATAGGCGTGTATGCAAATCCTTTAGAACGATTACGAATAAATTCATGTAAAAGCTCGGCTTCAATTTCATATTCCCAAACATTGGGTTTTACAAAACCCAAAAGACGTCTGAATCCTTTTTCTGTAATATTGCAGGCTATTTGCATTAAATCAATTTCTTCAGGCTCTTTTATTCCTCTGATTTCCTGTAGAATTGGGTTACTTTTTGCATATTGATGTGCCGGAAATTTTAATTTACATTTCTCAATAAATCGATCTTCTCTAGTCTGTGTTTCAACGGCCTGACGATAATGCTCGTTCGTATTAAAATATATGGTGTCTGCTTCTGTCATCAGATCAAAGAATATTTTGTCAAAATCTGATAACCAATAAATAGTCTCTATTCCAGAAACTTTAATTGCTTTTTCCTTGGTTAATTTTTCACCTTCCCAAATAGCAATATGTTCGTTAGTTTCACGAACAAACAACACCTCTTTATGTTTTTTATTTAATGCATCAGGGAATAAAACTAAAATTGTTTCTTCCTGATCAGCACCTGATAAGTAAAATATATCGCGATGTTGTTCGAATGGCATAGTACTATCAGCACTAATCGGGTAAACATCGTTAGAATTAAATACAGCAATGCTTTTTGGATGCATTTTAGCCATAAATTTCTTCCTGTTCTTTATGAATAAATTATTGCTAATGATATCGTATTTCATATTGCATTTTTGATTTTATCAAAAATAACAATTAATACACATACAAGATGACTTTAACAAAAAAAGAGGCTCGATATCGAGCCTCTTTTAATTTTAATATTTGACTGTAATTATTTTGCCAATGCATTTTTAATAGCTCCAACTATTGCCATAATTACACCACCACCAACACCACCACCAGCAATGCTTCCAATAATGCTAGACATATCCATAGCGTCAGTTCCAGCAGCAGCTCCTGCTCCCATTCCTAACATTCCAAGTAATTGACCCCCAATACCACCACCGACAAGTCCGGCGATTGTGTTACCAACAGTTCCTAATGATAAGTTTTTTAATAATTTTCCGGCTACATTTCCTCCTATAGCTCCAGTTACTAATTGAATAATTAACGGTAAATACTCCTCCATCTTTGTTTGGTTTAATTGATTGTTATTTAATAAATTAACAACATTTTTACGAATTAAACAATATATTGTTTTTAAAATTAATATATAATGTCCATAAGGACTATTTAATGCTATAAATCAAATTGTCAACTACAACTTACAGAATACTTAAATTATGTAAGAATAGTTCATCTTACATTGAGATTTGTTAACTTTCCAAGGACTAATTTCAATCCAACCATCATGTACAAACTATTTTTTTTAATTTTATTTTTCAACATTACATTTTTTGGTTTCTCACAAATATTACCAACTTCTGCTGAAGTAATTGAATCTGCTCTTCAACAAAAAGAAATCTTAACCCAAAACTCTATTGTTAAAAACATTTCTTTTCAAAACATAGGACCAACAGTGATGAGTGGACGTGTTGTAGATGTAGCTGTAAATCCTGATAATTCGACAGAATTTTATGTAGGTTATGCCTCTGGAGGTCTTTGGTATACCAATAACAACGGCACCACGTTCACTCCAATCTTAGACAATTCTGAAACGCAAAATGTTGGTGATATCGCGGTAGATTGGAAGAATGAGACAATTTGGGTGGGCACAGGAGAAAATAATGCCTCACGTTCTTCATACGCAGGAATAGGTGTTTTAAAATCCACCGACAAAGGTAAAACATGGCAAAATATGGGTTTATCAGATTCTCACCATATTGGTAGAATACTCATCAACCCAAATAATCCTGATGAAGTTGTTATTGGTGTAATAGGGCATTTATATTCTCCGAATGAAAATAGAGGAGTTTATAAAACTAAAGATGGTGGATTTACATGGGAAAAAACACTATTTGTTAGCAATATTTCAGGAATAATCGATGTTGCCGTGGCACCAAATGATTTTAATATCATGTATGCCGCGTCATGGGAAAAAGACAGAAAAGCATGGGATTTTACTGGCAATGGAAATGGCTCTGGCATATATAAAAGTAGTGACGGCGGCTCTACATGGAAAAAAATATCAACAGTTAATAGTGGTTTTCCTACTGGTGAAGGGGTTGGTAGAATCGGCTTAGCTGTCTATGATGAAAATACGGTTTATGCAGTTCTCGATAATCAATTTAGAAGAACAAAAGCGAGCAGCGTCAATAAAAAATCAGACGATTTATCCAAAGATGATTTTAAAACCATGTCTATTGATCAGTTATTAAAAATTGATGATAAAAAATTAAACGAGTTTTTAAAAACCAATGGCTTTCAAGAAAAATACCGTGCCGATAATGTAAAACAATTAGTGCGTAGTGGATCTGTTAAGCCTGAAGATCTTGCCAAATATTTAGAAGATGCAAATTCTATGCTATTTGATACTCCAGTGATTGGTGCAGAAGTATACCGAAGTAATGATGGCGGAAATACATGGAACAAACAAAATGAAAATTATATTGATGATCTTTTTTATAGTTATGGTTATTATTTTGCTCAAATTAATGTAGATCCAAGTAATGTAGATAAAATATACTTAGCAGGTGTTCCTATTATTAAATCTGATGATGGTGGCAAAACCTATACTTCTATTAATGGCGATAATGTACATTCTGATCATCATGCCCTATGGATCAACCCAAAAGTACCTGGGCATCTTGTTAATGGTAATGATGGTGGAGTTAACATCTCTTATGATGATGGTGCCAATTGGATTAAAAATAATTCCCCTTCAGTAGGTCAGTTTTATTCAATCAATGTAGATCATGAAAAGCCGTATAATGTTTACGGTGGACTGCAAGATAACGGCGTTTGGAAAGGCCCGAACACTGTGGACGAAAGTACAAGTTGGCATCAAAGCGGAGATTATTCTTGGAAATCTATTATGGGAGGTGACGGTATGCAAGTTCAAATAGATAATCGAAATTCAAATGTCGTATATACGGGCTATCAGTTTGGCAATTATTACAGAATAGATCTTGAAAATGACAAGAAAAAATACATACAGCCAAAACATGAGTTAGGAGAAACCCCATATCGTTTTAATTGGCAAACCCCTATACTACTTTCTTCGCACAATCAAGATATTCTTTATTTAGGCGGAAATAAACTGCACCGTTCATTAAACCAAGGAGATGATTGGGAAACCATATCACCAGATTTAACTCAAGGTGGAAAATCAGGAAATGTGGCTTATGGCACCTTAACTACCATCTCCGAATCTCCATTTAAATTTGGTCTACTATATTCAGGTAGTGATGACGGCTTAGTACAGTTAACACAAAATGGAGGAGGAAGCTGGGACCTCATTTCATCTTCTCTTCCTAAAGAACTATGGGTTTCCCGTATTGTTGCGTCAAAACATAAAAAAGAAAGAGTTTATGTGACCTTAAATGGTTATCGAAATGACAATTTTACCCCTTATGTTTATGTGAGTGAAAATTATGGAAAAACATGGAAAAGTATTGCCAGCAATATACCAGCTTCAGCAGTCAATGTAATTCTAGAAGACCCAATTAATGAAAACCTACTATTTGTAGGTACTGATAATGGGCTTTATGTTTCTTTTGACCAAGGACAATCATGGGAAATTTTTCAAAACGGAATTCCGAATGTAGCTGTTCATGATTTGGTGATTCAAGCAGAAGCAAAAGACCTATTAGTAGGTACGCATGGCCGAAGTATTTACAAAACAAATATTGCTAGGCTACAGGAGATGAATACAGCAATGATGACAAAGGATTTCTATGTATTTCAACCAGAAAAAATCAAACATTCAACAAGATGGGGTAGTTCTTGGAGTTCTTGGGGCAAGCCACAAACTCCAGGTCTTGATATTACTTTTTTCACCACAAAACCTGAGATTTACGATGCAACTATCACCACTGAAAATGGTATTCCCGTAAGTTCAACAAGTATAGCAGCAGAAAAAGGATTCAATATTTTATCCTATGATTTAGCATTTTCAAAATCCGGAAAAAGTGCCTATTTGAAAAAGGTAAAAACAGAATTAATAGAAGCTAAAGACGGTAAAACATATCTCCCGAAAGGCAAATACCAAGTTATCCTTGAAGGAAAAAATGTGAAAGAAAAAGTAGTTTTTGAAATTGAATAACAGAGAAATCAGCTGTAAATGAAATTAGTAAAGACCAATAGTTTACTAGAGCTAGTTGTTTCTCACAATCCTGATATCAAAAAAAAGTTTTTATTAAAGCGGAAGTTGTTCCGAAAATAATGATGTTTTTAAACCAAAAAATCTGTAGAATTACACAATTCTAGTATATTCTATGAGGTTTTTACATTCAAAAAGACAAAGCAGAAATTATAGTAAATAATCAAAAAAAATATTCTAAAGGCTGAAGACGTTATCACAATTGAACCTGGTGCATTACATATGTAAAATAAACCCTTTAAGGAAAATGTTGTATGGCTTTATTATGAAGTAGCAACAAACGAATATATTATGGAGTTAACACTAAGCATACCCGCCCTACTTTTTCCAGCAATTTCATTAACGATGCTTGCCTATAATGCACGATATCTTGCTATAGCCGCCCTAATTAGACAATTACATCAAAAATTCCAAGAAACAGAATCTCAGTCTATTAACTTACAAGTGAAACAACTTAGAAAGCGACTTTCTATAATTAAGAATATGCAAGCAATGGCCATTGTAAGTTTTTTATTAGCCGTGATTACCATGTTTTTAATTTATATTGAGTTAATGATTTTAGCTAATCTTATCTTTGGTATTAGTCTGTTCTCATTAATGATCTCATTAATTTTATCCTTTATTGAGGTACAACTTTCCACTAAAGCGCTTTCAATTCAGTTAAAAGATTTAGAATAAGTTGAAGCCATATTTTTTTTGTTTAATTATCTTTTGCTTTTAAAAGTTATAGTTGCAAAATTTATAAACAAAAAAAAGGTTACTTATTTTGATTCTAAATAAGTACAGTAATCCGCCTTAAAGTTTGTTAATAACTTGGCTGTGCTGTAAATTTGTAAATAAAACTAACAACTAATGAGCGGATTTTTTAAATCTTCGATTGGGAGAAAGTATGCAATGGCACTTTCTGCTTTCTTTTTAATGTTTTTTCTTCTTCAACATTGTGCAATCAATATTTTATCGGTTTTTAGTCCAAATGCTTTTAATGAAGCTTCTCATTTTATGGGAACCTTTTGGGCTGTACAATACCTATTGCAACCCGTTTTAATTTTTGGAGTAATTTACCATTTTGTAATGGGCTTTATTTTAGAAGCTAAAAACAGAAGCGCAAGAGTCGTAAAATATGCAAAAAATAATGGTGCTGCCAATTCATCTTGGATGAGTAGAAACATGATTTACAGCGGCCTTGCTATATTAGCGTTCTTGGTGCTACACTTTATTGATTTTTGGTTACCAGAAATCAATACTAAATATATTCAAGGCGATATGTCTGGATTATTAGCAGATGGTGAAGGGTTTCGTTATTATGAAGAACTAACACACAAATTTATTAGCCCATTAAGAGTTGGCGCCTATATAGTAGCATTTGTGTTTTTATCATTGCATCTTATGCATGGATTCAGTTCGGCATTTCAATCGGCTGGAGTAACTTCTATGAGAAAGAAAAAGCTACAAGTTTTTGGTAAGGCTTATGCAATTGTAATACCATTATTATTTATTGTCATTGCCCTTTATCATCATTTTAACCATTAATACTATTACTTATGTCTGTATTAGACTCAAAAGTACCTAAAGGTCCATTAAAGGATAAATGGACTGACTATAAAAATCATATTGATTTAGTAAACCCTGCAAACAAACGAAATATTGATATTATCGTTGTTGGTACAGGTTTAGCTGGTGGTTCTGCTGCCGCAACATTAGCAGAACTTGGTTATAATGTAAAAACTTTTTGTTATCAAGATTCTCCACGAAGAGCACATTCAATTGCAGCGCAAGGGGGTATCAATGCAGCAAAAAATTACCAAGGAGATGGTGATTCTACGTATCGTCTATTTTACGATACGGTTAAAGGTGGCGATTATCGTTCAAGAGAAGCTAACGTATACCGATTAGCTGAAGTTTCTGCTAATATAATTGACCAATGTGTTGCTCAAGGGGTTCCTTTTGCACGTGATTATGGTGGCTTATTAGATAACCGTTCTTTTGGTGGTGTATTAGTATCACGTACTTTCTACGCGAAAGGGCAAACAGGACAACAATTACTTTTAGGAGCCTATTCGGCAATGAATAGACAAATTGCTCGTGGTAAAATTACCCCGTTCAATCGCCATGAAATGTTAGATGTGGTTAAAGTTAATGGCAAAGCTCGAGGAATTATTGCTCGTAACTTAGTTACTGGAGAATTAGAGCGTCATTCTGCTCACGCAGTGGTTATTGCTTCTGGAGGATACGGAAATGTATATTTTCTTTCTACTAATGCAATGGGTTCGAATGCTACAGCTGCTTGGAAAATACATAAAAAAGGAGCGTTCTTCGCTAACCCTTGTTATACTCAAATTCACCCTACATGTATTCCTCGTTCAGGAGACTATCAATCTAAATTAACATTGATGTCTGAATCTTTGCGTAACGATGGTCGTATTTGGGTTCCTAAAAATATGGACGACGTAATGGCAATTCGTGAAGGGCGTAAGAAACCAACGGAACTCACAGAGGATGAAAGAGATTATTACTTAGAACGCAGATATCCTGCTTTTGGTAACTTGGTACCACGTGATGTTGCATCGAGAGCAGCTAAAGAACGTTGTGATGCTGGATATGGTGTTAATGCTACCGGCGAAGCTGTATATCTAGATTTTGCTACTGCAATAGAACGTTACGGTAAAGAGCAAGCCAAAATTCACAATATTACAAATGCATCTAAAGAAAAAATTATAGAATTAGGTGCCGCAATTGTCAAAGAGAAATACGGAAATCTTTTCCAGATGTACGAAAAAATTGTTGATCAAGATCCGTACAAAACTCCAATGATGATATATCCTGCAACACACTATACTATGGGTGGCGTTTGGGTAGATTATAATTTAATGACTACTGTTGAAGGTTTATACTGTATTGGTGAAGCTAATTTCTCTGATCATGGTGCAAACAGATTAGGTGCCTCTGCATTAATGCAAGGATTAGCCGATGGTTATTTTGTTTTACCGTACACCATTGGTAATTATTTATCGCATGAAATACGTACAGGAAAAATACCCACAACCACTCCTGAATTTGATGAAGCAGAAAAAGCTGTAAAAGATAAAATAGACTTTTTCATTAATAATGACGGACTACACTCTGTTGATTATTACCATAAGAAACTAGGTAAAATCATGTGGGATAAATGTGGTATGTCTCGTAATGCAGAAGGTTTAAAAGAGGCTATGGCCGAAATTAAAGCTTTGCGCGAAGAATTCTGGAAAGATGTAAAAGTTACGGGGACTTCTGACGAAATGAACCCAGAATTAGAAAAAGCTGGTCGTGTTGCCGATTTCTTGGAATTAGGAGAGCTTTTTGCTAAAGATGCTTTGGTTCGAGAAGAATCTTGTGGGGGTCATTTTAGAGAAGAATCTGTTGAATTAGACGGAGAACAGAAAGGAGAAGCCAAACGTAACGATAAAGATTATGCTTTTGTTTCTGCTTGGGAATATAAAGGGGAGCCCGCTAATGCTATTTTACACAAAGAGCAATTAGAGTTCAATGAAATCGAATTAAAACAAAGAAGTTACAAGTAGTTGATGGTTGCTAGTTGCTGGTTTAATTTAAAAACCAACAACGAACAACTAACAACCAAAAACTAAAAATATATGAATCTGACATTAAAAATTTGGAGACAAAAAGGACCTAAAGATAAAGGTTCAATGGTCGATTATAAAGTAACAGAAATATCTGAACATATGTCTTTTTTGGAGATGATGGATGTTTTAAACGAACAATTGATCAATACGGGTAAAGAACCAGTTGCCTTTGATCATGACTGTCGTGAAGGAATCTGCGGAATGTGCTCCATGTACATAAACGGCGAAGCTCATGGGCCAGATAGAGGCGTAACCACATGCCAATTACATATGCGTATGTTTAAGGATGGCGATACCATTACTATCGAACCATTTAGAGCAAAGGCTTTTCCTGTAATTAAAGATTTGGTTGTAGACAGGAGTTCTTTTGACCGTATTCAGCATGCTGGTGGTTATATTTCTGTTAACACCTCTGGTAATACTCAAGATGCTAACAATATTCCTATTTCTAAGCATGATGCTGATGAAGCTATGGATGCAGCGACTTGTATTGGTTGTGGAGCTTGTGTGGCCAGTTGTAAAAACTCATCTGCAATGCTTTTTGTTGGTGCAAAAGTATCTCAATACGCATTACTACCACAAGGACGTATAGAAGCAACAGATCGCGTTAAAAACATGGTAGCTCAAATGGATCTAGAAGGTTTTGGAAATTGTACCAATACGGGGGCATGTGAGGTAGAGTGTCCTAAAGGAATTTCTCTAGAAAACATTGCTCGTATGAATAGAGAATTACTAAAAGCAAACTTTTAGTATACTTAAATACCATATTTTAATATAAAAAACCCAAGCAATTGCTTGGGTTTTTTATATCATAAACTTTAATAATTACATTTTCACTATTATAAATTCAGAGCGTCTATTCAATTCATGTTGCTGTTTGGTACATTTCACGCTACCATCACATTCATTAAGCAATCTATCCTCCCCGTAGCCTATCGCGCTTTCTATTCTCGAGGCAGCAATTCCTTTAGAAATAATATAATCTCTTGAAGATTTAGCTCGTTTATCCGATAAATACTTGTTGTAGGCACTAGGGCCTCGACTATCAGTATGTGATTCAATTTTTATAACCATTTCTGGATATTCATTCATGACTTCAACTAATTTATCTAACTCTTGCGTAGCATCTTTCCGTATGAATGATGTATTAAAATTAAAGAAAATCATATTCATCTTAAGCTTTTTAATAGCCTCTTCAAGAACAATTAACTCTTCTAATTTTTTAAGTGATATGTTTAAACTCGCAACTTCATTATTTTTGATAGTAATACTTTGTAAATCTTCAAAATACTCCTCTTTATTAGTTCTTACAGTGTATTTTTTATCACCATCCAAATCCTCGAAAACAAAACTACCATCATCAGCCGTTTCAATTTCCTTTAGTTTAATATTATTTTCGTCTAATAATGTCACTAATGCTTTTGGCATGAATTCATTAGTAATTAATTCGGTTACAACGCCAGCTATTGCTGTAGAGTTAATCTCTTCCACCTGCAAACGCTGAAAAGAATATATATCATCATCTCCTTTTCCACCCGGCCTATTCGAAGCAAAATAGCCTTTTTGATTTTCTTCATTAACGATATAAGAAAAATCATCTTTATTACTATTTATAGGTTTTCCAACATTTTTGACTCTCTTGAAACCTTGTTCACTAAATGTAGCCTCAAAAACATCTAAGCCTCCTAGACCTACATGGCCCTCGGATGAAAAATACAGTTTTGTAGCCGTTACAAAAGGAAACATTTCTCGTTTCTCTGTATTAATTTCCGGACCCAAATTTCGAGGTTTTGAATAATTGCCATTTTCGAGTACATCTACAACAAAAATATCTGATGCGCCCATACTACCTGGCATATCAGAAACAAAATAAAGTAATTTTCCATCAGCGCTTAAAGCTGGATGACCTGTAGAATAATTATCACTATTAAAGGGTAGTTCGGTAGGTTTATCCCACTTGCCATTTACTTTCGTTGATTTATAAATTTTTAGCTGATTAATTCCGTTTTTATCCCTTCGTAGTTTTTTACTATAATTGTTTCTAGTAAAATACATGGTCATATTGTCGGGTGCAAACGCCACCGAAGCCTCATGATATTTGGAATTTATTCTTTTGGAAAATTTAATTGCTTCCATTAAATCCGCTGACTCTTCATTTACCTTTGAAACATACAAATCTAGAAATGGTTGATTGTTGACTTTATAAGTTCTCGTCGTAAACACAGAAGAATCTTTTGCAGAAGCAAAAACTACTTTATCTGATTCATAGAAAATTGGAGAGAAATCAGAAAATTGAGAATTAATGGCAACATTTTTTATAGAATAGGTATCATCTGCGCTTATAATTCTATCTAAAACAACCTCACTTTGATTTTGCTTTTCAGAATCAATCTTCAGATTTTCGTCTTTATAAATTCTATTATAAATACGCATTAGCCTTTTTGCCTTGCTGTAATTACCTGTCCCCTTTAAGGTATGCGCATATTTGAAATAATTATCTGCGGTCATATTATCTTTATAATTTGTATAAAGAATATCATACCACTCAGCCGCTTTTTGCATATCTGTATTAAAATAATATGCATCTCCAATCTTTTTAAGAACTTCAAAAGAATAGTTCGCTTTATCCTCAAGTGCTAATTCATAAAGTTCAGCAGCTTCGGTATACCACATTTTTTCAAAATATGCATCAGCTCTTTTTATTAACTTATTCTGCTTTGGATTACCATTTACTGTCTCCTCTTTTACCCTTATAGTGTTAAGCATGTCAATTGTCACATCTTCAATAGCTACTGTATTTTGAGAAAGAGACTGTTCTTGGGTATTTTTATATTTACGATCTCCAACTTTTGAATTATCGGCCTGTGCCGTCAAATCCAAAAAAGAAAGGAAGATTATAAATACAATAATTTTTTTCATCATTGGCACATTAAATGAATCTAGGGGGGAGATACTTTTCTTTTTTAAGTTAACAAAAATTTGTAACAAAGAAAGATTTATTTCTTATTTATTTTTACGTAAAAAGTATACGTCTTGAATTCTAATATCTTACTTCCTAAATGTTTTTATAATTAATTTAAATCAATATCTGCCAGCAAAACTGCTCTAATTATCGAATAGCAAATATTAAGTATTCAAAATAAAATTAAAATTTCAAAACAAATTCAATTATTTATAGAGGTCAATATTAATTTATGTTAAGCCGAACGTTAAAAATTTGTTGTGTAGCCCTGTAAAAGCGTAGTGGCTTAAGTAAAATATGTTATTCTACAAAAAATCTCTACATTTTAAAAGCTTAAGATACAGCAAGATAAACATTATTAAACATATTCTTTTCTAAAACTAAAAACCCTCGAATATATCGAGGGATTCTTAAAAATATATGTTTGTTTTTTTATTTTTTTTCCTCCAATTTGTCTGCAGTATCATCTTCTTTTGAAGCATCTTTAAACTCTTTAATACCACTGCCAAGTCCACGCATTAATTCAGGAATTTTTTTTCCTCCGAAAAGTAAAAGCACAAGTACAACAACTACCGCGATTTGCCATGGCCCAATCATTCCTAAAAATATATTTGAAGCTACCATAAATTTAAATTTTAGAACTACAAATTTACTAAAAAACTATTACACCTACTGTTAATATTTACTTTAGCTTTAATTTATTTAAAAAATCTATACTTAATTTCAAAGCGTATACTATATTGGCATTTTGTATTTTTATGAATTCATAGAATTTTTTAAACTTTTACAACGAAATACATTTCTAAGCTTATATTTGTGTGGTATGGTTAAAAAACAAAAAAAAAGGAAAGAAATAAAGCGAAAATTGCTTCACAAATACCGATTGGTAATTCTGAATGAAAATACCTTTGAAGAAAAAATCTCTTTTAAACTTAGTCGTTTAAACGTTTTTATCACTGGCTCTCTATTTATTGTTTGTCTTATTGCTCTAACAACGCTACTTGTCGCCTTTACCCCCTTACGAGAATATATCCCCGGTTATTCATCCACTAAACTTAAAAGACAGGCAACAGAACTTACTTATAAAACAGATTCTCTTGTACGCGTATTAAGCTATACCAATAAGTATTTAGACAATATTAGAAAAGTATTAAATGGGGACATTGCCAATAACCAAATTAACAGAGACTCACTTTTTGAGCAATTCAAACTAGACCCATCAACTATAGATCTAACTCCTATAAAAGAGGATTCAATTCTTAGAGCTCAAGTTGCATTGGAAGATAAATATAATTTGTTTGAGCGTAATACTAAGAATGTGAATGTAATTCTGTTCCCTCCTATTAATGGAAGCATCTCACAAGAATATGATGCCGATAAAAAACACTTTGCCATGGATGTGGTTGCAGCAAAAGGAACACCTGTTAAATCGGTTGCGGATGGTACTGTTATTTTTTCCGAATGGACCTCTGAAACAGGTTATGTGATTATCATAGAACATAAAGATGGTTTACTTTCAGTATATAAACACAATGGTTCATTGAATAAAGGACAAGGAGATCTGGTGCGCGCAGGTGAAGTTATTGCTTCAGTTGGTAATACGGGTGAGCTTACAACGGGCCCACATTTGCATTTTGAATTATGGAATAATGGTAGTCCCGTAAATCCAAAAAATTATATCGATTTTAAATAAAATTTTATGTCACTAAAATCGTTAGCTGCAAAAATATTTGCAAAGAGGGTTTCAAAAAAAACAAAAAAATGGGTCGATAATCCTTTTATAACCCAAGATAAGCTTTTTAAACAACTACTAGAGAAAGCACAGCATACAGCCTTCGGAAAAGACCATAATTTCAACGCCATAAAATCTCATGCCGATTTTATTAAAAATGTGCCCGTGAGAGATTATGAAGAATTAAAAGTTTATGTTGAAAAGGTAGTTGCCGGAAATTCAGATATACTTTGGCCGGGTAAACCTATTTATTTTGCAAAAACATCTGGAACTACTTCTGGGGCAAAATACATTCCTATAACAGAAGAATCTATAAAAAACCAGGTGGAAGCTTCACGTAACGCCATTTTGAATTACATTAATGAAACTGGGTATTCAGAATTTGTTAATGGTAAAATGATTTTTTTACAAGGTAGCCCCATATTAACGGAAAAAAACGGAGTAAAACTCGGGCGTCTCTCTGGTATTTCTGCGCATTATGTTCCTAATTACTTGCAAAAAAACAGATTGCCCAGTTGGGAAACTAATTGTATTGACGATTGGGATACCAAGGTTAATAAAATTGTTGAAGAGACTATTGATGAGGATATGACTGTTATTGCTGGTATTCCTTCATGGGTTCAAATGTATTTTGAAAAGTTAAATGCCACTAGCAACAAAAAGGTTGGAGAACTTTTTAAAAACTTCAACTTATTCATTTATGGTGGTGTTAACTACGAGCCTTATCGAGCGAAGTTTGAAAACTTAATAGGTAGAAAAGTAGATAGTATTGAACTTTTCCCTGCGAGTGAAGGCTTTTTCGCTTATCAAGATTCGCAAAAAGAAAAAGGAATGTTATTGTTATTAAACTCTGGAATATTCTATGAGTTTATAAAATCTGATGAATTCTTTGATAAAGATGCCAAGAGAATAACCATAAAAGAAGTAGAACTTGGTGTAAATTATGTAATGATCATCTCCACAAATGCTGGTTTATGGGCGTATAACTTAGGAGATACGATTCAGTTTACATCACTAAAACCTTTTAAAATAATAGTCTCAGGTAGAATAAAACACTTTATATCTGCTTTCGGAGAGCATGTTATTGGAAAAGAAGTGGAATCCGCCATACAACAAGCAATTGCTGCAACAGATGCCAGCGTAAATGAATTTACTGTAGCACCACAAATTACTCCGAATAAAAATGAGCTGCCTTATCATGAATGGTTTATTGAATTTGAAAAAGAACCAACAGATATTTCAAAATTCATACATATTTTAGATCAAACATTACAAGAGCAGAACAGCTATTATTTTGACTTAATAGAAGGCAAAATTCTTCAACCCCTGAAAATAACAACAATTAAAAAAAGTGGGTTTCGGGACTATATGAAATCTATTGGAAAACTCGGTGGGCAAAATAAAGTGCAACGCTTATCTAATGATCGCAAAGTAGCCAATGAATTGGATAATTTCAAGAAATAGAGAACTGATAAATTAATTGTAATTTTACATGAATTTTTTTTATGAGCAAAACAACGAATACAACAAGGGCACAAGAATCTACGAATGCTATTGAACGTTTGTATATTACCATGCGTCATTTGTTTAATCGTGGTTTTTATAAACCAATGGGTGTTTCTGGAGAAACACTAAGAAATGCGCTATTACAATTAAGACCAGAAATTTACGGAACCATAGCCGAAGAAAAAGCAGAACTAAGTGGTTTAATTTATGTTTTGGAACGATTACCTGAAGGTATAGAACAATGTAGATTTATTAACCTTACCTCAGATGAAGGTTATGGAAAATCACATTTCAAAGCCATCATACCCCCGAAAAGACGCCGTAATTGCTACAGAATAGACGACGAGCAGATGAATATCGAAATTACCAGAGGACGATCTGATATCTATGATATTTTAACACATCTTACTTTTCTTTTTGTTGAATCCTATAAAATCTCTAAACGCGTATTAATTGAAGATACAGATAAGACTATTCGAGATTGGGAAAAATTAGAAAATGCTATCCAGAAATCTAAATTAACTCAGGCGGAACGAGAAATCGCCATCATACATACTGCAAATGTCTTAGGAAGATCTTTTGCTGAGATATTAGAAATCTATGAAAAATTTGCTACCAAAAAAAATCCTGATCGCTTTCTTCAAATCATCTATTGGTTAGGTAAATTAGCCATAGAAGAGGAGCTCACTGGTAATAAAAGGGCAATTACCTTCGCCCCTTTATTAAGAGAGCGCTTAGGGCACCATATCCATGGTGAACGCTGGGCAGATGCTATTAAAGAAACCATGAATACCGCAGGAGTAATTAATCGGCCGATTCATATTATCAGTGCTAACATGCATAGCGTAATGAATTCGTTATTTGCTAAAAAAGCATTAACCAAAGAATTCCCTAATAATGGCTCTTTAGAAATTTATGAAAAACTAAGTTCTTCAGAAAATTCCACCTTAAGAAACAAAGTAATAGCTGTTGCTACTAAAAACGGCATGATTGCTATAGATGATGTTTCGGGGACGAATATTGATGTTCAAATTTTTGATACAGCAAAACTATCTGATGATGTTTGCGGTTACAGTTTTACAAAAGACCTTCCTAGTGAGAAAAAACCTATTATCTTTGTAATGGATTATGCTTTTGGAGAGCAAGCGTACGAAACCATAGACGAGTTATTAAAACCCTATAAAATCAAAAAAAACCAAGAGGTATTTTTGAATGTTGAATCTATTTCAATTATGGGAAAAGCAGGAATTCTAGAAGGCGGAAAAGGTGATTTAATGATTCCGTCTGCGCATATTTTTGAAGGCACGGCAGATAATTATCCTTTTAAAAATGAACTTTGTGCTGAAGATTTTAAAGGTAATGGTTTAAAGGTTTTAGAAGGTACAATGGTTACGGTTTTAGGCACATCATTACAGAATAAAGATATCCTAAAATTTTTCCATGCCTCTACTTGGAATGTGATTGGTTTAGAAATGGAAGGTGTTCATTATCAAAAAGCCATTCAATCAGCATCTAAAATACGCAAGAGTATACGTGAAGATGTAAAAGTGAGATACGCGTATTATGCCTCTGATAATCCATTGGAAACCGGAAGTACCTTAGCCTCTGGAGGTTTAGGAACAACTGGTGTTAAACCAACCTATTTAATTACAGATAAAATACTAAAGCAAATATTTAACAATTCTTAATAAAAACATGAGCGACCAAAAACCACAACAATCCCCATCGGCTTCTGAAGAAGTAGACTTAGGACAATTGTTTCATTTAATCGGTAACGGATTTAAAAAATTATTCAATTTTATAGGAAGTATTTTTAAGAGCGTTTTTGGACTACTTATCAGTTTTTTACTGTTTATACAAAAACATTTTCTAAAATTTGTAATTGCAGGAGTCATAGGATTAGGTATAGGTATATATTTAGATACGACTAAAGAACCTAAATACATCTCTACTATGGTTGTAGAGCCCAACTTTAATAGTGTGCAACAACTATATAATAATATTAATTTTTACAATGAATTAGCTGAAGCGCAAGATTCTTTAGCTTTAGCTGAAGCGTTAGATATTAAAATAAAAGAAGCTTCTTCTATACTTGAATTTACGGTGGAGTCTTATTCTGACGAAAACCAAAAAGTACAATTATTCGATAAATTTGTGCGTAGTTTAGATACAACAACACAAAAAGCGATTGACATGGAAGCCTATCTTAAGAATTTTAATTCATTCGATGCTCGTTTTCATACCATTTCTGTAAAAGCATCCAACAATAGTATTGCGAAGAAAATCCAACCTTCCATCATCAATTCTATCTCCAGAAATGATTATTTTAATTTACAGAAAAAGATTAGCGATACAAATATAGAATTACAAGAAAGTGTTTATAACAAACAAATCACGGAGATTGATTCACTGCAACTTTTGTACAAAAAAGTAATGTTGAAAGAAGCCGATAAAACAATGCAAGGCACCAATATTAGTCTTGGCGAGAATGGTGATAAAGAAAATAAAGAACTTTCATTGATCAATAAAATGGAAGAATTAAAAACTAGTTTGGTTAAACTAAATGAAGAAAGGGCAAACAAATCTAGCATCTTAAATGTAATTTCAGCTTTCCCAAGAAAAGGAGTTGAAGTTAAAGGCATTTTTAATAGTTATAAATTCATTATCCCTTCTTTATTGATTTTGCTAACTGGTTTTGTGCTCACCCTATTATCTTTAAATAAATATCTTAAAAATTACAAAAAGTAATAATTATGAACATATTAATTACAGGTGGAGCTGGATTTATTGGATCTCATGTAGTACGGAGATTCGTAAATAACTACCTTAATTATACTGTTTATAATTTAGATGCCTTGACGTATGCAGGTAACTTAGAGAATTTAAGAACGATTGAAGATTCACCCAACTATAATTTCATTAAAGGAAATATAACCGATGTGAATTTCATAAACTCCCTTTTTAAGGAATACCAATTTGACAGGGTCATTCATCTTGCAGCAGAATCACATGTCGACAGGTCAATTACTGATCCTTTAGCGTTTGTCAATACCAATGTCATGGGTACGGTAAACCTACTAAATGCTGCAAAAGAAACTTGGAAAAATAATATAAATGGTAAACTTTTTTACCATATAAGTACTGATGAGGTGTATGGCTCTTTAGATGAGACAGGTTTGTTCACAGAAACAACAGCTTATGATCCTAACTCTCCCTATTCCGCCTCAAAAGCAAGTTCTGACCATTTTGTAAGGGCCTATGGTGAAACCTATGATTTACCCTATGTAATTACCAATTGCTCCAACAATTACGGCCCTAACCATTTTCCTGAAAAGTTAATTCCTTTATTTATACATAATATTATACATAAAAAACCCTTACCGGTTTATGGTGATGGAAATTATACAAGGGATTGGTTATATGTAGAAGATCATGCTATTGCAATAGATCTAGTATTTCATAAAGGAAAAAAACATGACACCTATAATATTGGTGGTTTTAATGAATGGAAAAACATAGATTTGGTGAAATTACTATGTAAATTAATGGATCAAAAACTAAATAGGTCAGAGGGAGAAAGTGAACAATTGATTACCTATGTCAAAGACCGCCCTGGCCATGATTTAAGGTATGCCATTGACGCCAGCAAAATAAACAAGGAACTAGGCTGGAAACCATCTGTTACTTTCGAAGAAGGACTAGCAAAAACTATTGATTGGTTTCTACAGAACAAACAATGGCTTGAGAATGTTACTTCTGGAGCTTATCAAGAATATAATTCCAAAATGTACCCATAAAATTTTACCTAAATCTTGAATCACAAAAAAATGAAAGGAATAATCTTAGCAGGGGGATCAGGAACACGTTTACACCCTTTAACCTTATCAGTAAGTAAGCAGTTAATGCCTATTTATGATAAACCTATGATTTACTACCCCTTATCTACGCTGATTTATGCAGGAATCCATGAGATATTAATTATTTCTACCCCCAAAGACCTTTCTCTATTTGTAGATCTTTTAGGTGATGGTACAAAATATGGTTGCAAGTTTGAATATGCGGTTCAAGAAGCCCCAAATGGCTTAGCAGAAGCCTTTATCATTGGTGAAAAGTTTATTGGTAAAGATAAAGTAGCCTTAATATTAGGTGATAATATTTTTTATGGTTCTGGTTTGGTCAAATTGCTACAAGCTAATAATGATCCTGATGGTGGTATTATTTACGCCTATAGAGTTCATGATCCAGAACGATATGGCGTAGTTGAATTTAATGATGAAGGAAAGGCTATCAGTATTGAAGAAAAACCCTTGAAACCAAAATCCAATTATGCAGTTCCTGGTATTTATTTTTATGATAATGATGTTGTTGCTATTGCGAAAAACATTCTTCCTAGCCAAAGAGGAGAACTAGAAATTACTGATATCAATAAAGCATATTTGGGGAAAAACAAGCTAAGTGTAAGCATTCTAGATAGAGGTACCGCTTGGTTAGATACGGGTACTTTTCAATCATTAATGCAAGCTTCTCAATTTGTGGAGGTTATTGAGGAACGCCAAGGTTTAAAAATAGGCGCAATTGAAGCAGCAGCTTTCGAAATGGGCCTAATTAGTAAAAATCAACTAAAAGCATTAGCAGTACCATTGATGAAAAGTGGTTATGGCGAAAAACTTTTGGGAATTTTGAATGAAAAATAATGACAATTACAGAAACGTGCTTAAAAGGTTGTTTTATAATCGAACCCCCTGTCTTTAAAGATGAAAGAGGTTATTTTTTTGAAAGCTACAATGCAAAAGAAATTAATAATTCATTAGGACTGCGGGTGAATTTTGTTCAGGATAATGAATCTTATTCAACTAAAGGAGTAATTAGGGGTTTGCATTTTCAAACAGGTGCCTTTGCGCAGACTAAATTAATTCGAGTGCTTAGTGGAACTATTGTAGATGTTGTAGTTGACATACGGAAGGATTCTCGAACATATGGCCAGCATTTTTGGATTGAATTATCAGGTGAAAATAAAAAACAATTATTTATTCCTAAGGGCTTTGCACATGGTTTTTCAGTATTAAGCAATACAGCAACCTTCTTTTACAAATGTGATAATTATTACAATAAAGTGGCTGAAAAGGGGATTATATTTAATGATGCCACTTTAAATATTGATTGGAAAGTACCCGCAGAAAATGCCATCATATCTAGTAAAGATCTCTTATTACCAAATTTTAATAATATCGAATTATAATGGATCCTATTAAAAAAATATTAGTCACTGGTGCAAATGGTCAACTAGGATTAAGTCTAAAGGATATTGCTTTGGATTACCCGAATTACCAATTTCATTTTAAAAATTCTTTGGAGCTTGACATCACGAAAGAAAAACAGATTCAAGAATTCTTTGTCAAAAATAACTTTAATTATTGTATTAACTGCGCAGCTTACACCAATGTAGAACAAGCAGAAAAAACACCAGAAATCGCCTTCAAAGTGAATGCTGAAGGGGTGAAAAATATAGCCAAGGTCTGCAAGAAATTTGAAGTTTTATTAATACACATTTCAACGGATTATATTTTTGATGGCGAAAAAAATGAGCCCTATACCATACATGATATTCCAAACCCTGTAAACGAATATGGAAAATCTAAATTGGCAGGTGAAAAGTATATTCAAAAGATTTTAACCAACTATTATATTATAAGAACGTCTTGGTTATATAGTAAGATTCATGGTGAAAATTTTTATAAAACCATTTTAGAAAAGGCTAAAAAAGGAGAAATCATCAAAATAACGGATGAACAAGTTGGATGCCCGACAGATACAAAAAACTTAGCCAATTTTATTCTTAATCAACTAATCAGCCAAAAAATAAAATTTGGAATAATCCATTTTTCGGATCAAGCAGCAATGTCATGGTATGATTTTGCCTGCCAAATACTTGAAGTCAATGGGTTTAATCATTATGATCTACTTGTTAAAGATAGGAATTATCGTAGTTTTGCTAAGAGACCTAAAAATAGTGTGCTGTTATAAAGCGAAATTTATACAAATGAAAAAAAAGAATCTAATCATTTTTGGAACCAGGCCTGAGGCAATAAAAATGGCTCCCTTGGTAAAAGAGTTTTTAAAACATTCAGATACTTTTGAAACTAAAGTCTGCATTACGGCTCAGCATAGAGAAATGTTAGACCAGGTATTGTCCTTTTTCGAGATTACCCCAGATTACGATTTAGACTTGATGAAACCTAATCAAAATTTATATTCTTTAACGGCAGATATTATAACTAATCTAAAACCTATATTAGAAGATTATAAACCTGATTTCGTCTATGTTCATGGAGATACTACTACTACAATGGCTTCTAGTATTGCGGCTTTTTATTCTGGCGCAAAAGTATGCCACGTAGAAGCTGGTTTAAGAACTTTTAACAAGAGGTCGCCTTTCCCTGAAGAAGTAAATAGAAGTATTGCTGGTTCTGTTTCAGATTTTCACTTTGCACCAACCACTACTTCTAAACAAAACTTATTAAAAGAGAATATTAAAGTGGAAGCTATTTTAGTTACAGGAAATACAGTTATTGATGCACTACAATTTAGCTCTAAAAAAGTAACTTCTGATTCGTATTCTGATACTGAAGTTGATACACTTAAAGAATTAGTAGATTCTTCAAAAAGATTAATATTAGTAACAGGGCACAGAAGAGAAAACCACGGACAAGGATTTATTAATATTTGTAGTGCTTTAAAGCAAATAGCCCTTGAAAACGAAGATGTACAAATTATTTATCCGGTACACCTAAACCCAAACGTTCAAAAACCTGTATATGATCTTTTAGGTGATATTAGCAACATAAAATTAATTGCACCACTATCATACCCTGCCTTTGTTTGGTTAATGAGTAAATCTTACATGATAATTACAGACAGTGGAGGTGTTCAAGAAGAAGCTCCGAGTTTAGGGAAACCTGTGTTGGTAATGAGAGACACTACAGAAAGACCAGAAGCTGTAGAGGCTGGAACCGTATTTTTAGTAGGCACTAATAAAAATAAAATAGTATTAGAAGCTAATAAGTTATTAAATAACTCAGAAGCCTACTCTAACATGAGCAAATTGCATAACCCTTATGGAGATGGTGTTTCATGCAAAAAAATAGTTGAATTTATTTCAAAATTATAATTATGAGTAAAAGTCCGAGTGTTGTAATGATTGGTTTAGGTTATATTGGTTTACCTACAGCTGCTTTAATAGCTCAGAACAAAACCTATGTTCATGGAGTAGATATTAACCCCAGTGTAGTAGAAACAATAAATCAAGGTAAAATACATATTGTAGAACCTGAATTAGATATTGCAGTAGCAAATGCCGTAAAGAATGGCTATTTAAAAGCCGCTACGACACCTGTTGAGGCAAACACTTACTTGATAGTAGTTCCTACACCATTTAAGGCTAAAAACGAACCTGATATTTCTTTTGTTGAAGCCGCAACTCGTGCAATATTACCATTACTAAAAGAGGATGATTTATATATTATAGAATCAACTTCTCCGATAGGAACTACAGAAAAAATGATGAAATTAATTTATGCTGAAAGACCTGAGCTTGAAGCAAAAATTAATATAGCTTATTGCCCTGAGCGTGTATTACCAGGCAATGTTATGTACGAGTTGGTGCATAACGATCGTGTAATTGGTGGTGTAGATGAAAAATCGACAGAAAAAGCTTTAGCTTTTTATAAGCAATTTATAAAAGGAGACTTACACAAAACTAATGCACGTACAGCCGAGATGTGTAAGTTAGTAGAAAACTCTTCTAGAGACGTTCAAATAGCTTTTGCAAATGAGTTGTCACTAATTTGTGATAAGGCTGATATAAATGTTTGGGAGCTTATTGAACTAGCAAATAAACATCCAAGAGTAAACATATTACAACCTGGTTGCGGAGTTGGTGGCCACTGTATAGCAGTAGACCCTTATTTTATTGTAGCAGATTATCCTATGGAATCTAAAATAATTGGAGCTGCAAGAGAAATTAATAATTATAAATCATTCTGGTGTGCAGAAAAAGTGCAAACGGCAAAGTTAGAATTTGAACTTAAGCACAATCGCAAGCCTCGCATA
>TARA_R110002050_G_scaffold204327_1_pt1 | contig 181391 bp, 177 predicted proteins | sample TARA_R110002050 | Tara Oceans TARA_R110002050 (sample SAMEA4396988) | marine metagenome | biome: Polar Biome; feature: [DCM] deep chlorophyll maximum layer (ENVO:01000326); material: water (ENVO:00002006), including particulate matter (ENVO:01000060) such as... | depth 25 m
CATTCATTCTTGGCCTATCGGCAGAACGAATGCTTAGTTATTGTGTTTAGTTTTTAATTGCTCGAAACTCATACTTTTTCACAAACTCCTTAGCTTCCTCTATGCTTTGAGGATAAGTCACATAAATTCCGTTTTCATCGCTTACACTTTGAAAATTAAATCCGCGTGCAATAAGAAATTTCACAAGTTCCCATCTTTTCTTATCATTCTTTTTAGGCGGTCTGAACTTATGATTTACAAAAATCATTTCACTAGAACATTCTGGACAGTTACCTGTGCGGAAGTTTTCATAGTCAGTACCAAGATTCTCAACTCTCAGGCAGTTTAAGCAAACATTTTTGTACCCCATTATCCTTTGTTTAAATCCAATCTATGTTTTTCAGAAAGACATGGTTCAGAATATTCAATTGTTCCCTCTTTTTCTAATTCTTCTAACCGTTTTTGAATGGTTTTATAATCTATGGATTCCAATATTTCCATTGAAAAATAGGAGTCATTTAACCCTTCAGATTTGCAATTCAAGTTCTTGAATTCTTCTCTGATTATTTCTTTATCAAAACCTTCTTTGTTTATTAAAACGAGGGCAATTGAATTACCTGAATGCTTTGTAGTTTTTCTATACGTTAATCTTTGTTCTGATTCATCATACTCGGCAAAGAATTCATCATCTGTGGCTATTAGAGGTCCATAAAAAGGTATGCTGTCAAGTCTGTAAATTCCATTTTCCGGTTCAACTTTTTCAGCCCACATTGTTTCCACTGTAACTTCATCAAGCACATTACTATGATACTTAAAAAGTATTTTTTCGTATTTATCTTCTTCGGTCATTTTCAATTAAACACAACATGCGGTTATATCACACGTGTGATATATCCACATTATATTTTATTTCTATTATATTAATTCAATTCAACTTTTTTTCTATCGCTTCCCTACAATCTACGTCAACATACATAATCGTTTCAGCAGTTTTAGACCCCTCACAAAACCTGCGCAATCAAAAACCCTAACCGTTTGTAGTCGTTTGTAGTCGTTTGTAGTCGTTTGTAGTCGTTTAATATCGGTTATTTCACTAGTCATTTTTTGGTTGCTTGGAGTTGTTTTATTTGCTCATGCAATGTACTATTTATTCTGAGTATTTTTGGTTGTTAGATTGAATTTTTTCGGTCTTACTCAGGCAGAATCAGTAGGCTATTCATTTTTGAAATGATTCGCGTTCGTTCCTTCAGAAATCTTGTAGTGGGTTCAGCAGAATCCTATTCTCGGCATGTCCTGAATAGTTATTATTTCAATGCCTATTACGTGATCAAACTACCTCCCTACCCCCAAAAAATAATGCTAGTTACCGTTACAATTTGGGGGTGATTTGTCCCTATAACTTCTTGGAGCAAAAATTAAAACCGTCCTTTTCATTCTTGATTGGGTACCGTTCAAAAATAATGTTATGGTTGTCGTAAGTGTTTCCTAATCCATTCAATATCCCCATCCGTACCAAATTCCACAAAATAATTGCTTTGCCAATTTTGCGTTTTTTTAGCTTGCTTACTAGTAGGTGCATCCCACGGTGGGTACACTCTAAAACCGCGCTTGCCGTCTTTCGTATCCGTAGAAACAATACCTTTATCCATAAGTACCGATTTTGGTATAATAAACTGCCCAACTCTTTCATCTTTACCCACATTAATGACGTAATAATCAAAGGGGTCATGGGTGTCAAATGGCGCGGTGAGACCCTGTATATTTCGTTTCCAAAATGTAACGAATTGACCTACTTTTTTGGGTGTTATTTTAGCCGTTCTTCCCATTATTCGTAATTCATTAACGGTAAATGTGCAGGCCGCATATTCGCTACTTTCCGATTCTAATTTATAATCAGCCACCCAAATATTCGCTTGGGCATACAGGGTTTTTATTGGGTGTATTCCTATCTGTTTCATTTGTTATCTGGCCTGCTAAAAATTGATTATTACTAGCCGAAAATATACTTTTATTTACAATTTCTACGGGCTCCCCATCCTCCTTTTTTCACCATCCATTACACGACTCTAAGAATCACAAAATCAAGGTGTTATTTTCTTTGTCACAAAATACGGCATTCCGCATCATTTACGCATTTCACCTGCCATATTCAACTAAGTTTGCCGTACATTTAAGTCGGTACTGAGTATGAAACACTTTCTATTAATTTTTATGATTATTGTTTCTGCCGCTTTAAACGCTCAAACTGATCGTAAACTAATTATTCTTGATTTATCCGTTAGAAACGGAGAGACCAATCAATCTCGAATGTGGTCGGCAACCCGCATAGCCGAAGTAGCCGGAATTTCTTACAATACCACTTCATCCTTAAATACTGCACTGAATTACCCGGTCATTTTAATGGCCACAAAAGTGAGTTCATCTACCTTCACCCCTGCCGAATTTCAACAAATAAAAGATTATGTTTTTAATGGTGGTACTGTTATCATTTCTGCCTTGAAAGCTACCGAATTATTCCAGATGGCGGGCGTATCTAGCCAAACATCTTCTAACCGGAATTACCGTATCAACTGGGACATTGCAGCCGAGCCCGATGTGTTTTACATGATTAATGATTCGCTTGAAACTACTATCTCCTTGGGCGATTTAGGCGGACCTGCAACCTTCATAAGTCGTCATTACCAACTAGATGGTGGACTGGCATTAGGTCGGTATGAAAGTGATTCTGTAGCTGCAGTACATAATGTATATGGAAGTGGAAATTGCTACCTGATTGGAACCGATTTTCGAGATGTTATTTACCGAAATATGGCCGATATGGATATTAACGCCAACCGCACCTATTCCAATGGATTTGAACCTACATCAGATGTCATTTGTTTTTGGGTCCGTAATATTGTGCGTAAATCTATTCCGAATACTATTCATAAATATACTATTCCGGGCAAGGCAAAATCTATCATAATGATGACGCATGATGTGGATAGTAATACCGCTTTGGATACCATGCTTCAGTTTTCTAGTTACCAGAAAAATCATGGTATTTTGGTGCAATATAATATTACCACTCGCTATTTTTCTGATGATTGGTTTTCGGATATCTACGTTGGAACTTATGATGCGGTGGAACAATTAAAAACCGATGGGCATACTTTAGCCTCTCATTCTGTGGGCCATTTCCCAGATTTTGCCGATTTTCCTTATGGTATTAGTACGGTGGATAGCTCCACATACAAACCAGGATATTTTAATGGACACACCATAAATGGAACCGTTTTGGGCGAGGTGGTCGTGTCTAAGAATTTATTAGAAACAGACCATTTGGTGAATATCCGAAGTTTTCGTTCGGGACATTTAGCCTATCCTGATTCACTTATTATGGCTTTGGAAGCCACAGGATATGCCTATAATTCGTCCAATGCGGCCAATAATGTGCTTACCGGATTTCCATATTACGCGCCCAAAGTGCGGTCGTTTAATACCACCATGTCAAGTGTAATCGAACTTCCGTTAACCATTTCGGATGTTTTGGATGTCGCGTTTTTTAACGAAAATGATTATGCCGATGATATAGCCAATTGGATTGCTGTATCCGAAAAATATGCAGATAATAATTCGCCCGTTATTCTGCTTATTCATCCAAACAGACGATTTAAAGTAACCGCTATGGATGATTATTACCAAGGAATCTCATCGGGAATAAAACCATACTTGTTTCAAGATTATGGCGATTATTGGGCAAAACGAAACGGTTTAGAATTCCATTCTACATTGGCTAATGATACGCTTAATGTCTATTTTGATACAGATAGCTGGGTAAATGAACAGTCGTTTGTAATCGACAATAAATCTTTAAAAGCTGTGCATTTTTACGATTTCACAAATAAAGAGATTGTCTTTAAATCCGTCCCTTGGGAATTTGGTCAAACATTGTATTACGTATTTGACCGCACGGTTTCTACCCATGAAATAAATGCAAATACGCTGGAGCAATTAACGGTATATCCAAATCCGTTTAACCAAACTTTTGTAGTTAATGTACATGCCGGACAAAAAGACCTCAAACTGATAGACCTTACCGGTAAAATAGTGTGGACAGGTGTGGGTGAAGGCGAAATTACGATTGACTTATCGTCTACCGCCCTAAAATCGGGAATGTACTTTATTCAAGCTAGCGATGATTCGGGAATTTCGGTGGCAAAAATCATTAAAAAATAAGTCCGTTTTTCGAACACGATTTTCAAGAGCCAGTCAACCCGATTGCATTCTCTATTTAATTAACCGCAAGGCTTCTTTTCTACTGAGTGGACTCAGATTGGTTTTTTCACTAAATTGAATCACCCACCGAGGATTGGTTTTACTGTATTGTCGCAACACCCATCCAATAGCTTTATTGATAAAAAACTCTTTGCTTCCCAATAGATTATTTATACAATAGCACAACATTTCCGTATCGGTATCGGTTTTATACTTTAATTGAAACAACAAGGTAGACCTTTGCAACCATAAATTATTTGATTTAAGCCATTTATCCATAAACTTCTGGCGTGATTCTGGAAACTTTTTAAAATAGGCACCCATTAATTTATCGGCCACCACATCCACGGTGTCCCACCACGAATTATGGGTTACCATGTATTCAAATAGCACGATATCATTCACTTCCAACTGCCGGGTATATTTGAGTAATAAATCTAGTGCGAAATGATGGTATTCACGTTCTGGTTTTTCCCAAAGTGCCTTTACCAAATCTGAGAGTTCCTCTTTGGCTGGCAAATAATTTTTCATCAAAAAAGGCAGTGTCACCTCTCGCCTGTTTCCAGCCGTTAGGCCATAAAACGCAAACTGATTTCTCATATACACCTTTTGCTTTTCCGCATTTTTGACATCCGCATTACGCAGAAACTCACTTTCTAAAACAGATAATAATTCGAGTGTTTTTAACGGTAACTCATGCATTCTAAATGGGTTTTAAATCGTCATAGCTGGCATCAAGTACAATTCCAAACTCCTGTTCTAATACTTCTAAATAAGTGGAATCGTCTAATAACTCCACCTTTTCTTCCGCACCGTTAACCACTTTTTTAAAATTAAAATTACGCAAAGTCACCATTCCATTCTCAATAGGGAGAGCCGCCACTCTACCAAACACAAAAAATGATTGAGGATGAGTAGATGTATAATGATTTCCATACACAATATCTCCTTGAAAAACATGGGTTAAATCAAAACTATACAGGTTATTCCACTCATTTTTACTTTTACTTTGAAGCACTATTCCATACCGCTCTTCCTCCACTAATCGAACCGTTTGATTTTTAAATTTTATAGGCGTATCCAAAACTAATGGAATGGGTTCAGATGGAGTCTCTGAGCCAAATCCGGCATCTACAATCCATTTTTCACCTGCCAAGGTAACCAAAGTAATTTGGTGTCCTCTTCCGGTAACTCCGCCCTCTAAGTAAACCCGACCGAGCAATGCTCTAGCTTCAAAACCAAAAGATTGCAAAGCCATTAATAAAAGCCCATTCAATTCAAAACAATAACCGCCCCTTTTATGAAAAACCATCTTTTGAACCAATGCTGTAGGCTCCAAATGAATGCCTTTGCCCGTACTAATATCAAAGTTTTCGAACGGAATAGAATGGTGTTGCGCATGATGCAAAGCGGTCAAACATTCCAAGTTAACCGCAATGTTTCCGGTAAAATTTATTCGCTTCAAATACGCTTCTTTGTTAAAGGAAAATTTATTCATGTTGTATTGATTTGCAAACCTTGCGATGGGATTCGTTTCAAATTCGAAAGTACTTTACTTTGTGCATTTAACCGTTCTGTTCTACACATATTTTGTTACAGAAACGAAATATTCTTTGAATTTTCATGGAACGGTCAGCCCAAACAAAACCAAAGAAAAATTATTCATTTTATTCGCATTTTTGGTTATTTATAATTTCCCTAAATGATACCTTTGACGCAAAAATAACGCGATTATTCGCTAGAGACATTCGAATTAAATACCATCCATTAAAATAAAATATTGTCCCATGAAAAAAGTTTTACTAGCCTCATTATTTGCCTTTTCTATTGGCATTGCTCATTCTCAAATAATCACAACCTTTCCTTATTTTACAGGATTCGAAGGTCGTCAAGGAAATTTAAACGATTCTTTACCCGATTTCTGGACGTATGAAGACTTGAATGGGGCTGGAAATAATTCAAGTTGGGAAATCATCAAAAATTCTCAACTATCGGTTAATGCTCATACCGACTCCACCGCAGTTCATATGTTTTCTAACATGAATGAATCAAACAACGACTGGTTATTTACTCCGGGAGTACAAATGGAAATTGGTAAAAAATATACCATCACTTTCTGGTATTGCGTTCGCTCCATTTTGTCCTCCTTTGAAAAAACGAAATTACATGTAGGAACCGGAGCTTCCTCAGCCGATATGATGACAGACCCAATTTGGGATAATAACCATATTATCAACGAAAACTATCAGATGGAGACCGTTTCATACACTCCTTCACAAGATGGGGTCTTTTATTTTGGGTTTCATTCGTACAGCGATCCTGCGCAATTTATTTTCTTTTTAGACGACATTACAATTAGTAGTAAAGTTACCGGTATAGCAGAAAATGATTTGGCCAAAATCCAGTTGTCTCCCAACCCAAGTTCCGATTTTATTCACATAACAGGACTTAACGAAAACCAAAACTATCGGGTAATACTTTATAATATGTTAGGGAGAAAAGTGCAAGAAAATCCATTTAATGGAACGCAATTTTTATTAGATATTTCTGCATTCGAAAACGGGAATTATTTTGTGCGAATTCTTACAGAAAACAACGAAATTATAACTAGCCGCCCAATTAGTATTGTACGTTAATCCGGTCTGATTGGTCATTAAGGCTAACTACAAATTCAGTTAGCTAATTCATTAATCTCTAGTTCATCTCTAGGGTATGCCTCAAATGCATTTCGTGATGTAAACTATATTCTATTTCCAATTTTATAGCCCATCTAGGTTACCCCTTTTCACCACTCTCCACTTTATTATTCAATTAGCAATAATTGCTTAGACTAGCCCTTTCGGTTTCCTTCCTGCCGCTACCTTTACCTGTACGAATTGTTACGATGTCTTTTATATTTCATTAATGAAATGAGCGAAACCAAAGTCCAAACTGCTTCTAACAAGATAAATGGTATATAGGCCATCAAAATGGACGCTAAACAAGCCATGGCTGCTCCAAGTAAATTTAGCCAAATGAAAATCAAGTCATTGCTATCTATCTTGCCTAAAACATTTAAAATGTAGGCTAAAAGAATTTGTAGCACTCCTATAAAACCTATCCAATCCGTAATATCCATTTGCTTTTATTTAAACCTCTTTTACGCCTTTCCTGCGTAATAAAAGGTTGTTAAAAGTACACTATTTCATAAGGTATTTCTCCTCAGCAAGACTTTTTTTGGAGAACTTGAACCATTTAAATAACACTTATATTTCATGAGTTAGTGGCGAATGGTATAAAAAAAAGGAGTCCCCAACTTAACTTTTACGTTGCCTTCACAAGGCATCACCCCCCTTACATAAAGTAGTTATTCATCCTTATTCTGAAAGTTACTGCACAAAAAAAAACGCCCGAATAGCAATGCTATTCGGGCGATTATTAATTGTAATCAACAGTGAAGCACTCCTGCTCCACCTACAATACGAGTTAACTATTCCGCTAATGTTCTAACGTAGTCAATAACTAACCATCTGTCTTCTGCATCCGGAATTTTTTTAGTAAAACTTGGCATGTCACCTAAACCTGTTTTCATTTTATAAAAAATTGTACCGTCTGTTTGTGCTTGGAATTCTTCTGACGAAAAATCACCCAAATCACCTTTAAGATCTGCAGCTTTTGTACCATCACCGTAACCTTCTTTACCGTGGCAAGAAGCGCAATGTTTTACATATATTTCTTTACCCACTTCAATATTTTCATCATCTGATGCATCGGTTGGATTTTTTGCATTAGCTTCTGAAGCTGGAACATTCCATTCTTCTGTTTGAATAAAGGAATAAAAACCAATGGTAGCTACTACCATCGCAACTGAAATTATTAGATTTTTCATAGTTTTAATTTTTGTTTTTTGATTTATAAATTCTTACTAAATTGATTACTAACATAAGTAAAGTTCCCCAAATACCTAGTATAATAAGGTTAGGAAATACTAACAAATAAATAGGTGTTTTTGAAGGTGGTGACCACATTGTTCTTTGATCAAAAGTATCTGTTGTCACAACAGGCACACCTATTGGAGCCTCAAATTCATTTATTACCGTACCATAATCATCGCTTTCATTAATTAATACCTGCATTTCTAATACACCTTCCATTCCAGGTATATCATTAGGTAGCTCGACAAATATTGAGCCATTGTCATCCGTTTTATAATTACTTTGACCAATAATTAATGGACTAAATAATCGTTTAACTTGAACCCGAATTGGAGCCTCTGAAATTGGCGCTCCGGTTAATGCATTAGTGGCGCGAGCTTGAATATAATTAACACTGTCTTTGGTTACAACACCCGCTTCTACACTCACATCCTGGAATGACAGTTTCTTATCCCCTTTTTTGTACAAGTCACTCGCATCGTTGGTAATTAAATAATTAAAAGTGTTTAATGAATCAAGAGAAACTAGGCTGGCAAGGTTGAATTTAGCAGAACCATCTTCAATCGTTTCAATTTCTCCTAATAAGGCGTTTGAATCACCAAATACTTGATACACTTTTAACTTCAAATGGTCCACTGGTTGGTATCCATCTTCAGTTTTCGCTTTTGTTTTAACAACGATATATGATTCATTATTCATGACTTTCACATACTGCACCGACATTCTAACTTTTGCTTTTTTAGGAGCAGCTTGGGCAGCCATTGCGAAAAGCATAATGAAACATAGCGTTGACAATTTAGCTATTTGTTTGATATATTGTTTCCCAATCATAATTTCTCGGTATTAGAATCTTCAGTAAAACCTTTTTCCTCCGCTGTTTCTTCCATTGGTACAATCGGTAAGTACCGTACAAGACCCGTGAAAATTAATAGCGAACTTGCTAACGTAGCCAAAGTAATCGACCATTCTTCATAGGAAGGCCAGTAATGATGCCACGTTTCGGGAACCCCTTGGATAGGTAAAAATGGATGTAATAACGTAGGCGTAACGATGATATACCGTTTCCACCAAGCTCCTACCACCACTACTAAGGCAATAATAAACAGTGGCAAAGGATTTCTAAATACCGGAAATAATAACAGGATAACTGGTACCACCATACTTCCTATAATTACTAACCAAAACATGACTGCGTAATCACCCATAAATAATCCGGTTAGATGAGCTGCCTCATCTTCCGTAAATTTATATGCGGGTACTAAGTACTCATTCACATTAAAATAAAGATAAACACTGATAAGTAACACCAATAATTTCCCCATTTGGTCAAAATGATAGTTGGTAATGTAATCCTCTAACTTATATCTTACTCTAAGCACATACATAACCGCAATAACGGCTGCTGAACCTGCCACAAATGCTCCCGCAATGAAGTACGGGCCAAAGTTAGTACTATCCCAACCTGGACGGTATGTGGTAGCAAATAACCAAGCAGTTACTGTATGAATAGCAAATGCTACAGGGATGATCATTACAGACAATGTACGAATAGATTTTGAAGAAATTTGTTTTTGAATGGCTGACCCTGTCCAATTCAATGACAAGAAACCATATATTTTGCTCATCGTTTTGTTATCCGCAAAATATTTTTTCAAAATAGCAAAATCAGGTAACAATGGATAAACCAATAATAGAATACTAATTGTTAAATAGGTAGTTATCACAATCACATCCCACATAATAGGAGATTGTAATCTACCGTGCATAAACAAGTTAATAATTCTATCAGGACGTCCCATGTCAATAATAATGGTAAGTCCACCCATGATAATAGCCGAAACAGCAATCATCTCTGCAATTCGTGTAATTGGTGTAGCCCATGTCACATTAGATAGTCTCAAAACTGCCGTAATTAACGACCCTACTAAACTAATGGCAACAAAAAACACAAAATTAGATATGTATATGCCCCAAGAAGCATAATCCCTCATATCGGTCACAGATAGTCCGTGTATGAGTTGTTGAATGTAATTATACGCACCAAGAAGAATCACGAGAATCAATAAGATGGTCCATGATTTTCCTAAAAGGCCGAATTTCTGTGGCGCTAGGTCTTTTACTAATTTATCAAACTGTGTCATGATTCTTCTGTATTATCTGTTGATTTAAATTCATCGTAATTCTCAAGTCCTTTTTCATACTCAACCAAACGATCTTTAGGTGGTAGATAATACACACTAGGAGCAGTACCTAACTCTTCCATTAATCGATATCCAGAATTTTTCTTCAATAATTCACTTAATCTAAAAGACTGTCCACTTCCGTTGGTAACGGTGTCTTCATATTTATCACCAAACATGAATACATCATTTGGACAGGCAGATACACAGTGAGGCATTTTACCTTCTCTAATCATATGCGGACAAAAATCACATTTGTCAACGGTACCTTTTATACTTGGCACACCTGCATATTCAGGAGAATACATATTGTCTTCGGTATGTTTTGCCATAGCCGCTCCTTGATTAGGTTCTTCCCAGTTAAATACACGGGCAGAATAAGGACAAGCAGCCATACAAAAACGACAACCAATACAACGTTCATTATCAATTAATACGATGCCATCTCTACGTTTAAAAGTAGCATCTACTGGACAAACTTTTACACAAGGAGGATTATCACAATGCTGACAAATAGTTGGCATCCAATAAGGAGCTGTTTCCTTATTTTCTTCCATATTGTACACTTTCAACCAAGCATTTTTACCGGTGATATAATGGTTTTTGTTACAAGAATCCTGACATTTTAAGGCATGTTTACATTTTGCCAAATCAATTACCATCACGAATTTCTTTCCAGCAATTCCTTCTCTCGCTTCTTCATTGGTTACCGGAACACCACATTTGGCGATTTCCTCTACCATTCCACTATCCACTTCCACTACCTTACCATCGGTAGTCATGAGTTTTACTTTTTTGCCGGTTTTATCGTCATCGGCTAATGCTTTTAGCCCTGTTCCTGCAAGTGCTGCAGCCCCACTGGCCAATAAACCCAATTTCAGGAAATTCCGTCTATCTGATTTATTCCCTGTTTTTTTATCATCTTCTTTCATGACTTCCTGATTTAAAGATTCCAGTTACGGGTAATGTTAAAACCAATTAATATTCCCCATGCATCTTTATCGAAACTGGTGAAATCATTTTGGTTGTAAACCATATTATTTTGGTAGCTAATTCCTTTGTAAGTGGTTACAAAAATTTGGAATGCATGTCCACTTGTGGCCATTTCAACTCCCACCGATAAATTTGGTTTCACATTTTCAGGAGTAGTTAATGCTTGATCGTATTCTAACATAAGAGAAGCACTTGAGCTTAATTTATATCGACCAGCCACGCCAAATCCAAAATTGTCATGTTTCAAGTTTCCTGAACCCGTTACGTTGGTATCAATAAGATTGAAATGAGAATAATTTAATGTGACTTGTGCCGTTAATTTTTTCGAGAATTTTCTAGAAATAATCAATTGGTTAAAAAACGAAACTCTGTTTGCAAAACTAAAATTATCGCCAGTTCCGAAACTGCTTGATTCGGATGCGTTCACCTCCACATTACCATAATAAGTTAAGGCAATGGGCATACTATTTGACCGAGTTTGAGTTAGAAATTTATATTTCCAATTCAAATCTTGAATCATTTTATCTTTTGTTGTTCCAACTCCAATTTGTGCATTTTTAAATAGTCCGTAGTTCACAGCTATTCTAATGTTGGACGGAGCATATAATCCGGCTAGATCAAATGAGCCGCTTCCTAAATTACCGAATCGGTGTTGGATTACCATTTCTAATGTTTTTGGCGCCCAAACTAAATCTGTTTGCGTTTCAATCAACATACCTGCATTCCATGGAGAACGAACAGGTTTTTCAGGTTTTTTTTCTGCTTTTTGTTCTACTTTGGTAGAATCTTGTGCTTTAGCTTGATTTGGTATAATTGCCACTAAAATGAATAGTGCAATTAATGATGCTAATACGTTTGAAATTGTAGTTTTCATAATCTAAATTTTTAGTTGTTTAAAGCTCCTTGTTCTATCCAAAGTAGCGTCATTGCGGTGAGTGATGATGTAGAATTAACTTCCATACTTCCACCCGATAGTTTTTGATATAATTTACTATTTGTAGGAGTAGCTACATCAATATATCCACCTGTATTTAGATTATTGTATGAATCCGGTGCCTGTAAATTTAGCGGAATTGAGGATCCATTGTGACATTTTATGCATTTACTATCAAAGAACGGTTGCATATCTGCTTCATAAGAAATAGTTCCAACTACTGCAGGAACATATTCTTTTTTACACGAAGTAAAAGCAACCACCACGACAAGCACGCTTAATAATTTGAGTATTTGATTACAATTTTTCATTTGAGTATTTTTTTTTTGAAATTAGTGAGTTCCAAAATTAAGAAACTAAACATTTTCCTTAACGCATTCGACCAATTTCATTCAACAATTTGTTTTATATCAATTCAAAAGGGTTAAAAAAAGATGGCAGCTGTTCATCTTTAAGGTTTATGAACAGGCTGCCACCTGTAATTCTAAATTAATTCCTGCTATGGGAATACATTCTTATTTAAATTTCAATACTAATCCTGGTTTGATACCATGTGCAATTGCAGCTGCATTAAATATTGCAAATCCGAAAGGTATATCTGCTCCTGCTGGATCAAATACTACGTCATCCACATCACCCGTGTTTAATTTACGAGTAAGTTCAACTACCCATCCTGTTCCAGTGTAATTTGCTTTGAAATCAATGTCAGCTCTTGCTCCAGTAAATTCAGAAACTACTACAGAAGGTGCACGTTTATTTCCTGTTGCATGTGCATAACCTGCATCACCATTAGGATCTATGGTTGAATTGTCGCTTAATGTTAAAACGCCATTTCCATCCACTGCTATTACTTCTAACGCTTTTGTACCTATGTCATCTTTATTAATCCAATAGTAATCAGTAGAACCTGGTTGAATGTAATGAGGTACTTTCACGTCTACGGTACCATTATTCAATGTCACTGCATTGTTTTTATACCCTGCTCCTCCATTAGAATCACCATGACGACCGTTTGCACTAGATCCTTTTGCTGGATCTTCGTAAGTAATTTTTTGATCATCAATTTGGTCAGCATAAGCGCCTCTTACGCGTTTCCAGTGCCACATGTCAATTTTTTCATTCACACCATTGGTATAATGACGTACAAGTTTGTCACCTGGTTTAGCTAGTGTAGAAGCTGTATGACAAGTTGCATAACAAGTTGCACTTGAAAAACCTGCTACCTCACCAATTGGGAATTGGAATGCAAATTTATCTTCATAAAATTTGTCGTCTGCAGCATTTGCATATTTATGTTCTTCTTTCCATGTTTTGCTTGCATCGTCAAAATACCAAGACACACGGTCTTTACTATCTTGTGCATCGTCCCATTCGATTAAGAAATAAATACGATCGTTAAAATAACCACTACGCATTTTGAAATTGTATTTCTCACCACTGTAAGGATAAAAGATACCTAATCCTTCTTCAACACCCGCACCATCACTATTAAAATTAGTGCCACGTGCAGGTAACGTAGGTACTTCCACATTACTTACTAATGTTTGAGCATTTCCCCACATGGCGTCAATTTGACCATCCATAGTTGGTGCAGCAGTAAATTTTGCTACTAATAAATCAGTGCTACTTTCGCCAGGTCCCGCAGGAGTTACTGGATCTGGATCTTTCTTACATCCTACTTGGAAGACTAGAAGACCCGCTACTAAAATTAAACTTAACCTTTTCATAATATATTTTTTATGATTACAAATTTTTATACCCCAAAGGTCTGTGACCAATAGAGTGTATATTATGAGATTTATGAGGTTGTTGCATGATTAATATCACAGTTCTGTGACAAAACGTACAGAGCGAAAAAAAATGGGCAAATCAGGTTTTAGAAATCTGAGTATTTGGTTAATTCAAAACAACATACTAACAAACAATGGTTTAAGCTGTAAACATATCCTGTGTGGGGTTGAAAAATGACTTTAATGGGTGAAGAATTAGCTCTTTTTAGGTCAATTTACTCCCTAAAATATGTGAAAATATGTTAATTTTTAAATGTTGCAGGACGTCAGGTTTGTTACTTTCCCATGAAAAAATTTGATTTATGACAAAAAATATCGGTCTAATTACCCGTTTATTTTTTCAAATCCCATAAAATAGAGCGTTGTCCAATTGCTAAATTTTTTTTAACAAATACACCTATTATTATACAGCACAAAAAAAAGAGTCGTAAACAATTTACGACTCTTTCCATTTTTTTGATTGGATTTAATTTCCAACCCATTTAATTCATCAATTTTTTATATCTGAATTTTCCAGGAGGGTTGTCTCCCAATCGTTTCTTTTTATTGATTTCATAATCGGTAAAATCACCTTCAAAATAATGCACCTGAGAATCTCCTTCAAAAGCTAGGATGTGGGTACAAACCCTATCCAAGAACCATCTATCGTGCGAAATAATAACCACACAACCGGCAAACTCTAATAATGCATCTTCCAATGAACGTAGCGTATTTACGTCAATATCATTGGTAGGCTCATCTAGTAAAATAACATTAGCCTCTTGTTTTAAACTCATGGCCAAATGCAAGCGATTTCGCTCCCCACCAGATAAAACACCCACTTTTTTACTCTGATCGTTGCCCGTAAAATTAAATTTCCCACAATAGGCTCTTGAATTGATAGAACGCCCACCTAACTCAATCATATCATGGCCACCCGATAATACTTCCCATACCGTTTTTTCTGGGTCTATATCCGCATGCGACTGATCCACATACGAAATCTTCACGGTTTGACCCGTTTCAAATTTTCCTGCATCCGGTTGCACTTCATCCATAATCATTTTGAATATGGTTGATTTCCCTGCCCCATTGGGACCAATCACACCAACAATTCCTGCTGGAGGTAATTTAAAATTTAAATCTTCGTATAGCAATTTATCACCAAACGCTTTCTTTACCGTCACCGCTTCAATTACCTCGTTACCCAAACGCGGGCCTGGCGGAATAAAAATTTCCAATTTGGCTTCTTGCTCTTTTACATCTGCATTTAATAATGCATCGTAATTTTTTAAACGCGCTTTTGATTTGGTTTGACGACCTTTTGGCCCTTTCCGTACCCAATCTAACTCTTGACGTAATGCTTTTTGACGTTTAGATTCTTGCTTCTCTTCATTAGCCATTCGGTTAGATTTTTGCTCCAACCAGCTAGAGTAATTTCCTTCCCATGGAATTCCTTCACCTCTATCCAATTCCAAAATCCAACCAGCCACATTGTCCAAGAAATATCTATCGTGAGTTACCGCAATTACGGTTCCTTTATATTCGGCCAAATGATGCTCTAACCACATTACTGCCTCAGCATCCAAGTGGTTGGTAGGCTCATCAAGAAGTAAAATATCCGGCTCTTGAATTAATAAACGTACCAATGCAACTCTTCTTCGCTCTCCTCCTGATAATACCGCCACTTTGGTGTCAGAATCGGGACAGTTTAACGAAGCCATGGCTCGTTCCAATTTGCTATCTAAATCCCAGGCACCTAATGCATCAATTTTATCTTGTAGTTTCCCCTGTTTCTCCATGAGTTTCTCCATTTTTTCTGGATTCTCATACACTTCAGGTAAACCAAACTGATTATTGATATCTTCATATTCGGTAATTAAATCTACCGATTCTTGCGCTCCCTCACGTACTATTTCGATTACCGTTTTCTCATCATCTAAATTGGGCTCTTGTTCCAAATATCCGATAGAATACCCAGGCGAAAAAGTCACCTCTCCACTGGAAGTGGGCTCCAATCCAGCAATAATTTTTAATAAAGTGGATTTCCCAGCTCCATTGAGTCCGAGAATACCAATTTTTGCTCCGTAAAAAAACGAGAGGTACACATTATTTAAAATCTTTTTATTAGGTGGCACCACTTTGGTTACGCCCACCATCGAAAATATAATTTGCTTGTCGTTTGCCATATTTTTTATTTATAAATTGGTAAATATAACGGGTTTCTACGATTGTATTCTTGAAGTGTACTGTACATTTCTTTCATTCGGTATCGCTTATTCAGTCCCACATATTTATTGAAAATTATTTCATCATCTTTCACCATTTCTAGCAACATTTCTGGCGTAAATTCCACTATTGGACCTCCATCTATTCTAAAAATATATTCAGTTATTTGGGTTGCCCCACCATTAATTTGGACTCCAACTCCCACACTAGCTCCACCCCAACTGTTCATTCCTACTCCACCGGCAGGTTGCACTCGGGGAGCGGTTTCGCCATACGATATTTTACTAATTCTACCGAAATTGGATAAGCGTACAAATCCCATTTGCCCAAGATTTATGTAAAAAACGCGATTTTGAACAAAACCAAACACCTCACCAATGGCGTAATATTTATAAGTGCTATCGGGTTGAATGGCTTTAAACCCACCTACAGATAAAATCTTATCATAAATTTGAGGATCCGTGAATGGAACCGTAGTTACCACCTTATCTATGGTGATGGGTTGATTTTTCAAAAATGCTTGTCGACCAATGTAAAAACCATCCCTAAATTGATAGCTAGCAGAATACTTTATCGAATCGGCTAAAGTAAACCCTTCCTCAGAATCTAAAACAATAGGCAAATCTGTGGTATCATTCTCTAATTGAGTTATACTCGTATCATGCGAAACTAATTTAGTTTCACTTTCTTGCCCATACCCCATAAAACTACATAGGATAGACATCATTATTCCAATAAAATTCTTCATTTTTAGCACATTTTCTGGCAAGTTTCAAAACTAACATCATAATTTAGTATAACAAGTAGTATGAGTGTTAATCTTTCTCGTAAAAGTAAGGTTATTCCTCAATCATTCCATTTGAGAATTTCCTACTTTGTTTGTACATTCGAACACTTTAAAGTAGGATATGAATAAGTTTATAATAATTTTAGTATTTGTCGCATTCCAAATACCTTCTTTGGCTCAACAAGAGATTCAACAAAAGGCATATAAAACAGCTAAGATGAAGGTAGTAGACCCTAAGGAGGCACCTACAACCTATGCGCCACTTCTCAAAAACTTAGAAGCTCCTGCTCCAGGTGGTGACAGCTACAAATCTTTTTTAGGACAACAAAAAACGAAATCAGCCTTATTATTTCCGGGTACAAACAGAAAGACGGATTCCATCATTTTTGGAAATGCAGAAAACCCAATCGTATCCATGCAAATGCCTATGCGAAAATACATTGCCCAAATAGACCGAGAAGGCGTGTATTATGGTGGAACACCTTTAGATAATACCATGGCTACCAATGGTGATTATTTATTAGCGAGTGTGAATAGTTTTTTATGGGCGTACGATTTAAAAGGAGACTCTAATTTATTTGTGGATGAATTTGGAAGTACCTACAACATCTCTTTTGCCCAATTTGGCAAAGATTACATCACCGACCCACAAGTGGAAGCTCCATTTGACCCCAAATTAATGATGATTCCCGGAAACCATAAATTTATTTTCATCTTTCTTTCCGGAAGAACGCCTACCAATTCAAAAATAATTGTTGGGTTTAGTACTACAACCGACCCAAGAGATCCTTGGAATGTGTATATGCTCCCTGGAAACCCGCGAAATGTGGACCAATGGACAGACTTTCCGATGGCTGCATTTGATGATAACAATCTGTACTTATCAATCAACTTATTAAAGGCGAACACATCTTGGCAAGCGGGTTTTAAAGGAAGTATCGTTTGGCAAGTACCGCTAATAGAAGGTTTTCAAGGCGACAGTTCGTTAAACACCGTGTGGTATGACAACATTACCTATAATGGAAGTAACATACGGAATTTAACTCCGGTGCAAGAAATAAATGGCGTGTATCATGAATTTGATAAGCTGCAAGATGGAATGACTTTTTACTCCAATAGAAACTTTGATATTCAAAACGATTCTTTATTCCAATTGGAAATTCGGAAAGAAAATCCATCACTTCCTTTAAAGCCTACGGTGTCTTTACTTCAGTTACCGAAGCCCTACGGAATGCCACCCAATGGAATCCAAGGAGATGATAATCCAAACGATCAAACAGACGGACTACAAACCAACGATGCGCGCTTTTTGAGAGCTATTAGTTATTTGTCGTTTGGCGGAGTGAAACATACCGAGTTTGTGGGTAACACCAAAAACTTCAGTTCAGGTAGGTCTGCAATTTATCATGGCATTATTACCGACACACCCAATTCTACGAACACAACAGGTTACGACAAAGAAATTACTGCCAATGTTATTGGCGTAGATAGTCTTGATTTCGGTTACCCAGGCATTGCGCATGTAGTCACCTCATCAGGATGTTACGAAGGTTCATTAATTGGTTTTAACCATACCTCTGCCACCACATTTGCAGGTATTTCGGCTATCCGACATGATAATGTGGATGGTTATTCTGATATTATTCGATTGAAAGAAGGAGATAACTACGTACGTAGAATTAGTGGTAGTTACGAACGATGGGGCGATTATTTTGGCATTCAAAGAGATTATAGTAATCCCGAAAGTGTGTATATGGCTGGATTTTATGGCACAGAAAATCGTTCCTCATCTACTTGGTTTAGTAAACTTCATATTCCATCAGTAGGAGAATTAAGAACCGAAATCATTAAAGATAATGTGACCCAATATTATGGTCCTGTTACGCTATTTACCGAAAATCAAGGCGGCTATCCTCCTTACACTTATTTATGGTCGGATTCTACTACGGAGTCGAGTAACTCGTTTTCTATGATTTATGACGACCCGAGTTTTACTTTATTTGAATCGGCTCCAAGTTTTGTTATTGTGACCGATTCTAAAGGTTGTAAAGTAGAAACCAATACCGAAAGTTATTCTTCCGACTTCCGTAACAATGCACTGTTTCCCAATCCGGTAACAAATTATTTCAGCATTACATTTCACACCTATTCCCCCACCAAAGGACGGTTTGAGATTTATGACATGGCTGGAAAAAGGGTCGTTGATTTAGGTGAACAAACCATCCAAGCGGGCAACAATGTCTTTTCATTTTCGGCTAGGCCTTTAGGAAAGGGAAGTTATTTTATACGAATTTCGGATGCGCAAGGCAATGAATTATCGCAAAAGTCGTTTATCAAACTTTAAACTACACTTTTGAAAAACGCGATTATCCTTTCCATCTTTACTTTACTATCCCAGTATGCCTTTTCACAGCTACGTGTAGACATTTACCCTACCGAGGAGTATATGATTCAAAAAATGCTTTTGAGTGATTCAACCGTAAAGATATGGAACATTCAATTTGTAGGTGCACATGATGCACGAGGACTTTTTTATAGTAAAAATACACCCATCCCAATTTCAGAAGGAATATTGCTTTCAACCGGAAATGCGGTGAGTGCCCAAGGACCTAATAAAGGCGTTGGTTTCACTACCTCTCATTTTACAAAAGGAGATAAAGATTTGCATTTTTTGGCAAAATTTAAAACTTATGATGCCACATATATTTCATTTGATTTTCAACCTACCCAAGATATTATTCGTTTTAATTATGTTTTTGCATCAGAAGAATATCCTGAATATGTAGGATCTTCATTTAATGATGTGTTTGGTTTTTTTCTTACGGATTTAACCACAGGAGAAATTACCAATTTAGCCGTCATACCGAATACAAATTTTCCTATTACAGTCAACAACATCAACCACAAGACCCGAGAGAATTTTTATATTGAAAATTCCAAAGGAAAAGATGCCCTCATTGAATTTGATGGGTTAACCAAAAAACTAATCGCCTATAGTATTGTCAAGCCAGGAAATAAATATCGCATAAAAATAGCGATTGCCGATGTGGCCGATGACGCGTTTGATTCTGGCGTATTTTTAGAAGGTAAATCATTACGCAGCGAAAATAAAAAAGACTTTTTCGACCATAATCAAGATTATTTTGAGGCCTTTTCTACGGCTTCTTTAGAACCTGTAGTGGACCAAATAACACCAGAAAAAATAGCTCCTTTGGATAAAGAAAAACCGAGCATTGAAGTACCAGAAGTCAAAGAGCAAATTAAAAACACAACTCCTAAAACTAATAAATTAGACTCTATAACCATCTATTTTGATTTTGACAAAAAAGTACCTACACCATTCGAATTAAAGCGCCTAACGGCTGAACTTAATAATCTAAATCTTGCTAATTATACCATGCAGGTTAAAGGCCATACCGACCAAAAAGGTACGGATAAGTATAACCAAAATCTTTCTGAAAACAGAGCTGAATATATAGCTAATTGGCTATTTAAAAACTACCAAATAAAACCTAAAACAACGCAAGGTTTTTCATATCATCGATTGGCTAACCCTAAAAACGACCCCCATTCTCGATCCAAAAACCGCAGGGTCACTATATATTTACATTCAAAATAACCAAAGTTTGGTCGACAAAAGACTTGTTTATCTTCAGACTAAGTCTTACTTTCGACAAGATAAAACATAAAACACTTTCTTCATGGAACATCATCATAAAATAGCGGTAAGCGTAGATTTCAAAGAGACTTCGCGCCATTCCTTTTCTGAGTCTCTGTATTTAGCTAAAAGAGCCGACTTAGAGGTGGTTATCGTGCATGTAAATACAGATCCTTCCAAAACCGAGGCAGATTTCAATATATTGATTTCTGAAATGATTGCCGAAAATGGGGTTGAAGCCGAAGGGGTGAAAATTTCGAACCGTATCATTCCGGGTGAATCGGGAGAGATTGTTGAACGATTAGCACGAACCATAGATCAAATTGATCCATTGTATGTGGTAGTAGGCTATGAAATCAAACATGGTATGGGACGTTTTTTAGGTCCTAATATCACTAAGATAATTTATGAAACCAAGTATCCTGTAATTGCCTTGAAAAACATGGAGACTTTGAAAGAATTGACTACCTTATATTTTCCATTAACATTGGATCAATATTCTCGTCAAAAAACCAACATCTCTATCAAATTTTGTAAAGACATGGGCTTGCAGTTTAATCTATTACCGCTGCGGGTTAACAACACCAAAAAAGATAACGTTCACCAAGAAATCATCACCAACAACATGATTAAGAAATTGGAGGAACATGAGCTAAAATATACCGTTGAATGGGAAGATGGAAAAGAAGAAGTGAACTTATTGCTGGAAAAAACAGCCGAAGACAACACCGGTATTGTATCGGTAGTATTTGAAAGTTCTCCCGATTTCTTAGATAATTTCAGGACCACCAGAGAAGAAAAACTTTTGAAACAAACGGAGGATCCGTTACTTATCGTAAAATCACACCACAGTCCGTTTTTATACTAAAACATTGTAAAAAGTCTGAGAATCAACTCAGACTTTTTTTGTTATCCCCACTCAATTAATTTTGCCAGAATCTATTTTAAATAATATTTTCGCCAATATAAAATAAACCAAATATGGACGTTTGTAAAAGGATTGCTGTCCCAATCGATTTTAATAAAGCTTCAGTACATGCATTGGGAGAAGCAATGTATTTAGCCCAAAAAAATAATGCGGAGGTAATTCTCATTCATGTGAATGCGGATTCTACCAAAACGGAAAGATACTTTGAAGAAAAAATTCGGGAAGTAATCGAATCACATAGCGATGTAAACGAAAACATCGACATTAGCTGGAGAATTGTCCCTGGACACAAGGGCAATTTAGTACGTCAAATAGCAAAAACCATCGACCAAATTGAACCGCTATTTATTGTGGTAGGATACGATGTGAAATCCAAATTTGCTTTGGGTCCAAATATTAAAGATATAGTGTACCAAACCAATTATCCGGTAATCGCGCTTAAGAGTGGTGAAACGGTTAGACAGGTTAATTCTATTCTGTTTCCATTAACATTGGAGCCTAATTCTCGTCAAAAAACCAATATTTCCATAAAAATCGCTAAAGATTTAGGACTAAAAATTGTGTTGTTTGCGATGCGTTTAAAAAACACTAAACGCGATGACGTAACCGAAAAATTAATCGTTAACAACTTAACAGAAAAATTTGAGGAAAATAAAATCCCATACTCTGTAGATTGGGCGGAAGGAAAAGACGCCATCGATTTAATTTTGGACCGCACTAATTATAACAAAACAGAGCTGATTGGAATTGTATTTGAAAGTTCCCCAGAATTTTTAGATAATTTTAGAACCACTCGAGAAGAACGTGTTTTGCAAAAAAACACCAATCCTTTACTCATTGTAAAATCGCATCATAGTCCTTATATTTATTAAGAGACACAAAAAAGCCTTAAAGCCAGAACAAGCATCATTTGTTCTGGCTTTTTTTATGTCTAAAAATCTGATTTACCGTTGATAAAAAAAAAGACATTATTCGTGAAACCTGATGTATATTGCGGCAACAAAATAGCGTGTAAAACACATTTAAAATTCGATTATGTTTAAAACAAAATTTATTGCTCTTTCACTATTTTTTGCTTCTTCCATTGCTGTTATAGCACAGAACAAGAGCATTACCTTCGATAATTTATACACCAATCACACATTTAATCCTGAACGGGTTTGGGGACTTCGCTCCATGAACGATGGGTCTTTTTACACTTCTATTTCGTATGCTAAAGGTTACCAAGAAATCATCAAGTATTCGTATAATACCAGTGATTCTGTAGCCACCATTTTCAGCATGAATGGCGTTACAGAATTCAAAAATTTTGCAGGATATGCATTTTCTTCCGATGATTCCAAAATACTGTTTACTACAGATGTAGAAAAAATTTACCGTCATTCTACTCGTGAAACGGTTTGGGTGTACGACCTCAAAACGAAGGAGATGACTAACATCTCTGAAAACGGTAAACAAAGCTATACCACTTTTTCTCCCGATGCTTCCAAAGTGGCATTTGTGAGTGAAAACAACCTTTTCGTGTATGATTTAGCATCAAAAATCCAAACAAAAGTAACCTCCGATGGAATGTTTAATAAAATCATTAATGGATCTACCGATTGGGTATATGAAGAAGAGTTTGGGTTCGACAAAGGTTTTGCTTGGTCTCCCGACAACAAACACATTGCGTATTACAAATTTGATGAAAGTAACGTGAAAGAGTTTAACATGATTATGTATCAACATCAACTCTACCCTAGTGATTACCGTTTCAAATACCCTAAAGCAGGAGAAGAAAATTCAAAAGTTTCTATTTACGTGTATAATTTGAAAAAAGATAAATCTACCAAAGTAGAACTTCCGGAAGTAGAATACATTCCTAGAATTAAATGGGCTTCCGCGCGTAATTTAGCGCTTCAAACACTGAATCGCCATCAAAACGAACTAAACGTGTATTTCCATGATGTGAAATCAAATAAATCATTTGCCATTTATACGGAGACTTCCGAAACCTACACCGAAGTGATTGAAGATTGGTTCTTTTTAACCGATTTAAAAGCCATGCTATTTACGAGTGAAAAAGATGGGTACAAACATATTTATTCGCTTAATTATGAAAACAAATTAGTAACCCCGGTTACCTCTGGCGAATGGGATATAACCAGTTTTTATGGTGTTCAAGATGCTACACAAACTGTTTATTATCAATCTGCTCAAAGCTCCCCTACCGAGCGAGATATTTACCAAACAAATATGCGAGATGGTGTTACCATGAAAATGTCTAAGAAAAAAGGCTGGAACGATGCCGCTTTTTCTAGCAACTTCATGTATTACATCAATACCTATTCTAATGCCAACCAACCGTATGAAATTTCAATTAATTTAGAAGATGGATTGCAATTAGCCTCTTTGGTGGATAACAAACCACTGATAGATACTTTGGCTAACTATGGAATTTCAAACAAAGAATTTTTTACCATCCCTACTCCAAACGGTACAGAATTAAACGCATGGATAATTAAACCTCAGGATTTTGATGAAACCAAAAAATACCCGGTATTACTTACCATTTATGGTGGACCAGGTATTCAAACAGTGAAAAACGCTTGGGATTATGGAATGATGTGGCACCACATGTTAGCGCAAAAAGGCTACATCGTAGTTTCGGTAGACAATAGAGGAACAGGAGCTAGAGGAGCCAAATTTAAAAAAGTAACCTACCAGCAATTGGGTAAATTGGAACTGGAAGATTACATTGAAACGGCCAAATACTTAGGCGCTCAAAACTATATTGACTCTACCCGAATTGGAATTTGGGGATGGAGCTATGGCGGATACATGTCAACCCTTGCTATTTCCAAAGGTGCCGACTATTTTAAGACGGCTATTGCAGTTGCTCCGGTAACCAATTGGAGATATTACGATAATATTTATACCGAAAGATACATGCGTACTCCACAAGAAAATCCAAATGGATATGATGACAATTCGCCTATCAACTTTGTAAATCAAATTACCGGAAATTACCTACTGGTGCATGGAACTGCCGATGATAACGTTCATTTTCAGAATACTGCAGAACTAGTAAGCGCCTTGGTAAAAGCAGATGTACAGTATGATTTTTACATGTATACCGACAAAAACCATAGCATTTATGGCGGGAACACACGGAAACATTTGTACAAAAAATTCACCAACTTTTTACTAGAGAAACTATAACTTAACTACACGTTGTAGGGTCAATAGATTTGATATATTTGGAAATCTTAAAACAAAAACAAAAAACATCATGAGCGATCAAGCACTAGAAGGTTCGAATGAAGAAATTCACTCTAAACCATTACGAGACAAACACCCTAAGGGTCTGTATACCCTTTTTGCTACAGAAATGTGGGAAAGGTTCAGTTACTATGGAATGCGTTCTTTATTTACGCTGTATTTAACCGCTGAATTAGTTTCAGATGGTTTTGGTTTATCAAGACAAGAGGCATTAGAGTTATACGCCATCTTTACCGGACTGGTTTACCTTACACCGATTATTGGTGGGTGGGTTGCCGACAATCTTTTAGGGCAACGTAAAACCATTTATATTGGTGGTTTAGTAATGGCCGTGGGTCAATTCTTACTTGCTGCAAGTGCTTTTATGGCACAAGACTTAGATGCAGAATCGCGAAACTTTTTGTTCAATTTTGGATTAGGCGTATTAATTATAGGTAACGGTTTCTTCAAGCCAAATATCTCCACTATTGTAGGTGAGTTTTATGATGATAATGACCCGATGAAAGATGCGGCATTTAACATCTTTTACTTAGGTATCAACTTGGGCGCTATTTTAGGTACTTTCATTGCAGGTGGACTAGGTGAAAACGTAAACTGGGGTTACGGATTTTTAGCTGCTGGTATTGGTATGGTATTGAGTGTTATCTGGTTAAATTTCAAAGAAGAAACGTTAGAGATTTTTGGTTTAGCTCCTAACTCAGAAAAAGGTAGTACACGGATTACTAAAAAAGATTGGGGTCATGTAATGACCTATACTGTGGGATTAATTTTTGGAACTTTAGCACTAATTTTCGTTTGGGGAATGATTCCAGAAAATATTACTGGTCAAATTACCAAAGTAGGGTTTGCCATATTAATTCTGGGTTTAGCTTATGTTATAATTCGAGGTATTCAGAAAGAAAACTGGCAAAAACCATTTTCAATTTCTGTAGGTTTTGTACTACTATTTTTTGTTCTCGATTATTCTTGGGATACAATTCCAGAATCATTTAGAATATATCTTGTTTACGCAATTGTTGGAATACTTTTGATTGGTCTAATTGCTTTACTTGTAGGTAAAAATAGTGAATGGAGTCGTATGGGTGTAATTATTACGCTCGCAATTTTCAATATAGTATTTTGGGCAGGTTTTGAACAAGCCGGTGGTACATTTAACCTATTTGCAAAAGAGAATACCAACCGAATTATAGGTGGCTGGGAAATGCCTGCAACTTGGTTTCAAAATGTAAATTCTTTGGTCATCCTGATAGGAGCTCCTTTATTCTCCTTACTATGGTTAAAACTTGATAAAATCAAGTATAATCCAAGAACGCCAATAAAATTTGCAATTGGTCTTCTAATAGGTGCATTAGCCTTTTATGTAATGAGCGGTGCAAAAACTATTGCCGATACAGGAGCATTAGTCTCTCCTCTTTGGTTAGTAGCTGTATACGTTTTACTTACGTTGGGTGAGTTAATGTTATCTCCTATTGGTCTTTCAATGATTACAAAACTAGCTCCAAGAAATTTAGTTTCGGTAGTAATGGGCTTGTGGATGGCAAGTTTTGCAGCAGGTAATTACGTTGCGGGTATGCTTGAAGGAATTTTGGTAAAATACGATTTTGAGTTGTATCCATTTATCACCATGATTATGTTAGGCTCTGGAGTTGCATTATTGGTAATCTCTCCATTTTTGAATAAAGCAATGAAAGGAATACACTAGTTTTCCTAAAAATACTGTTAAACAAGAAGGACGAAACTGAAAAGTTTCGTCCTTTTTAATTTATAAAGTTAAATTTGAGCCAAATACAAAAATTATGAAATTAGGATACATTCTTTCTTTAATAGCTTTACTAAGTTTTTCGTCAATCAATATGCAGGCCCAACCTATGAAAACGGGTATTGCAAAGCCTTATCAAGCATCTATGAATGGTTGGTTGGTGAGCTTAGAGGAAGCCAACGCACTTTCAGTAAAAACCGGTAAACCTATTATGGCCAATTTTACGGGTACAGATTGGTGTGGATGGTGTAAAAAATTACGTAGAGAAGTTTTTGATACCCCTCAATTTATTGCATGGGCAAAAGAAAACGTGGTTTTATTAGAATTAGATTTCCCAAGATCATTCCAACTTCCGGATAATATTCGTTCACAAAACCAACAAATGTCGCAAGCATTAGGGGTTAGAGGGTATCCTACTATTTGGTTTTTCACGTTATCAAATAACGACAAAGGACAAGTAAACATTGACCCACTTGGAAATACAGGATACGTTGCTGGCGGACCCAGCGCATTTATCAAGGTAGCTGAAGCTAGTATTTCAAAAAAGTAAATTCATGAAATCGTTACCAAGTGTAATCCTTCTCATTTTTCTGGTTTTTACCGGAAAAATGCAAGCGCAAGAAAAAATACATTGGATGACGGTTAGTGAAATGGAAGTAGCTATGACCAAGGAACCCCGTAAGGTTCTTATTGACGTGTACACTTCTTGGTGTGGTCCATGTAAAATGATGATGAGTCAAACTTTTACCAATCCCGACATCATCGCTTACATAAATGAGCACTATTATGCGGTTAAGTTTAATGCCGAAGGCAACGAATCCATTTCGTTTAAAGGAGTTAATTACGTCAATCCATCTTACAATCCAGACAATGCGAACCGTAGAAATGGGACGCATAATTTCACTAAAGCAATTGCTCCCGTAAATGGAAAAATTGCTTACCCCACAATTGTTTATTTGAATGAAAAATTAGAAATTATTGCACCCGTTCAGGGATTTTGGAAAAAAGAACAATACATGCCTTTGTTGCATTTTATAGCCGAAGAAATTTATCTGACTCCTACTCCATTTGATACGTATCAACAGGAGTTTAATAAATAACAGAAACTAAAAAAGAGGCTCAAAAGCCTCTTTTTTTTATACTGTATTAATCCAATTTGTTTATAAAACCCGATCTAATTTCACTTCAAAAATCAACACGGAATTTGCAGGAATAGAACCCGTAGATTGGGTGCCGTATCCGAGGTAGGACGGAATCAATAATATTCCTTGGCCTCCCTCTTTAAATTTTGGTATTCCTTCCTGCCACCCTGCAATTACTCGACTTAGATTTAAGGTAATCGCGGTTTTGGCTTCATCAAACACCTCATCGTTAGAAAGCATTCCTTTATACCTAATTTTCACGTCTGAGTATAACGAAGGGGTCTTACCTGTTCCTGGTTTGTCAATAACATAATACAGTCCACTAGCCGTGGAGTCGGCTGTTAAATTGTGACTTTGTATGTAGGCTTGAATAGTTTTTTTATCGACTGCCCTTCGGTCTACAGGAGTTTCGGTTTTTTTACAAGATCCGAGCAAAACAAATGTGCCTAAAACTATTACCGATGTTAGTGTGATTAATTTCATCTTTTTACTTCCCTTATTTATTTTCCAATTCAACTTTTAAATTAGCCAATCCATTGGCTAAATCGGGACCTAAGATGTCATCAAAATTCATAAATAACAACATTAAATTTGATGGGTAAGGCATTCTTCCTTCAAACCCCCACACGACTTTGGTTGTGCCTGCATCCACCAATTCAGTTTCAAAATATGCCATATCTTTTGCCTCAAAAGGTTTAGTGAAACGAAGTTCAAATTCTACACGTTTTCCATTCTCAATTTTGGTAATTTCTTGTTCTCCTACCCCTACTTCTTCTACTTGGCTATTCCAAAAAGAAGTAAAACCAACGGTCGCATCGGTACCTTCATAATGTTTTTCCATGTTTGGGTCTCGTTGTGCCCAAACACTAAAATTGTCTTGATTTCTCAAATGTAATACGTAATCAAAAGTAGCATCTAAAGGTGCGTGAATCTCCACCTCTCGTTGCACTTTATATGTATCTGGTAAAATTAATGCCGTCACTAATATCACCCCAATTAGCACCGCTACCCCTCCTAAAATTTTCTTTAACATCCTTTTATTATTTGTGAATATAAATATTTGACTAAAGTAATTTTTTCCTGTCAATTTTTACTAAAAACCTTTTAACTATTCGTACTGGCACAATCCACCAAAGCAACTCACAACCAATGAGACAATATTAGACAGATTACATCGGTGCCAAAAACCATGAAAACGCTAAATTTGCTTTTCATTAAAAAATAGGTGTGGGTAAGTGACTTCCGCTTTCAATTAAACAAATCAATACAATGAAACCTAAATCAATTATTATCACCGCAGGAATATTTGGGGTATTTGCTGTAATTATGGGAGCAATGGGTGCCCACGCTCTCAAAGAAATTCTATCGCCAGCCACATTGCAAAGCTACTTAACAGGCGCACGATATAATATGTATCACGCACTTGCCCTACTTGCCATTGCAGCTAATGCTCCGCACCTCAATACAAAATGGATGAAAAACGGGGTGCTTTTAATCATGTTTGGAACCGTTATTTTTTCGGGATCAATCTACCTATTAGCTACCAGCACCATTACCGGAATTTCATTAAAAGCAGTACTAGGCCCAGCCACTCCCATTGGCGGTTTATTGTTAATAACAGGTTGGATATCAATTGCAATTGCAGCTTTCAGGAAATAGAGTAGCTGTTGAAAACACGGTAAAATAAACCCCTTTTTGATCAGTCACTATGTCCAAAAAAAAACGCACTTTTGCGCCTTTATTTTTATCTAATTATTAGAAACTTAAAACACAAAAAATATGCAGAACGGCAAAAAAAATCCAAATGCTTCATTAGAGGATTTAGGAATCAAAAATGCAACTGTAAACTGGAACATTTCTCCAGCTGACCTAGCAAAGAAATCAATTGAATTAGGAATGGCTGAGGAAACAAGTACCGGAGCCATTAACGTATTAACCGGAAAATTTACAGGACGTTCTCCTAAAGATCGTTTCATCGTAAAAGACGCCATTACTGAAAATGCAGTATGGTGGGGAGATATCAACATCCCATTTTCTGCTGAGGCATTCGACAAACTATACAATGACGTTGTTGCCTACCTAGGTGGTAAAGAAATTTATACTCGTGATTCTTATGCTTGTGCGGCAGAAGAATTTAAAATGAACTTAAGAGTAACTACAGAATATCCATGGTTAAGCTTGTTTGCTTACAACATGTTTTTACGTCCTACAGATGCGGAAATTGAAACTTTCGAAGCGGAATGGAATGTGATTTGTGCGCCCGGCTTTTTTGCTGATCCAGCAGTTCACGGAACACGTCAAGGTAACTTTGCTATTTTAGATTTTACACGTAAAATTGTGCTTATTGGTGGTACGGGTTACACAGGTGAAATCAAAAAAGGAATTTTCTCTGCATTAAATTTCATTTTACCGCATCAAAAAAACACGTTATCTATGCACTGTTCTGCCAATGTGGGCACGGATGGAGATACCGCAATATTCTTTGGTCTTTCAGGTACTGGAAAAACAACTTTATCGGCTGATCCTAAACGTAAACTTATTGGAGACGATGAGCACGGTTGGTCAGCAGACAACACCGTATTCAACTTTGAAGGTGGATGTTACGCTAAATGTATTGATTTATCGGCAGAAAAAGAACCAGACATTTTTGCTGCAGTTCGTCCGGGTGCGTTACTAGAAAACGTAACCTATTATAAAGGAACAAAAACGGTAAATTACGATGCAAGTGAAATTACAGAAAACACACGTGTTTCTTACCCAATTTTCCATATCGATAATATTCAACCAGGATCATTAGGAAAAAATCCTAAAAATATTTTCTTCCTAACAGCCGATGCCTTTGGAGTACTTCCTCCATTATCTAAATTGACTCCGGGTCAAGCGGCATTCCAATTTATTTCTGGATACACTGCAAAGGTTGCAGGTACTGAAGCAGGAATTACTGAACCTGTACCTTCGTTCTCTGCTTGTTATGGTGCTCCATTTATGCCATTGCATCCTACCAAATATGCTGATATGTTGAGCAAAAAAATGCAAGACGCTGGCGTGAACGTTTGGTTAATAAACACAGGATGGACTGGTGGTCCTTACGGAGTTGGTGAACGTATGAAATTGAAATATACACGTGCAATGATTACTGCAGTACTAGAGGGCGACCTTGATAACGCAACATTCATTACCGATCCTGTATTCCAATTATCTATGCCAACCGATTGTCCGAATGTGCCAAATGAAGTGTTAAACCCACGTAACACATGGGCAAACAAAGCAGATTACGACAAACAAGCAAATAACTTAGCAGATAAATTCAACAAGAATTTTGAGCAATTTGCAGATAATGCATCTCAAGAAATTTTAGACGGAGCCCCAAAAGGTTCTAACTAAATTCTAATTTCTTACATCATATTAAAGTCCCAATTGGCATCCGCTAGTTGGGACTTTTGTTTTTTGAGAATGTGGTTAGTTTTTTCAATTGGTTTCCAATTTGGTTATTTCATCCAATCACTTTTTGGTTTATCACAAATTAGCTGACTGAGGGATTTTTTAAAGCTGTGAAGCTTTAACGGATCATCTCGAAGACCCTATTGGTATTTGCTTACAAACAATCTGACCCGGAGTACAGACTGCATTAACCATATATTATCAATATCAACTACCAATACTATTCACTATTACACCTAAAAATTTAGCGAAAAAAAAACTCCTTCCTGCCATGCAGAAAGGAGTCTCCTTATAAAGTATTAAAAAGAAGTCTTATTTCTTTTCCTTTTCTTCCATTGATGCTTTCAACGCTGCAAGCGAATCAAGATCACCTAAGGTAGATTTTTCTGATTTTTTGTTTAAAGAATCAACTGCACGGGCAGCGTTAGCTCTGTTTTGAACTTTCGCTTTTTTCTCCATTTCAGCTTTTTCTCTAGCATCTTCTTCAAAAGTTCTAGTGTGAGAAACAATAATTTTTCTAGCTTCTTTGTTGAATTCTAATACAACAAAATCAAGATTATCATCGTTTACCAATTTAGCACCACTTTCTTTCTTAGAATGACGTGTTGGACAGAATCCTTCAATTCCGTAAGGTAAAGAGATCACAGATCCTTTTTCGCCTACTGAAGTAACGGTTCCTTTATGAGTTGATCCTAATTCAAATACTGTTTCGAATACATCCCAAGGATTTTCTTCCAATTGTTTATGTCCTAAAGATAAACGTCTGTTTTCCTTGTCAATTTCAAGAACTACCGCAGTCATTTCTTCACCTACTTTAGTGAATTCAGATGGGTGGTTTACTTTCTTGTTCCAAGATAAATCAGAGATATGGATAAGTCCATCAATTCCTTCTTCTAACTCAACAAACACACCGAAGTTTGAAATGTTGGTTACTTTACCTGAAGGTTTGCTATCTACTGGATATTTGCTTTCGATATCTTCCCATGGATCGGTAGTTAAGCTACGTGTAGAAAGTGACATTTTACGCTCTTCGCGATCCAAAGTCATTACTACTGCTTCTACTTCGTCTCCTACTTTGAAGAAATCTTGAGCTGTTCTTAGGTGTTGAGACCATGACATTTCTGAAACGTGGATTAATCCTTCCACACCTGGAGCGATTTCAACAAACGCACCGTAATCAGCCATCACTACAACTTTACCCTTAACTTTATCGCCTACTGCAAGTTTTTCGTCAAGAGATTCCCAAGGATGTTTTTGTAATTGTTTTAAACCAAGAGCGATACGTTTTTTGTTATCGTCAAAGTCAAGAATTACAACATTCATTTTTTGGTCTAATTCAACGAAATCTTCCGGATGGTTCACACGGCCCCAAGAAAGGTCAGTGATATGAATCAATCCGTCAACTCCACCAAGGTCAATAAATACTCCGTAAGAAGTGATGTTTTTCACAACTCCTTCAAGTACTTGTCCTTTTTCTAATTTAGACATGATTTCCACTTTTTGTTGCTCTAATTCAGCTTCAATAAGTGCTTTATGCGATACTACCACGTTTTTGAATTCATTATTGATTTTCACCACTTTGAATTCCATGTTTTTACCTACATAAATATCGTAATCTCTAATTGGTTTAACGTCAATTTGAGAACCTGGTAAGAATGCTTCAATTCCGAATACATCTACAATTAAACCACCTTTAGTTCTACATTTAACAAAACCTTGAATAACTTTTCCAGTTTCAAGAGCCTCATTCACATCATCCCAAGCACTTAACATACGTGCTTTTTTGTGCGAAATAACTAATTGACCGTTTTTGTCTTCTAAGTTTTCAACGTAAACTTTAATAATATCTTCAACTTTTACATCTGCATTGTATCTCAACTCATTTACAGAGATGATACCTTCAGACTTATAGTTAATGTCTACTACCGCTTCTTTGTTAGTTAAAGCAACAATTCGTCCATCCACAACTTCGTGATCTGCAATAGAAGTTAAAGTAGATACATACTCTTCTTCGTATTTTGCAAATACATCCGCAGGATAAACGTCTTCCGTTTTACCAATTGCACTCCAATCAAAATCAGCCAATGGCTCAACTTTTGAATAGTCTATAGGCTCAGTGGATACCACTTCTGCTTTAGGTTCTTCGGCAACTGCTTCTTCAATAGCTTCCGCTACTTCTTCCACTACCACTTTTACTGCCTTCTTAGTTTCAGCAACTACTTCAGCAACCGCTTCTTTCACTTCTTCCACTTTTTCTTCTGCTACTTCTTTAGCCTCTTCAACTACTTCTGCAACAGCTTCTTTAGCGTCTTCCACTACTTCAGCAACTTTTTCTTTTACTTCCTCAACTTTGTTGGCAAGCGTTTCTTTTACTTCTGCAGCTTTAGCAGCTACATCTTTTTTCTCTTCAGCCATATTGGACTAAAAAATTGTATTATGGTTTCGGAAACTCCATAAGATATTAAACCTGAACTACTCCCGATTGCAGTCTACCCCAAATATTGGGGCTGCAAAAGTAATGTTTTTCTGTAAATAAACACCTCAGGTTATTGCATTTATTAATAGGATGTTGTGAATTAATGCTGCCCTCTCAAACCAGCCTATTTTCAAGCTATTTTTCGGCAAATTGTTCGCATAAAAAATTGTATGCGAATGCATCATGATCATTAAAAGTTATCCCAACTTCAGACTTTGAACTTCCCGCTTTATTTTCCCAACTTCGTTTTCTGTCTCCCTACTTCAACCTAACATCTCAGTAAAAAACCATCTACCCAGCCTTTTACCATTTCAAGTTGTTCTTCTCTTGTAATATTTGAATTGTCTAGTATTCTTGCATCTGAAGCTTGACGCAAAGGTGACTCATCTCTGGTTTGGTCTACGTGGTCACGATGTTTCAGGTTTTCAATCACCTCGCTAAAAGATACTTTCTCCCCTTTCGCATCCAATTCATCCAACCTTCTTTGCGCACGAACTTCAGGAGTTGCGGTCATGAAAATTTTAAGCTCGGCTTCGGGCAAAACCACCGTACCTATATCTCTTCCATCCATCACCACACTCTTTTTTAGCGCCATTTGTTTTTGTAAAAAAACCAAACGTTGTCTAACTTCTTTTACCACAGCTACCTGACTAACGCGTTGTGAAACCGGCATTTTCCGAATTTCTTCTTCTACATTTTCACCGTTCAAAAAAGTAATTTGACTTTGCGTTTTGGGGTCATAAGAAAGCGTCACATTTATTTTTTTCAAATCATCAATCAGCAATTGACTTTTTAAATCCATCCCATCAAAGAAGTCATTACGCATAGCATACAAAGTCACCGCGCGATACATCGCACCTGAATCTACATATACAAAACCAATTTCTTTGGCCAATTGTTTGGCTAACGTACTTTTTCCACAAGACGAGAAACCGTCAATCGCGATATTAATGCTCATAAAATAAAATTAGAAAGACAAAAGTAGAGTTACCCAAGAAACTGTCCCTAATTAGAGGAAGATTTTCTTTTAAATGATTTCAAATCGGTGCTCACCGTAATATGGTGACTTGTGCCTGCAGCGGTATAAGATGCAACAGCATACCCAAATTTGAATCGTTTAATACGCATCCCTAACCCTAGAGAAAAAGCATTGAAAGTGGTTTTGTTTGGGGTTGTAATTTCTGCTTTTCGTAAATAATTATAGGCAATTTGTATATAGAAATTCTCCGAGGGTAAAATCTCTGCTCCGAAAACAAAATGACGAAAAAAATTGCCCGCAAAATCATTTGTACTGGTCGTTGCAATACTTGCACCTGAAGGGCCAATGGTAGGTAAGCCATCCACAGCCTTGTTTCCTACCAAACTCCACGTTTGTAAGTTATTGGCTAAAAAAGTGAACCTCAACGGAGCTTTATCCAATTTTATGGAACCTGCTATTTGCATATTAAACGGAATTTTTTGTCGATTTCCTTTAAAATACGGCACAATTTCAAACCCCATATTATTCATTACTGCTCCAGCGGTAAACAACTTGTTTTTACTGATATAGGTCCCTCCTAAATCAAAAGCAACTCCAAAAGAATTCAGATAATCGTAGGAAGAATAAACCAATTTCATACTAGCTCCTACCGAAAACAAAGAATCAATAGCCCGCCCATAAGAAATATCAAAAGCGTAATCTCCCGCCTTAAAAGTTCCGTATTGAACACCCGTTTCATCGGCACGTACAAAATTTCCATACCCCATAAATTGCATACCGGCACTAAATGTTCCAATGCCTTGGTAATATTTAGAATAGGCTACATAACCCATGTTGATATCCGATAAATAATTGATATAGGTAAAAGTGGCTAAACGATCCATAGTGCTATCTAATACCGATGGATTGTCGGCTACTAAATTCAAATCGCTGGAACCAGAAGAAATAAAGCTCCCCCCCATTGCCGCTGACCTAGCTGAAGTAGGTAAGTTTAAAAACTTATAGGTATTGCCACTGTTCACTTGCGCAAACAATCCGCCCGAAAGAGCGAGGCTTAAAATTAGTAAAAGTAAGTTCTTTGCCATGTCTGATTAAAATCGATACCTATACGGTACGAATGTAGTTTTATTGTTTGGAGTAGAAAGTAAATTCCAAAAATGTTTTGCCTATTAGTGGCAAACACACTGCAATCGATTAAAAGACGCAAATATTCCTTTTGGTTTAATCCATTTCGTTTTTTTCAATCCAATTGCAATCCATTTTTTGCCGCTTGGGTATCTTTATTCTTTCCCACCATCATTCCAAAAATCAATCCCAGCGAAATTCCCATTCCTAAAGAATTAAATGTGTTGGTGAAACCAAACGATGTTGAAACAGTAGAAAACAACACCCCAGCCAACATTCCATAACCCATCCATAGGTTTTGATAATGCCGTTTTTTTACCCAGCCCAATTCCTTTTCTAACTGGTTGACCACATATTGTTCGGTTTTTTTAATCTCTTTGGCCAATTGTTTCGAAGTACCAGAAAACGTATTTATAACTTGAATTTTCGGTTGAATCATTTGCCCAAATTCATGAGGAAATTCTCGTGCATTTATTGCTTCAATCAATTTTTCTAAGGAAACATACGCTTTCAAAAGTTTCGGGCTACTCTTTGCTTCTATCGTTCTTATTATGTGGTCAATTTTCATCGTTCTCTTTTTTGTCTTCTTACTTTTCTGTACTTAATTCTTCCATTTCGTCCAACAAGGTGTCAATTTTTTGAAAGATTCCACCATACACGGTTTTCAAATCTGCCATATAAATAGCCCGTGCAAAAACAGAAAACAGAGCCGATATTACAAGCAATACCGCCCAAAACAATGCAGGGACTCCAAACAAGGTTACCAATTCTGGTGTGTTATTTCTCATTTCTTCAAAAAAAGCTTTTCCCAGGCTTGAATACCATCCTCCAAGGGTGAATAAAATCACAAAGGCAGGATAAATAAACCGATATAAATAGGTATATCCGTCAATGGTTTTGTTCATCCAAACCTTCACTTCAACCAAGTATTGATGACTGTTTAATCCTTTATTAATTTCCTGAGCATGCTCCCCCTGTTTTTTACCATAATACACCGTAATCATCAGCAATATAAACACTCCCGCTCCGGAATAAGGTATTCCCATGGCTATGGTAATTCCAAAAACAACGATTGCCCCTACCACAATAAAAATCAGGTTATTTCGGCCCATTCTAAATAGCTTATCCACCGCATTCAATGACCGTTGATTATACAAATTGTTCAATTTTGGCGCCACCAAGGCATCTTCTTTTAAAAAACCTTTTTTCCAGATTGATTCTATTGATTTTTCCATTTTTATTTACTTAGTATTAATTTGAGTCTATCTTTAATCCTTTTAATTCGAACACCAATATTGTTAGTGTTACTTCCTATAATATTTGCAATATCTTCATACGTTTTCTCTTCCAAATACAGCATGATTATGGCACGGTCTATTTCCGATAATTGGCGAATACCATCATACAACTCATTCAAGGATTCATCTGCAAACGCCCGACTATCTTCTACCAATTCGGGTGGCATGTAATCAGAAGCAAAATGTTGAATATTGTTTTTCTTTTTCTTCAATAAAGTAAGGCAAACGTTTAGCGATATGCGATATAACCAAGTGCTCCAATCAGAATCCGAGTTAAAACTTTCGCGGCTTCGCCAAATTTGCAGACATACTTCTTGGTAGTAATCTTCAAAATCTTCTTGCGTATTAGTATATGCACGGCAAATCTTAATAATGATTCCGGCATATGGCAAAATAGATAATGTGTAAAAATCGCTACTCATTTGTTTTTTATTGGTTAGTGGCCTACAGGGCAAGTTTATTACAGTTGATGCAATATTTTTTACTCTGTAAATCAGAAAAGTTCTCACAAAACCAATCTAACTCACCTTAAATCAACGAGTAGCAAGGTTAACGAAAATCAAACAAATTAATTAAAGATTGACTATTTATTTCCTGAAACATCGGAAATCAGCACTTATTTCATCAATTGGTTTGCATTTTCTAGTGCTGCATCCGTGATATCCTCTCCACTCAACATTCTAGCAATTTCTAATCTACGATCTTCAAGTGTAAGCGTTTTTAAATGCGTTTCCGTTTTCGTATTGCCAGTACTTTTAGATACTTGTTGGTGATGTTGTGCCTTACCAGCCACTTGTGGCAAATGCGTAATAGAAATAATTTGAGAATTTCCCGCCATTTCAGAAAGCATTTGAGCCGTTTTTGCCGCTACTTCCCCGGATATACCCGTATCAATTTCATCTAATATTAAAGTGGGTGTAGAAGCTACAGATGCGTGAATTTTCTTCAATACCAACATTAATCGAGAACGCTCCCCACCCGAAGCTACTTTTTCTAACGGATTTGGTTCAAACCCTTTGTTGGCAGAAAATTGCAATTTAATCTCATCTTTACCCGAGCTAGTAAATTCCTTTTTGGTGCCTAAATCAATAAACATTTGTGCTTCTGGCATTCCTAAGGTATGCAAACCACTAGCGATTAATTTCTCCAATTTTGGAGCGGTTGCCTTTCTTTTGGAGGAAATCATTTGGCAGGTCTTTTCCATTTTTTCTTCCAGGGCTTTCAATTGCTTTTCAATTTTCGCAATTTCATCTGTAAAGCCATCCATTTGATTAAGCGAATCTACTAAACTAATTTCTAATTCGAGTAATTCCTCTAATTCTGTCAACCCATGTTTAAATAACAAATGGTTTATTTTATCGATAGATGCACGAATATAATCAGCCTTTTCGGGGTTTGCTTCTACCTCTCCATCTTGATATTCAATTTCAGAATTAATATCATCTAGCTCAATAATAACAGAATTCAAACGCTCCATCAATTCGGAAAATCCATCACTTAAATTGGCGGCCGACTTCAACTGTCCCAAACTCTCCTTTAGCAAATCCATCGCACTCGAATCACCTTCTGAAATTTGGTGTAATGCACCCTGCAAACCCGCTTTTATGCCATCCGCGTTATCAAGAATATCCAACTCTGCTTGCAATTCTTTAAAATTGATTTTTCCTATTTCTGCTTCCTCAATTTCGGTTAATTGAAATCGTAAATAATCCTCTTCCTGACGTGCTTTTTGCTCGTTTTCTATCAATTTGGTCAAACTCGTTTTCAACTCCTTCCAGTCCGAAAAATCTTTAGCAAATAAATCAACTTTGGGCGTTAGGCCTGCAAATGCGTCCAAAAACTGTAATTGGTACAGCGGTTTAAGTAATAATTGATTCTCGTGTTGCGAATGTATGTCTACCAATTTTTCACCTAACGCTTTTAACACGGTGATTGAAACAGGAGTGTCATTAATAAACGCACGCGACTTTCCGGATGGAACAATTTCTCTTCGAAGGCTAGTCATTTTAGGCTCATAGTCTAAATCATGCTTTTCAAAAAATGATTGCAACGCGTAGTTTTCGATATTAAACTCGCCCTCAGCAATAATTTTTTTATCCGGATTACCTCTACTTGATGTATTGGCCCTTTCGCCTAAAATCAGTGCTAATGCGCCCAATAAAATGGACTTTCCTGCACCCGTTTCACCCGTAATAACCGTGAAACCCGACTTAAACTCTACTTCTAATTTATTAATTAAAACGTAGTTTGATATATGTAATTTTGATAGCATTTATTTATCTAATTGATGCCAAAAATTGCCCTGGGTTCATCACCGGCAATTTTGAATTCTTAAAATCTTTTTTATCTCTGGTAATAATAATTTCGCAACCAGAAGCGATAGCTGAGTAATGTTGTAATCCATCTTCAAAATCGGTAAAACCTTCATCCGTTAAAGCTAAGTCAACTACCTTATCATTCATTATTGAAATCTCAACCAATAACCTAAACTCTCTTACTATTCTTCTTGCTATCGACTGTGATAATTGTTTGGAAAGCATGTAATTAGTAGTCGCCATAGTTAAAGGAGAAATAACAAGCTTCAATTCATTTTTTTCTGCTTGAGAAAAAACACTGGCCACATCGATAATAAAGGGCTTCCTATTAGTTAGTAAATCAATGACGATATTAGTGTCCAGAAAAACCTTTTTCATTTGTACTTGTTTATTAAGTATTCCTGATATTCTTTCTTGATATCTACATCATCATCCAAACTAATTACCCCTACCAAACTCTTAACCAGTGGTGAAATCTCCAATTCGTCTGTTTTTACTTCGTCTTTTTTTATAAGTACCGTAAGGTAATTTGAAATCAATTTTGATAAGCTTGTATGCTGCTCTTTCGCGTATAATTTAGCCTCATCAATTATTGATTTATCCAAACTTAATGTCAATTTCGTATTCATAATAATTAATTTACGTACAAATATAAAATTTTAATACGTGCAATTCAAGTTTCCTTAAATCACATCAAAAATTTGAGACACTCCTGCAGGGCGAACCATGGTAAAGCCTTCCCCATATTTGGTATTAATTAAACGACCAAATTGGGTTCCTCTTCCTTCAATAAAATCCATAAAAGCCTTCGAAGAAATAGGCGTTTCAGGCTCATTCGATTTTGGATTATAAAACTGCGAAGAAAATGCCAAAATGGAGGTCAATTTTTGTTCCCAAACTTGACTTACATCCACTACCAAATCCGGTTTTTCGTAATAATCTTGGATGTAATGATACACCACCTTTGGGCGATGAGCTTTTTGAACCACACCATTTAATTCTGTTTCAATTTTAACCAAACCTGAATAAAAACAAGAATCTGCAATAAGTTTACCCGCTCTCCCATGATCTGGATGACGATCTTGCATGGCATTGGCTAACACAATTTTGGGTTGAAAATGACGAATGTATCTCGCTATCTCCAACATATTTTCATTAGAATGTTCAAATAATCCATCTCCCATATTGAGACCTATTCTTTCACTCACGCCAAGTATCTTAGCAGAGTTTAGGGCTTCTTCTCTTCTCGTTTCGGGTGTACCTCTAGTACCCATTTCTCCACGAGTTAAATCCAAAATAGCCACGGTTTTACCTTCTTGAATTGCCTTTATTATCGTTCCGGAACACGCTAATTCCACATCATCGGGATGCACCCCAATGGCTAAAATATCTACTGTCATTATTATTGGTTTTTGGATTGATTTATCATAAAAAATACCACCTTCGCAAAACTATGACAAAAATAGGATTGCTTTCTGATACGCACAGTTACCTCGACCCAAAAGTCTATAAATACTTTAAGAATGTGGACGAAATATGGCATGCAGGCGACATTGGTGACCTAACGGTAACGGATGAATTGGCGAAATTCAAACCTTTGCGTGCGGTTTATGGTAATATTGACGACCATAATGCACGAGCTCAATTCAAAGAAAATGAGATATTTACATTGGATGGGGTGAAGGTTTTAATAACCCATATTGGAGGTTATCCTCACAGATACCATAAAGGAATCCCTGAATTACTTTCCATTGAAAAACCAGACCTTTTTATATGTGGGCATTCTCATATATTAAAAGTGATGTTCGACAAAAAGTTAAATCTGTTACACATGAACCCCGGAGCTGCTGGGTTTCACGGATTTCATAAAGTAAAAACAATTTTGCGTTTTGAGTTAAACAAAGGTAAAATTGAAAATCTAGAAGCGATAGAGTTAGGAATAAGAGCTAAATCAGAGCAATAACCACTTCTATAAATTAGTTCATAATAAAACTAAAAATCCGTTTCAAAATTCACAAGCAAAACCCATCTTTGCGAGTCTAAATTTGCGTGAAATGTTACAGAATATAGACCAACAATTAAAAGAAGCATTAACTACCAAACTGAACGTTTCTAAACGGATAGAGGCTGGAAAAGACTACATTCCGGTAACAGGAAAAGTCATTGAAGCCGATGATTTATTATTTGGTATAGATGCGGTAATGGATGGTTGGTTGACCACCGGTCGCTTTGGCGAAACGATGGAAAAAGAACTTGCCGCCTATTTTGGGTCTCAAAAAGCACTTCTTGTCAATTCAGGTTCATCTGCCAATCTATTAGCTTTATACACGCTTTCATCTCCTAAATTAAAAGACCGTCAGTTAAAACCTGGAGATGAGGTAATTACTGTTGCCGCAGGATTTCCTACCACCGTAAACCCGATTGTTCAAATGGGGTGCGTTCCAGTATTTGTGGATGTGGAAATACCTACCTATAATGTAAACGTGGATCAATTAAAATCGGCAATTACCAACAAAACTAAAGCCATCATGATTGCCCATACCCTGGGGAATCCATTCAATATAGAAGCATTGCGCAAAATTGCTGATGAGTATAATTTATGGTTGATTGAAGATGACTGTGATTCATTAGGGTCTACCGTAAACGGAAAGAAAACAGGTTCATTTGGCGATTTGGCTACATTGAGCTTCTACCCTGCGCATCACATTACTATGGGTGAAGGTGGGGCCGTTTTAATTAATAATACTCGACTTCGAAAAATTGCCATTTCATTTCGCGATTGGGGAAGAGATTGCTGGTGCGATCCTGGAAAAGATGACACTTGTTTAAATAGATATGGTTGGAAAATGGGCGAATTACCCGAAGGTTACGACCATAAGTACGTTTATTCTCACATTGGTTTCAATTTAAAAGTTACCGATATGCAAGCTGCCATTGGCTTGAGTCAATTACGTAAGGTGGATAAATTTGTGAAAGCACGTCAAGAAAACCACAAAACTTTGGGTAAAATGTTAGCACCTTTTACCTCCGATTTTATTTTACCAGAAGCATCTCCCAATTCAGAACCTTCTTGGTTTGGATATTTGATTACCATAAAACCGGAGAGTAAAATAAATCGTAACCATTTAGTTAAATACCTTGAAGAGCATAAAATTGGCACTCGTCTTTTGTTTGCGGGTAATTTATTAAAACAACCGGCATACAGTAATGTAGAACATCGAGTAATTGGCGATTTGCCCAATACGGATTTAATTATGAATAATGCCTTTTGGTTAGGAGTTTGGCCAGGATTAAACGCATCGCATTACGAATATATTATTGGAATTTTACAGGGGTATTTTAAAGAGTTTGCATAAGCTAAACGCTCCTTATTTTTTTATCATGTAATGCAGTCCGACCCACTTTAATAAGGTTCCAATTACTGGTATATTCAAGTTTTTCTCTTTATCTGCATGGTTCTGTTGCACTAGCCACTGGTTTAGTGACGCTGGTGAACAACTCACATTCTCCACCCAAACATCTAATGCATGCTCTGAATTCGCTCCAAATCGTACGGGCATTTTGGGCTCTTTTTTAAAGGATTTCAATTCCGATTTCCATTTTCTAAGCGGCAAATAGTAACGATTCATTTGTTTCCAAGATGAAAAATCGAACACCAAATTATTACAATTTCCGCATACATGGGTTTCTATTTTCCAGAATTCCAAACGAGAGGAATTGGACCGAGTAGCGCAGTTTACGCATAAAATTTCATCCGAAATCGTTTCATCTGAAAAAAGCGATAGGTTAAATTTCTTCCTGAATCGGGAAAAACTCAGTACCACTTTTAAAGTCCAAAAAGCACCCAAAATAATTAATCCGTACACAAAAATAAAACTCCAACTGTACTCCGACTTAAACAATACACCATCATAAAAGCCATGCGCAAAGGCGGCAATAAGTAATGAAACTACAATGCCCAACCCATTTTTATGCACCTTGAAATGAACAAATAAAGCCACTCCCATAATCCCAGAAAATGCCATGTGTCCTAAGGTTGATGTTACTGCTCGCATGGCTAATACAGCCATAGCATTTTCTGCCGACATGGCGTAGGATACATTTTCAATTATAGCAAAACCGAGAGCAATACACGACATATATATAACGCCATCCACAATTTCATCAAAGTGATTCCGTATGATTCGGTAAATGAGAAAAAAGGTAATTAGCTTACCCATTTCTTCAATAATCCCTACCTTATAAAAGGCTTGCAGAAAAGTACGTTCAACGGTTACGAATTGATACAATAAAGTAGTTACCGCAATGGAAACGATTCCACCCACCACAAAACTGATAAGCATAATCGAAAACGGTTCCTTATCGTAAATATCGAAATTCCTAAGTTTAACGAGGTAAATTATTCCAATAAGAAAAGCGATAAATATAATGGCCCCTAATCCCACGGTAGCCTATCCGTAAATTTCATTCAAAATACCCGCCAAACGAATTCCTGCTTTCAATAAACGTTCGTTTACTTGACCTATATGATCATGCACGTATTGATAGGATAAATTCTTGTTTTCTGGAATTGAATACACAGACTCACGAAAGGAAACAGATTCATCCATCCATTGCATTACTGTAGCGGATTGCCATTTAGCCACTTCATCTTTTGAGGCCACATCAATCCATTGGGTATATTCGGAATAGCTTAATTGTTGTTTGTCAATCATTCCGCTATCCCAAACTCGATGGATGTTAGATTTTTCCCAAAAGAACTTCACCTTTACATCATTTCCACCACGGTCAGTTCCATTTCCAACATGGAGTGGTTGGTGTACATCACCTACCAAATGGATAAGCACTTTCAAAGCGTAAGCTTCATCCACACTAAAGTTTTTTGTTTTTAATTCTTCCGTGAATTTAGTAATGGCTTGATAAATATCACCTTCTTCTGGTGCATGACCGTAATGTTCACCATCCTTAATAGTACAGTAATGCCAAGGACTCATAAAAGATTTATCTTCTTCGGATTTGATAAAATCCATCCAATTAGCTACCATGGCTACGTCTTCATTACCCAAGGCTGCCAAAACATTTTTGTTGGCTTTCTTTGACATGTGGTTCATGGCAACCTGCCCCACTACTCTATGTCCAATTTGTCCCCAACTTAGTCCTAATTTGGGCAATGAAACAAGGATAGACAACGCGATAAATACACTAATTCTTTTCATCTCTAATTCCTTTAAAATCAATACTATTATAAACATAAAAGCCCACCATTCAAGAACGGCAGGCTTTTATAATATACTTATTCCAAAAAGCCTATGCTAAAAGCTCAGCCATTTTAGAACCTAAATCAGCTGGAGAATCCACCACGTGAACTCCTGCTTCTCTTAATAAACGTTTTTTTGCAGTAGCAGTATCATCTGCTCCAGATACAATTGCTCCGGCATGACCCATTGTTCTACCTGTTGGTGCTGTTTCGCCCGCAATAAATGCAACTACTGGTTTTGTTCCGTTATCTTTAATCCATGCAGCTGCTATAGCTTCAAGATTTCCACCAATTTCACCAATCATTATGATTCCTTTGGTTTCGTCATCTGCTTCAAACATTTTGATTGCATCTAAAGTTGTGGTTCCAATAATTGGATCACCACCAATACCAATCGCTGTAGTTTGACCTAATCCTGCTTTTGTGGTTTGATCCACTGCTTCATAAGTTAATGTACCTGATTTTGATACAATTCCAACAGTTCCTTTTTTGAAGATAAACCCTGGCATAATACCAATTTTAGCTTCTTCAGCAGTAATAATACCCGGACAGTTAGGACCGATTAATCGAACATCTTTGTCAGATAAATATTCTTTTACCTGAATCATGTCTTTCACAGGAATTCCTTCCGTGATACAAACGATTACTTTAATACCTGCTTGCGCTGCTTCCATTATTGCATCAGCAGCAAATGCTGGTGGCACAAAAATGATGGATGTATTCGCTCCTGCAACTTTCACCGCATCTGCAACTGTGTTAAAAACTGGTTTTCCAAGATGTTCTTGGCCACCTTTTCCTGGGGTAACACCGCCTACTACATTTGTACCGTAATCAATCATTTGACCAGCGTGAAAAGTTCCTTCACTACCTGTAAAACCTTGAACTATAACTTTTGAATCTTTATTTACTAGAATACTCATTTGTACCGTTTTTCTAAAATTTGAACGCCAAAATTAACCTATTCAAAACTATAAACAAGTGATTTTGGTTTTGTTTATGAACGTGATTTAAATCAGGGAGTTTGGGGTGATTTTATAGCTAAATTATGCTTTAAATATGAATTTGCACTTCTCATAAAAACAGGCATTTGATTTAAACTTTTCTATAGCGTTCTACTTAATTACATCTAACGAAAAGCGTGTGATTCATATCAAATGGTTTCTTTATAAATGATTACTGCGTGTTCCTGTACTCTTTGGTAGAGACCGCAACATCAAAAAGCTCAGCCTCTTGAGAGGCTCTTTTTTTTTGCCTTATTTTTTTATCTCAAACTGCGTTTGGCATGCTACTCGGGATTACTGCGTGTTCCCGTTCTCTTTGGTAGAGACCGCAACATCAAAAAGCTCAGCCTCTTGCGAGGCTCTTTTTTTTGCCATATTTTTTTATCTCAAACTGCGTTTGGAGAAAAAAATAAGGCAAAAAAAAGCTCCTGTTAAACAACAGAAGCTTTTCAATCTTGGGTGAAAGACGGGATTTGAACCCGCGACCCTCGGAACCACAAACCGATACTCTAACCAGCTGAGCTACAATCACCATAAAATCGAGCGGCAAAAGTAGTTTTTTTATGAAATTCCAATAACTTTTATTTCATTTTTATTTGGTCTTTTTTTGAATTCATTCGCTCCATTCCTTACCTACAATACTATCAGCTAATTACACGTATTAATATTCTTATCGCACTACAATAATTATGGGTTATTGGAGTTTCCACGGCTTGTAAAACCATTATATGGAAGGTTTATAGCGCTATTTCATTACTTTCGTTCGAATAATAAAAACAACGGTGAATTTTTTCAAATCTAAAACGGGTCAGCAAACCTTCCTACTCTTTGGGTCTCAAATACTAATGGTGGCTATAGGGTTTGGTATCAAAACCTTACAAACCAACGTTCTTGGGGTTGACCTTTACGGGTTATACGCCTTCTTTGGTTCATTTACTGCTTTTACGGCTTTGTTTTTTAGATTCGGATTTTTCTCATCTCTCCAAGTACTTTTAGCAGAGAACAAAAATCCATTATTGGAAAAGGAGCTATTTGGACTGGGATTTTCACTTAATCTAGCCATCGGTATCTTTTATGCTTTTTTTATCTGGGTATTCTCCTTTTTTATTGATGACCTATTCCATACCCAAATTGGTAGCATTTTAAGATTAGTTGCGCCATTAACTATTATTATTCCTTCTAGGAGCCTTATTTCAGCAATGACTGTTGGCTCTAACAAGGTGCATATTTTACCTATTTACGATAATGCCGCAAAAGTTCTTTTCCTTATTGCGTTAGGTCTTTTTGCTCTTACCGAATCTCTTTCCCTTTACAATACAATTGTCTTCAATTTGGTTACCCTAATTATTTCATTTGGTATTATATACCGTCAATTTGAACCTAATTTCAATAATCTAAAATCCAATTTTAATCTCATTTGGGCAAAGAACAAGAGTTACGGCTTTAATTTTTATATCGGTAGCACCGCCAATCAAAGCACGTTTAAGCTTGACGAGATGGCCATTTCATATTTTATTAACACTACTGTGAACGGATTCTACTCTCTTGCAAATATGATTACTTCTCCAATGGTAATGGGTAGTCAGGCGTTATCCAACAGTCTTTTTAAAGATTTTAGCCACCAAAATAAAATTCCACAAAAAGTATTTATTTACAATACACTTTGGTTAATTACTTCCATGATCATCTTGTATTTTATTGCCTCTCCGTTAGTTGTTTTATTATTTGGAAATGAATTTACAGATGTTGCCGATTATGCCATTGGTTTATCCATAGCCTTCTTTTTCCAGGGACTATATCAGCCTTTCAACTTCCTATCTGCAAAATCGCAAGGTAAAGCAGTAAGAAACGTGGCTATCACCGAAGCAATTATTAATTTAGCAGGAAATATCATTTTAATCCCAATTTATGGGGTTTTAGGTGCGATTTACACAAGTATAATTGCTAAATTTATTCATTTTATTGGTAAACTATATTACTACAAAAAATACCTCAAAGACACCAAAGCATAATGGCAAAAATCTGCATGATATCGGTAAATCATTCCCCATTAGATGACCGCATTTTTTATAAAGAGGCAAAGACCTTACAAAGTGCGGGGCACGATTTATCTATGATTTGTCGAGCCAATGAAAATGGAATCCTTTATGACATGGGCAATACTATTTCGCTTAACAAGCCAAACCAACTCGAATTGTCATTTGAAGGTATTCCAACCTACGCCATAAAAAGTCCATTTTCAAAAATTAATAAGACCCTTAAGAAATTTTTTAAGGGACCATTTTATTTTGATTTTATTGCAAAGGCAATCGAGGTTAACGCGGATGTATATCATGCGCACGAACCCGAGTCCTATTACATTGCTTTGCAAATAGCCAAACAAAATGGTGCTAAGGTTGTTTTTGATTCTCATGAAAGTTACACCACTGGAACCGCTAAAGAAATTTGGATAAAAAACAGGCATTTATCCGAATTACGTTATTTAATTTCCGCCAACCATATCACCCGTGGACATTTGGTTTCGCAGCATCATAAAATAAAAAGTGCAGTTATATATAATGCCGCTCAACCGTCTTTATTTACCGAGTCTATCCGTCAAAACAAGCCAAAAGAAATCATAATTGCACACGATGGATACCTACCGTTTAATAGAGGGCTAAAAGAAATGCTGGAAGCTTTTAAAATTGTAAATCAAAAGCACAAGGAAACAAAATTTAAAATCATCGGTACCACTATTGGTAAGGAACGAACGTTTTTTGACACCTTTATTCAAGAAAACCACTTAACCCAAGCGGTAGAAGAAACAGGATGGGTGCCCTATGAAAAAGTACCTGAATTATTGGCGGAGTGCCATATCGGGATTATTGCTAAAACCCCATCAGTAAACAACATTATAGGAGGTCCACCTATAAAGTATTACAATTATACGGGAGCTGGAATGGCTGTTATTGATGTAGACATGCCTGAAACTACCCGATTATTGTCCAAATATAAAAACGGTATTAGTATTCCGTCCAGATCGGTCACTGACTTGGCAAATGGAATGTTGAAATTGATTGAAACGCCTGAGTTACTCGAGAAATACCAATCAAATTCATGCCTAGCTTTTCAACATTTGAATTGGGATAAGGAAGGCGAAAAGCTAGTCGATTTTTATGAAAATGTAGTGCTAAACTCATCATCCATCATTTTGCATTAGGCATTAGACATTAGGTATTAGGCATTAGGCATTAGGCATTAGGCATTAGGCATAAAAAAAGGGAATTGTTTCCAATTCCCTTTCTTATTAAATTTGGATTAGCTTAATTAAAATCGCCAATTAACGGCAATTCATCATAAATAGATAATTTCAAAATCATACTAACCACCGTATCCAATTGCATAAAACGAGATGCTGTTTTGGCACCTAATTCTTTAGCCATTTTATTATAATATTTTTTTCTGATTTTTGCTCTTTTTGCCTCATTGGCTAATGAAGTTTTCATGATAGCAGCCGCTTGATCATCGGTCATTTTCTCATATTGCTCACCATACGCTTTTAAGTTAGCTACCCCACTTTCTCTCAAGGGTTTAAGCTCAGTTTCAAAAGCGTCATAGATTACCCAAAATACTTTCGCATCCACTTCATTCAAATTCATATTTTGAACAAAAACAGTTCTTCTTTCAGTTTCAATCATGTAAGACGCAAATTTTGGGTCTATATCACTTTCTTGGGCAAATCCGCCAATTACAGTTAGCGCAAAGGCTAAGGATACTAATACTTTCTTCATCTAATTTTTATTTTATATGGTCACAAATATAATTCTAAAGCGTGAAAGCTTCCCTCATTAACTATAAAAAAGCCTCCCCATTTGTTAATAAACATTGTTGAAACAAACCCATTTTGGCCCTTTTTTGATTGAGGGTCCTAACGTAATTTGCAATTTAATAAGGCGCAACAAATTGCCATTTTTTTATTATTACACCATTTCATTTTTACACCAATGAAGAAAATCATTTGGATAAGTTTTATTCTTGTAACATTCTCATCTACTGTTTATTCACAAAAAACAGACCGTAAGAAGCTTTTTGATCAAGCCATCTTAGATTTGAGTCAAAACAAGGTGGAAAGCGCCTCAAAATCATTTAAGAAATTATACGAATTGGATTCAACTAATATGAATTTCGCCTACCTTTTAGGTCAAAGCTACACTAGGTTAGATTCCAATTTAGAATATGCTATCTACTTATTAGAGAAAGCATCTTCAAAATATTCTCCTGAATATCAAGTGCGTGATCATCAAGAAAGACGAGTTTCGGAATATGTATATTTCTATCTTCTCAAAGCCTACTCGCTTAACGGTAATTGTGAAAAAACAATAGGAACTTTGAATAAGTTTTACTCCATTTATTCTTTTTCTAACGAGTATTATTTGGTAGAAGGACAACGCTTTCATCGAGAATGTTTGAAACGAGAAACGCCAATAGATTCAGCAGATTTGATTGTGTATGATGAACAAAAAGAAATAGAACATTGGGTGAGCACAAAATCGGTATCATACACCAATAAGCAACCTACGTATGGGGTTCAAATTGGCGCAACCTTAAAACCAAAATATACCTGGGAATTTAAAGGAGTCAAAAATGTAGAAGTATATGTTGATGAAAATGGTATTTACAGATATATCATTGGAAAGTTTGTACATCCCCTGGTTGCAGAACGATTATTAGCTGTGGTTAAGGAATCTGGGTACCCCGATGCATTTGTGGTAAATGTAAAAGACAAAACAAAATATGCCGAAAAAGTAGTTAATATGGACTATAAACCCATAGATGATGCATTGGTTGGTAAGGTTTTCTTTACGGTTCAAGTTGGCGCTTTCAAGAGTGATACTATCCCGGAAGACCTTGCATACTTGTTTATGGAATTGGATAGTATTACTGAAATTGTGGATGAAAATTGGACATATCTAACAGTGGGTCAATTTGATAACATCACAGAAGCACGATTTTACAACGAATTAGTAAAAGATGTGGGCGTTAAAGATTCATTCATAACTGCTTTTAACTACAACCGAAAAGTAGATATCAGACAAGCCGAAGCATATATAGAGGAACAGGAACGATTATATAACGAACAAAAAGAACGAGACTTAAAACGAAAAGAAAAAGGTAAAAGGAGATAGAATAAATTTATCAAACCTGACACTTGTGGGCTTTTATACAAACCTTTTCTATTAGGTTTGTATCTCATACGAAAAAAAATATGTCAAACGAACTTTACGATTTATCCATTTTGAGTGAAATGGTGTATGATGATAAAGATTTCATGAAAGAATTAGTTGGCACTTTTATCGAGTTTGCACCTATTGATGCAGCTGAGTTAAAAGAATTTGCAGACTCTCAAAATTGGGATGAAACAGCTAAAAAGGCTCATAAATTGAAATCATCCATACGCACCATTGGGGTTACCTCCTTAACCGATTTAATATTGGAAATAGAAGAAGATGCTAAAAATGAACGCAATCTAGAATCCATTCTGCTTAAAATTGCCACCTTTTTAGACATTCTAGTGCGAGTATTAGAATCTTTAAAAAAAGAACCATTTTTACAATAAATATGAAATCTGTAATCAACACCGAATCAGCACCTGCTCCAATTGGACCATATAACCAAGCCATCTTAGCTGGAAATACGCTCTATGTTAGTGGTCAAATTGCCATGGACTCCAATACCAAGGAACTGATAATGGACACCCGAGAAAACGAAACCCATAAGGTAATGACCAATTTAAAAGCCATTTTAACCGCAGCTGGTTACAACTTTTCAAATGTGGTGAAATGTTCAATTTTCTTGGCTGATATGAACGATTTTCCAGTAGTTAATGAAGCTTATGGTAGTTATTTCACAAGGGATTATCCTGCCAGAGAAACGGTTCAAGTTGGCAAACTTCCTTTGGGAGTGAATGTGGAAATTTCGGCCATTGCCGTAAAATAGAATTAAAATTTACTTTCCCTTTCCTAGTCTCCCTCTTTGGGATACTATTTTTTGGTAGCCAAAATAGAATAAACCATTGGTATTTTATCTCCTAACCTTTTGATAATAAATTTACCAGGCGAAACTTCTTCCGTACCTGAAAAACAGTTATATGGCGAATAGTCATACTCGTTCACCTCATTTATAGTTAGTCCAGAATGAATAAGACTATTGAGTACATCGCCCATACCATGGTTCCATGAAATATAATCTTGATTTACATTTTCACTACCATCGGTATATGTTCCTTCCGACAATTCAATGATGGCTTCTCCATTAAAATACTTGTATTTAATTTCTTTAAAATCATCATCAAACATCCAAACTACTGGATGAAAATCAGCAAATACAAACTGCCCGCTTGGTTTTAAAAAATGCGACACCGTGTTGGCCCATTTATTAATATCGGGCAACCAGCCAATGGTTCCGTAACTTGTAAATACAATATCAAATTTTTGGTTTAGTACCTCTTTTAAGCTGTATACATCACAGCACACAAATTGCGTATCCACTCCTGTTTCAATCGCTAACTTTTTGGCTTGACCAATGGCTACATCCGAAAAATCAACCCCAGTTACCTTAGCTCCCATTCTACTCAATGAAATAGAATCTTGGCCAAAATGACATTGCAAATGCAAAACAGACTTTCCTTTTACATCTCCTAAAATAGACAACTCTATTTCGTTTAAGGAACTGCGCCCCTTCAAAAAGGTTTTATTATCATAAAATTCAGAATCATAGTGCACCTCTGCCCTTTTATTCCATGAATCTTTATTTACTTTTAAATAATCTTCTTTCATCTTTGTTTATTTTCCTGAAAACGGAGGATACTCGTCAAATAGATACATTTGATATCCTAAGATACGCATTACCCAATTAAGGGTACCCACATTAAACTCAAACCAATTTTGTGGATATTTTCCCGTAAACAATACAGCAAAAAACGCCATTATGGATAGAATGAAACTCCACATGTTTCTAAACATCCAAACAATAATATGTGGAACCAAAAGTACACCCATAAAAATAAATCGTAATAAAACCCATAAGCGATCAGGAGCCTCATTAAATGGCACCTCAATTATTATGTAATTTGATTCTGTATTCCAACCAAATTTTGGGTAATCATCTCTAAGATTATACACCGACAAATGCAATCGCGCTAACCAATACATTAACCCAAGTTGATAATTCCACACTTTTTGAGGATAAGTACCACGTATTAAAATATAAAAGGTAGTATATATCCATAGAAATTTAGCCCACATAATTACAAATAACAATAGTATCAGGTGTGGAATAACAATATAAAATAATCCAAAAAACACGCGTAATACAAGTTTTAATCGAGAATACGTTTCTTGTGGTTTAATTTCTAACTGTAACATTGCTAATTGATTTTGATACAAATTTAAAGTTTCAACATTGGTATCAATACCATTCATAAAAAAAAGCCTTCAATTTCTTGAAGGCTTTTAATACTATTGGTGGATTCGAACGCTAAAAATGCGTATGATTAAATTTCAAAAACTTCACTTTTAGGTTATGATATATTTTCTCAAACACCTCAAATTCTTCCCGCAGCGATTTATAATTCGCCATTAATTTATGATCCAAAGGCACGGCTCCTTCCACGGAATTTCGGGCTATATTTTTACGGTTTTTTCTCACCTTTTTGTTTAAAATATCCAGTACTTCATTTTGACGGATAAACTGATTTTGGAAATGCTCTAATTCTCTTAACGCTTCGGAGTCGGACAATCTAGCAACATCCTGCTCTAATCGTTGTTCAAAAATTTCTAGTTCATTTCTGTAAAACTTCATTTCGTTATGCCATAACTCATGATCAAAACTCAAATCTTTCACGTAAACCCGTCCCTCTAAGGGTGCAACATCACTACTCATAATTCTATGGTTTTTTATACGTTCCTATTACTTTTATTTGTCTCTACTAATTTAAAGCTAATAGGAATATACAAACATGATTTTGATTAGTTTTATCGCCCAATTTCGTCATAAATTTATAGTGTCATGAATCAGTCCAATTTTCCAATTTATCCATTATTATATGCTGCGCCAATTTCATTTTACGCAAATTGGTTTCAGTACAATGGATGCATGGATGGTTTTGAAAACTTTCAAAAACAAACCCATCGAAACAGATGTAAGATATATGGGGCAAATGGCGTAATCACATTAAGCATTCCGGTTCAGACCAATTCCAAAAAAGTGGCTATGCAGCAAGTTCATATTTCTAACATCGAAGCATGGCAAAGAATCCATTGGCGTTCCATAGAATCCGCGTATAAATCATCCCCTTTTTTTGAGTTCTATTCGCATCTATGGGCTCCTATTTATGAAAAAAAATATTCCAGTTTATGGGAATTTAATCTTGACATTCATCATGTTATTTTGGCTTGTTTGCAATCAAATTCAGAAACATGTTTTACTACTGAATTTATTCCATTGACTAATGGAGATTACCGAAAAGTATATAGTTCAAAGAAAGTTCATCCACATTCTGATGAATTTCCTACATACCAACAAGTATTTTCTTACGATAAAAATTTTGAACCCGACCTTTCTATTATGGACTTAATCTTTAATTTAGGTCCGGAGGCCACTGATTATTTGTGTCATTTAAAAGTCTGAAATTATCGCTAACTATCTTTGATTCTAAAGATTGGCTAGCCAAAACCATTTCAATCAAAATATTTAACAGAGGAACAGTCAAAATCATATTCCAAAACAATCCAATACCATTATATTTGAAGCTCCAAAGTGAATGACCATGACAAAAAAAGAAGAGTTAGCTTTCAACCTCAATGAGGACCGAAACAAAATGAAAGTTTCAAGATTAAATCAAAGGTTAGAGAAAATCTATCTTGGTGGTGGTCAAAAACGGATGGACAAGCAGCACGCCCAGGGCAAAATGTTGGCGCGTGAACGGGTTGCATACCTACTAGATTCGGACAAAAAACAAATTGAAATCGGTGCGTTTGCAGGAGATGGCATGTATACAGAGTATGGCGGTTGTCCTGCAGGTGGTGTAGTGGTAAAAATGGGCTACATTTCGGGTAAACAATGTATTGTAGTAGCCAATGATGCCACCGTAAAAGCGGGGGCATGGTTTCCGATAACTGGAAAAAAGAATTTGCGGGCGCAAGAAATTGCCATGGAAAACAATCTTCCCATTATTTACTTAGTTGATAGCGCTGGCGTTTTCTTACCAATGCAAGATGAGATTTTTCCAGATAAAGAACATTTTGGGAGAATTTTCAGAAACAATGCAATCATGTCAAGCCAAGGTATTACACAAATAGCCGCAGTTATGGGTTCTTGTGTTGCAGGAGGAGCATACCTTCCTATTATGAGCGATGAAGCCATGATAGTGGATAAAACTGGCACAATATTTCTAGCCGGTTCCTATTTGGTTAAAGCAGCAATTGGTGAGGATATTGATAACGAAACGCTCGGTGGCGGCACCACACATGCAGAAATATCGGGCGTAATAGATTATAAATGTGCTGACGACAAAGATGCACTTGATCGCATTAAACGCATGGTTTCCAAAATTGGAGATTACGACAAGGCAGGGTTTAATAGAGAACAACCAAAAGAACCAAAACTAGACCCTAAAGAAATTTTTGGTATTCTACCTGATAACAATGCCAAACCATACGAAATGCGCGAAATCATTAAGCGTTTGGTAGATGATTCCGAATTTGACGAATACAAAGAAGGGTACGGCAAAAGTATTGTTACAGGTTACGCAAGAATTGATGGTTGGGCTGTGGGTATTGTCGCCAATCAAAGAGAATTGGTAAAAAGTAAAAAGGGTGAAATGCAATTTGGTGGAGTAATATACTCCGATTCAGCCGACAAGTCAGCTCGCTTTATTATGAATTGTAACCAGAAAAAAATTCCATTGGTCTTCTTGCAAGATGTTACTGGATTTATGGTGGGTTCTCGCTCAGAACATGGCGGCATCATTAAGGATGGAGCCAAAATGGTTAGTGCAATGGCAAATTCGGTGGTGCCCAAATTCACCATTGTAGTTGGAAACTCTTATGGAGCTGGAAACTATGCAATGTGTGGAAAGGCATACGACCCTCGATTAATAGTAGGATGGCCTTCGGCACAAGTTGCCGTTATGGGAGGCGCCCAGGCTGCCAAGGTGCTGTTGCAGATTGAAGTAAGTAGTAAAAAAGCTAGAGGCGAAAAAATAACAAAAGCCGAAGAGGATGAATTATTCAACAAAATAAAACAGCGATACGATGACCAAACGAGTCCTTACTATGCCGCTAGTAGAATTTGGTTGGATGCAATCATTAACCCAATGGATACACGAGACTGGATTTCGATGGGTATTGAAGCTGCAAATCATAAACCAATTACCCAACGTTATAACGTTGGCGTTATTCAAACATAGGGTTCAGATTACATAAAAAATTCAAATTTATACTAGCCTATCTATTTCGTAATCTAATGAAATAGCAGCTTTTTTTTGTCCTCATTTTACCCTTGATAAAAGGGTGCGCTTCCAAAAACTACTTTCGTTTCTCATTCAAAGCCGCTTCTGCATCTTCCTCCGTTCCCAATAACACAGAAATCCATTTCGTAGAATCATATGATTCAAAGGCTATTTTGGCAGCTAGGGTTAACGGAATGGATAAAAACATTCCAACCGTGCCCAAAATCCAACCCCAGAACACCAAAGACAATAAAACGACTAAGGTGGATATTCCCAATCCTTTGCCCATTATTTTGGGCTCAATTACACTACCTATAATAATATTCACCACCAAAAATATTCCCCCCGTCCAGAGCATTCCAGCAAAACCTTGACTAATAAACGCCATGAATAATGCAGGTACAGCCGCAATTATAGAACCGATGTTAGGAATATAATTCATCAAAAAGGCAATCATTCCCCACATAAATGGAAAGTCGACCCCAATTACCCAAAGTGCTATTCCAATAATAAACCCGGTAGCCAAACTAGTAATAGTTTTGATTCCCAAATATTGATTGATTTGGTCCATCGCAGAGGAGATTTTTGACATGGACTTTTCTGGCTCAAAAAGGATTGCTTTTAATTTTACCCCATAACTAGAATTTTCAGCGAGAATAAATGCAACGATTAGCAAAATCATCGCCATATTTCCCATTAAACTACCCAATCCATTTAATAAGGTTGCCGTAAAATTCATTATGGTTCCAGGGTCCACGGTTTTAAATATGGTTTCCTTAGATACATTTAATCCCATGGAATCTAAGTAAGTCACTAAGCCTTGAAGTGCCATAGTAACAGTTTCATTATACTGATCTAGATTGGCCGTAAAACGAGCCACAGAAGAACCTACAAATCCACCTAATGTGGAGGTCAGAACAATAATAAATAATAGTACTATTCCAACCGATAGGCCAGATGGCACACCTTTTTTCTCTAGAAAATTAACTGGCTTGGAAGCAATGATTGCGACAAAAACGGCCATTAAGAACTGTGTTACAATATCTGAAGAATACATTATTCCTGCAATAATCACCACAACCGCAGCTAAATAGAATAAGGTGGGAATCGATTTTTTATTTGTACTCATTTTCTCCATATATTTCTCAAATATACATTTTTGTCTCAGGGTAAATAAGCTTCTTCCCAATGGACCAAAAAATTTCCGTTTATCCCTCATATATAAACTCGCTCACAAATTCATTTTGATACCAGAATCTTTATAGTAATTTCGAAGCCTAAAAAAAATTTATGAATTTCAAACAATTACTATTTTCCATTCCTGTTATCGGTTTAATGGCTTCCTGTGCTACGGAAACCAACGTTGATAAAAATGAGGTTTCGGAAGAAACACAATACCATGCTTTAGACCTTTCTAACATGGATAAATCCATTAGATCGCAAGATGATTTTTTCATGTATGTAAATGGATCATGGGTAAATAAAACAGAAATACCTGGAGACCAAGGTTCTTGGGGGTCATTTAACGAGCTTAGAGAAACCAATAACAAAACTGTTTTGGAGGTATTAGAATCGGCTTCAACAAGTGACAAATATGCCGCAGATAGTGACCAAAAGAAAGCCGCTAATTATTACGCTGTTGGATTGGATAGCATGGCTGCTGAAAATGCAGGGTTAACACCGCTACAACCATTCTTTGATAAAATTGATGCCATAACCAACACCGATGAGCTAATTAGTTATTTAGCGTTTGAAGAAACTTTTGGAGGTGGTTCATTTTTTGGATTTGCTATTTTCCCTAATGTAAAAAATTCAAATGTAAAAGCATCTTATTTAGCACAAGATGGGTTGGGTTTACCAGATAGTGATTATTACACTAAAACTGATGAAAAATCAGTGACAATACAAAATAAATATAAAGAATACATTGCTAATTTATTACGAATTAAAGGCGTTGAATCCCCGTCAGAAATCGCTAATTCAATTTATGATTTAGAAGCGGATATGGCTTCTGCATCTATGAATTCTACCGAAAGTAGAGATTTAGTTAAGCAATACAATCCGTATTCAATTGCTGATTTAAGTACATTGTCTGCTACTATTAAATGGGACTCCTACCTACAACAATTAGGGGTTGCGGGTGTAGATACAATAATCGTTATGCAACCGAAATTTATCCAAAAAATGGAAGAAATTTTACAAGCGAATGATGTGGCCCTTTGGAAAAACTACTTAACCTATAAAACGTTAAGTAAATACGGAAGCTATTTAAATCATGAAATGGTACAGACCAATTTTGATTTTTACGGAACCGAATTACGGGGAACCACCGAAATGCGTGCTCGTTGGAAACGCGTTTTGGGATCAACTAACGCATACGTGGGTGAGGCTATTGGTAAATTATATGTGGATGCTGTATTTCCTCCCAAAGCGAAAGAAACAGCACAAACAATGGTCAATAACATTTTGGCAGCCATGAAGGTGAGAATTCAAAATGTAGATTGGATGACCCCAGAAACCAAAGTAAAAGCACAAGAGAAACTTGCGAGTTTTACAGTTAAAATTGGTTACCCTGATAAATGGAAGGATTACAGTACTCTTGAAGTTAAAACCGTTGCCGAAGGTGGTACATACGCAGGTAATGCGATGGCTGCAAAAAACTGGAACTATAGAGACGAATTAGCAAAACTTCACGAGCCTGTAGATAAAACAGAATGGGGAATGACTCCACAAACAGTAAATGCATATTACAATCCAATGGCCAATGAAATTGTTTTTCCAGCAGCAATTTTACAACCACCCTTCTTTGATTTCAGAGCAGATGCACCTGTAAATTACGGAGGAATTGGTGCAGTAATAGGACACGAAATTTCACATGGTTTTGATGACCAAGGAGCACAATTTGACGCAAATGGAAACATGGTAAATTGGTGGACACCTACTGATAAAGAACAATTTGAAGCACGTGGAGGAAAACTTATTGCTCAATTTGATGCCTTCGAACCGCTACCGGGTTTACATGTAAATGGTAAATTGACTCTTGGAGAAAATATTGGTGATTTAGGAGGGGTTAACCTTGCTTGGGACGCACTACAACAAGAATTTAAAGTGAATGGCAAATCAAAAAATATTGATGGATTAACTCCTGAACAACGATTTTTTATGTCATGGGGAACCATTTGGAGAACTAAATACAGAGACGAAGCACTAAGAAGCCAAATTAACACAAACCCTCATTCTCCGGGGATGTATAGAGCCAATGCTCCCCTAAGAAACTTGGACGCATTTTATACCGTAATGGAAATTACCGAAAACGACAGCATGTATATCGCTCCGGAAGACCGCGTATATATTTGGTAAGGTTTTAATAAGATAAGAATCTAGGCAGTGAGTATTTTTAAACTCACTGCTTTTTTTTTACCTATATTTTAGTTTGTCTTATTTTGAAATCTTAATGAATCATTTTTTTGAATAACCTAAATTTGCTCATAAGGTTATATTTACATCCAATCATTATTTTGAAAACACCTCGTTTATTATTCTTTTTTTTGTTCATAGCTCTATCCTTTTGTGTAAAGGCCCAAAAAACAGACTCCCTTTTTCATGTGAATGGGAATATTCTCCTTGGCGAAATAAAAAAATTGGATTATGGTCAACTTACCTTCAAAATGGAAGGAATGGGAACCATTTTGGTGGATGTCACCAAAATAAAAACCCTAAAATCAGATAAGTTTTTTGAGTTTACTACTAGCCATGGACGTATTATTTATGGGTTTATTGATTCCACAAATATGGACGGAATGATAAATATTAATTCAGGTTATGATTCAAGTAACATCCATCTTTATCAAATTATTCAAATCTATCCTATTAAAAACACCTTCTTTTTACGAACCAGTGGTAAAATTAACGTTGGCTTTAATTATACCAAGGCAAGTAATGTGGGGCGGTTTAACATTGATTGGAATTTAAGTTACCGAAAAAAAGGAGCCCTGTTTACCCTTACTGCGAGTAATGTAAAAACATTTACTCCCAATGACACCTTACAATCGTCAAGTAAATACGACTTTACCCTATCGGTAGAAAAGAAAATACAAGGATTCTGGTCATGGACCGGAAGTCTAAGTGGTAGTCAAAATACGGAGCTCGGCTTGGATTTGCGGTTAAAAGGAGGTTTAGGTCTTGTTGCAGATGTTATGCACACCAACCGTCAGCGTTTTTTTGGCGTAATTGGGGTAGCACCAAATCTGGAGGTAGCGCAAGATAAATCAAGTAATACCACTAATTTGGAGGGGCAAATATCAGCAAGTTATCAAGCATATAAATTTACCACTCCGGAAATTCATCTAGACACTCGAATTGATTTTTATCCGAGTTTAAACACTGCAAAACGTTACCGTTTAGATTACAACTTAGACCTAAATATTGAGGTCTTTTACAACTTCTTTGTGGGAGCTAAATTTTACTACAATTTTGATAGTAAGCCTGCTTCTGTGGATGCATCTCATACGGATTATGGATTCACAACCACCCTTGGCTATTCATTTCATTGATAAATCCATAGATCCTATTCACAAAAATTTCGATAAGCCTTCAAAAAAGTTAAATTTGCGGTTCTTTATTAATTAATCACACAAATTATGAAACTAGTAAAACTATTTTCCTTCCTAATTATTTCTGCTTTGGTGGCGTCCTGTTACCCTGAAAAAGAGCGAACCATCTCCGATTACGACATTGTAGGCACCAACTTTTCAGAAACTGCAAATTTTGACAATTACAACACCTTTTATTTATTCGATTCTTTGGTTTTGGTATATGATTCCACAGACGAAAAACCTGAATATCCAAAAGAAGCCGCAAATGCAGTTTTAAGTACTATGCGCGCCAACTTAATAGCGTACGGATGGACTGAAATAACCGTGGTGGATTCTTCAAATATTCCAGATGTTTATATAGAAGCAGCTACTTGGAACAGTACGATTACCGGTGTAACTTATTACCCAGGTTACGGTTACCCAGGATGGGGTTATCCAGGATATGGTTACCCAGGATGGGGATATCCAGGATGGGGAACATCTTATTATCAGTACACCACAGGAACAGTTACCATGAATATGGTGGACATAAAAAATTATCCTGGAAATGATAAAAAACCAGAAGTTTTATGGGCTGGTGCTATAAATGGTATTCTTACTGGTGGTACTCCCGTTTCAAGAATTGAATTTTCGGTTAATCAAGCATTCACACAATCTCCCTACCTAAACAAAAAATAAGATGAAAAAGTTACAGATATTTTTATTCGCAAGTCTTTTTTCGACTTCCGTTTTTGCGCAAGACAATTTTTTCGGTATCACCTATAACACCGCAGTTCCTATGGGTGCAACGGCCGACTTTATTGATTCCTACAGTTGGGGTGCACTGGGTTTAGAATGGAAAAAAATGCAAACCGATAATATTTCTATTGGAGTTAATTTGGCATGGCAAGTTTTTAGCCAAAAAATTAGTCATGGCACAATTGCCAATATAGACGGTTCAAACCTTTCCATATCTGGTTCACAACTAAGGTATTTAAATTACTTTCCGATGACAGTAACAAGTACTTACCATTTTAATCCAGAAGGTAAAATAATTCCATTTGCTGGATTAGGAACAGGAGCTTATCGCGTTCTTCAACGTTTTGATATAAGTGGCTATGCAGTAGATGCAAATACTTGGAATTTTGGTTTTTACCCAGAAGTAGGTCTTTTAATTCCTACCGGAGGTAGTGCTGATTTCTTTGTCAATTCAAAATACAATTACATTTTCCCTTCAAAAGGAGGAGATACGCATACCTATTTAAATATCAATGTTGGGTTTAGTTATTTTTACTAATTCAATGGCATCGTATTGGAAAAGCGGCTTCTTAGCCGCTTTTTTTATACCTATTGTTTTCCTGATGACAATTGTCACCAAAATCATCATACACATAATCTTACTTTTGTAACTCGTAAAATATTAACTTAAAACGAAGATTATGGGTCATGAAATAACATTTGGATACAACGGAGGAATGTCTTTTAAAGGCGAAGTAAATGGACATGAATTAATAATAGATGCAGATGAAGGTTTTGGTGGAAACGATATAGGACCAAGACCTAAGCCTTTACTCTTAGTCGCCTTAATTGGCTGCACATCTATGGATGTAGTATCGTTATTAAAAAAAATGCGTGTCGATTTTAAAGACTTTAAGGTAACCGCGGACGGAGAAATGACCGAAGAGCATCCTAAATACTATCACAAAATCAAATTAACTTACAACATTTGGGGAACAGATTTGGATCATGCAAAAGTGGAAAAAGCAGTTACACTTTCTCAAGAAAGATATTGCGGAGTGACTGCAATGCTAGAGAAAGCATCCGAGATCAAATATGAAGTCATTTACCACGAAGGGTAAATATTAAGACCATAAAAAAACCGCTTAAATTAAGCGGTTTTTTTATGACTCTTCCTTTTTCTAGGATTCGGACTACTTGGCATGTGAGCCGTATCCAACTCATGATCGTGCGAATTAAGTTTATACATTCGGTATCTCTTAATATCAATTTGTTCTCTTCCCGCAATAATCAAATATCCTAATGCGATTCCAAAAAACACATTTACTGCAATCATTAAATATGGATTACGTACTCGTACAATCCAAAACATTAAATCATACATTCCAACCATCATTAAGATCAGCACTTCTCTTCGCATTAATTTCTCATTTCTTTCTTCGTACTGCGCATAAAATTTGCCATATTTCCTTTTTTGAATGGTATACACCTCAGTAATTTTATTGGTGTACCAAAACAATTGCACATACCATAAAACGTGTGCAGATACAAGAATTATTCGCGCAATGATTTTTTTATCTTCTCCAGTTGTCAATCTTTGAGTCGTTAAAATATCGTTTACTTCAGCCACCGAAAAAATGAATAAGCCTAGAATCAAAACCACAATGCTATACAAAGCTGGAATATAATTCCAAGCCACATTGGTAGTACCTAACAGCTTGTGTTTTTTGCCCATCAACGACTTATGAAACATTAGCATCAATGGTCCTGCAAGCATGGAAAATGGCATTAAGATTACAAATCCAAAAATTTGTACCCCCCCCATTTCTACCTCAGTCATTAAGTTGAAGGTAAAAAAACTGAGTACCATAAACAGAAATGCCCCGAAAATGGTTCGGCTAATTCCTTTATTCCGATTAGAATAAATATCCAACAGGCCAATAGCCAAAACACCTACTGGTATTAGAAATGTAATTAATGAAAGTATGAATAAATTCAAGTGGAGCGTAATTTGCGACCAAAATAAAAAAAAGGAGGCAATTGCCTCCTTAAAAATTCATTTTCTGTGACTATAACGTCAAAATAGGGCTGAATTACTCCATTTCTGCCAAATAACGCTCCGCGTCAAGGGCTGCCATACATCCTGACCCTGCAGCAGTAATTGCTTGACGATAGGTTTTGTCGGCACAATCTCCAGCAACAAATACACCTTCTACATTTGTTTTCCCAGTACCTTTTACATTTTGTATATAACCTACTTCATCCAAAGTTAGGTACTCCTTAAAAATATCGGTATTTGGTTTGTGACCAATAGCAACAAAGAAACCATCTACTACAACATCTCTTGTTTCACCAGTTATATTGTTTTTTAAAAGAACTCCTTCTACCACATTTTCACCTAATACTTCTTCTGTTTCTGTATTATAAAGTACCTCAAGGTTAGCGGTAGAATTTACTCGGTGTTGCATAGCTTTGGAAGCACGCATCGCATCTTTTCTGACCACCATGTAAACTTTTCTACACAATTTGGCTAAGTAAGTAGCTTCTTCTGCAGCAGAATCTCCTGCTCCTACAATTACCACATCTTTTCCTCTATAAAAGAATCCATCACAGGTAGCACAGGCAGAAACGCCACCACCTTGTTTACGAATTCTTTGTTCACTTTCCAATCCTAGCCATTTAGCTGTTGCCCCGGTAGAAATAATTATAGAATCAGCTGTTATTTCCGTTTTTCCATCTACGGTTACTTTATGGGGTTTACTTGAAAAGTCTACAGCAGTCACCCTACCAAATCTTACATCTGTATCAAATCTTACGGCTTGATTTTTCAAATCTTCCATTAATGCAGTTCCATCTACTCCTTGTGGGTAACCTGGAAAATTATCTACTTCTGTAGTGGTGGTTAACTGTCCCCCTGGTTCCATTCCGGTGTACATAACAGGATGCATATCTGCTCTAGCAGCATAGATTGCGGCAGTATAACCTGCAGGTCCTGACCCAATGATTAAGCATTTTAAGTGTTCTATTTTTTCTGACATATTCTCTTTTTTTATAACCTTTTTGCAAATTTAAATCTTTAATCTATTAAAGATTAAGTTTCGAATTCTAATTCGCAAATTAGAATCAAATAACCGCTTTAAAATGTAACATATCTTACAGTTTTTCAATTGATTTAAGGTGTAGTTTAGAAAAGATCTATGATGTCATAGAATATAATTATTGCTTGTAGCAAAATACTTAATTCAATGGTGTATAATCAAATATTTAGTTCGGTTTATTTTAAGGTTATTAATCCGGCTTCTATTCTTTGTACAATAAATTCTATCTCCTTATCCTCCCCTTTTGGGTCGTAAACAGATTTTAGGTTATGACCAAATAATCGTGCCAAGCCTTGCCAGAAAAAAGCAGAAAACTTACCTCTCAACTCGGTTACTAATTCATACGAGGTATCACCCGTTTCACGGTCTAATAACTTTATTAAAATTCGTCCTTCTGAAATAGTCAAGTTTCGTAACTCTCCCTCATATTCCAATTTTATTTCTTCCTCAATCCGTTTATAAAATTGTTTTTTTTCGCGTTCCGAAGTAACTAATTCCAATTCTTTCGCATATTCTTCTAATTTTTGTGAAGCCAAATGAGCTAACGGGTATACCTTAACCACTTTTCTCTCTAATCGTTTAAACCTATTATAGGCAGTTCTAGATCTCCAAGTTCGTTTTGCCGATACCTGATAAGAAGAAAGGGTAATTTCTGGAATAGAATCTCCATCAATTACCCTTACCGGTAAAATATTACCTTTTTGAGCCATCGCTCCAAAAGCAAAAAAACTTAAATATATGATTACGAATACTTTCATTTTAACAAACAACTCGATAAAGTTACGTTTATTTTCAGAAATCGTAAAAACATTTTAGCCTAGCAACTCATCTACTTTTGCTAATACGTTCGCGTAATTAGGCTCCTCTAAAATATCTCCTGAGACTTCTGTATGAACTACTTTATTGTTTTTATCTACCACGAATACTACACGTGCTAATAAGCCTTTTAAAGCTCCTTCCACCATTTCAGTTCCAAACTCCTTGCCAAAATCACCATAGCGGTAATCTGATAAGGTTACTATATTTTTTATTCCTTCCGTTTCACAAAATCGCTTCGAAGCAAAAGGTAAGTCTTTGGATATCACTAATCCAACAACCCCATCTCTTTTGCCTAATTCAGTGTTGAAATTTCTAGTCTCAGCCTGGCAAATACCTGTATCTAAGCTAGGTACAGAAATTAAAACTTTTACATCGCCTTCAATGTCATATAAACTTACCTCATTTAAATCCGTTGAAACAAATGTCACATCTTCTGCAACACCCCCAACTTCCACTACGTCATCTATCAACTGAATTGGGTGACCTTTTAAATTAATCTTATCCATTTTTAAAAAAACTTTTCAATTTGAACCGCAAAATTAATTCAAATATTAAGTATCAATCCAAATTAAATGATCTAAAAACTGTTATTATTTTGCCTAATAAAGCAGTTGATGCATCATGATTTTTCGGGTAATTAATTTACTTTTATCGCATATGAAATGGAAATCACTGTACATATTAATAATCACTATTTTGTTTGGTGGCTTTCCATTGCAAAAACTATTGGCATCAGATTCTTCTAAGGTCTATGTTTTTGAAATTAATGAGGAAATTGCAGAACCTGTTTGGCATAATCTCAAAAACGCATTTTCGGAAGCAAAACAATTAAATTCTACGCATTTTATAATCAACATGAATACCTATGGCGGGGCTGTAGTTATGGCTGACTCTATCCGAACAGCTCTTTTACGGATGGATATTCCGGTGTACATGTTAATTAACAATAATGCCGCCTCGGCAGGAGCTTTAATTTCTATTGCGTGCGACAAAATCTTTATGACTCCAGGCTCCACCATTGGAGCTGCCACCGTAGTTACACAAGATGGTGCTCCGGCCATTGATAAATACCAATCCTATTTTAGAAGTAAAATGAGAGCCACCGCAGAAGTCACCGGTCGTGACCCCGATATTGCAGAGGCCATGGTAGACCAAGACATTGCTATAGCAGGTATTACGGAGAAAGGGAAACTACTAACATTTACCGTTACCGAAGCCATTCAAAATAACTATTGTGAAAAGGAAGTTGAAAACCTGGATGGGCTTTTAAAGGAAACTAATTTGTCTAATGCGGTAGTGGTGCATTATGTACCAACAAAAGTAGATGCAATAATCGGATGGTTGATTAACCCTGCAATTAGTGGCGTTTTAATAATGATTATGCTAGGAGGCATTTATTTTGAATTGCAATCTCCTGGAATAGGTTTTCCAATTGCGGCCTCCGCCATGAGCGCCATTTTGTTTTTTGCTCCTTTATATATTCAAGGACTTGCCGAAAATTGGGAAATCATTCTATTTGCTATCGGGGTTTTATTACTTGCAGCGGAGATACTGGTAATTCCAGGCACAGGAATCACTGGGGTTATAGGAGTTTTATTTATTTTAATTAGCCTCACCTTAGCCATGGTTGAAAACATTCGATTAGATTTCACAATGGTGCGAATGGATGGTTTATTATTATCCTTTTCTATCGTTCTTATGGCTATTTTAGTAATGTCCATTATCACTATAGTGATGATGCCAAAAATGCTAGAATCTGGTTACCTAAAAAGGTTAGTTTTAAATAAATCTCAAAAAATATCAGACGGTTATGTGGGAATTGACACCACCATTCAAACTCAAATAGGACGTTCAGGAATCGTGGTTTCTGACTTGCGTCCTGCAGGAAAAATAGATATTGAAAACACCTATTATGATGCCTCTTCTGAGGGGAATTACATATCCAAAGGCGAAAAAGTCAAAGTTATTGGCTCAGAAGGGCCTCAATTAATTGTAACACTTATAAACTAAAATGGCATTTACAGACGGACAATTATTATTCGCACTTATTTTTATCGTAATATTTATAATTACTTTATTTTTCCTTTATCGTAGTGATATCAAGAAGTTAGGCGTGCATTCAAAAGGTGCGCTTTCCGTTTTAGGGATCATCATTTTTGTATTACTCGTTTTTTATGGAACCGTAAAATTTCTCGCCTCTTGAAAAACTTATATTATCTACTATTCATTTTCGGATTCCTAACTATTATTACAAGTTGTGGATTTGATTTCGATAACTCCTCCCCTTCTTCCAGTGAAGAGGAAGTAGTAATTGGTATGGAGTTAGATTCTATAATAAAACGAGGCAAACTTATTGTTATCACTAACAATACTCCAACAAGCTACTTCATATATAAAGGTAAACCGATGGGATACCAATATGAATTGTTACGCGATTTTTCCAAAACATTAGGCGTTGATTTAGAAATAAAAATTGTTGCTTCCATCACAGATGGTATTGACTCATTAAGAAACAAAAAAGCCGATATTCTGGCTTCTGGCTTAACAGTTTTAGGCGATCGGAAAAACTTCCTAGATTTTTCCATTCCAATTACCCAAACCCACCAAGTTTTGGTGCAAAAAATCCCAGACGATTTATTGAATAAAAGCAGGTATGCCAAGGACAAACACTTACTACGTGATGTAACCAAATTAGCAGGGAAAACGGTATATGTAGAAAAAGGTTCAGCATACGTAGATAGAATATACAGCCTGCAAAATGAAATTGGCGACAGTATTTACATCCATGAGTATGATGGTGAAGTGGATATTGATAGCATTATGTCAATGGTAAGTTCAGGCGAAATCGAATATGCCGTTTCAGAATACTATACTTCCAATTTTTTTCTTCGGTACTACCCTAACATTGATATAAACACTCCTATCAGTTTTAATCAAAACATTGCTTGGGCGGTTCCAAAAAACTCGGACGCTTTAATTGACACTATAAATTCATGGATTTCTGACAATAACCAAACCGTTAGATGGGCTTATATCTACAACAGATATTTTAAGCACAATAAAAACATGAATAAAAGAGCCAGTAGCGGTTACAATTTAGACAATGGGAAAATTTCACCCTACGATCACTATATAAAAAAGGAAGCTGACAAAATAGATTGGGATTGGAGATTAATAGCGGCTCAAATAAGTGTTGAATCAGGTTTTAATCCTACCGTTGAATCATGGGCGGGCGCTGGTGGACTTATGCAAATTATGCCGGCTACAGCAGGTGCATTGAATTCAGATTCGGTAAATGTCAATTCACCAGCACACAATATTGCCATGGGCGTAAAATTAGATGGGATTTTATACTCCTTTTGGACAGAAACCATTCCCGATAGTAACCAAGCAATTAAATTCACTTTGGCTTCTTACAACATCGGTAAAGGTCACATTTTTGACGCCCAAAGACTGGCTGAAAAACATAACCTCAACCCTCAAATTTGGGACGACAATGTTGAACTCATGATTAAGAGACTTTCCTCTCGTAACTATTACGGTGATTCTGTGGTGCGAAATGGGTATTGTAGAGGTTCGGAAGCCTATCATTATGTGAAACGAATTTTCTTTCTTTATCAGAATTATCAAAACTTCGAATTACCCGATGAATAAATCTATATATTTAAATTAATTGAGCTATGGCAGAGGTATTACGGCCTAGGTTTAGGTATTACGTTCCGTTGAGTCAGGAGGAAATTCGCTCCACTTTTAACGATTGTTTTAAGGATCCCAAAGTGGTATTTACCGGCACCACATTGAATTACCATATCGTAATTGATTACCCAGAAGAGAAACGCCATTTTTGGTCGCCTCAAATTGACCTCAATCTAGAAAAATATGAAGACGGGACGCTTATCCGTGGACTTATAGGCCCAAGGCCTAATGTCTGGACGGTTTTTATGTTTTTTAATGCGATAGCTGGTTTTTTAGGAATTGTTGGCATAATCATCGGTATTGGTCAATGGAGTATGGAAGGGCCACCTCAAGCATTATGGCTAATTCCTTTGAGTTTGGTCATTTTCGCAATCGTATATTATTCTGGGTTAACAGGTAAAAAAATTGCACATGAAGAAAGCATTAAACTACACCAATTTTTACAAACCCATTTAAAGGATTATACGGAATTGGAGATTGATGAAATTTAAAAATGAGCAACCTCACCCAATAATTTCTATCCCCTAATTTTCTCACGGTTTTTAATTATATAGTCAAATTTTCATGTGACTACCCCGAAACAACATAGACAAACCAGCAAATACTGAAACACAAAATTTATTACGTTTAAAATAGTTAACATCCAAATTAACTTTTGATTCTTGTAAAAGATAGCTTATATTATTTTACCAAATATTTAAAATAAATGACCATATACTTAAAATTTAAGATTAATCAATCGCTTTAATTTGTAGAGCAATTACCAATGAAGGTTAATCGAATTTTACGTTTTAGGGGTTTGATAGATTAATTTTGAATGGTTTAGTTTGTTAGGTTCAAAAGAGGAGCTTGTTACTCCTCTTTTTTTATGTCCAATATTTTTTGAAATTCTCATTACTCACAATTTGCTACCCTTTTTGTTTGGCTATTTTTGCCTTATCTTAAAATAAAGTATGAGTTCATCCAATCCATATTTCCAGTTCAACGAGGAAGTATTCAGCAAAATAGAAAAGTCAGGTATTTCTACGTTTTTTGAAATGCACCCCATTTTCACCCCTGTGGTAACCGCTGGAGAAAACCTTCACGTTGACTCTTATGTAATAGGTGGATGGGTACGAGATTTATTGCTGAATAGGCCATCCAAAGATGTGGATATTGTGACTCCGGAAAATGGCATTCAATTAGCCCAAGAAACCGCACAAGTAATTGGCGATGTTCATGTGAATATTTTTAAGAATTTTGGAACCGCAATGGTAAAAACACCAGAAATAGAATATGAATTTGTTGGCGCTCGTAAAGAAAGCTACCGTTCGGATTCTAGAAATCCCGATGTGGAGCAGGGTACATTAAATGATGACCAAAAAAGACGCGATTTCACCATTAATACTTTATCTATTGGATTAAGTGGCGCGAACAAGGGGAAACTAATGGATCCATTTAATGGGATTGAAGATTTAAAAAATGGGATTTTAAGGACCCCTCTAGACCCCATTAAAACGTATGCGGATGACCCATTGCGAATGATGCGAGCTATTCGATTTGCATCCCAATTTAATTTTAAAATTGATACGCCTTCATTTCAAGCTATTGCGTCCCAAAAAGAACGGATACACATTATTTCGAAGGAACGCATTCATGTGGAATTGGAGAAAATTATGCTTTCGCCCAAACCATCGGTTGGATTTCTTTTATTAGAAAAAACAGGACTCTTAAAAATCTTAATTCCAGAGCTCACTGCGCTTAAAGGAGTAACCGAAGAAGAAGGGCAAACTCACAAAGAAAACTTTTACCATACCTTAGAAGTGGTAGATAATATTTCTAAAAGCACAGATAATGTTTGGTTGCGTTATGCAGCGTTGTTTCATGATATTGGCAAAGCACCCACAAAACGATTTGACCCAAAAGTGGGATTCACATTTCATGGCCATGAAGCCTTAGGTGCCAAAATGATTACCAAAATTTTTAAACGATTAAAACTACCGTTAGATCATAAATTAAAATATGTAAAAAAGATGGTTTTCATGAGCTCTCGCCCTATTGCGTTGGTAAATGATAACGTTTCTGATTCAGGGGTTAGAAGACTACTTTTTGATGCCGGTGAAGATATTGAGGACCTAATGATATTGTGTGACGCAGATATCACTTCTAAAAATCCGTATCGTGTAAAAAAATACCGTCAAAACTTTGTACGTGTACGTGAAAAAATGAAGGAAGTGGAAGAACGTGATCATGTCACTAATTTTCAACCTCCCATTTCAGGTCAACAAATAATGGATGCTTTCAATTTAAAACCATGTCGGGAAATTGGAACCATTAAATCACAAATCAAGGAGGCTATATTGGAAGGAAGTATAAAAAATGAAGCTTCAGAAGCGTTTGATTTGATGCAAAAAATTGGCAAAGAATTAGGCCTTAATTTAGCAAAAGGATAATACTTTTGCACCGAAAATAAAGAAATAGATGAGCACAACATTAAGATTACGCGTATTAGTTGACACAGAAGGAGATGGAAATGTATTCCGGGATATTGAAATGCCGGCTAATGCTAGTTTTGAGGAGTTGCATCTTGCTATACAGGACCAATTTGATTTTGATAATTCTCAAATGGCTTCCTTTTACGAATCGGATGAAGATTGGGAACGAGGTGAAGAAATCATGTTAATGGACATGAGCATGGACGATAAGCAAGAAATTCGCTTAATGAGAGACACCTTAATCGGAGAAATCTTGAGTAAACCAGAACAAAAAATGCTTTACATTTTTGATTTCTTGGTGATGTGGACCTTTTTTGTGGAAGTTGTTTCTGTAGGAAAATTTTCTGAAGACGTAGAATATCCAAATATTTTGCTTTCTGTAGGTGATGCCCCAGATCAGAATTCAAAATCAGCTGAAGATTTATTTGGTTCCATGAAATCAGAAATGATGCCCGGAATGGATGATGATGAAGACGATGATGATTACGATGAGTTTGATATGGAAAACAACTACCCATCTTATTAAGACTTGAAAAAACTTATTGTAATAACGGGTGCCACAGCTTGCGGAAAAACTTCCGTAAGTGTTGCTCTGGCTCAACGATTACAAACCGAAATAGTTTCTTGTGATTCGCGTCAATTCTATAAAGAAATGGCGATTGGCACAGCCAAACCCACGGTAAATGAAATGGATGGAGTAATTCATCATTTTGTCGATTCTCATTCCATTACCGATGAAATTAATGCTGGAGAATTTGAACGATTGGCGCTTCCATTAATTAACAGGCTTTTTCTTACCCATGATAATCTAATTCTTACCGGTGGCTCAGGATTATTTATTGATGCAATCGTGAATGGTTTTGATGATATGCCAAAAATTGAACCCGAACTTAGGTTACAGTTAAACAATACATTTAAAAGCAAGGGTATCGAACCTCTTTTTGCCCAATTACAATCATTGGATCCTACATATGCCAATTCAATGGATAGTAAAAATCCTAAGCGCATTATTCGAGCTCTGGAGATTTGCTTAAGCGGCCCCAAGACGTATTCTGAATTACGAACAGGTCAAAAAGCACATCGCGATTTTGAAGTACAAAAAATAGTATTGGACCGACCCAGAGAAGAATTATACGCGCGCATTAATAAACGTGTTGACCTTATGATTGCAGAAGGTTTAGAGCAAGAAGTAAGGTCGCTTATTCCATTTAGACATCTCAGTTCACTGCAAACAGTAGGATATCGGGAATTATTTGAGTTTTTTGATGATGAGATTACGTTAGACCGTGCTATTGAATTAATAAAACAAAACTCCCGCAGATACGCCAAAAGACAACTCACGTGGTTTAGACGAGACTCAAACTATAATTGGATTAATGCAGATGATAGCAACGCTCTTTATTCCTTAATCGAAGGGTGAAAATTGATTCCAGCACATGGCTGAATTATACACCAAAAAAAAACGCGAATTACCATTCCCATCCAATTCCCGAATTAAAAACATAATCCACATTACTTGCCCCCGTGGTAGGTTGATTATCATAATTGACTGTTATCCCACTTTTAACGTAGAAATCTAACGGTAAATCATATTTTAAATCAACATTTACATCCGTTCTAAACCTACCTTTTTCCGTAATACCAGGATACGCAGTTGCTTTAGTGAAAAAACTCAAATCGCCAAAATCAAATAGGTTTAACTCCGTTACAAAAAATGCTTCCATACTCTTTTTATCCCCTTCGGCACTTGCAAAATTTTCAGAAATAAATGCGGTACCACCAGCAACACTCCAATACCACTTGTTTGAATGCACTAAATAATATCCCAAACCTACTCTTCCATTTAAACGTAGATCTAATAATTGCTCGGTATTAGACAAATAATCCACAGATGCGGTAAGAAACCAATCTTTAGGTAAAAATAGGTTTCCGGTAACACCACCATCATTTCGTTTTGTTGGCGCAACAGAATCTTGGGTAGAATTTAAAGAATTGAATCTCGCATCCATTGACCAATATTCACCGAGATAACCCAGGCCTGCATTCACATTAAATTGTTTCAAATTTTTAGCTTTTGTCAAACTAAACCCAACATCCACTTTGGCATAAACTTGACTCCAAAACCCATCTTCCAATGATTTCAAATAAACAATCTGATGTCTTGGTACTTTTACCACACCCTCTTCGGTACGTAAACTTAATCCCGTTGAATCTCCATCCGAGACTGAACCTGTAAAGCGAACTCCATCAGATGTAGTAATTAAAAATTCTGTTGCCGTGCTAAGCGTTTTCACCCCCTTCCACTCTATTTTGAAATCTGAATCACTATAATCCGTTTTAAAACTTATTACCCCTCTATCTAACGACTTTAATTCACCAATAATTTGGTCCCCGTTAATAAAGGAAATAGTGTCTTGGGTAAATCCAACATAATTCAATAATGAAAATGTGAATATCAGAATTAATTGCTTTTTCATTTCGTTTGATTTTTGACAAACATAATTAATCCTATTTTTTCTTAATCAAAAGAATCCTAATAATTTAACAATTTCATTTTGGTATAAATGTTACTTTTACCGCAAACAAAAAAAATAATATGAAATTAAGAAAAATCACTCCATTTATACTTAGTGCTGTGCTAAGTGTTTTTTTACTAGCCACTGCCTGTTCTGAAACAAGCGAAAACACCCATAACGATTCCAATACGACTGAATCTGTAGATTCAACGAATGTTGCAAAAAAATGCAGCAAAGAATGTAAAAAGGGAGATAAAAAAAGCTGTTCCCAAGAACATAAATGCGAACACAAAAAAGATTGTAAAAAAGATGGCAAATGTAAACATGAGTGCACCAAAGGTGCCAAATGTGCTGGTAAAGAAGGATGCAAAAGCCCATGTTCTGAAAGTTGCAAAAAAGACGGAAAATGTACTGCTGAATGCAAAGAGAAGTGTGAGAAAGCAGGATGCGCCAAAGACGGTAAATGCACGCACGATGCAGCTAAAGGTTGTACAAAAGGAAAAAAATGCTGTTCTAAAAAAGGAAAATGTACTGGTTCAAAATCATGTGAAAAGGGTGAATTAGATTCAGATAGCGCTAACGCAGAACACAAATGTGGCGAAGGAAAATGCGGACATGAAGAAGCTAATGAGCCAAAATGTGAAGAAGGTAAATGTGGGGAAGGAAAATAATCCTAAAGCCAACTAAAAACACTTGTGGTGATAAAAAATCATGCAGTAATCACAACAATAATGATTCGCATTAATTTTTAAACATTACACTATGCTAGAGAAAGCCCCTTAATGCTATTAAGGGGCTTTTTTTTATGCGCTAATTTTTTAACCCTTTATATTCAAATTTTAAAACGGTTTAATAATTAAACTAAACCACTTCCCACATAGTATTTACGTAATATTTTTTACTATCAAAAAAATTATTGGTGGTTGTAAACCCACAAGTGTTGGCAAGGCTCTTTAAGTTTCTGGTAGCATACTTTCTTGATATCTCTGTATGAATACATTCTCCTGATTCAAATTTCACTGCAAAATCTAAATCTTTAAAATTTACGGATTGGTCAGCTAAGGAAACAATATAGCTTCTAGCCTCTCCGGTTATGGGTTCGTATAACGCATAATGTTTAAACAATTTTAAATCAAAATTAGCCCCTAATTCCGCATTCATTCGATTCAACAAATTCATGTTAAACGAAGCCGTAATTCCAGGTTTATCATTATACGCATTCAATATAATCTCTGGGTCTTTTTTCAAATCTACACCTAGCAGTAACTTATCATTGGGTTTAAAATAGCTTTGTAATTTAGTCAGAAACCCTTCTAAGCTTACGGTATCAAAATTACCAATATTTGACCCTAAAAATAAAGTTACGTTCTTTCGTCCAGTAAATTGACCCATTTGTTTAAGCGCTTCAAAATAATCCATATTTAGAGGCTTCACATCCAGTTCCGGTACTTCACGATGCAACATATCGGTTAATTCTTCTAATATATTTTGCGAAATATCTACTGGGTAATAAGTAAAATCAATTCCCTTTTTCAGAAAGTGCTTTAATAATACTTTCGTTTTAGCACCATCTCCTGCACCTAATTCAATCAAATTAAACGGTAATCCTTTTGGGCAAATACTATTAAAAATCTCCTCCTTTTGGGTTTCAAACACCTCCATTTCACAACGTGTGAGGTAATACTCGGGCATGGCCATAATTTGTTGAAAAATGGCATCCCCTTTTGCATCATAAAAATATTTTGACATTAAGGTTTTCTGCGGTTTGCTTAAACCCGAAATGGTATCCACAGCAAACTGCGACAATTTTGTAATAATTTCCATAAATAAATTTAGGTTCTTTGTTTTAATTTCTTTTGGCTAATCGAATCCCCGTAAACTGAGATTGATTATGCGGATGCCAAAAATTACGATAAGTATGACGACTATGATTTGGCGAAGTAGCCACAGATGCGCCACGTAATACCATTTGACTTATCATAAATTTACCATTATACTCCCCAATGGCTCCTTCTGCTTTGTTATAACCGGGATAGGCCAAATATGCGCTATTGGTCCACTCCCAACGGTGCCCCCATTCAAATTTATCTGAAGCAATTTCCCACTCAAATTCGGTTGGCAAACGCATTCCTTTCCATTCGGCATAAGCCCAAGCTTCATAATAACTAATATGTGTTACCGCCTTATGTGGGTCTATTTCCTCTAGTCCTGTTAGACTAAACTCAAACCATCCCCCATTAATATGACGCCAATATAAAGGCGAGTCAATTTCATTTTCTTGCAACCATGCCCATCCTTCATCATGCCATAGATTAAAATCAGCATACGCCCCTGATTCTACAAATTCCATAAATTCTTCGTTGGTTACCAACCGGTCAGCTATCTCAAAATCGGCTACAAATACCTTGTGTCTACTCAGCTCATTATCAAAACAAAAGTCATCACCTTTATGGCCAATTTCATAAATGCCTTCCTTAATAGATACAAAACCCATATCGCACTTTTCAAGTACTCCATCTATTGGATTAATATCTGCATACACCGGAAACATCGGACTTATTCCTAAAATATACTTCAAATCAGACCAAAGTAACTCCTGATGCTGTTGTTCATGTTGCAACCCCAATTCGATAATAGGCATCCATTTTTCATATTCTACTTGGGAAAGTAATTCCATAAACAAAACCATTTGGTCGTTTACGTGCTCCCTATATTCTAAAATTCGTTCCACCCCAGGGCGGGTAATATCTCCCCTGCTATGCCTAGAAACTCGCTCCCCAATATTGTTATAATAGGAATTAAATAAATAATTGAATTGTTCATCAAAAACATCGTACTCTGGCAACACCTTTAAAACAAAGGTTTCAAAAAACCAAGTGGTGTGAGCTAAATGCCATTTTGGTGGGCTCACATCCACAATGGGTTGTGCTACATAATCTTCAATTTGTAACGGTTCACAAATTTTAACGGTATGATTTCGTATGGCTAAAAACCTATCGATAAGCGCGTATTTCATTTTTTATGGGTATTCTATTTTATACAATATTAACGGTCACAATTTCTCCTAAATGACAGCTAGGTGACGATTCTCTTAAAAATACAAAAAAGGAGTTGTTCAAGCCAAAATTAATTTTATATTTGTTATGCAAGCATACTAATGTTTTGTATGTAGTGTAAATGATACTCCTTCACCCCAAATGTAAAATATAATTGGAATCAAATGAATAAAACCAGTAATAATCATCTTCACAAAAGTGAAATTAAAATGAAGTCAACAGAAACATTTGATTTTCATATAAGATGGGCATGGTATAAAATTTCACGGCTGTATAATACAATCGCTCAAGACTATGGCGTAAACATGTCAGTGGGATATGCACTTATTAAAATCGACCCTGAAAAAGGAACTCCCTCCACTAAATTGGGACCACTCATGGGAATGGAATCTAGAAGTTTGACACGTACATTAAAAGCAATGGAATTGGACAATCTTATTAAAAGAGTTCCTGACACCAAAGACAAACGTGTGATTCGCATAGTATTGACACCTTTCGGGTTAGAACAACGTGAAATTGCTAAAAGTGTAGTGATAAACTTCAATACCATTATCAACGATAAATTAAACGATACAGAAAAAGAAAATTTCTTTTCCTCTATTGGAAAAATCAATGAGGTATTGGAAGGTGAGCTTTTTAGAAAACGCAAAAAATAAACAGACTTCGGTCGATTAAATAAAAACAATCATAAATCGGGTAAATCGGAATTTAAAGAGGGGTAAATAACATTTATCTTTAAAACGATTAACTAATTTATATAAACTCAAAATAAATGAAAAGAGCCATTAAAAAAGTAGCAGTCCTCGGGTCCGGAGTTATGGGTTCCGCTATTGCTGCGCATTTTGCTAACGTGGGTTGCCAAGTCTTGCTATTAGACATCGTACCTAATGAGGCCAAGGAATCTAATAAGAAAAAAGAACGTAATGCCATAGTTGATGGGCATTTACTGGCTTCCATAAAATCGAAGCCATCACCTCTTTATTCTTCAAAATTTGCCAAAAGAATTGAAACCGGCAACTTTACCGATGACATGCATAAAATTGCCAATTACGACTGGATTATAGAGGTGGTAATTGAGCGATTAGACATAAAAAAATTAGTTTTTGCTCAAGTGGAGCAATACCGCAAACCAGGAACTTTAATTACTTCAAATACTTCGGGTATTCCTATCCATTTGATGTTAGATGGAAGAAGTGATGATTTTAAAGCGCATTTTTGTGGCACACACTTTTTTAACCCCCCAAGATATTTAAAGCTTTTTGAAATCATTCCTACTCCTGAAACCAAACCAGAAGTGGTTGATTTCTTGATGGATTACGGAAAGAAAATTCTAGGTAAAACTACTGTTCTTTGTAAAGATACTCCTGCATTTATCGCTAACAGAATTGGCGTTTTTGCTATTATGGCTTTGTTCCATTCGGTAAAAGAATTGGGGCTTACCGTTGACGAAGTGGACAAATTAACAGGCCCTGTTTTAGGTCGCCCAAAATCGGCTACATTCCGTACTGCTGATGTGGTAGGTTTAGATACACTGGTTTTAGTAGCGAACGGATTAAAAGACAATACGCCAAACGATGAAGCCAATGCATTGTTTGCATTACCAGATTATGTTGGTAAAATGATTGACAATAAATGGCTAGGGTCTAAAACCAAACAAGGCTTTTATAAAAAGGTAAAAGATGAAAATGGCCAAAGTCAAATCTTGTCTTTAAACCTTAAAACGCTTGAATACGAGTCTAAGAAAAGAGTCAGTTTTCCTACGTTAGAAATGACTAAACCGATTACCGATTTAAGTAAACGAATGGGCATTCTATTTGGAGGAAAAGACAAAGCGGGTGAATTTTACAGAAGTGTATTCACCAGCCTATTCGCTTACGTAACGAACCGTATTCCTGAAATTAGCGATGAAGTTTATCGAATGGATGATGCGCTACGTGCAGGTTTTGGATGGCAACAAGGTCCTTTTGAAGCTTGGGATGCTGTTGGTTTTGACAAAGGTTTAAAAGCCATGGAAACCGCAGGTAAAAAACCAGCTGCTTGGATTTATGAAATGAAAGAAGCCGGTTTTGATTCTTTCTATAAGGTAGAAAACGGCAAACGCTTGTATTACGATATTCCTACAAAATCTTACGTAGAAATTCCAGGGCAAGAAAAAATGGTGAGTTTAGCACTATTGCGCAATGAACATACCCTTTGGAAAAATAACGATTGCTCAATTATTGATTTAGGCGATGGTGTAATCAACTTAGAATTCCATTCTAAAATGAACACTATTGGTGGTGAAGTAATTGCAGGCATCAATAAAGCCATAGATATGGCTGAGGCTGATTACAAAGCCTTGGTAATTTCTAACGAAGGTGAAAATTTCTCTGCAGGAGCAAATGTTGGAATGATTTTCATGATGGCGGTAGAGCAGGAATACGATGAATTGGATTTTGCAATTCGCAGTTTCCAAAATACTGTGATGCGAATTCGCTACTCATCCATTCCAGTAATAGCTGCGCCTCACGGAATGGCATTAGGTGGTGGTTGCGAAATCTCCATGCATGCCGATAAAGTGATTGCACATGCAGAAACCTATATCGGGTTAGTAGAATTTGGTGTTGGCCTTATCCCAGGGGGCGGTGGTTCTAAAGAATTCGCCCTTAGATTAAGCGATGAATTACATGATGGCGACATCCGTACCAACCAGTTTAGAAATCGTTTTTTAACTGTAGGACAAGCCAAGGTTTCAACTTCTGCCTACGAAGGTTTCGAACTAGGGTATTTAAGAGCCGGAATTGATGAAGTAATTGTGAGCAGAGATTACCATTTGGCCTACGCTAAACAGGCTGCATTGTTAATGGCTGAAAAAGGATATACTCAACCAGCACAACGTAATGACATTAAGGTAATGGGTAAAGAAGCAATGGGCTTAGTTTACTCCGGAGCCAACTCAATGTTGAGCGGGAATTACATGAGTAAACACGATGAAGTTATTTCTATAAAATTAGGTTCCGTTTTAGCCGGTGGCGATTTATCAGAAATCACCGAAGTTTCAGAACAGTACCTATTGGATTTAGAACGTAAAGCTTTCTTAGAATTATGTACCGAAAGGAAAACTTTGGAGCGAATTCAAAGTATTGTAACCAAAGGGAAAATATTAAGAAACTAGACGGAACCTGGGAGATTAATATCCGAGTTAACACTTGGGTTTTCAAGCTCCCAACTTAAAAAAGAAAATTATGGACGCATATATAGTAGCAGCAAAAAGGTCAGCCGTAGGCAAGTCGGGCAAGGGAATGTATAGATTCACTCGTGCAGATGAATTAGCGGCACAGGTAATTCAAGGACTATTGAAAGAAGTTCCTGGATTAGACAAAGAACGAATAGATGATGTGATTGTGGGGAATGCCACACCCGAAGCGGAGCAAGGGTTAAACATTGGTAGAATGATATCTTTATTGGCATTAGACACGGTTAAAGTTCCAGGAATGACGGTAAATCGTTATTGTTCATCAGGTCTTCAAACCATTGCCATTGGCGCGCAGCAAATCCACGCAGGAATGGCTGATTGCATTATTGCCGGGGGAGTTGAAACCATGTCGCCAATACCCTTTGGTGGCTGGAGATTGACACCTAACGCCAAGATTTCGAAAGAAAATCCATCATGGTATTGGGGAATGGGCTTAACCGCAGAAGCGGTGGCGCAACAATTTAAAATAAGCCGAGAAGAGCAAGATGAATTTGCTTTTCACTCGCAACGAAAAGCAGCCGAAGCATTGAAAAACGGAAGTTTCAAATCAGGAATTATTCCTATCAATATAGAGCAAGTATATCTAGATGAAGCTGGAAAACGCCAAGTGCGTAATTCCATTGCGGATACCGATGAAGGGGTTAGACCTGGAACAACGGTAGAAGCACTAGCACGATTACGCCCGGTATTTGATGCCAAAGGAACCGTAACCGCTGGTAATTCAAGCCAAACATCGGATGGAGCAGCATTTGTAATATTAATGTCGGAAAAAATGCTCAAAGAAACGGGAGCTACCCCAATTGCCAAACTATCCTCTTTTGGAGTAGTGGGTGTAGAACCGAGAATAATGGGCGCTGGCCCGATTAAAGCCATTCCGAAAGCCGCTGAAATGGCTGGATTAAAAGTAGATGACATTAATTTGTTTGAGCTAAATGAAGCATTTGCTTCCCAATCATTAGCGGTAATCCGCGAAACTGGAATCAATCCAGACCTTGTGAATGTTCACGGAGGAGCCATTGCATTAGGTCACCCTTTAGGTTGTACTGGTGCAAAATTAACCGTACAAGTCATCGAAGAATTGAAGGTTAGAAAACAGAAATACGGAATGGTAACTATGTGCATAGGAACCGGCCAAGGGGCTGCAGGAGTAATAGAAATGCTGTAGTCATCCTAACAAAACATTGCAATGGCGAACGACCGTTCGCTCTAACTAAAAAGAAAAAAATTATGTCAGAAGAAAAAAAAGAAGCTTTACAAGGAGGAGAATTCCTTATTAAAGAAACCAAAGCCATGGATATCTTCATTCCAGAAGAGTTTGGCGAAGAACAAAAAATGATTGGTCAAATGTGCGAGGATTTCTTGGCACAAGAAGTTATTCCAGTTATTGAACGCATTGATGCTGCCGAAGAAGGCTTAATGCCATCGCTACTTGAAAAAGCGGGTGAAATGGGAATGTTAGGCATTTCTGTACCGGAAGAATTAGGCGGGTTCAATAAAAACTTTGTCACCTCCATGTATAGCACCGAGAAATTGGGTGCTGGTTATTCATTCTCTGTAGCACTTTCAGCGCATACAGGAATTGGAACATTACCAATTTTGTATTACGGAACAGAAGCGCAAAAAGAGCAGTTTATTCCTAAAATCGTAAGTGGTGAATGGAAAGCTGCTTATTGTTTAACAGAGCCAAGTTCAGGTTCGGATGCTAACTCTGGAAAAACCAAAGCCAAGCTAAGTGATGATGGTAAGGAATGGATTATCAACGGACAAAAAATGTGGATTACCAATGGCGGATTTGCCGATGTATTTACCGTTTTTGCGAAAGTGGATGACGATGAAAACTTAAGCGCATTTATAGTGGATGCCCATTCTAAAGGGATTTCATTAAACCCAGAGGAAAAGAAAATGGGTATCAAGGGTTCTTCTACCCGTCAAGTTTTCTTTAATGATGTACATATCCCGGTAGAAAACATGTTGGGAGAACGTCAAATCGGATTCAAAATAGCGTTAAATATTTTGAATATTGGACGAATGAAATTAGCCGGAGCTGTAATTGGCGGAGCTAAAGGAACCATTGACCAAGCGATAAATTATGCAAATGAACGGACTCAATTTGGTCGTTCTATTTCTAAATATGGAGCAATCAAGTACAAATTAGCCAAAATGGCTATTAAATCTTTTGCTAGTGAATCGGCTATTTATAGAGCATCTCAAAACATTGATGACCGTATCAACTTTTTGGCAGATGGTGGGGCTGATAAAGCTACTGCTACTTTAAAAGGTATTGAAACATACGCTATTGAATGCGCCATGATGAAAGTTCACGGTTCTGAGGTATTGGATTATGTAGTAGATGAAGCGGTTCAAGTGTATGGTGGAATGGGATATTCTGCAGAATCACCAGTAGAAAGAGCTTATCGCGATTCTCGAATCAACCGAATTTTTGAAGGAACCAATGAAATAAACCGAATGTTATCTGTAGACATGATGCTTAAAAAGGCCATGAAAGGAACACTCGATTTAATGGGCCCTGCAACCAAAGTAGCTAATGAATTAATGTCAATTCCTGATTTTGGTTCAGGTGATGAAACGGAAATGGAATTGCTACATAAATATGTATCCAACTTCAAAAAAGCAGTATTAATGGTAGCTGGTTCAGCTGCGCAGACACTGATGATGACATTGGCCAAAGAACAAGAAATTTTGATGGCTATTTCTGACATGCTGATTGAAACCTACGTTTCTGAATCTGTCTTATTACGGGTAGAAAAACTGCAACAAACTGAAGGAGAATCTGAATTGAACACCTTAAAATTGAATGCCGCAAAAGCATACATTTATGAAGCTGCCGATAAAATTAATATGCTTGGTAAAGAAGCGTTATTAAGTTTTGCAGAAGGAGATGAATTACGTGTAATGTTAATGGGATTAAAACGTTTTACGAAACAAGACCCTGTTAATATTAAGGATTTAAGACGCTCTATCGCAGATAAAATGATTGCTGAAAACAAATACATTTTCTAGGTTTTGGATAAATTATGATAGTGAAGGCGAGCTGAAAGGCTCGCCTTTTTTTGTGGGAAAAATTCTATATATTTGAATCACCTAAACTTTAAACCATGGCATTTAATCCAAAAAAGCATCATAGAAGAACGATTCGATTAAAAGGATACGATTATGCATCCGAAGGACTATACTTTATAACGATTGTTTGCCAAAACATGAAGCACCTATTTGGACACATTGAAAATGAAAAAATGATTTTTAATGATGCAGGAAAACACGCAAACCAATGCTGGCTTGATATTCCTGATTATTTTCCGAATATTAAATTGCACGCCCATCAAATTATGCCCAATCATCTACACGGAATTATCGAAATCACACATCGAAATTCCGAAGACGTACGGGCGAAAAACTTTTCGCCCAATAGCAATGAAAACAAAAGAAACGCAATAAAACCCACGCCCAATAGCAATGAAAATAATATTTCAGCAAAAAATTTTTTGCCCCCAAATGCAACATCAAATAATATTTCAGCAAAAAACTTTTCGCCCAACTGCAATGAAAACAATAATCCATCGAAAAGCATTTCGCCCCTACCGGAACCAAATGGAAAAAACAATTCAATCATGCCCCATTCACCCGTGAAAACGGTGGGTTCGATGGTTCGTGGATTTAAAACCGGGGTTACCATGTGGTTTCGTTTGAATCATGCGGACAAATATCCTATCGGAACTCCAATTTGGCAACGAAATTACCACGAACATATAATTCGTGATGATACGGCTTACCAAAACATTTCAAATTACATCATCAACAATCCAAAAAAATGGACTGAGGACAAATTCAGGAACTAATACTATAGCTTTATTATCAATAACTTATATTTGTTCTTTCTCAGATAACACACAACCTTGTTACCGAAAAAATCAATAATATGAAACGATTAAAAACTCCATTTATACTTTTAACTGTTCTCACTTCCTTCTTGGTTTCAAGTTGCAAAAAAGAACCTGCTGCTGATATTTATTTTCCAAACTCCGAATCCAAACAATTGGTTGGTTCATGGAATTGGATAGGGTCATCTGGCGGGAATGCTGGGAATAGGATAAACCCCGCAACCGAAGGATATTCAAAACAAATTGAATTTTCAGAAAATGGCCGTTATTACGAATTCCAAAATGGAAAGAATACCCTAATCCTAGATTATGGTTTCGAAAAAGGAAAATCCATCTTTAATTCTCAGCTGCAATACCTTATCAAATACAAATCACCTGCAGATACTGATTTTGCATATGGGTTTCATTCTTACCTTTTTTTAGGAAATGATAGTCTGATTCTACGCGAGGAATGTGCCGATTGTTACGGGCATCTTTACGTACATTCTAAATGATGGAAAATAAAAAAATCCATTCTCAATTAACTCCAACTTTGAATTAATTGAGAATGAATTATTAAAAATTCAGGATGTAAAACAATATAAAACCGCCTGTTAGATACGAAAAACTATAAAAAGTAATCATTTACATACTCCACTAGTTTTAATCCGTCTGGGTCAGACTTCGTTTTAAACTGCGCAAAATTTTCCGCCCATTCAGAGGTTCTCACACGTAGAGGAGGTTGTTTGGCTTCGATAACTTGAAGAACTACTTCAGCCACTTCTTTCCCGGTTTGGTACGGAGACAACTCTCCCGATTTTGAGCGATTTTGAGCCCCTTCCATGTATTTTTGAAAAATTGGAGCGTATTCTCCTGTTGCTAATTCTCCGTTGGTATTAATGGTTTTAGAAACGGCACTATTCATAAACTCCGTGCTAATTCCACCAGGTTCCACCATAGAAAATTGGATGTTAAAGGGGTTGGTTAAATAAGACGCCATAGCTTCTGTAAAACCTTCTACGGCAAACTTCGCCCCACAATACAATTCATTAAAAGGTTGCCCCACTAAGCCTCCTATAGATGTGATATTTATTATTCGACCTGCTTTTGCCTTGCGCATAAAGGGAATTACCGCTTTGGTGGTTCGCACTACTCCCGTATAATTCACATCCATTACCCAATCAATTTCCTTTTGCGTGGCATCTTCCAGTGTTTTGGCAAATCCTGCTCCCGCATTATTTAATAAAATGTCGATTTTTTTGTCTTTACCGATGATATAGTCCACCGCCTTTTTAATCGAAGCATTATCGGTCACATCCAATTGCACTATTTCGATGGCAAGACCTTCTTTTTCTGCTCTTTCTTTCAGCGCATCCGCTTTGGCTAAATTCCGCATGGTTGCATACACTTTGTATCCGCTTTGCGCTAATAAAATAGCCGACTCAAATCCTACTCCGGTTGATGTTCCGGTAATCAATACATTTTTTTTCATAATTAAAATTAGTTATGGAATGAATGTTCATTCCAAAATTTATATAAATTTTTTTACTCTTTTATGGCATCCCAAACCATCCGTAATTGGTTTTCCATGGAAACTAAATCCTTTTTCTCATCTTGAATAAACCATCGAGAGAAAGCCAATACGGAACCTCCCACAAACTGCATAATTTCGGAAGTGTTAATGCTTTTTATTACTCTATTCTTTTGTCCAATTTCAATCAATTGAAATACGGGTAGAACAGCTTTCAAACCAATAGCTCTACTTTCATCCGTAATGATAGGTGACGAATACACTTGTTCTAAAAATTGAAAATCCGCAGGGTTATTCACGTAAAACTGAATCACAATTTGGTAGTAATTTTCGAATTGTGTTTTGATGGGCTCGTTCTCATCGAAAGGTGGAAATAAGGTAGCTTCCATCTTTTTTATATCCAAGTAGATTTCATTGATTAAAACCTCTTTATTCGCAAAGTAATTATAAATAGTACCCATTCCAGTACCCGCTTCCTTTGCTATAGCTGCCATAGGCGTGGCATGAACGCCATTTCTATTCAACAAATTCAAGGCTGCCTTTAAAATTTTATTTCGCTTACTTTCCACAGTGCAAATCTATAGTTTTGGAATGAATATTCCAAAACTATAGATTAGAATTAATTGCTCTTTCGTTTATACCTATCCAATAACTGAAAAAGCACGAGATTTAATATAATCAATGAAAATGCATATATGATATCCTCTATTGGAATGGTGCCAATTCTAAAACCTATATTTTGAGCGTTATTATACCAAACAACCTCTCCTTCTATTCCACTACCGGTTAAAACCCCGTTTACGACAAAAAATGGTAAGAGCATTACGAGAAATGTTAAGTAGAATTTTCTAAGTAAAGAAGCATCTATTACATAGGCAAAAACCAGAACAATAATTCCAAAAACCATATCGACTAACGTGTACATTCTTTCATGATACATCACCGCTAACACAAGCATCAGTACCAATAAAACAACCGTTATTATATTCACCGATTGATTAGAAATTTTAACGCTGTGCCAAAGGGTGGTTAGTGCATAATGCGTAAAAATACAGGCGTAAGGAATAGCAATAAAGAAAAACCACTCTTCTACAGGTAAATCAAGCAAATAATGACCGGAAAGGTAGTTTTCATTAAACCCCCAGAATCCGGATTGGGTAAACCAAATATCCCAAAGAACAAATGGAATTAAAGAAATAATAATAGCCGAAAACAATAAGCTCCATTTTTTATGTAATTGAATTCTTGGATGAAAACTTACCAAGAAAGGAACTGAAATAGCCAACAAATTAACAATCCAATATAACGACATCACTTATTGTTTTTTAGCAAATTGCTGGTAATATTTGAAAGGCACCCATAACATACCAAAACATTCTCCTTCCTCTTTGCCCAAGTGTTTATGATGCATTTTATGAGCTCTTCTTATCGCTAATAAATAAGGGTTTTTAGTATGTGTTAATACCCGAATACGCTGATGAATAAACAAATCATGTATAAAAAAATATACCGCCCCATATAGTGTCACTCCAAGCGCAATGGCTCCAGGAACAAACCAATTGAAAATAGACCATAACAAGAAATTGATGATAGCAATGACCGAAAACAGAATGAAGAAACTATCATTTAATTCAAAGAAAGAATCATGCTTATTTTTAACATGATGGTCTTCGTGCAAATTCCAAAACATGCCATGCATTATATATTTATGCATCCACCATGCAACGCCTTCCATGAAGAGAAACGTGATAAATACTATTCCTAAAATCACCATTGTCATTCTTAATTAAGTTCAATTTTTTCGAGCTCCATCAATCCATAATCCTCGTTTCCGGTATTAATTAAAGTGCGTATTATAAATTCTTTGGTTTGTAAAGAAACGGTTGATTCTTGAATGTTTGATTTAATGTAATCGAGGTCATTTTCAATATCACCACTATACCCTAAAAAGCTTGGAACACTTAATTGTACCACGCATCTTAAATAGATACTTTCAATATTTTTATCTTCAATAATGCAAGCTTCCAATTGTTTACTGCCTTTCCAAAAATATTTCAATTTGGTATATGGAGAAAAAACATATTGCGCCAAAGCAGACTGAGAGACCGCTTTATAACTCGTAATTATCACGCTATCTTCTAAAGAAGAAGCAACTGTTGGAGAATTTACAATCCACAAAAAATCATTTTCTGAAGTCGCATTTTCAAATCGTGTTCGTATACTATCGGAATCATATTGAGCAGTTGAAGTGGAATTAAAACCCAAAATCAAACTTAAGAATACTAAGAATCGTAGCATTACATTAAATTTAACTTGTAATTAAAAAATGATTTCGCCAACAACGCCATTTTCACAGGATTGCTAACCCTTATCCTACTTTCCTTAATGTCTTCCACATCTGCTCTAATGATTTTTGTAAGCAATCTCTTGTAGTACAAATAGGCGGTATATACCCCAAAACGTGCTTCAAGGGGAAGTTTCTTTACCCCTTCATACGCCTCTTTAAAATCATCTTGAATTTCAGCAATAATAATGTCTTTCGTATGCGCATTAAATGATTGATTATTTAAATGTGGGAAATACGTTCGGTCTAATAATTCAATATCATCTTTTAAATCTCTTAAGAAATTTACCTTTTGAAAAGCGCTACCCAATTTCATTGCCGAGTATTTTAAGTCTTCATACTGTTCATCATTTCCGTTTACAAAAATTTTCAAACACATTAAACCCACCACATCTGCCGAACCATAAATGTAGGTATTATAGTCCTCCATAGAAGTATAATCCTTCTTATATAAATCGGCTCTCATACTATCCATAAATGCATCAATGAGTTCATTCGGAATATTATACTTGAACACCACTTCTTGAAATGCGTTTAAAATCGGGTTTAAGCTAATTTTATTTTGTAAGGCTAAAACCAAATCCGATTCCAATTTAGCGAATAACATTTCCTTGTCATACGCATGAAATGAATCCACAATTTCGTCCGCCAATCGCACAAAACCATAAACGCCATGAATCGCACCTTGAATTTTTGGCGATAACATTTTAACAGCTAGAGAAAAAGAGGTACTGTAGGCCTGGGTAACGTTTTTACTACACTCCACAGACATTTCATCGAATAAATGCTTCATAATAATATGTTTTTTATGATTGTTGAATTAAATTAGAAACGAGTTTTCCTGAAATTAAAGCAGGAGGAACTCCAGGACCGGGAACGGTTAATTGTCCGGTAAAAAATAGATTTTTCACTTTATTACTTTTTAATTTTGGTCTAAGAAAAGCGGTTTGAGTGAGGGTATTCGCCATTCCATACGCATTTCCTTTGTAAGAGTTATAGTCCTCTTTAAAATCGTTTACACAATAAGATTCCTTAAACATCACATTTGACCGAACCGACTGTTTGGTGATTTCTTCTAGGCGATTAATAATAATGTCAAAATATTTATTTCTTAATTCTTCGGTGTCTTCTAAATCAGTAGCTAGTGGAATAAGAAAAATTGCCGCTTCCTTACCATTTGGAGCTACGGTATCATCTGTAATACTTGGAAAACTGGCATAAAACAAAGGGTTAGTGGGCCATTTAGGGTCGTCATAAATTTCTACCGCATGCGCATCAAAAGGCACATCAAAAAACAGCGAATGGTGCAATACGTTTTTTAATTTCTTATCAAACCCAACATAAAACAATAACGAGGAAGGCGCCATTACTCTTTTTTGCCAATAACTCTGACTGTACCGTTGAAAACGAGATTCCAATAAACTTTCCGAATGTTGGTAATCTGCACCAGAGATAACAATGTCTGCGTAAACAATATAATCGTTCACGGTTACCGATTCTACCTCTTGATTCTCGTTTACATTTATTTGAGATATGTTAGAATTAGTAACAAATTTGACTCCCAATTCTTCTGCCAATTGTATGATTCCATCTACCACAGAACGCATTCCACCTTTAGGATACCATGTCCCTAATCCGAAATCCGCATAATTCATGAAACTATAAAAAGCGGGGGTTTTGGATGGTTTAGCACCCAAAAAAAGAACTGGAAATTCTAGAATTTGTCGGAGCTTAGGGCTTTTGAAATTTTTCCTAACCATCCCCGTAATAGTGGTGGCAAATTGGGCGAGTTCAGTAACTGTTTTTGGAGTAACCAATTCTAATGGACTCAATCCTGGTTTGTACACCAAATCTTGAATGGCAATTTCATAATTCGACTTCGCCTTTGAAATAAACTTTTCCAAAGCTAAACCCGCACCTTTTTCTTCTGTTTCAAATCGCTGAATAATTTCGCTAGGTTCATTTGAAATATCAATGCAATCATCTTGACCAAAATAAACACGGTAAGCAGGGCCAAGTTTTTCTAACGAATAATAATCGGAAGGAGATTTTCCAAAATCAGAAAAAAACTTTTCAAAAACATCAGGCATCCAATACCAGGTTGGGCCCATATCAAACTTAAACCCGTCACGAACATATTGTCGAGCTCTACCTCCTAATTGGTTGTTTTTTTCGTGAATTTCTACTTGAAAGCCGTTCTGCGCCATGTAACATGCTGCAGAAAGTGAGGAAAATCCAGAACCTATAATTATTGCTTTTTTCATTTTGTTTAACAAATATACAAATTCATTAAACAAAACAAAGTTTTGTTCTAATTATTTAACAAAAGGTTAAACACTTTTTAGTAAGTCACTAATTTTATCATGAACACTAATTTGACTAGAAATAGATGAAACATCCAATCCTTTGGTGTTTCGACCCAATATATACAGGTGTTCATTTTTATTTTCTAATAGCAAAGATGTAAATTTCTCCAGATACTTTGGCACCATATTCATTTCAGGGGCAACGGTAAAATAACTAATGAAAGTGATGTTATTGAAAATCTTTTTTAATTCTAACAGATTTTCAACAGGTACCGAAGGACCTAAATAAATGGATTTATATCCTTTAAGCAGTAATTCAAAATGCAGATACATTAGGCCTAACTCGTGAATTTCATTTAAGGGTAAAAACAATACGAATGTATTGTCTGCATTAGGACTAGCCCCTTGTACCCGCTCAATATTAATTTGAAGTTTTTGTTGTATTAAGGTAGAGATGAAATGCTCATGTGCTGGAGTAATAGTGTTCGTCATCCATAACAATCCTATTTCATCAAGCAACTGTAAAAACGTACCCTGAAAGATTTCCCGGAACGAGCATGTAGCTAGCATTTTATTGTAGGTAACATCAAATAGCTCTTGGTCAAAGTTTAACATCGCTACCTTAAAGGTGCTTATATAAAGCTTATCCGAATCATTATTTAGAGACAGCTCTTTCACCTTAGAATAGATTTCTGAATCCGAAAACTCAGCAATTTTTGAAACCTTTATTCCATTATCATTTAGAAACGCAACATTCAATAACTTTTGTAACCCAACGATATTATAAGTTCTAATATTTGTATCAGACCTTTCTGGTGTAAGCAATGCATACCTCTTTTCCCAAATTCTAATAGTGTGTGCTTTCACACCACTTAAATTTTCCAAGTCCTTTATCGAAAAACTAGTTTTTACTCCCACAATATTTATTTTGTTTCATGATTCATGAACAAAGTTAAACAATTTATTTACATTTGCAGCAAATATCCACTTATGAAAGGTAAAAAAATTTCGGTCTTATTTATGTTACTTATTTCTGTAACATTCGGTTTCTCTCAAACTGGAAGCATTAAAGGCCGTATTTATAATGAAATAAATAATGAACCTATTCCATTTGCGAATGTATTGATAGATAGTACCCAAACTGGAGCATTATCTGACATTGATGGGAATTATGAAATAAAGAACCTAAAACCCGGTATATATAATGTGGTTTGTAGCACTATCGGTTTTTCTAAAGGAATGTTTTATGAAATTCAAGTGACCTCTGCAAAGTCTACCACACTCGACATTCCTTTAACGGAAAGCTCTACCAAATTAGAAGAGTTTGAAATTGTAGCTAGTCCTTTTCAAAGAAGTGAAGAAAGTCCAATAAGTATGCGGACTATTAATGCAGCTGAAATTTATAGAAATCCGGGTGGAAATAGAGATATATCTAAGGTTATTCAAATATTACCTGGGGTAGCTTCATCCGCTTCATTCCGTAATGATATTATTGTACGTGGAGGTTCACCAAGTGAAAACCGCTTTTTCTTAGATGGAATTGAAGTACCCAACATAAACCATTTTGCTACCCAAGGCTCTTCAGGAGGACCGGTAGGAATGATTAATGTAAATTTTATTCAAGAGGTAAATTTCTTGGCTGGTGCGTTTCCAGCCAACCGTGGAAATGCGTTAAGTTCTGTCATGGAATTTAAACAGATTGAAGGGAATAAGGATAAACTATCAGGTAATGTAATGCTAGGTTCTAGCGATTTAGGGGTAACTATTAATTCGCCTTTGGGTAAAAAATCTTCTTTAATTTTTTCAGCTAGACGGTCATATCTCCAATTTCTTTTCAGTGCTTTAAAGCTCCCATTTTTGCCTACTTATAACGATTTTCAGTACAAGCATACCTTTCGATTTAACTCAAAAAACACGTTAAACATTATTGGGTTAGCCGCTATTGATGATTTTGAATTAAACACTTCTGTAAACGATGGGGAAACTGACCAAGAGCAGATAGAACGTAATAATTATATATTAAACAACCTTCCTATAAGCACCCAATGGAATTATACACTAGGAGCAAATTATACCCACTTTTCTAACAAAAGCTATCAAACCCTTGTGGTAAGTAGAAACGCACTAAATAATGAGTCGATTAAGTATGAACAAAACGTAGAAACCCCTGAGAACCTCATCCTAAATTATACATCACGCGAAACGGAGAATAAAATCCGTGTGGAAAATACGTACCGAGAAAACGGTTGGAAATGGAATATTGGAGGCGGTGCACAATCTGTGGATTATTATAACTCCACATTCAATAGAAAAGTGATTGATGGAAATGTGCAAACCATTGATTTCAATTCATCACTTACCTTTCAAAAATTTGAATTGTTTACACAATTAAGCAAATCGGTGTTAAAAGAACGCTTGGCCTTATCTTTTGGTTTGCGAACTGATTTCAATAATTATTCGAGCGATATGAGTAATCCTTTGAAACAACTTTCACCTCGCTTATCCTTGTCGTATGTGATTACTTCTAAGTTAAATGCAAATTTCAATATTGGCAGATACTATCAGTTACCTGCTTACACCATTTTAGGCTATCGTGATGCTAACCAAACATTAGTCAACAAAGCCAATGGTGTAACCTATATCAATTCAGACCATATTGTGGCTGGGTTAGAATATTTACCCAAACCAGCCACCAAAATAACGGTGGAGGCTTTTCATAAATGGTATAACAATTACCCATTTTCCTTAAACGACAGCATTTCATTAGCTAATTTAGGAAGTGATTTTGGAGTTTTAGGAAACGAACCTGTGGTGTCTATTTCTACCGGAAGGTCTTACGGTTTGGAGTTTTTTGTCCAACAAAAATTAACCTCTAGTATTTATGGCATACTCTCCTATACTTGGGTGAGAAGTGAGTTTAAAGATAAAAATAACAACCCCGTAGCCTCATCTTGGGATAACAAACACGTATTGAACGTAACCGCAGGAAAAAAATTCAAAAAGAATTGGGAAATCGGAGCTAAATTCAGACTTCTTGGTGGCGCTCCTTATACGCCTATTGATGTGGCTACATCTTCCTTAAAAGCAAATTGGGATGTAACCAATCAAGGCCTCCCAGATTATAACAAATTGAATACGGAAAGACTTTCCCTTTCGCATGGGTTAGATATTCGAGTAGATAAAAAGTGGTATTTTAAAGAATGGTCATTAAACGCGTATTTGGATATTCAAAACGTGTATAATTTTCAATCGCAAGCCCCTCCCTATTTAGATGTGGTTAGAGATGGAAATGGCTCACCTATTGAAAATCCGGCAAATCAAAATGCTTATTTAACCCGTCAAATATCAAATTCAAGCGGAACGGTTCTTCCGTCTGTTGGCCTGATGATTGAGTTTTAATTTATTGCCTACTATCCACCAAATTGCACAATAGACAAACCATAAATTTGTGGGTGTTCAAAAATTAATATTCAAAAAAATCGACATGAATAATTAGCGAATTGGTTACCAAACGGTACAACCCAAAAAGCTGCTAATTATATTAACAATATCCATTTCAGATTCTCCATTTTTACAGAACGTTTTCACTATTTTTGAGCCTCTCAAATTATGGCAGCAAATAGCGAATCAAGCATTTCAGAATCTCACCAAATAGAAGTATTTGGAGCACGTTCACACAATCTAAAAAACATTGATATCACCATTCCTTCTCATCAGTTGGTGGTGATTACGGGGTTGAGTGGTAGCGGAAAATCTTCATTGGCATTTGATACTATTTATGCCGAGGGTCAAAGGCGTTATATCGAAAGTTTTTCTGCCTATGCACGAGCTTTTCTAGGTAACATGGAGCGCCCGGATGTAGATAAGATTACAGGCTTAAGTCCAGTGATTTCAATTGAACAAAAAACGGTGAGTAAAAGTCCGCGATCTACCGTGGGAACTATTACAGAAATCTATGACTTTTTACGGTTACTTTTTGCCCGTGCTGGTGACGCTTATTCGTACAAAACTGGAGAGAAAATGGTGAAATTCACCTCCGACCAAATCTTAGAACTCATTTTTGAGAAATATGAAGGGCTAGGGTTAATTATTTTAGCTCCAGTGGTTAAAGGTAGAAAAGGGCATTACCGCGAATTGTTTGAAAACATTCAAAAGAAGGGATACATCCGCGTTCGGGTAGATGGCGAAATTGTAGACATTACCCGTGGAATGAAGCTGGACCGATACAAAATTCACGATATTGAAATTGTGGTGGACCGAGTTAAAGTAGCTTCAGATTCTCGTGGCAGAATTTCTGAATCCATGAAAACTGCCATGAAACAAGGTGGTGGCACATTTATGATTGTGGACAGAAATGGAGAAAATCCACGTCATTTTAGTAGTAAATTGATGTGTCCAACCTCAGGAATTGCATACGATGACCCAGCGCCAAATATGTTTTCATTTAATTCTCCTTACGGTGCATGTCCGCATTGTAACGGATTAGGTCAAGTTTCGGAAATTGATTTATCCAAAATTATTCCCGACCCGAAATTAAGCATCAAAAAAGGAGGACTTTCTCCTTTAGGAAAATATACCAACAATTGGATTTTCAAACAAATTGAAAACATTGGCGGTAAATACAATTTCAAGCTTACAACACCCATCAAAGATATCAGCGAAGAAGCTATTGATGTGATTTTGAACGGAACCAAAGGTTCATTTACCATTGAGAATAAAACCTTAGGAATTCATGATACCGAAGAAATGAGTTTTGAGGGTATTGTAAATTGGATTTCAGCACAATATAGCGAAAACCCTACCAAGGCTTTTTCTAGGTGGGCCGAGAGTTTCATGAACAAAACCAATTGTTCTTCGTGCGGTGGAACCCGACTAAAAAAGGAATCTCTTTACTTTAAAATAGCCGATAAAAATATTGCTGAAATTTCTGAATTAGATATCAGTGAAATGTCGGCTTGGTTTGAGAATGTGGAAGACCGTTTAAGCGAACGTCAAAATAAAATTGCAAAAGATATTTTAAAGGAGATTCGCTCAAGACTAGGTTTTTTACTCGATGTTGGATTAGACTATTTGAGTCTGAATAGAGGTTCAAAAACCTTATCTGGTGGGGAAGCACAACGTATTCGATTGGCTACTCAAATTGGTTCAAAGCTAGTGGACGTACTCTACATTTTGGATGAGCCAAGTATTGGTTTGCACCAAAGAGATAATCAGCGGTTAATTAACGCACTAAAAGATTTACGCGACATCGGGAATAGCATTATTGTGGTAGAACACGATAAAGACATGATGGAGCAAGCGGACCAAGTAATTGATATTGGCCCAGGCGCAGGAATTCATGGCGGTTATGTGGTAGCACAAGGGCATTGGAAAGATTTATTAAAGCAAAACACTTCTACAACCGATTATTTGTCGGGTAAGAAGAAAATTGAAATTCCAAAGGTTCGCAGAAAAGGAAATGGGGAATTCTTGAAAATTTCTGGGGCTACAGGACATAATTTACAAAATGTAAAAACCAAGTTTCCTTTAGGTACATTTATATGTGTTAGTGGGGTTTCCGGTAGTGGGAAATCCACATTAATCAATGAAACCCTCTACCCTGCTCTGAATCAATACATTTACAAATCGAATAAGAAGCCTCTTCCATTTAAAAAAATCGAAGGTTTAGAGTTTATCGATAAAGTAATTGATATTGACCAAAGTCCCATAGGTAGAACGCCACGTTCAAATCCAGCCACTTACACCGGTGCTTTTACAGATATTAGACAATTATTTGCCAACATACCTGAATCCAAAATTAGGGGCTATAAACCTGGACGTTTTAGTTTTAACGTAAAAGGTGGCCGATGTGAAACCTGCCAAGGTGGTGGTTTGCGTACCATTGAAATGAATTTTCTACCCGATGTATATGTCGAGTGTGAAGATTGCCAAGGAAAACGCTATAACCGTGAAACTTTAGAAGTTCGATATAAAGGAAAATCAATCTCGGATGTATTGAATTTAACCATCGAACAAGGAGTAAAGTTTTTTGAGCACATCCCGTCCGTTTTGAATAAAATCAAAACAATGAATGATGTAGGCCTAGGATATATCACTTTGGGTCAAGCTTCTACAACACTTTCTGGCGGTGAGGCACAACGAGTTAAACTAGCTTCTGAGCTATACAAAAAAAGCACAGGAAAAACCTTCTATATTCTTGACGAACCTACCACGGGTCTGCATTTTGAAGATATCAGAATATTAATAAACGTCCTTCAAACCCTAGTTGACAAAGGGAATACGGTCCTTATTATAGAACATAACATGGACATTATTAAGGTGGCGGATCATGTCATTGACATTGGCCCTGAAGGTGGAAAAGGCGGTGGGAACATCCTTTTTGAAGGAACTCCAGAAGGTTTGGCTAAACACAAAACGAGTTATACCGGACAGTTTTTGAAAGCGGAATTAGGTTAAACGCATCTATTATTTTTTTCTTTTATGTTTACTCTTCCCTTTCACGCAAAACCGCTAAGAAGCGCCAAGCTCGCAAAGAAAAGTTGCGGTGAAATGGCTTCGCTTTCTTTGTGTAGGAAACCAAAAAGTATTAGCTCTTCCCTTTCACGCAAATACCGCTAAGAAGCGCCAAGCTCGCAAAGAAAGGTTTCAGTGCAATGGCTTTGCATTCTTTGCGTGTCAAAACCTTTGCGCACTTTGCGTGGAAACCAAAAAAGGTTCCACAAAATTACAACCCATTTACTACCCGATGAATATTCCCTTTAAGGGCTTTACAATTAAAGTTGATTAGCAACCCTAATTTCATTCCAGATAGCTTTAAATACGTTAACGTCTGTGCATAATGAACCGGAGCCAATGTTTCTACCGCCTTTAATTCAATAATCACTTTATTATTCACTATCAAATCCGTTTTGTAACCCACTGTCTGCTTCACCTCCTTGTAATAAAATGGCATTGGTGTTTGTTGCTGGACATCTAAACCTAAAAGGCCTAATTCATAGGCTAAAGCATTTTCGTAAGCTGATTCGAGTAGACCTGGTCCAACTTCTTTATGAAGGTCAATGGCTGCACCAATAATTTTGTAGGATAATTCATTTTCTGTCATTTGGGGGCGATTTTAGTATCTCTCAAAAGTAGGAAAAACTATTTACTCTTCCCTTTCACGCAAAAACCGCTAAGAAGCGCCAAGCTCGCAAAGAAAAAGTTGATATTAAAACTAAACGCACTTTGCGGATAAATGAAACGAATCACATTATTAACATAAAGGTTTTTTACCGCATCACTACAAATTTCTTTCTCACTAACTTTTCACCATCGAACACAGTTATAAGATAAACTCCTGACAGCAAGAAATTTGCATTGAAATTGGATAAACTTAATTCATTCCTACCCGAAAAAACCGGAACAGACTGATTGGATAATAACATCCCATTATGACCATACACCGAAACGGAAACTGAACCAGAAACGGGGCTATTATATAAGAGAACACTTTGATTGGTAATCGGATTTGGATACACCTCAACCGCCACCGAATTTCCATTAATTGCTTGCACACCCAATGGTATTTGGGTCACCCTCACACTGTCCATAACCACATCTGTTAATGGTCGGTTTTGCCCATTTACCGGTACCGCTTCAATTAATTTCACCGTATCCCAGCCACTAATCACTATTCCAAAAACTGGATGCGCTGAAGTAAGTGGTGCTTTATTATAATCTAAAAAGGTATTGTCTTTCATATTAATAAAAAACTGGCTCCCACCCGTATTTGGACCCGCATTAGCCATCGATAAGGTTCTAACTAAGTTGGATTCAGTACTATCAAATTCATCTGGAATAGAATAACCAGGCCCACCGGAACCTGTACCTGTAGGGTCACCACCCTGAATTACAAAATTGCTCATTATCCGATGAAAAATCACTCCGTCATAAAATTTAGTGTTCACCAATGATTTAAAATTACCTGCAGTAATTGGTTTTAGTGTGTCAAATAACTGCACCTCAAAACTACCCATGGTAGTGTAAAAAGTAACAATAGTTTGGGCTGATACTGCGCCAAAAGACCCAATTACAATGACCAAAATAAATGCGATTTTTTTCATATTTTTAGAATTATTTCTCCGCACAATAGTATCACTTTTTAGGTTGGTTCAAAAAATCACGGAAAACCGTTAGAAAACAAACACAAAAGGGAGCATAAATTTGAGGATATTATTATTAACTAAAAACAATCAATATGACAAATATTTTACCGGTATGGAGTATCAATGACATGTATGCCAATGCAGACTTAAAGGTTCATATAAATGTACCAAAAGGATTCAATGTAGCAGATGGGATTATAGTTCCAGTTGGTGATCTTGGTCAATTCAACTTGGGAGTGGGAGATTTAGATAATTATATCGAAGGAGAACCCATTCTAATGTTTAAATCGTATCCAGATTCAACACAGCAAAATGAATTAGAAATTGTTAAAACCCCTGGATTATACATTGATACCAACGGTTCACTTCACCAATTACTGTTAGTGCACGAAGAAAACAATGGAAGTACCAAAAAAGTAAAAAAAACTCGAAGAAGGGTATCTAACGTTAAGTAACTTACTAATTAGCGACCACCTACATTTTTATTACAATTATTTGGCACCCATAAAATGAAAAAAATATTTAACACATTTTGTTGGAAAAAATGGTGTACCGGCATTCTGGTGTTATTTCTTGTTACGCCCATATATTGCGGTTCTATTAAAGAAGACAGCCTGTTGCAAGTGTTAGGCTACCAAAAAGACACTACCCGAATTAACACCCTAAATAAATTGGCTTGGTACTACAATAGCATAAAAAATGCTAAGGCAGAAAGTATGGGTTTAACCGCTTTGGATGAGTCTTTAGAAATTAATTTTTCGCAAGGAGCATTAGATGCCCATCGCAGATTAGCCGATTTTTACCGTAATTCAAGTTTGTATTCGCAGGCACAAAAACATTTATTTGAAGCCCTAAAATATGCAGAAAAAACCAATAATAGATCCGAACTTTTTAAAACGTATGTAGGCTTAGGAAGTGTTTATTTTTATATTGACAACACCAAAAAATCATTAGAATATTACCTGAAAGCCTACGACCTTTCTCTTGAAATGTCTAATAATAAATACACCGCCATTATTTGTAATAATCTTGGTCAGGTTGCGGAAACCTCCACCCATTATAATAAAGCCATCAGCTATTACCGACTAGGATTGTTAAAGGAGAATCCCAAACAATTTACTGATAATTACGTCAACCTTATTCAAAATATGGGTTCAGCATTTTACTATTTGAACCAAACGGACTCGGCATTCTATTACAATAACTTAGCAAAGAGCCTGTATATCCAACAAGATAATTTGGACGGATTATTAGGCTGTTATATCAACGAAGGGGTTTTTATTGAAGAGTCTCACGACTATGCCAAAGCCATAGAATCTTATCAAAAAGGACTTCAATTAATCACTGCAGCTACGGATCTAACGACTATCCAAAATTTCAACCAGAATATTATGCTGTGTTATGGATATCTAGGAAACATTGACAGTATCAATCACTACTTTGACATAAACAATAAACTCGAACAACAACTTATCCAATTAAAAACCGACCAAGCTATTCACGATGTTTCTATAAAATATGACGTTGAAAAAAAGGAACAAGCACTGTTATTGGCCGAACAGAAAAATGAAAAGGCTGCTTTATCTAATCAATTAAAACAACGGACCATTTACATCCTATTAGCGGTTATTGCCATCATATCGTTAATAGTAGTCATTTTCTATTTACTTATTCGCGAAAAGCAAAAGCTTATTGAAATGGAGGTGAAATCTAAAAACAATGAGATTGAGAAATTAATAAAAGACCAAGAAATAAAAACGTATAAAGCCCAACTTAATGGAATAGAGAAAGAACGTCAACGTGTTGCGCAAGATTTACATGACCGGATTGGAGGTTTATTAGCAACCGTAAAATTACAATTCGAAGGAGGTTCAGAAATAACACCCGACACTATAGAAAATGTCAAATCATTAGTTAATGAATCTATACAAACCGTAAGAAGTATATCTCACGACCTTTCCGATGGTCGAGTAGACCAAATGGGACTCATACAGTCGATAGAAAATCTAAAAGAATCTTTCTCCAATTCAAGCAAAGTTAGTTTTGATTTGTACCTCGATAATTATCAAAATAATTGTCCGATTGAGAAAGAACGAGAAATCTTCAAAATCATATTAGAATTACTAAGCAACACACTAAAACATGCAGATGCCTCACATATAGTATTGCAAATAAACACATTAGAACAGTCTATTCAATTCACTTTCGAAGACAACGGCATTGGCTTTATACCAACCAAAGTTAAAAACGGCTTAGGAATGCGCACTATTTCAAAACGGGTAGACAAACTAAATGGAACGTGGTATATTGACAGCAAAAAAGGACACGGCTCCACCATTGTAATAGAAATTCCAATTTCATGATAGATATATTAATTGCAGACGACCATCAAATGTTTCGAGAAGGAATGGCTTCTTTGGTTAATAATATTGATGGATTTCAAATTACCGGTGAAGCCGCAACAGGTCAAGAATCGCTTGATTTTATTACTAAAAATAAGGTGGATGTGGTTTTAATGGATTACAATATGCCTGATTTAACTGGACTAGAAGCCATTTTGGAAATACGTAAAAAAGGATTAAACGTAAAGGTGATCATGCTTACCATGCATAATAAAAGAGAAATAATTCGAGATGTGTTAAAAGCAGGAGCCGATGGATATTTACTAAAAGATAGTAGTCGCGAACAACTTATTGAAGCCATTACCGAAGTGAATAATGGAGGCTCTTATTTTGTAGAAGATGTGAAAGATGCCTTAGTAGATTCCTACCGTATTCCATTTGAAAACAAGGTTATACGCTTAACTCCTCGTGAAAAAGACATTTTAAAACTAATCGTTGAGGAATTTACGACAATGGAAATTGCCGATAAACTTTTTATATCTGTCAATACCGTAGAAACCCACCGTAAGAATTTAATGAGTAAAACTGGAGCAAAAAACGGTGTTGGCTTGGTTAAATTTGCCCTAACCAACGGATTATAAACCTACTTCACTTTTGGATATAGTTTTTTAAAGGCTTGATATACGGCTAAGTGTAATATGGTGGCATGGTCTTCGTCAAGAATAGGCGCATAAAAAACCGTCAATTTATCATTTCCTGATTCGCGCATGGATTTCACCAATTCATCCGCTACTTTATGCATCACCGGATGCTCCTTCCCTAACGAAACATAAACTCGTTTATTCAACTCTTGATGCATTTTAAAATAACTTGAAGCTTTGTTTACCAACTTTTCATTGTCCCACCACAAGGAGGGACTAACAATAATATAATCATCAAAAAGTTGCGGTTTGGTCATTAAAATTTCCGTTGCAACAAGGCCTCCCAACGACTGACCGATAAGCGTATTATGACCATTAGTTTTAAATTTTTTATTTATCAAGGGTTGTAGTTCCAACTCCACAAATTGAATAAATTCTGGCGAACCACCACTTGTGGGAATATCTTTTTTGTCTCGCTTATCGCTGCTTGGATAAGTAAAATCTCGGTATCTATCTCCATTGGCTATTCCTACCACAATAGATTTAGGAAGCATTTGATACATGTTTAAAAACTGACACAACCCTGCAATATGCGGAAAATCTTGATTATAAGTACCATCCAAAACATAAATTACAGGATAGGTAAGTGCGGAATCGGCAGAATATCCCTCTGGCAAATAAATATTTAGAATCCTTTTTTCTTGAATTGCATCTGAATACAATTCTTCAATCACCCCAAATTGAAATGGCGTTTGAATGTTCATTTCGGGTTCTAAAACTTGCGCTAAAGCCGTATTATAACTAAAAAAAATTCCGATAATGAGGGTAATTGAATATTTCATGGTTTAATTAATTGAATGATAAAAATAAGGTTTTATTATCAATCCCAAAAAATTGAAATTCTCAACTATTGCCGTTTGAATGGCAAACGGTGATCTTAAAACCTAGAAACTCTTACATTTATTTTGTGCCATAAATCATTACCGGCATTTCTAAATACCGATAGTTAAATAATGGTAGCATTTGGTTCTTAGTTGCCACCTTCATTGAGTCGACATTTTCCTCATGAATTATAGATATAAACCGATTGGCCATTTTGTTTTTCATACCAAACTCCCGCATTTCAATAGCCGCTTCGGTGGCATATCCCTTACCCCAGAATTCAGGTTTGATGGAATAACCAATTTCCATTTCGTGCTGATTATTAATTACCCGAGCCATTATTCCACATGTTCCTACTAATTGGTTGGTGTTTTTATCCACCAAAGCTAATAGTCCCAAACCTTCATTATTATATCGATTTATTTGCTTATCAATCCATTCAACAGCTAATTCTTCATCCGTTTTTCCTGGTTTAATTCCTAGAAAATGTAGCCTGTTATTATTCGTGAAAAATGATGACCATGAATCAATATCCAGCTTTGTCAACTTTCTAAATACTAACCGTTCCGATTCTTGATTGAAATAAGCCTGATTCGTATTCCGCATTAAATCAACCGCCACCGGTTTCGGGTTTCGCGACCATTCGCTCCAAGAGCCGACATATAAAGTCGGAATTTTTAATTGAGCAACAGCCATCGCCAAAATAGTATGACACGCAGTTACACCCGAACCACAATGCACAACAGTCTCTTTTTCTGGGTCTAAATCCGCATATTTAAGGCGCAATTCTTCGGGGCTCAAAAAACAACCGCTGCTATCCAGATTTTCTATAAATGGAATATTAATCGCTCCAGGAATGTGACCAGCAACCAAATCAATGGGCTCAAATTCGCCACGATATCGCGGGTTACCTCGCACATCAATCACCGTTGAAGTATGGTTCAATAATCGGTTTTCAACTTCATTTATATTAGCCATTGGCCAATTCCAAGAATCTGCCATATACGGCTCCGATTTTACCGCTGGTTTTTCATCTGTACGGATAGGGAATCCATTTTTTACAGCCAAATCAAAACCACCATCTAACACTTGCACTTTATCATGCCCCACGCTTTTAAGCATCCACCAAACTCGGGAAGCAAAAGCCCCTCCATGATTATCATACACCACAACATGCGTTGAATTGGTAATTCCCCATTTTGCTAGTGAATGAATAAAATGCGAAATTGAAGGTAATGGATGTCTTCCACCATTGGCAGGATTTTCTTTAATTTCCGCTAAATCCGCATCTAAATCAGCAAAAAATGCTCCTTTCAAATGCCCTTGCAGAAAATCATTTTTACCATTTCCATAACGTGCGTCTAAAATAACAACCGATTTAGAGGAAATAAGCCCCAGCAAATCGTGGGACGATATAATAGGTGAAATAGAACTGCTCATGTGTTTTAGATAGATTGATTGCCTACGAAGATAAGATTTCTTGTCTCACCATTTCGCCCATTTCACTGCCCAAAGCCATCCCCATTCCTCCTAGCCTCACGGCCAAAAGTGTGTTTTGGTTTATCCATTTTAAAATGGGAGTTTTAACCGACCCAAAGGCCATTATTCCACTCCATTGATGATCAATTTCAAATTTTTGATTGGGGAGTAAATCGTTTTTTAGAATATGAAGTAATTTGGCCTCAATCATTGGGTTAATACCATGATTCGTTGTTTCCTCGGTTTTCATATCCAAATGACGGCCACCACCAAATAACACCCGATTTCCAACATTTCTAAAATAATAGTAGCCTTCATCTATATGGAAGGTTCCTTTAAATTTAAGATTTGTTATTGGCTGGGTAATTAATACCTGCCCTCGACCCGGAGCTAAAGCTACGTCTGGAAACAATTCTTTAGTAAATGCATTAGTACAAATAATCACTTTAGTGGCCGAAAACACGACCTTGTTTTCTGCGCTAGCAACCTCAACCTTACCGTTGTTTACCGATTCTACTTTTGTTCCAGTCAACACCTTAACTCCTAAACCAGTGGCACGTTTAAGTAGCGCATCCAATGTTTTTCCAGTATGAATCTGGCCTTCGAAACAATTGTAAATCAACCCTTTTACCGTAGACGAGTTAAATCCAAATTCCGCTATTTTATCGGAGGCATTGGAAAACACATCGGCATTAAAAATTGGTTTTAGAAATTGGTTTACCTCGGCCATTTTTGACCAAACGTCCACTTGCGATTGCGCCAACAACTCGTATCCCCCCAAAGGCTCAAAGCCCAATTCCTCATCCGTAAATCTTGTGCGTAATTTTTGTAGGCCGTTCCAGCGTTTTTGGACTAAAGCAAGGCTTTCTTTTTTACCCATCACTTCCATATCCGAAAGCAACTCGGTAAGGCTACCGAAACAAGCAAACCCGGCATTTTTGGTACTCGCACCTGAAGGAAAGATAGACTTTTCTAATACTAGAATCTTCAATTCAGGCCGCTTTTCCATCAAAGAAATAGCAGACGACAGCCCGGTAATTCCAGCTCCAACGATAATTATATCGTAATTTAAATATGTCTCTTTTTCCCAGTAACTAAGCACTATTTAATATTTAAACAACGCCACTAATTTCTCTTCAAAACGGTAATTGGCTAAAAAATGGGTCTCCAAATCTGCGGCAAAAGGTACGGCTGTATCCATACTAGCCACTCGCATAACCGGAGCATCTAATTTTTCAAAACACTCTTCAGAAATCAGCGCTGAAATTTCTCCTCCTATACCATTAAACATGGTATCTTCATGAAGAATTATAGCCTTTCCCGTTTTGTATACCGAGTCTAGAATAGCCGTTTTATCCAACGGTAATAACGTTCTTAAATCAATCAATTCTGCATTAATTTCCGGATGATTTTCTAAAGCCTTTAAAGCCCAATGCACTCCCATTCCATAACTAATAATGGTTAAGTCAGTACCTTCTTTAATGGTGGATGCCTTACCAATAGGAAGCGTGTAATAACCTTCAGGAACTTGCTGACGTAAGGAACGGTACAACGCTTTATGCTCAAAAAATAATACGGGATTAGGGTCTTCAAACGAACGCAGTAAAAGACCTTTGGCATCTGCCGGAAAAGCAGGATACACCACTTTTAATCCCGGAATATGTGTAAACCAAGCCTCGTTACTTTGCGAATGAAAAGGACCTGCTCCCACCCCTGCACCAGTAGGCATTCTAACCACTGCGTCTACATTTTGTCCCCAACGCCAATGCATTTTTGCCATGTTATTGGTGATTTGGGTGATGCCCTCGCTCACAAAATCAGCAAATTGCATTTCTACCATCGCCTTTCTTCCCTTTACTGAAAGACCAATGGCGGTTCCTAAAATAGCCGATTCACAAAGGGGTGTATTTCGTACTCGTTCTGCACCATACTTGGCCTTAAAACCTTCGGTAACCTTAAAAACACCTCCATATTCAGAAATATCTTGCCCCATCAACACTAAATTATCATGTTTAGCCATGGCTATATCCATACCTTCATGAATAGCGTCAATTAGACGTAACTCGTTCGTTTTATCATTTGGGGTAGTCAAAGGGATATCAAACGGAGCGTACACATCATCTAATTCTCGTTTCTCATCAAATACCACGGTTGGTTCCGCTTCTGCCTTTACCCAAGCTGCATTAATTAGCGCTTTTGTTTCATTCTTAATTTCCTCAATTTGGGCCGCAGATAATATTTTTTCATCTACCATAAATGACTCAAAATTATCAATTGGGTCCTTTGGTTTCCATTTATCTTGCAATCCTTCTGGGTAATATTTTGTGCCCGATGCCTCTTCATGCCCATGCATTCTAAACGTCATCATTTCCACAATGATAGGCCTAGGATTTTTCTCCAAACTATCCGCTAGTTCCTTCATTTTATGGAATACTTCAAGAATATTATTTCCATCCATTTGATGGGCTTCCATTCCGTATGAAGGTCCTTTTAAAGTAAAAGAGTCAAAATTAAATTGCTCGGAACTTGGCGTGGATAAACCCCACTGGTTATTTTCAATAACAAAAATCACCGGTAAACCCCAAACCGAAGCGGTATTCAAAGCTTCGTGAAAATCTCCCTGACTCGCGCCACCATCTCCAGTAAAAACTACTGTTGCCTTACCATTTTTTTCCAGCAAATTATCTAATGCAATTCCATCAGCCACACCTAGTTGCTGCGCTAAATGTGAAATCATTCCCACAATATGATGTTCGTTCGTACCAAAGTGAAATGACCGGTCACGCCCTTTAGTGAACCCATTCATTTTACCCTGAAATTGAGAAAATAATTTCTCTAATTCTATTTCACGAGTAGTGAATATTCCTAGGTTTCGGTGCATGGGCAAAATGTATTCATCTTTGTCCATTGCCAGTGCTACTCCCACCGAAATGGCTTCTTGACCCCAGCCAGAGAACCATTTAGAGATTTTTCCTTGGCGTAACAGAATAAGCATTTTTTGCTCTATTGAACGCGGTAATAGTAGCGTTTTATAGATATGAACCAACTCTTCGTTGGATAAATTTTTCTTATCGAATTGCATCTTCAATATATAAAAGCAGTCATCCTCAAAAATGGGTAGATTTCCTGCATAATTGGTGTAAATATGAAGCCACGAATTTAGCCATTTTTGTGGTCCAACATAAGTTGAAATTACAATTATTACTTGATTTTACTCCTATACAATTCTGCTTGTATTCATCCAACAATTGATTGGTATATTTTTTTTCGCTAAACCCAACCCCTAATAATCAAATAACGTTTATCAACCGAAAGGAAATCAGATTCAATATGAAAATGAAAAATATAATAACACGTAGCGTAGGACTTTTTCCGCTTTCTATGGTAGTTCTACCAAAAGAAAGTGTCCGCTTACACATTTATCAAAATCAGTTTAAAGCTTTGGTAAATGATTGTTTTGCTTCGGGTAAAGATTTTGTTATTCCTTTTATTCATAACGGAAACGTAACTAACTACGGCACAAGTGTTAAATTAATTGATGTGGAACGTTTTTATCCAGATGGGAAAATGGATATCAAAGTAGAAGGTTTTGCAGTGGTCAAAATTGCTAATGTGAGTAAGGTAAAAAACAATTCATACAAAGTAGGTCAAATAACTACAATCGAAAGTGGCTTACCTAGTTTGCATTCAGCAGAATTAAAATCGCTATTCTTTAAACATTTAGCATATAGCAATATTACCAATGTTAAAAAAGACACCGATTTAACCATTTATGATATTGCACGTAACTTAACGTTAACCAATGAATTTAAAACGAACTTATTTAAACATGCATCAAATTCAATGATTCAATCCAAATTATTATTGAATGAATTACGACTTTTAGTGCTAACTCAAGAGTTACAAAATGCAGCAAGTTTTAGATATTATATGAATTAGAGCAATAATTATCCACAAAAAAAAGAGGTCCTCACACAGGCCTCTTTTTTTATTCCTAAACTTTTTTGTTACTCCAACTTGCCCTCCGTTTTGGCAATAATGGATGCTACCGAAGCATCTCCGGTTACATTCACCACGGTTCTGCACATATCTAAAAATCGGTCTACCGGAAATATAATGGCTATCCATGCCGGGTTTAAACCTACCGATTGTAAAACAACAATCATCATAATAAGTCCCGCACTAGGTATGGCAGCCGAACCAATGGATGCAAGAGTCGCAGTAAGTATAATGGTAAGTTGTTGTGCCATCGACAAATCAATCATGTGAAATTGCGCTAAAAACACTACGGCTACCCCTTGATACAAACTGGTTCCATCCATATTCACTGTTGCACCAATGGGCAAGACAAAACTGGAAATTTCTTCTTTCACTCCTAAGTTGTCAGATACACACTCCATAGTTACGGGCAGTGTAGCTGCACTTGAGCTGGTTGAAAACGCTAATAATTGGGCGGGTCCCATACCTTTAAAAAACTTACCGTAAGTGATTTTTTTGGTCACCGCCTGAACAATTAATGGGTATAACACAAATATTAAAATTCCTAACCCAAGAATTACAGTACCACTATAACTTGCCAAACCGATGAAGATTTCAATCACTGCATCGGGGTCATCGCCCGCTAATTCACTGACCTTACCAGCCATTAACGCAAACACAAAAAACGGGGCTGCCTTCATAATTACATCCACCATTTTTATAAAAATGTCGTTGGCACCATGAATAAATTTAATCACCGTTTCTACATTTTCAAAAGGTAAACTAACAATGACGATTCCAAAAAATATGGCGAAAAAAATGATTTGTAGCATTTTGTTATCATTCAGTGAACTGAAGATATTACTAGGAACAATATCCACCAACATTTTTAAAGGACTATCTTCCTTTACCGCATCTGTACTCTTTAATTTAGCAGTGATAACTTCATTATCTGATTGTTCCTTATTCTGATTTTGTGCCTTTGCTAAGTATTGACTAAAAGCAGGGTCGGTACTATAACTTATATCATCCAATTTTTCAACTCCTGGGGTATCCTGTACCCACAATTCATAGGAAATCCTATTTATGATTCTTTGTTCATCATTTACACTATTTCCAGGCTTTATGATATTAACAGCCACTAAACCGACAGTAATTGCCGTCATGGTAGTAAGCACATAAATGGTAATGGTTTTTAACCCTAATCGCCCCAAGCTATTTGTATCTGACAAACTGGTAATACCCTGCATTATAGAAAATAGCACTAACGGTACCGCTACCAATTTCAAGGAATTAATAAAGATATCACCCCACGGAGCTATCCAATTTGCGGTAAACGAACTCCACCCCATATAAGCAGACAATAATGCCCAAAGGGTTCCAATAAAAAGTCCAATTAATATTTGAAAATGAAGTGCTAGTTTCTTTTTCTCAGCCATAGTTTTAATCTTAATTTACAATTCATCCAAAAGTATACTAATTGGCAAACCAACATATTTTATCTTAAAAATATATTATACCCTAAAATTCTATTAATTACCTATCTAAACATTCCTATTTAGTTTTACTTTAGCCCCAACGAAAATCAATCACATCTAAAAATCAAATCATGAAGTCAATTTATACTAATTTCATACTTGCACTTTTTCTATCTATTTCATCTATTGCTAATTCACAAATACTAGTTTCAGCTACTGATTTAGGATTATTTCCAAAAGTAATTATCTCGGCAAGTGGATTGACCAACGCGGATTATAATGTGAGAATGTATAAGGTGACTTACAACACTTCTGATTTAAGCGGCAACCCTGTGGTTGCTTCAGGTATGATTTGCGTACCAATTAATCCAACATGCGATAGTTTACCGGTAGCATTATATGCGCATGGAACGGTTTTAAAACGAGACGATGTGCCATCAGGTAATAATAATGAGTCCGTTATTGGAAAGGCAATTGCTTCGAAAGGATACGTAACCGCAATGCCAGATTATTTAGGCCTCGGTGATTTAATGGGTTTACACCCATATCAGCATGCAGAAAGCGAAGCCATCGTATCGGTGGATATTCTAAGAGCCGCAAAAGAGTTTATAGCGGATTCGATGAATTTCACATTTAGTAACGAGGTTTTTATTACTGGTTATTCTCAAGGCGGCCATGCGGCTATGGCTACCACCAAATACATCCAAGACAATAACTTGGGTTCTGAATTAAACGTTGTAGCATCCGCTCCATTATCCGGAGCATTTCATGCTTCCAAACGTCAAACCGATGAATTACTGTTGGACATCCCTTATAACAGTCCCGGATACATTGTTTACCTAATTCTATCCTACCAAGAAGCGTATGGAGGAATTTTCACCACTCCTAGTGATTTTTTACAATCACCTTATGACACTACCATTCCGCCATTATTTGATGGCTCGGTGGCCATGAGTGTGGTACATGCGGCACTACCCAATAAAACAAGTTTGTATTTGAACACCACTTTCTTAAATGCATTTATTGCTGACTCTACGGCAAAAACATCTGCTTTATGGCAAGCACTTTTAGATAACGATAATTTTGATTGGAAACCCACTTCTAAACTCAAAATGTTTTACTGTACAGGCGACCAAACGGTTAAACCTAAAAATACCGAGGATGCATACGATGCGATGATTGCAAATGGAGCAACCCAAGTTTTTAAAGAAGATTTAGGAGCTACATTAGACCATGGAGGTTGTGTGGTTCCTGCGGTAAGTAATGCTATCACTTATTTCCAAGGAATTAGAACCGATTGCAAAACACCAAATGGTATTTCAGAAAATACGAATGTAGCGGTACAAATCAATACGTATCCAAATCCATCTACCAATTTTTTCACCATTGAATTGAAAAATGATACGGAAGCAAAGATTGAAATTTATAGTTTAGGAGGACAATTGATTTATCAAACAGATATTCAAAAATCAATTCGAATAAATACCAAAAAATGGCAAAGTGGAAGTTATGCATTACGCGTAGTTTCTGGTAACGCTCAAACTTTAAAAACGTTTACGGTTACCCACTAACCGCTACAGACAGTGGTTGCCAAAACACAATAAACCATGAATTTTATAAAATTCGTATACATTATACTAGTGCTAGGAATGGCCAGTGCTTGTACCACTAAAAAGGATGCAAACACGCAGGTTTTACCTGCGGAAATAACCGCTATCACTGCCCCCAAAACAGCCGTTTCGGATACGGATGTAAAAATTAAAGTCGATTTTTGGGGCCCTGATGGATGTTCATCTGCCTATAACTTAAAGGCCGAAAAAGTAGGTCAAACCATCACCTTAACGGCCTATTATAAACACACGGTAGAAACAGCATGCACCATGGCTTTGGTCCCTTTATCACTGGAATACTCGTTTTTCGCAGATTTACCGGGACCTTATTTTTTTATAAGTGCGACCAATAATAGTATAGCCGACACTTTGGTAGTTTACTAAAATCTAAGGTGTTTTTTGCCTTTGGAATTTATCAAATTTAAAATCTACTCATTCCCATTGAAATATTACTTTTGACCCTCACTAAAATCGCACATTTTGGATTGGTTCAAAAATTGGTTTGATTCCTTTTATTATCACAAGTTGTATAGGCATAGAAATACAGCCGAAGCACAACAGTTTATTGATAATATCATACAGTTTATTCAACCAGAAACAGATAGCAGAATTTTAGATTTAGCTTGCGGCAAAGGTCGTCACTCCATCTATTTGAATAAGAAGGGATTTGATGTGGTAGGTGTTGATTTATCACAAAATTCGATTACCGAAGCCAATAAAAGTCAAAATTCAAAATTGCATTTCTATCCGATGGATATGCGCGAATTAGAATGTACAAAACCATTTGATTTCGTACTCAACCTTTTTACCAGCTTTGGATACTTTCAAAATAAATCTGAAAACCTAAAAGTGTTGAATGGGGTCCACTCCATTTTGAATAAAAATGGCATTTTGGTTATCGATTTTTTGAATGCCACTAAAGTGATACATAACTTAGTACCCGAAGAAAAACAAGAAGTGGATGGAATTCAATTTGTTATTAATCGATTGATTGAAAATCAAACCGTAGTTAAAAAAATAGCGGTAACCGATTCCGATAAATCATTCCATTTTCAAGAGCGTGTAAGTATGTTTGAACTTTCCGATTTTGAAGAAATGTTTGATTCCACCGGTTTTAAACTTATTAATCATTTTGGAAATTATCAATTAGATTCATTTGAACCTAATTCATCCGACCGTTTAATTCTCGTTGCTCAAAAGCTCGATTAGAATGATTTATTTTGCATTATTCATATTTATTGTAATTGCCGCTGGCGGGTTAGTTTTGGTGTATCAACCCAAAAACATGACCTTTAGCAAGTTGCTCCTATCCTTTAGTGGAGCGTATCTATTCGCGCTCATTTTCTTGCATTTGCTACCCGAGATTTATGAAGATTCTTCATGGGAAATTGGACTTTATATACTTATCGGTTTCATTCTACAATTAGGGTTAGATTATTTTTCTAAAGGTATTGAACACGGACATGCCCATTACCATGGAAAAGATTTTCCATCAGCTATTTTTATTGGGCTTTGCCTACACTCCTTTTTTGAAGGAATGCCCATATTGAATTATACTAGTTCGGGTGAATTAGTGATGAACTATTCACTAATTACCGGAATTTTAATTCATAAAATTCCAATTGCAATTGTGCTAGCTGGATTATTAAAAAACCAGTACACAACAATGAAATCTTTGATTTTCATTACACTATTTGCCATAACACTACCTTTGGGTAGTCTAGCTAACATTACTATTTCACAAATGGTTACTGATTTGGCACATTACGAACACATTGTATTAGCAGTGGTTGTAGGAATTATGTTACACGTTTCTACTACCATTTTATATGAAAGTGACGAAGCCCATAAATTTAATTTACAAAAAGCTGCCAGCATTGTAATCGGTTTTTTGATTGCCTATTTAACTTCTTAAATTACAAAACATCCTGTAATTGGATTCTAGTGTAAAACCAATAGTCTTGAAAAATTGAATTATTATCTAACTATATAAAAATCGAATTCCATAAATAAATCTTATAGTTATTTAAGAAAACAAAAAACTCATATTTTTCTTCAAACTCCTTCATTACCCTACTTTTGCAGCTCAATTTTGAATTAACAATAATTAAAACATAAAAAATGGCAGTATTAGTTGGAAAACAAGCTCCAGATTTCTCAGCATCAGCTGTGGTAAACGGAACAGAAATCGTAAATGATTTTACCTTATCTCAATTTAAAGGAAAACACGTAGTTTTATTCTTTTATCCTAAAGATTTTACATTCGTATGTCCTTCAGAATTACACGCTTTCCAAGCGTCAATGGATGAGTTCAAAGCACGTAACGTAGAAGTAATTGCAGTTTCTACCGATACAGAACAATCTCACTGGGGATGGTTACAAATGGACAAAAACAAAGGTGGAATTAAAGGAGTTACTTATCCTGTAGTAGCAGATACCAACAAAACTATCTCTTACAACTACGATGTGTTAGCTGGCGAATTTTATTACGATGATAACGAAGCATTAGCTGCTGAAGGAGAATTAATTGCGTATAGAGGTCTATTCTTAATCGACAAAGATGGAATGGTCCGTCACCAATTGGTAAATGACTTACCATTAGGACGTAACGTTGAAGAAGCTTTACGTATGGTTGATGCATTACAATTCTTTGAAGAAAACGGAGAAGTTTGTCCTGCTAACTGGTCAAAAGGAAAATCAGGTATGACTGCAACTCATGACGGAGTAGCTGATTACTTAACAAAAAACTAAGCGTATTTACGCATTGGAAAAGCCGAGGCATTTGTCTCGGCTTTTTTTGTGGCAACTTTTTTAATTGTACGTTTGAGTGTAATTAATATCAGGTAAACTTCATGCATACTTTCATTGCCTTATTACGAGGAATTAACGTCAGTGGTCAAAAGAAAATCAAAATGGCCGATTTCAGAGTATTGCTCGAAAGCATCGGTTTCAAAGACGTACAAACGTACATTCAAAGTGGTAACATTGTTTTTAAAACCATCGAAACGAATGTGGCTAAATTGACAAAAGCAATTGAGAGTTGCATCCTCAAGGAATACCAATTTGAGGTACCCGTATTGATTATCACCCCGAAAGAACTTCAATCGGCATTTGAAAACAACCATTTTTTAAAAGACCCTACCAAAGAACGCTCAAAAATTGGATTTACATTTTTGAGCCAAATTCCTACACAAGAAAATAGGGAGTTATTGAAAAGTTACTCGTTTACTGGCGAAGAAATGTTCATCAACGGAAAGGTTATTTATCTGTACTCAGAAATTGGATTTGGTCGTGCAAAATTCACCAATAATTTCGTTGAGAAAAAATTGAAATTATCGGCTTCTTCTCGAAATGTAAATACGGTGGTTAAACTCTTAGAAATGGCAAAGGGATAATGTGTTTTCATAGTCAACAACAAAAATCGCCACAAGAAATCGCAAAGCGGTTTCATTTGGAAATAGCTACTATTCCAGAAAATATTAACGGAATATATAACGGATTTGATTTCCCTAAAACGCCTGTTATTACAAACGCTCATTCCAACAAGGTTCAATTATTTAATTGGGGATTAATTCCTGAATGGTCACTAGATGAAGATATTAGACGTTTTACCCTAAACGCAAAAATTGAAACGTTGGCTCAAAAACCTTCTTTCAAAAATGCAATTACCAATAGATGCCTCATCCTTTCCAGCGGTTTTTTTGAATGGCAATGGCGCGATTCTAAGGGCAAGAACAAGCGTAAATATTTAATTACGCGTCCCAGTGAACCGCTTTTTTCGTTTGCTGGAATTTGGTCAGAATGGACTAATCCAAAAAATGGAGAATTAATAAAAACCTACAGCATCATTACCACAGAGGCCAATGAACTGATGAGTGAAATTCATAATTCCAAAAAAAGAATGCCCGTTATTGTGCCCAAAGAAAGTGAATACGATTGGCTTAACGCCATTCCTATACCTGAGGCAGCAAGTACCTTTAAAAATGAATTGAAAGCGGAAGATGTAAGCGGTGAACTACGCCTATTCTAATACCCCCTTATTTTCTTAGCATTTCAATATGCGGAATACCATCTTCCAAGTATTTCTTTCCTGTAAACTCAAATCCTAAATCCGAATAAAACTTTTGTAAATGGGATTGAGCAGAAATACGAATAGGTTGTTTTCCTAATTTTTCTTCAATAAACACAATCGCCTGATTCATTAAATCCTCTCCTAATCTAATTCCGCGATATTTTGGAGAAACCACTACCCTTCCGATAGAAATTTCTGGGTAAGAAATTCCATGGTTAACCACTCTTGCGTAAGCCGCCAAAATTCCTGAATCGTAGCCCAAAACATGATACGAAACAAAATCTTTATCATCCACGTCTTGATACACGCAATCTTGCTCCACCACAAACACTTCCGCTCTTAATTGAAGGATTTGATACATGGTTTTACCCGGAATTTCATCAAACGTTTTTGTAACCCACTGCATAGTTGAAAAATAATAATTCAAATGTAGAATTATGTTTAGCCCAAAGCAAACCATAGCGACTTATCTTTGCACCATGAAGTTTGAAGATTACCATATTTCGGGAAAACTAAAAGAACAAATTGCGAAGCAAGGTTTTAGACGTCCTACCGATATTCAGTATAAAGCCATCTCCCCTATTTTGCGTGGAGAAGATGTATTGGCCATTGCCCAAACAGGCACTGGAAAAACCGCTGCATTTGTTATTCCTATTCTTGATATTTTACAAAAAAATAAAAACGAGCGTAGAACCGATGGCATAAAATGCGTGGTGATGGCTCCAACTCGTGAACTTGTCATTCAAATCACGGAAGTATTCGACACGTTAAGCAAAAAGCAAAACATCAAAACTTTAGCTATTTACGGAGGAGTTGAACAAGACCCTCAAATTGAAAAATTAACAAAAGGCGTAGATATAGTTGTGGCCACTCCAGGTCGCATGTTTGATTTAATAAATCAATTACACCTTAAATTAAATAGAGTAAACCACCTGATTTTGGATGAGGCCGATCACATGCTTGATTTAGGCTTTTACAAAGACATTGAAGACGTGAAACGGTATTTACCCCGGAAACATCAAACGTTATTCTTTTCGGCCACCATTAATCCACGTATCAAAAAACTTGCTCATTCATTAGTTAATAATCCTATTCGTATTCAAATTTCTCCGAAAGACCCGGTGTCGAAAAATGTAGAACATTCGGTGGTTTTTATTGAAATGGAAGACAAACGATTTTTCTTAGAGCGCTTTATAAACGATGAACCCGATTCAAAAATTTTGGTTTTTGTGCGTACCAAGGTAAGAGCAGAACGCGTGCGAAATGCCATGGATAGGGTTAATATAAAATCCGAAACCATTCATGGAGACATTGTTCAACAACACCGTGAAAAAGTACTCGATAACTTTAGAGCTGGAAAAAACAAAATTCTTATTGCAACAGATGTAACTGCGCGCGGAATTGATATTCCTGATGTGGATTTTGTAATCAACTATGATTTACCGGATGAAAATCCCGAAACGTATGTTCACCGAATAGGTAGAACCGGCCGTGGTAAAAAGAAAGGAATAGCTGTTTCTTTTTGTTCTGAATCAGAAAAAGAAATGTTAGGACGAATTGAGGAATTCATTACCAAATCGGTAAAGGTTCTTGATATTGATAACAATGATTACCACGATATTCTGTTTGCTACAACCGAAAAATCAGATTCTTTAGAGAGCATGATGAAGGAAATCGAAGAAGTTGAAGAATTAAGAAAGAAGAAATCAGGAAAAAAGAAAAATAAAGACAAGAAAAAGAAGGATAAGAAAAAGAAAAAATAGGCCCATTTTCTATTTCTAAAAACACTGACTAACCTGCGTGCAAATCCCTTTCAACCCAGACATATAGTCCGATACAAGCGATTTGCACTGTCAAACTTTCCGAAGTTGTATTCATTTATCAAATGGGACTGTAATTTGACAGTTCCCTTTTGAACCTTTAAAAATAAATACAATGAACTTAGATAAATTCACAATAAAATCACAAGAGTCCATTCAAAAAGCGCAACAAGTTACGCAAGGAAATGGGCAACAAGCCATTGATACCGGACAGTTAATGAAAGGTATTTTAATGGTAGATGAAAACGTAACTCCATTTTTATTAAAAAAATTGGGTGTTAACATCAATTCATTCACGCTAGCTTTAGACCGTATTATTGATACCTATCCTAAAGTAAGCGGAGGCAACATTTATTTATCCAATAACGCATCGCAAGCGTTAACAAATGCAGAGAATATTGCGCAAAAAAATGGCGATGATTTCACTAGCATTGAACATATCATTTTAGGCTTACTAAAAGGAAATGACGATGTAGCGCGTATGATGAAGGATAGTGGTTTGAATCAAAAAGATTTGCAAACCGCCATTACCGAGTTACGCAAAGGAGAAAAAGTAACCAGCGCGAGCGCAGAAGACAACTACCAAAGTTTAGCGAAATTCGCCATCAACTTAAATCAAAAAGCGAAAGATGGAAAGTTGGACCCTGTAATTGGACGAGATGAAGAAATTAGACGTGTACTCCAAATTCTATCACGAAGAACGAAAAATAATCCCATCCTAATTGGTGAGCCAGGAGTAGGTAAAACTGCTATAGCCGAAGGGTTGGCGCATCGTATTATTAACGGAGATGTTCCCGATAATCTAAAAAGTAAAATTATTTACTCATTAGATATGGGTTCCTTGGTAGCTGGAGCAAAATTTAAAGGCGAATTTGAAGAACGATTAAAAGCCGTAGTCAAAGAAGTTACCTCTGCCGATGGGGAAATCGTTTTATTCATTGACGAAATTCACACGCTTGTTGGTGCGGGAAAAGGCGAAGGCGCCATGGATGCCGCAAATATTTTGAAACCAGCGTTGGCACGTGGCGAATTGAAAGCCATTGGTGCAACTACACTTGCAGAGTATCAAAAATATTTTGAAAAAGACAAGGCTTTAGAAAGACGTTTTCAAAAGGTAAATATCAATGAACCTAGTGATGAGGACGCAGTTTCGATTCTACGTGGTATCAAAGAAAAATATGAAGCACACCATAAAGTTCGGATTAAAGATGAAGCTATTATTGCGGCAGTAGAACTTTCTCAGCGTTATATTACCGATCGTTTCCTGCCAGATAAAGCCATTGATTTAATTGATGAAGCTTCTGCAAAAATGCGAATGGAAATGAACTCCATGCCGGTTGAACTAGACGAAATAGAACGTAAAATTCGACAGTTTGAAATTGAACGGGAAGCCATAAAAAGAGAAAAAGATAAAAAAAGGCTGGATAGTTTGAATAAGGAAATCGCAGATTTGAGCGATAAACGAAACGGACTAAAAGCACAATGGGAAGGTGAACGTGAGGTTGTAAAAGGAATCCAGGATACCAAAGAGCAAATCGAGTCATTCAAAATGGATGCAGAACGTGCCGAAAGAGAAGGAAACTTTGCTCTTGTTGCAGAAATACGTTACGGTAAATTAGTCGAGGCTCAAAGCCAACTGAAAGCATTTGGTGCCAAATTGCAAGAAATGAAAGACAGTGGCTCTGTTCTTATTAAAGAAGAAGTTGATGCAGAAGATATAGCGGAAGTAGTCGCAAAATGGAGCGGGATACCTGTGAGCAAAATGCTAAAAAGCGAGCGTGAAAAATTATTGACTTTAGAAGCTGAGTTACACCAACGAGTGGTGGGTCAAGAAGAAGCAATACAAGCGGTAAGCGATGCGGTTCGTAGATCTAGAGCAGGTTTACAAGACCAAAATCGTCCTATAGGATCATTCCTGTTTTTGGGAACAACGGGAGTTGGTAAAACTGAGTTGGCCAAAGCTTTGGCAGAATTTCTATTTGATAATGAAAATGCCATGACCAGAATTGATATGAGCGAATATCAAGAACGTCATGCTGTTTCAAGATTGGTAGGAGCGCCTCCGGGATATGTTGGCTACGATGAAGGTGGCCAATTAACTGAGGCCGTAAGACGTAAACCATACTCGGTTATACTATTGGATGAAATTGAAAAAGCGCATCCCGATGTGTTTAACATTTTACTACAAGTATTGGATGATGGTCGATTAACGGATAATAAGGGTCGAGTGGCAAACTTCAAGAACACCATAATAATTATGACCTCCAATATTGGCTCCGAAGTGATTCGCGATAGTTTTGAGAAAATTAACGCATCTAACAAAGAGCAAAAAATTGAGGATACAAGGGTGAAACTAATGGAGTTGTTAAAACGAAGCTTGAAACCAGAATTCTTGAATCGTATTGATGAAACCATCATGTTCCTGCCATTGAGCGAAAATGATATCCAAGAGATTGTTCGTTTACAATTCAATGGAGTTCAAAAAATGTTGGCTAAGCAAGACATTCATGTTACTGCTACCGATGAAGCAATTGCACTACTCGCTAAAGAAGGTTACGACCCACAATTTGGGGCTCGACCAGTAAAACGGGTAATACAACGGGAACTACTAAATGAATTATCAAAAGAAATCCTTTCTGGTAGCGTGCATCCCGGTAGTATTATACAAATTGATGCCAACGCAACTGGATTTATTTTCAGTAATGAAGGAGAAATTCTTCCAGACATGGATCCAGCGCATTATGAAGGGTAATTCCCCGTCCTGATCTTTAGAAAATTACATTTATTAAAAGTCCTTTCACTTTAGAAGTGGAAGGACTTTTGTGTTTTCATTTACCGTTAAACCTTCCAATAATTCCCTTTACATAAAGGCTGTGTTAAATATTTTTAAAGATGCAATTACCACCGTAACTTTACGTTAGTTTTACCATTCATGAAACGCATTTCAATTATAATTCTATTATCACTTACTTCCATGGTTTATGGGCAAAGGGGTGATTTGGATGATTTGCAAGAATTTACCACACCTTTCACCAATGAAGACCTTAATACCCCCATAACTTCGAGTTCCCTAATAGATAGTAGTTTACAAATATCGGAAGGTGTTTTTATTTTGGTTCAACTAACTAACGAGAAGAAGTTTTGGAACAATGGACAATTAAAATTTAACCGTTACTACCAAGGAAATAAACCTTTCGGAACTTGGAAATATTTCACAAAAAACGGGAATTTAAAATATACACTTGTCAACTTCAAAAACGACTTTATCGTAAAATTACATTTTGATAACAACAACATACGAAGCATTAGAAAATACCCTATTCATTTAAAAGCGAACGTAACAGGATGTGCCGAAGAGAACTATTATCCAGACGGAAGTATGCAGGCATACGGTAAAAAAGAGCCCGCAAAAAAATTCAACCATTGGGAATTACTAGAATCCGGAAAATGGCACTACTTCCACCCAAATGGAACGAAGGAATCTGAAGGTAAATACAAGAATGGAGTTAAAGAAGGTAAATGGCTTTTTTACAATAAATTAGGCGACAAAATTAGAATAGCCACATTCAAAAATGGCGTTCTAGTCACCCAAAAGGAATACTAACAAACTCCATTTGAAACTATTTATAGCTAACTCTAAATAACTCAGGCAAAACACTATTTTTGAAAACTTACAATTAACAGGGTGCAAAGGTGAAAAATGAGGCTTTTGGACCACAAAAAACACGATTTTGGGATTCAAAAAATTCAAACTAAATCAATCCATTCAGGATGGTATTGATGCAATGCAATACAACAACCCTACTCCAGTTCAGGAACAAGCGCTTCCAATAATCCTTAAAAATGAGGATTTAATGGGGTTTGCCCAAACAGGCACCGGTAAAACAGCTGCTTTTCTTATACCCATTTTACAAAAATTTGATGGGAATACCAAAGCGGGAATTAAATGTTTAATTCTAGTTCCTACTAGGGAGTTAGCACAACAAATAGAAGTTAATTTAACAGGGTTAGGTTATTTCACAACTGTTTCCTCACAAGCGGTTTACGGAGGAAATCAAGGCGATTTATTTTCTGCTCAAAAAAACTCTATAACCAGTGGCGTTGATATCATTATTGCCACTCCAGGTCGATTTTTACAGCACGTAAATTTGGGATATGTAAAATTAGACCAAGTGCAAATGTTGGTGTTGGATGAAGCTGACCGTATGCTTGACATGGGTTTTGTAGGAGACATCATGAACATTAGTGAGATGTTGCCGAAAACAAAACAAACGCTTCTTTTTTCTGCCACCATGGATGGAAAAATCAAACAACTCGCTAAAAAACTATTAAACGAACCCAACGAAATAAATTTAGCCATAGCTAAACCAGCCGAGGGAATTAACCAAATGGCATTTTTGGTGTATGACGAATTTAAAATACCAATGTTAGAACACTACTTGAAAAATCAAGAAGTGAAAAACATGATTGTATTTGCAAGTCGTAAAATTCAGGTAGATGAAATTACGCGTAAACTAGACCGACTAGGTTTTAGCGTAATAGCAATGCACAGTGACAAAACGCAAGATGAACGAAACGAAGCAATGCGTCTTTTCAAATCTGGTAAATACACAATTCTTGTGGCTACTGATATTGTTTCGAGAGGAATAGATATTGACGATTTGAGTCACGTGGTTAACTTTGATATTCCAAACGAGGCTGCCGATTACGTTCATAGAATTGGCCGTACCGCAAGAGCAGGAAAAGATGGTGCAGGTATTTCATTTATCAGTCCAGATGATCAGATTAAATGGACTTATATTGAAAAACTAATTGAACGAGATGTAGACAAATATCTTACTCCAGAAGAAATTGGTAGAAGCCCAGAATATAACCCCGAAGCCAACAGATCTTACGGAGGGAATAAAAAGAGAAACTTCCGTAATAAAAAAGGAAACAATAAAAAAAGGAATTTTAAAGGCAAAAATGGTGGTGGTAAACCAAAAGGTGGAGCCAATAAATAAACCATTTCGCTAAAAACAACCATTTAACAATAAGTAATCCAGAAAGGTTTAAATATTTTTCTGGATTACAATTACTCAACCAATTTTTCTCTCTTTTAAATTTGCGAATTGCTTTCAAGCAACAGACCTTTGCAAGGTTATAAATAATCGTATTCAATGGAATTTGAAATTTTTGAGTTAACGAACGGAATCAAAGTCATTCACCAACAAAAAAGTGGTGAAGCGGCTCATTTTGGGTTATTTGTAAACGTAGGAAGTCGAGATGAGGACAAAAATGAAACCGGATTGGCCCACATGCTTGAACATTGTATGTTTAAGGGTACGACTAACCGAAAAGCATTCCATATTCTAAATAGATTAGATAATATCGGTGGCGAATTAAATGCATATACCACCAAAGAAGAAACTTCAATTCACTCTTCATTTTTAAAGCAATACTATCAGCGGGCTATTGAATTAACCTTTGATATTGCATTTAATCCTACTTTTCCAGAAAAAGAAATCACACGCGAAAAACTCATCATTTTGGATGAGTTTTATGCCTATAAGGAAAATCCATCCGACCAAATTTTTGAGGATTTTGACCAAATCATTTTTCCTAACCACTCTCTAGGAAGAAACATATTAGGCGAGCCCAAACATATTAAAAAAGCAAAAAGAAACAACCTATCTACCTTTCATTCAGACTACTACCACCCCAGTAATATGGTATTGTCTTCAGTGGGTGATATTAGCAGTAGTCAGCTAAAAAAATGGCTAGAAAAATATTTACCCAAACATTCTGGGACTGGAAAAACGGTGCAAAGAATAGCTCCTTCCGATTATGTGCCCATGCACCAAGTGGTTAAAAAACCAGTACATCAAGCGCACATTGTTATTGGAAATCAGGCTTACGCTTATTCACACCCTAAAAAACGTTCATTAATTTTACTAAATAATATTTTGGGTGGACCATCGCTAAATAACCGACTTAACCTAAATATCAGTGAAAAACATGGTTTTGCCTATCATTTAGAATCAAACTATTCTGGCTTTTCTGATTCAGGTGAGTTTAGTATTTACATGGGTACCGATCACAAACAATTGGACAAAAGCATCGAACTTATCTATAAAGAATTAGATAAGCTTAAAACAAATAAACTTGGCACGCTACAACTTACACAAGCTAAGCAGCAAATAAAAGGTCAAATAGCATTAGGCAATGAAAGTGGATTAAACATCATGCTGGCTTTAGGTAAAAGCCTACTCACATACGGTAAAGTAGATTTGATAGAAGACATATACCGCCAAATTGACCAAATAACAGCTTCTGATTTATTGGAGGTGGCCAATGACATATTTGATACGGAAAAGCTAAGCTCATTAATTTACGTTCCAAAAAATTATCAATCATGAATTTCCTAGATGAAGAATTAGATAATTACGTGGTGAACCACACGGAAAATGAACCCGCTATTTTAAATGAATTAAATCGTAAAACATGGATTGAAATTCTCAATCCAAGAATGATTGCTGGCCACTTTCAAGGACGTGTTTTGAGCATGCTAAGTCACATGATTCAACCCACTAATGTGCTAGAAATAGGCACATTCACCGGGTACTCTGCTATTTGTTGGGGAGAAGGATTAGCTAAAAATGGTGAAATCCATACCATCGACATTAATGAGGAGTTAGAAGAATTAGCCTCTTCGTATGTGGCTAAATCAGGTCTTACAGACAAAGTCCATTTTCATATTGGTAATGCCATTGAAATTATTCCTACCCTGGAAAAAGAATGGGACCTTGTGTTTTTGGATGCCGATAAATCCAACTATTCCAATTATTACAATTTGGTTTTTGACCGAGTTAAAAAAGGCGGCTACATCATAGCCGACAATGTATTATGGAATGGAAAGGTCATTGACCCCGAAACATTTGAAGAAACAGATACCAAAGCAATTTTAGCCTTTAACAATCTAGTTCAAGCAGATACAAGGGTGCAGAATGTTCTTTTCCCAATAAGAGACGGACTCATGGTGATTAGGAAACTTTAATTTCTATTTTTTTTCCTAACTTTTCCTTCCTCCTATTGCCCACATTCATATTCCTCCCTATGTTTGTAGGGAGTCAATTTTATCGTGAGTGATTAGTTACTTTGACTCCAAAAATCAATTAATGCTTAGAAAAATTTACTATTCTATTCCTTCATCTTGGAGGTTTTGGGTAAGACGTTTAGTATTTCTTCCAGAAGATTTACTCACATCAAAGTCTGAATTAATGCCTCCAAAAGGATTAATTTACACCGGTCGTGGTGATTTTATTGGTCAAGGAAATGCATATGTTGAATTGTTTAAAGAAAAGGGCGAACTGAAAGAAAATGCCCGTTTTTTAGACATTGGGAGTGGAATAGGAAGGGTATCCATTCCTTTAACCAATTACCTCTCGGAAGCAGCTATATACGAAGGATTTGATGTTATTGAATTGGGTGTAAACTGGTGTAAAAACAATATTACTGTTAAGCACCCCAATTTTCAGTTTACTTACGTTCCTTTATTAAACGATTTATACAGAGACACCGGGGCAGATGCAGCCGTTTATAAATTCAATTACAAAGAAAATTATTTTGATTTTGCTTGTTCTATTTCCGTATTTACTCACATGCTGCCCAGAGAGGTGGCCAACTATTTTGACGAGTTAGAAAAAGTGATGCAAACTGGGGGAGTAATTTTTGCCACGTTCTTTATCATTAATAAAGAGAATTCTCAATTTATGCATGCGAATGATGGGTTTAATTTTAGCCACAAATTAGACGGATACTACCTCATGGATGAGAAAGTAAAAGGAGCCAATGTAGCATTTGAAGAAGATTATTTAATGAATGAAATCATTAAAACGAATCGCTTTAAAATTAAAGACAAAAGCTACGGTCATTGGTGTGGACGGGAAAAAGATGACTCTTATGATTTTCAAGATGTATTAATCATCGAGAAAATTTAAAACTAAGCGCATTCCACACTTATTTTGTCGCTCCCAATTTTTTAAACCAACTCATAAAATTTTCTGTTTGCTCAGGAGATAGTTTAGCATCGGTATGAATAATCAAATAGGGAGTCATTGGCATTTCTCCTTCTTCTACCTCCTCTAATACTTCATGTATTTTTTTGGCTTTTCGTTTATCGCTAAAGGTGCCCCATTCCGAAAAATTCAATTCTTCACGACCTTCGTTGATGTGATCTTTCACCCACCAAGAAACAGGAGCCACATTACTATACCAAGGATATTTAGACTCGCTAGAGTGACAGTCATAACATGAGGTTTTCAACATACTCGCTATTTCAGCAGGCGGATTCGTTATCGCAATAAAATCATTTTCCTGAATAATAATTGGATTTGTTTTGTCAATTCTAACAAATTGAATCCCTATAAAAATAATTCCGATGGTAATGATAATTTTCTTTTTCATAATGCTCAGTTATAGCTTAATTTCAGATTTACACAAACATAGAAATGCATAAACCCACATTGAATTCATGTACTTCAATTCGGGTATAAAATTATTTAATTTGACAGAAAATCAGCAATTAAATCCACCGCAATTAAAGAATCTTTTGGCAACTCCTTAGACAGAAAAGGATGACCACCACCAAAAGAGTGATTAGCACCCGGAATTACTTTAAGGGTCGTACTAGGACCTGCGTCTGCTAATTTCTTACCCTCATGCAATGGCACAGTTTCATCTTCTGCTGCATGAAGAACTAAATACGGTTGAAAAACATTTGCGATAATTTCCATTATATTAAAACGGGCTTCATTTTGGTAATAATCTTCTGCTAATCCGTAATACAAGGGCATATTTTGATGAGTACGTCCATTCATCATGTACACTACTCCTTCCTTTTTCCAATGTGCCAATTCCTCATCGGAATATCTAACCAAAGTTCCTACTCCTGAAAGAGTGATTAATCGATTTACTCGGTTATCTTCATGAGCGGTAATCACTGCCACGGCACCTCCTCGACTATGAGCCAATAAATTAATATCTTCTACATTACATTTGGAATATATTGATTCTGTACTGAAAATCCAATTCATTACATCTTGCACATCTTGAATTTCTTTAGAGAAAGTATTGTTTCCAAATGCGTTTAAATCGGCAAAATCCAATGGATTATCAGGAGTGGTTCCATTATGCGAAAAATTCATACGCAAAACCGCAAACCCCTTATCCGCAAGTTTTTTAGCCATCAAGGGCCAATGTCCCCAATCTTTAAAACCTTTAAAACCGTGCAAAAAAATGATTAACGGAAAATTATCACCAACCGTAGGGTAATCAATTGAAAAAGTTATGGGCAATCCTGACTTACCCGGTATTTGGTAATTGTTCATTCCATAAAAAATTAAGGAAGCAAACGCTTTCAACTAGTTTATAACTAATAGCTTGCCTCCTAAAAAGCAGTATAAAATTTTAATTTTCGCAACTTCCGGCACCGCCACAACCACATTCTACCCCTTGTTTTTTGAGGTGTGGATTTTTACTTGCACAAGTTCCAGCGAATTCACCGTCTTTTTTTGCTAAAATCTTTATTCCAAGTCCTGCAAAAGCAAGCGCCATTAATGAAATGGTAAGAAGTATCATTTTTATAATCATGCTGCAAAATTAAAGCTTTCCTATATTTCATTTGTACGTTTTGTTACATTTAACATTACTTTTTCAATTCGTTTTTTTAGAAGAAAAACAGCATGGTAATGTGTACTTTTGAGCCTTTAAAAATAATGATATGGACCAGCGCCTTGTAGCATTTGAACGATTACTAAATATTATGGATGAACTTCGTACCCAATGCCCATGGGATATGAAACAAACCCTAGAAAGTTTAAGGTATTTAACCATTGAAGAAACGTACGAATTATCGGATGCCATAATTGAAAAAGATTACGATGAACTCAAAGGTGAAATCGGTGATTTAATGCTGCATCTAGTTTTCTACAGCAAAATAGCATCCGAGACTAATCATTTTGATGTTACTGATGTTTTGAATGGTGTTTGCGACAAACTTGTAAGACGTCATCCCCATATTTATGGAGATGTTACGGTTAAGGATGAGGAAGAAGTAAAACGAAATTGGGAACAAATCAAACTAAAGGAAAAAGGTCGCAAAACTGTTTTACAAGGAGTTCCAAAATCGCTTCCTGCCATGGTAAAGGCCAATAGAATACAGGATAAGGTGCGGGGAGTTGGATTTGATTGGGAACATGAACATCAAGTTTGGGATAAGGTAAAAGAAGAAATTGCCGAATTGGAAGTAGAAGTTAGCTCGGGTGCGTCTCATGAAAAAATTGAAGATGAGTTTGGAGATGTATTGTTTTCGCTTATTAATTACGCCCGCCACGTAAAAGTAAATCCGGAGGATGCCTTAGAGCGAACAAACAAAAAATTCATTAAACGTTTTAATTACCTAGAGCAAAAAAGTAAAGAGCTCAATAAACCGCTAGACCAAATGACTTTAAAAGAAATGGATGTGTATTGGGAGGAAGCCAAAAAACTATAAATTAGATAGTTTTGGAAACTACCCCTTTGGGAACAAACTTTTTACTTCTATTTAGTTGATTCACCAATTTGTTCATCTGTACCAAATGATGCGAATAATGAATTTTTAAAAATTGTAATACTTGTTCAAAATTTAATACTCCTAAAAAAGGATGTTTAAATATTCCTTTTTTCAAATATGCGGGATTGGACTCTCCAAGTTGTAATAATTGAAATCTTACTCCACTCCATTTTTCCATCAACTCTGGCAAAGACTTATTACCAACAGGTTTTACCACAGAAGGTGCTTTAAACTTGAAATTTAGGCGTAATACAATAGGCATTAGCCAAACTTTTATCCATGAATAAAGCGAAATGGGTTTGAATTCAGTGTGGGTATTTAGTCTTTTTGCCGTCATCAAAACAGTTTGCTCCTCCACCAAAATAATATGCTCTAGAATTTGAGTAACAGACCAATTCGAATCATTTAAAGAAGAATACAAAGCTTGTTTGTTCAACCGCTCCAACTGCCTAATTAATCCAATTCTTTGAGCTTCTAAAAGCTCCATTTTATTTGTGTACAATGACCTATTTTTTATCTTACAAAAAAAAGAAAATAATTGATTTCATAATCTCTATTTAATTCTAATTTGGCTTCATGAAATTTTGGTACAATAATACGCTGACCGTTATCATTGCAATTTTTGCAATATCCGCCAATCTGATGGGGCAAAATAGGTACGACACCCTCCCTTTTTTCAATGAAAACCTTAGCACCAAACAAGCTGAAAAAGAATTCGTTAATGCCATTGTTGTAAAAAATGAAATTGCTCACGAAATCTCCAGTAACATAGCCTTTTCCTACCTTCAATATGCCTACGACAAAAAGGATTCCAACCTATTAAGAAGTGCGTATTATCAGGTAGGATTAATTTACCTTCAAGATACAAAGTACGACTCGTCTATCTATTGTTTTACAAATTCAAAAAAAATAGCCGAATCCCTTCATGATACCCTCAATTTAATCAACATTGAAAGAGCCCTTGGAGGTGTGTATTTATCTACCAAAAAAAATGATAAAGCAACCGAAAATTTTAAAATTTCATTGGGTTTGGCAAAAGCAGTTGAGGACAGTTTAGGAATGGCTAAAGCCTTAAACAACCTAAGTTTGGTAAGTTTTAAAGCAGCCAACTATGACGAATCCTTAAGCTATTTAAAACAAGCGTTGGACCTTAAAATTGCGTTTGCACCGAAATTTGAACAAATTTCCACACTAATCAACATTGGTGATAATTATTCAAAGCTCAAGAGTTTTGACAAGGCGCTAAGCTATTTGAATAGAGCAAAAAAAATTGCTGTTGAATTTAATAAGCAAAACAAACTCGCCTTGATATGGAAACATATTGCAAATGTTTACATTGATAAAGGAGATTACAAATTAGCGGCACCTGCATTTCATAAATCCATGAATATTTCAAGGCAGTTGAATGACAACGCAAATTTAAATTTAACCGTTAAAAATTACGCGGAATTTTTGATTACTCAGGGTAATCTCTCTAAGGCTGGTGATATGCTTGAGGCTATTCTACCCGAAATGAATGAAAAACAAAACCCCGTTCTCCTTACCGAAATATTCTACGATTTAGGCAAAATTGCCTATGAAAACAAAAACTACATCAAAGCGCAAGTATGGCTTAATCAAGCGGTAAGTATAACCGATGTTCCCAACCAAAACACTTTGGTAAAAGCATACAATCTATTATCACTTATCTCATATCTAGATGGTGAATATGAATTGGCCTACCATCATTTACGGATAAGTGAAATGCTTGATAACCAAATAAAAAAACAGGTTAGCACCGATAAATTATATGAACTACAAGTAAAATATAATTCATTAAACGATAAAAAATCAATTGAACAACTGCTGGAGGTTACGGAGCTTAAAGATAAAGAACGTCAAAAAAGTAAATTCTATTTTTTAATTACATTCTTGCTATTTATTATCACCCTGGCAGTGGCTATTGCATTAGCTCGGCAGGCGCGTATTAAGCATAGGCAATCTGCAGAACTTAAAAATCAAATTGAGGATAATTTTAATAAAACAAAAGACTTAATAAAGGCACACAAATTAGCTGAAGAGGGATTGCAGGTAAAATCTGAATTTATAGCCATGGTTTCGCACGAAATACGGACGCCTATGAATGCTATTATTGGCATGAGTTCATTACTTTCTGATACAGAATTAACAGATTATCAAAAAAATTACCTGAACAACATATCCATTAGTAGTAACAATCTGTTGGTTTTACTGAATGATATCCTGGATTTTTCAAGAGTGGAAGCGGGTAAAGTTAGTATCAAGTTACAACCTTCTAATTTAGACAAAGAGTTAAAACATGTCATTAACATGTTTGAACCTTTGGCACAAGAAAAAGAGCTTTCATTTACCTCCGATATTGATAAAAAATTACCGGAAATATGTTTTATAGATGCTCCAAGATTGAGACAAGTTGTTGTTAACCTATTAAGCAACGCCATTAAATTTACCCATAGCGGGTTTGTGAAACTAACGGTGATGGTTACAAATTCTGAACCTACCTTAAATGGAGACATGGTTACCATTAGATTTATGGTGGAGGATTCAGGAATTGGGGTTCCTCAAAACAAACAATCAGATATTTTTTCATCCTTTAATCAATTAGACTCCAAAGTAAGTCGCCAATACTCTGGGGTTGGATTAGGACTATCCATATCTCAAGGCATTTTAGGAATGATGGGAACAAGAATTCGTTTGGAAAGTGAGTTCGCTAAAGGAAGTAAGTTTTGGTTTGACATAAAGGTAAAATCGGATAAAAATTTCAAAAAAGTAATTCAGCCACCCAAAACATCGAAGGTAAAATTTGATAAGGAATTAGGAATTACTTGCCCACTTCGGATACTTGTGGCAGAAGACAATGAAATTAATCAAAAACTAATTCAAATAAATTTAAACAAAATGGGATACAACCCTGTCATTGTTTCAAATGGACAGGAAGCGTTAGACCAAATCAAAATTCAAGAATTTGATGTGGTATTTATGGACGTACAAATGCCCGTAATGGATGGCGTTACTGCTACCAAAGAATTGGTTCGAAAATACGGTAAAGAGAAACCTGTTATTATTGCGGTTACCGCCAATGCAATGGGCACGGATAAACAATCTTATATACAAGCTGGAATGGACGATTATATATCGAAACCTTTTACCACCAAAGAGATTGATATATGCCTACGCAACTGGTATATTCGGATTCACAGTTAATTAATGTGTTGTTCTGTTACTACTAACCGCTTTACAAACTAGAATGAGAGCCATCACAAAACGCTCCATTTTTGGAGTGTTTGCAACCACACCAAGCCACTTTTCGAGACTCTTCAATAGTTACAATTATTGGTGATATTCCTGTTCCTTTGTGCGAGCCATCACAAAATGGTTCTGAACCTGAACGTCCGCAGGCGCACCATGCTTTTTTACCTGGTTCCATATCTAAAACGTAAGGTTTTTTCTGTGCAATAATTGGCTTTTCCATACTACTTGTGTGTTTTAATAATTGAAAATTAAAGGTATGATTTTTTTAAACAAAGCGTTAAAACTGGGATTATTTATTTTCTAATTCTTGTCGCCTACCAATGCCATCGCTCTTTCGGTCATTGCGGTAATGGTTAAACTAGGATTTACACCCGGATTAGACGAAACCGCACTTCCATCACATACCATCATATTTCTATAACCAAACACTTGCTGTTGAGAATTAATTACCCCTTCTTCACTATTTTTACCGATTACCGCTCCTCCTAAAATATGTGCTGTTGTTGGAATTCCCATTAAAGTTTCCGTTAAAACCACCATCGGTTTTCCATCCACTTCCTTCGCATAGTCTTTGGCAAATTTTAATGCTTCTGGTATAAATGCAGCTGGTTTCTCTCCATTTTTCACGACTGAATTTAGTCCGAAAATGGTTTTCTTTAATGATAAAGTGCTATTTAAAGTTTGCATAAATAGAAGTACCGAAGAACGGCTCGCAAACTGATTACCAAATATCACCTTGAAATAAGTAATCGGGTGCAATAAAAATTCTAGCGTAGCTTTAAATAGCCGAACGAAAACATTACTCCCTGTGGCTAAGGGCAACATCATTGATTTCCAAAAACCCGAACCCTTTCCATATCGAACGGGTTCTAAATGGCTATTCTCATCAGTATGCAACACTGAGCCTATTGCAATTCCATCGGTCATATCATTATTCAATTTTGGCGACACTATTCCAATTAGACTTTCATTATTGGTTCGAACCATTTCTCCTAGCCTATTGGACAATTTAGGTAAAGTAGTTTTCTTTAAGTGTAGCAACAAGCTCACAGTGCCTAAAACTCCACCTGAAAAAACAACATTTTTGGTGGTGAAGGTCTTTTTTGTTTTGAATATCTTTAAGGACGATTTCGTTTTTATTGTATACCCATCAGCTCCATCTTCATTAACTGGAATAACGTTGGTAACCAACATTTCAGGAAGCACCTTTACCCCATTTCTTTCCGCTAAATACAAATAATTTTTATCCAAAGTATTTTTTGCATTGTAGCGACAACCAGTCATACAAGCCCCGCAAAAGGTACACCCCGAACGTCTTGGTCCTTGTCCATTAAAATAAGGGTCGGCAACTTCTTTGTCTGGTTTACCAAAGTATATAGCCACATCCGATGCTACAAACTCTTTGGCTAAACCATTTTTTGCTGCTACCTTTTGAAGCGCCTTATCTGCAGTACCTAAATATGGATTAGGGCTAGCTCCTAGCATTCTTTTTGCCTCCAGATAATGGGGCGCCAATTCATCCTGCCAATCAGCTAAACCCGCCCAAGAACCGGATTCAAAGAAAGCCTGTTTTGGAACTGGAAGCGTATTGGCGTATACCAACGAACCACCACCAACTCCCACTCCCGATAAAATACCGACATGCTTTAAAAAGGTTAGTTTAAAAATACCATGAAATCGCAAACTTGGTAGCCAAAGCCATTTTCTTAAATTCCAATTCGTTTTAGGAAAGTCGCCCGCTTTAAAGCGCTTCCCCTTTTCAATCACCAAAACTTTATACCCCTTTTGCGACAAGCGATACGCAGAGACAGAGCCTCCAAATCCACTACCTATTATTATATAGTCGTAATCGTGGGGCATTTAAAGTTGGTCTATACGGTTTATCTTACTTCGTAATAAAAAATCTAATGTTACTATTGCTGCCATAGCTTCCACAATGGGCACAGCTCTAGGAACCACGCAAGGGTCATGTCGGCCTTTAGCAGATAACTTAATTGGATGAAATTCTTTCGTTACCGAATCTTGCTCCATCCCAATGGTTGCCACGGGTTTAAATGCCACATTAAAAGTGATTGCTTGGCCATTAGTCAAACCTCCTTGTACTCCTCCAGAATAATTTGATTGCGTACTGATTCTTTTTCCATCCATCACAAAAGCATCATTGTGTTGACTCCCATACATTTTTGCCCCAGAAAATCCAGACCCTATTTCGAATCCCTTTACCGCATTAATCCCCATCATTGCAAACGCTAAAACAGCATGGAATTTATCAAAAACAGGTTCACCTAAACCCGGATTAACCCCTTTTATAACCGTATGAATTACGCCTCCCAGTGAATCACCGTTTTCACGGGCATTCAAAATAGCAGCCTCCATTTTTATAGCCGTTTTGGTATCTGGACAACGAATAATAGATTTTTCAGCTCTTGCAATTTCTTCAAAATTTATGTGGTCGTTAACTACTATTTCCCCTACGCTTTTAACATATCCGGCTATCAATATTCCTTTTAATGCCAATACCTGTTTGGCAACAGCTCCAGCCACAACACGACAAGCGGTTTCTCGTGCAGATGACCGGCCACCTCCTCTATGGTCACGAAAACCATATTTTGCATCGTAGGTAAAATCCGCATGAGAAGGACGGTAAATATTTTTTAATTGATCATAATCTTTTGAACGATAATCCTTATTTTTTATAGTAAATCCTATTGAAGTCCCTGTAGTTTTACCTTCAAACACACCCGAAAGAATCACTACTTTATCTTCCTCGCTTCTGGGAGTTGAAATAATTGATTGACCTGGTTTCCTTCTATCCAATTCCATTTGAATAGCATCTAGGTCAAGATTCAAACCCGCAGGACAGCCGTCAATAACACCACCAATCGCTTCTCCATGACTTTCGCCAAATGTGGTGATTTTAAATATTTTACCAAATGAATTTCCCAAAACGAAGATTAATGTCCGGGATAATTTTCACTATCCGATGGTGAGTCCTCCGTCAACTTAATATCCGTAACCAGGTATTTCGTTTCACCCAACCATGGAAATAAAAAGTACTTTTCCTTGTAGTATAGTTTTACTGGTTTACCCGTAAAATTTTCCACCTTTTGAATTAAGTCGGGATCATTTGGAATAGAGAATTCGAATGATTCGTTCAGAGTACCTTTGCCTTTTACAGCACCAAAAGTATTCATATTTAGTTGACCTTCATATGTTTTAAATATGGTTCCTCTTTTACTCGCTTTGATAATTACACCAGCTCTTACTCCTTCACTATACGTACCATAGTAGAAAAATGCCATCACGGCCAAAAGGATGACTACCAGAATTGCTATTACTTTTTTCATAATCAAAATCGTTAAATTAAATTAGGCTTCTTCTTCCCAAATTATGGCTAAATTAATAATTGTTTTCACTGCTTTTTCCATATCTTGAACCGAAACCCATTCTTTTTTAGAATGAAAGGCATGTTCTCCAGCAAAGATATTGGGACAAGGCAATCCCATAAACGATAAACGAGAACCATCTGTCCCACCTCGAATACTTCCTCGTTTGACCTCAATACCCGCACGGTCAATAGCTTTCACAGCAAATTCGGCCACTTTTGGGTTTTGGTCCAAAATATTTTTCATGTTACGATATTGCTCTGTAACCGTAAATTTATATGAAGACTTTGGATAATAATGCATTACATTTTTTACCACGTTTTCAAGTTCTTGTTCAAATAAGGCCAACTCCGCATCCACAAAAGAGCGTATGATAAATGTGATTTTTGCGCCTTCACTTGTCGCATTACATTCCAGAGGATGAATAAAACCTTCTCGCCCAGAAGTAGACTCAGGAGTCAAACGATCTTTGGGTAACTGAGCTAAAACATCTCCTGCAATACGAATCGCATTTTCCATTTTTCCTTTGGCAAAACCAGGATGCGCACTCACTCCGATTATTTCAACCTCCACCCCATCGGCAGAGAATGTTTCATCTTCTATTGAACCAAGAGTCTCGCCATCAATGGTGTATCCAAAATCAGCTCCCAATTTCTTAATATCTACTTTATCCGCTCCCCGACCAATTTCTTCATCTGGCGTAAATAAGATACGTAATTCGGCATGTTTAACTTCTGGGTGTTCTACAAAATAATTTACGGCATCCATAATTTCAGCAACCCCCGCTTTGTTATCTGCACCAAGAAGCGTGAGTCCTGAAGCAGTTATAATGTCGTTTCCAATTTGTGCTTTTAGGTCAGTATGTTCACTTGCCTTAATTACAATGGAATTATCATCCGGTAAAACTAAATCTCCACCATCATAGTTTTTATGAATTATAGGCTTTACGTCCTTTCCGGGTGCATCAGGTGATGTATCCATGTGCGAACAAAAACAAATTACGGGAACATTTGGTTTATCCGTATTTGCAGGTAATGTGGCATATATATACCCCCACTCATCCATAGCAGCATCTTTAATACCAAGTTGCAAAAGCTCTTCTACCAGAGCTTTTCCCAAATTCTTTTGCTTCATCGTACTAGGAATAGTAGTAGAATGAATATCACTTTGGGTATCGATTTTTGCGTATTTTATAAACCGTTCAACGGCTGTATGATTAATTTTCATCTAATATATTGTTTTTACAAGGACATTAAACCCTCAATTTTTTCTGCTTTTTTATATACTGAAATCACTTCATTACTTTCCAAAATAATTTCTTTCCCCGAAATACTTATATATTTACCTGTTTTAGATTCTCGTGTATTAATGACTGCCTTTTCACTAAATAAGGCCTCTACCTCAGCCAGTAAATGTAAACTATTGGGAATAATAAATTTAAATAAATAGGTACTTGGAAATTGATGATGCTCCTCTAATTTCACCTCTAAATTTTTATAAAACTTTTCTTTTTCCGACATTTTTATTGCGTTTCCCACAAAGATAGATTTTACCCAGAATTATTAGAGATTGATTGTAACGAATATTGTAACCTAACTCCTTACCTTTGCGGCAAATTTATATAGGTGGAATTTAAGGAATTAAACATAAACAATACGCTACTTCGTGCGATTGAGGATATTGGATACGATTATGCAACTCCAATACAAGAAAAAGCATTTCCCGTAGTCATGTCAGGAAAAGACATGATAGGCATTGCCCAAACGGGTACAGGAAAAACATGGGCGTACTTACTTCCCCTTATTCGCCAATATAAATATACCAATAGTATGCACCCTACTATGTTGGTTTTGGTACCTACCCGTGAACTTGTATTACAAGTAGTTGAAGAGGCCGAAAAACTTAGCGAATACACTAATCTGCGGGTTGGTGGGTTTTACGGTGGTACAAACATTAACACACAAAAAGAACTTGCTTTTCAAGGATTAGACCTGGTTATTTCTACTCCTGGGAGATTGTATGATTTAGGAAGAACCGGTGCACTGCGCCTAAAAAACATTAAGAAATTAGTGATTGACGAAGTGGATGAAATGATGAATCTCGGTTTTAGAACTCAGATTAATAATATTTTTGAGTTGCTTCCAGAGAAAAGACAGAACATCATGTTTTCCGCTACAATGAATAGTGAAGTGGAGAAATTAATTGACGGTACTTTTATTAAACCCGTTAAAGTTACCATAACTCCAACAGGTACTCCAGTTGAGAAAATAGAACAGAAACTCTATCATATTCCAAACTTCAATTCGAAGGTTAATTTGTTGAACTACCTCGTTCAAAACGAAGAGGGATTTGACAAAGTTTTAGTCTTTGTCAAAAACAAACGATTTGCCGACCGTCTTTTTGAACGAATGGAAAATGAATTTCCAGAAATGAGCCGTGTAATTCACTCCAATAAAATGCAAAATTATCGGATTCGTTCGGTAAAGGCTTTTTCAGAAGGCCGTTGTAAAATGTTAATTGCTACAGATATCATTGCACGTGGAATTGATGTGGAAGGCGTAACTCATGTAATTAATTTTGACATCCCAGAGCATCCAGACAATTACATTCACCGTATAGGTAGAACAGCACGAGCCGAGGAGAAAGGAACCGCAATCGCATTTGTGACCGATGAAGATTCATCTTTACTTCAAAACATTGAAGGAATGATGAAACAAACCATTGCCGTTGAAATACTTCCAAATGGTGTGGGAATTAGAGAAGATTTAATTGCAGAAGAAATTCCAGATACGCATGACCGCTCTTATGTAATTGGTTCTAAACGAGAAGAACTTGCGCCCGGATTTCATAAAAAGAAAGAAAAAAACTTAAAAACCAATTTGGGAGGTTCTTACCGAGCTAAAATTCAGGCTAAATACAAAAAGCCAAAAACAAGAGGCCAAAAAAGGTAACGAAGAGCTTAGGATTCAGCTTTCAAAAACAACAAAAAGGGAGCGGAAATGGATTCATTTTCGCTCCCTTTTTTTTTAATAAGTTAGTATTTCAACGTTTTTAGTATCCATACAACTCAAAGGAAATTCAGGATAGGTTTCTTTAAACTTTTTATACTTATTTGGACGAAAGTTTTCACAATTCCATTTTACTTCCAGTGCGTACCCTTGATTGAAACCTTCTTCAATTACAAAATCAACTTCGTGACCATTAACGGTTCTCCAATACTTTATATCGTACGCATCATGCTTTATACGTAGTTGATTGTAAATAAAATTTTCAAAATGTTCTCCTTTATCCTGTCTATCCCGTGGTAAATCAAACCTACCCAAAATGGCATTTCGCATTCCTAAATCATTAAAATACACTTTAGACATTTTTGTCAACTCTTTTCTAAGATTTTTATGATACGGTTGAACCATATCTATATGAAAACACTTTTGTAAAATATAGACATATCTTTCTACAGTCTTATTATCAATTCTAAGCGTTCTGGACAATTCATTTTTATTCACCATTTGACCTACTTGATCTGCTAGCAATTTAACTAGCATTAAAAATTGTTGCTCTTTATCCACACCAGATTCAATTAAATCTCTACGCAAATACGAATTTTTCAACTCTTCCAGAATATGACGTTTTTCCTTTCTATTTTCTTCTAAGACCACCGCAGGATATCCTCCAAACGTTAGATACTCTCGAAACAAAAATGCTGCATCCACTCCATATTGAGTTACGTAGGAGGGTTCCTGTACCATGTGGGCGTAATCACGTATCAACTCGCGTTCTTCTCTAAAAACCAAAAACTCACTAAATGATAATGGATATAATTGAAAAATTCTCTTTCTACCAGCCAACGAATCCTTGAATTTTTTATCAATATAAAATGCACTACTTCCAGTTGCAACCACCTTCACATTGATATCATACTCATCAAATAGATATTTTAAGAAATTAGTAGGATCATCTAAATATTGAATCTCATCCACAAATAAGTAAATTCTTTTTTCACTTACCCCTTCCAAAATACTCTTGGGTTTAATTACCACCCTATTAAATACATTTTCAGTATCCGAATTGATGGAATCTAGCACATCCTTGTTCTCTAAATTTAAGAATACCGCTACCTCTTCTTTTTCCTTTAAATGGGTATATAATTGTCTTAAAAGAGACGTTTTACCTACTTGCCTTGCTCCGGTTATAATCGTGTAACTTTTTTGATCGAGATGATCTTCTAGTGTTTTATATAAAGTTCTGTATCTCATGGTATTAAAAATAATTATTCACAAATTTAATATTATTTTCCTAAATAATCAGATAATTTAGGATTTTGATTCCTAAATTATCTGATATTATAGGATTTAGATTCCTAAATAATCCAATAATAAGAAATTTAAACATGGTTAAAAACACTTTACTTAATCAATAAACCGCTTTAAAAACTCCTATTGATGTATTATTGTACTAAACCGTTCACCATGAAAAAAGGCATATTATTCTTCGTAGGTATTGTTCTATTATTTGTAATCTCCTTTTTCTTTTGGGGCAGTTCATCGACCCTTTCAAGTGATCAATACTCCCTATCCACGAAGAATCCCACATCCACAATAACCCCCATAAGCGACACATTTTCCATTGTCACGTATAATCTAGGTTACTTATCCGGAATGACTAATAACAAAGCTGTTGACCGCTCAGAAAAAATGTACACCACCAACCTAAACCATTCCATTTCTCTTTTTAATAAAATGGCTCCAGACCTCATTGCCTTTCAAGAAATAGATTTTGATGCGGACCGTAGTTACAACCGAAACCAAATGGAAGCAATAGCGAATAGCATACCGTATCCCTATTCTGCTGCTGCAGTAAATTGGGACAAACGATATGTTCCGTTTCCTTATTGGCCAATCAGTCAACAGTTTGGAAAAATTGTATCCGGGCAAGCCGTATTAAGCAAATTTCCAATAGTAGAAAATACCATTCACAAATTGGTAAAACCGGAAGGTAACCCGTTTTATTACAATGCTTTCTATTTGGATAGGCTAGCACAAATAACACGCATAAACATAGGAAAGAATGACCTAATTCTAATTAACGTTCATTTAGAAGCTTTTCATGCTGAAACACGCGATACTCAAATTAAAACTGTACTTGGTATCGTACATCAGTACTCTGAACAAAATCCAGTCATACTTTGTGGTGATTTTAACAGCACCCCTCCAGGTGTTTCAAATCCGTATCAAAATGACCATGTTATCCAAGCGTTACTAGCCGATTTTCAGTTAGAAATGGCTATCAATATGGATGCCAATAAAAATGATGAGTCCGCCTATTTCACCTTTAACTCAGAAAATCCAGACAAAAGGATTGATTACTTTTTCTACAATCCAAAATTCATAAAATTTCTGGATGCCAGGGTACTCACCGAAGCTGAACAAATATCGGATCACCTTCCGGTGTGGATGAAATTTGTAATTAGATAGATATAGGTGAAAACAGTTTCAATTATAGGTGGCGGGGCAGCTAGTTTTATTACGGCAGACCTGCTTAGTTCAAAATTCAACGTTACCATTTACGAGAAGGGTAAAACAATTGGGCGTAAGTTTTTAGTAGCCGGCAAAGGCGGGTTTAATTTAGCACATAATCTAACCGGCAATTCACTTTTTCAAAAATACACTCCTAAAGGAATTCTAACCCCCGCCTTAACTCAATTTGGGGTGAATGAATTAAGAAACTGGTATACCCAAATGGACGTTCCAACATTTGTTGGCTCAAGTAACCGGGTATTCCCCATTAAGGGAATTAGCCCTGCTACCGTTCTTCGAAAAATCAAAACAAAATTATCAAATCAAGGAGTAACACTACTTTTGGAACATGAATTTACTGGCTTTACCCCCGAAGGGATTCCTCTAATCAGCAAGAACAATGAAATAACCAAATTGAAATCTGACATTGTAATTTTTAACCTAGGTGGTGGATCTTGGAAAGTGACGGGAAGCAATTCTGAATGGCTATCTTATTTTAATAACGCAGGTATAAAAACCACTCCTTTTCAACCTTCAAATTGCGGACTAAATGTGGCTTGGAAACCTGAAATTTCAAATTTTCACGTAGGTAAACCTTTGAAAAACATTTCAGTAACCCATTTAGCAACCGTTCAAAAAGGGGAAGCTCTTATTACAGAATATGGATTGGAAGGAAATGCAATTTATCCTATATCTGCTAGAGTAAGAGATTCGTTAAATACCGATAAACGTGCTACTATATTCCTAGATTTATTGCCCGCATTAGATTCTCAACAAATTTTTCAAAAAATAAAAAATAGGAAACCTTCCAATTTTGGCAAGTTATTAAAATTGGATTCTGCGAAAATGGCAATAACTAAAGGTTACTTAACGAAAGATGATTTTTTTGATATCACACAATTTTCAAAAAAAATAAAATCTATTGAGATTCCAATTAACTCATTAAGACCTGTTGAAGAAGCAATTTCTACCGTGGGAGGTGTAAGCACATCATCATTGACTAAAGACTTTCAACTAAAAAAACTACCAAATACTTATTGCATTGGCGAAATGGTAAATTGGGATGCTCCTACCGGAGGTTTTTTGCTTCAAGGTTGTTTCTCTATGGGGTATTTTGTGGCACAATCTATTTTAGCTACCCATAGCAAATAAATTTCACATTATCAGGTTTTACAGTTTCTCCTTTCATTAAGGGTTTTGACTATCCTAATTTCCCAGCTATAAATCCTGTAGTCCAAGCGGCTTGGAAATTGAATCCACCGGTAACTCCATCTATATCCATAAATTCACCTGCAAAATATAAGCGCGGAACAATTTTACTTTCCATTGTTTTAACGTTTAAATCTGCTAGCGAAACTCCTCCACAAATAACAAACTCCTCCTTAAATGTGGTCTTTTTATGAATGGTATAGGTGTCATTCAAAATTTTATTTATTAATCTATTTTTACTTTTCTTATCTAAGGTATTCCAAGTAAGTTCAGCTTCTAAACCCAATTCTGAAATGAAAAAATGCCACAATTTATTGGGCAAATCAAATGCTTTTTTGTTCACCTGCTTTTTACCGTTTTCTTTTATGAATTGCGCAAGTTGATTACGAACGTCATCCTCTTTTGCCTCTCCCAACCAGTTGATTTGTACCGTAAATTCATAATTACGTTCTGCTAATTCACGCGCTGCTAATGAAGAAAGTTTTAATACGGCTGGCCCACTCATTCCCCAATGGGTAATCAATAAAGGCCCTTGGTTCTGTAACTTTGTTCCTTGAATTTTTATTATTACCGATGAAGCTACTGTTCCCATCAACTCCATTATTTTACTATCGGCAATATTAAAAGTAAATAAAGATGGAACAGGGGTAAGTATTTTATGTCCTAATTGCGAAAAGGCTTCGTATTTCTCTAAGGACTTTTGACCACCTAAAGCAATAATAACCGCATCAAAACTGAGCATTTCACCAGAAGATAAGTTAATTCTCAACCCATTTTCAGCTGCTACTAAATCATTAAACGCAACCCCTTTTCTTACTTCAACACCCAAGGTTTGTACTTCTTTTAGGAAGGTGTCAATTATAGTTTGTGAAGAATTTGATTGAGGAAACATTCGATTATCAGATTCTATTTTGAGTTTCACCCCTCTTTTCTCAAACCAGCTAATTGTATCGGTTACCGAAAACTGCGAAAATGCCTTTCTTAAAAATTTCTCACCTCTTGGGTAGTTCTTAGCTAATTCTTTAATATTGGTTTGGTTATGCGTTACATTACATCTTCCACCACCAGACACCTTTACCTTTCCCAGCACCTTTGAACCTTTTTCAAAAATGATTACGTGAGCTTCGGGATGATGTTTTTTAGCCGACATGGCAGCAAAAAAACCCGCTGCTCCTCCTCCAATTATGGCAATCTTTCTCGGGTTTTCCATTTAAATTACTTTCAAAATTTTAATCGTCTTTCCATTAAATTTCACCTCATCGCCAATGGTATTTCCAATAAACAACTTTCCTACCGGTGCGCTAGGGGAAATGACAAAATATTGACTTCCGTTTAAATTTACCATACCTATTCCAATACCTATAAAATAAATCCCATTGGTAGTTTCTACAAGACTACCCAAACTAACGACCTCAGATTCCTCATGTGCTTTTAGTAAAGATATCACCCGTTTTTGCCCTAACATTTTATCTAGCAAAATGGCGTTATTCTCTTGTTCCAACTGCATAAGTGATTTACCTGTTTCGTGCTTATCTCCAGCGCTACTCTTACTCTCATTTTGAGCCGATTCTTTAGCAGAATCAATCACTTCTTGGACATTGTTTATTTGATTCTCAATAAACAAAGCACAATAGTCAATTAAATCTTGTTTTTTTTGGTGGAAACCTGTCATGCCACAAAAGTAATTGAACTACTACGTAGCGCAATCATCAAAAACCTACATTTGTCGCATGGAAACTTTGTTCTCTTCTATGGTTTATAGTGTCATTGGAATTCACCTTTTAGCAGTGATGAGTCCTGGGCCAGATTTTATTATGTCGGTAAGAAATTCTTTGACCTATTCAAGAAAAACCGGAATGTGGACTGGGCTAGGCTTCGGTTTAGGTATCGGGGTTCATGTGTTATATAGTATTTTTGGATTAGGATTAATCATATCAAAATCCATCCTAATTTATAGCATCATTAAATATCTCGGAGCAGCCTATTTAATTTATATCGGAATCATGTCTCTTCGTAGTAACTCCAGTTCATTAGGCGTTTCTGAAACAATCAAAAAAGACGATATATCGGCATTGAAGGCCGTACGTATTGGTTTTTTAACCAATGTACTAAATCCTAAGGCAACGTTATTTTTCTTAAGCTTATTTACCATTGTTGTGGGCCCAGATGTCCCATGGCATACCTTATTATTTTTGGGTATTATTCTAATGGTAAATACTGCGCTTTGGTTTATTTTTCTAGCTTATCTTGTTACTCATTCACGTATTCTCCCCGTATTCGAAAAATATCAAAATGCGTTTAACAATACCTTTGGAGGTATTCTAATTGCAATTGGAATAAAAGTCGCTTTCTTTACTGACTAAAGTGCCTTCTGGTTAGAATCATATTTAGTCGAGTCCATGTTTCCCCTTCAAATCTTAAAGGTTCTGTGGTAATTGGATTAATGCTAAAACCCACTTTTTCGTAACAACGTATAGCTGCCGAATTAAAATCAAACACGTTCAAATCTACCACTTTTACGCTTGAATCTTGAAACAGTTTTCGCGTCATTTCTCGAACTATCTGTTCCCCAAATCCTTTACCTCGCATTGATTTTTCCCCAACTAAAATTCGGGATAATCTAGGCACTTGGTGACCGAAATTTAATTCACAATGTCCAATGCTTTTTTTAATGCTGCGCAACACTACTTTAAACGGGTTAATCTCCGGTCGGTTTAGGTAAGCAACTAATTCTGAATCCTGAATTGGAAATGAGAAAATTGGCCCAGCAAATTGGGCTAACATTCGCTCCTCAGTAATCCAAGATTTAAACGTTTCAAAATCAGCAATCGTAAATTCCTCAAGGATTACATCGGTCATTCTATCGATATTCAAAATGTTTATTTTCAACCGCTAAATGTACATTTTCAAAATGTTCTTTTGCCTCCTCTAAGTGTCCATTCAAATCTTTATACCTTGCTGAATAATGGCCTAAAATTAATTCCCCCACGTTTGACTTTTCCGCAATTTTGGCCGCCTGTTTCGCGGTAGAATGCTTGGTTTGCACCGCTCTTTTTTTCTCAGATTCCAAAAACGTAGCTTCATGATACAAAACATCTACATTTTCTATAACCGGAATAATCCTTTCCGCATATTTGGTGTCCGAACAGAAGGCATAACTCCATGCTTTATCTGGTGCATTCGTAATTTCTTCATTTGGGTGAACCTCTCCATTATCCGCTATAAAATCAGCTCCGTCTTTTATGGCTTTCATCTGTGCCAATGGAATATTCAATTCTTCGATATAAAATTTATCAATCTTTCGTTGGCCCAATTTTTCCTTAAATAAGAATCCATTCGTAGGTATTCTATGATTTAACGGAATTGTAAAAACCTCAATTTGAGAATCTTCATAAATCAACTCAGATGTTCCATGACTTAATTCAATAAATTCTATTTCAAAATCATACGATGAAAATGATGTTTGAAGCTGTAAATCAATCATTTCTTTTAAACCTGGGCTAGAATAAACGAAAAGCTTTGAAGTTCTGCCTAGCAAACTCATGGTACCCAACAAACCAAAAATGCCAAAGTAATGATCTCCATGTAAATGCGATATAAAAATAGCCTTTAGGCTCTGAATTTTTATTTTGTTTTTTCTAACTTGAATTTGAGTACCCTCTCCACAATCTACCATATAGGTATGTTGGTTAAAATCCAGAATTTGCGAAGTAGGAAATCTATTTCCTGTTGGTATAGCCGAATTAGAGCCTAAAATTTTAAGTGTAAATGCCATGAATGAATTTTATACCACTGCAATAGATTTATAAACTAAATTACCCAATAATCATTATTCCTCATCAAAGAAACCTAATTCCCGCTCTGTTATTTCCATGAATATCATATCGCGTGCTTCGGTTACCGAAGGAACAACTTCTATTTTAATTCCATCAATCGCGTAGGTTGTTGCGATGATAATGGAATAGTGCTTTGCTTTATGCTTAGCACCAAATTCATTTAAAAACTCTATCGAGTCACTATCCACGGAAGGCATAGTAGATAAATCGATTAAAATATTTCCGTTTAAATCGATTTCTAGGGCTGATTTAAAAACGTTCACATTGGTACTTTCACCTTCTACAATAAGTTTGATGTGCTCGTCACCTTTTTCCCAACGTGTTGTCATTCTTTCAAATTTATAGACTTCAGACTATGTCGGGAGTCAGAATTAATACTATTTTCTATCCATTTTTTCAGCAAGCAAATACAATACAGCCATTCGAATTGCTACTCCATTTTCTACTTGATCCAAAATAATAGCATGTTCAGAATCTGCAATTTCCGAAGAAATCTCCACGCCCCTATTTATCGGCCCTGGGTGCATAATAACGATTTTTTTGCTAAGTGAATTTAGCAATTTCAAATCTAAGCCATACATCATGGTATATTCGCGCAATGATGGAAAATACTTAATGTCTTGACGTTCTAATTGAATTCGCAACATATTAGCTACATCACACCATTCAAGACCTTTTTTCAAATCGTATTCTACTTCCACACCTAACTCTTCAATATGTTTAGGCATCAAGGTACTTGGTCCACAAAGTTTGACTTCTGCTCCCAATTTTTGTAGCGCAAAAATGTTGGATAATGCAACTCTGGAATGTAAAATATCTCCAACTATTAGCACTTTCACTCCTTTAACTTGTCCTAATTTTTCACGAATACTAAAGGCATCAAGTAGTGCTTGGGTAGGATGCTCATGCGCTCCATCGCCTGCATTAACAATTCGAGCATCTACATTTTTAGCCAAAAACTGGGCCGCTCCCGCATTTGGATGACGCATAACAACCAAATCAACCTTCATGGCCAAAATATTGTTTACGGTATCAATTAAAGTTTCTCCCTTTTTTACGGATGACGAAGCTGCCGAAAAATTTATCACATCTGCTGAAAGTCTTTTTTCGGCTAATTCAAATGATAAACGTGTTCGAGTGGAGTTTTCAAAAAACAAATTGGCCACAGTGATATCCCTTAGCGAAGGCACTTTCTTTATGGGACGGTTTAATATATCCTTGAAATGATCGGCAGTTTTAAAAATAAGTTCGATATCCTCTTTGGTGAGGTCCTTAATTCCTAAAACATGGTCAACACTCAAACTGCTCATAACTAACTTATATTTGTAAGGATCACTTTTCCTTTGTCTTCTTTCCATTGCACATCTACCCGCTCGGAAACCACCGAATCAATGGTTCTGCCAACGTAATCTGCCTTAACGGGTAATTCTCTACTAAATCTACGCTCTATTAAAACCAGGTACTCTACAGAAGCTGGCCGGCCAAAATCCATCATTGCATCTAATGCAGCCCTGACCATTCTACCCGTATAAAGCACATCGTCTATAAGAATTACCTTCTTATTCTCAATCAAGAAATTAATGGTGGTTCCAGATATTTCTATAGGTGTTTCTCTTCTTCGAAAATCGTCTCGATAAAAAGATGCATCCAATGCACCGATGCAAATCTCTTGGTTGCCTGTAATTTCAGCCAATCTCTCGCGAATAATTTGCGAGAGATGCACCCCGCGAGGTTGCATCCCAATGATTACCGTGTTGGAAAAATCATCGTGATTTTCAATGAGTTGGTAGCACAACCGATTAATGGTTAATTCCAAATGCTTCTGATTCAAAATAGTCTTGGCTCTCATTGAAGCAAATATAGGATGAATTGCGATTTGATAGGAATAGGGAGCCCAAAAAAAACATAAAAATGAAAACAAAATTTTAATAAATTCTTTTCAATTTGATATAGAATTAACCAAAAAGGAATTTTACTTTTGCACCGCGGGTTAGTCTTACACGACCAGCTCCCTTCTAATCCCCCAGGTCAGGAATGAAGCAAGGGTCGAGGGTTGAGCGGTGCGATGTAAATTGCTAACCCGTTTTTTTATGCCTTATTTTGAGCAAACCGCTCCATCTTGTTCTTTCTGAGCAATCTCATCATTTGACGCAGTACACACATCTTCATGCACTTCCGATTGATCAATAACGTTTCCGTTACTATCCAAAATATTTTGTTGTGTTACGCAATCGTAACATTTAGAACAAGACGAAATGGAAATAAAAATAATACTGAATGCAAATAAGTAAAATAAAGTCTTCATCTTTTTTATGGTTGGTTCACCAAATTTAATCAATTTTGAGGCCACAAAATCAAATTAAACAGATGAAAAAAATTTCATTAATTACCGCTCTTTTCTTTTTAATGGTTTCTTGTAACCAAGAGCCAAAATCTGTAACTGAATTAACTTGGTTGACGGGGCAATGGACACGTGATTTTAATGGAAATACACAACTTGAAAAATGGACGATGGTCAATGATTCTTTGGTGGGAAGTAGTTCATTTATTACTAGCGCTGACACTACGATAATGACTAACTATAAAATATATGTTACAAGTGAAGGCTTCACTTTAAAGGTGCAAGAAGTTGGTTTTGAAAATGAGACCAATTACGCATCTATTGCCCATTCTCAGGATAGCATACTATTTTACAACGCTACAGCCAATTGGCCTCAATCCGTTACCTACAAGGCCGTTTCAGACAAAATTCAACTTACCATAGATGGAAATGACCGAGGAATGCACAAAAATGTAAAGTTCACCTATATGAAAAATTAACCCTCAAAAACTATTTTCAACCTCTTTTGAGTTTTATATATTTGCTTCTCATTATTATAAATTTAATACACACAAATAAACATTCTAGTATGAAAAAAGTATTATTCATTGTTGCTATATTAGCCACATCTATTAGTGCTAACGCACAAGCAAAAAAACAATTGAGTTTTGGTCTAATTGGTGTTTCTTATGAAATTCCTGTTTCTTCAGCTATTACCTTGGCTCCAACAGCTTTTACAAATTGGGATTTAAACCACTTAACTGTTGGTGCTAAAGCAAATTATTACTTTGATGATTTGATTGAATTACCAAGCCAATGGGATTTTTATGCTGGTGCTAATGCAGGTTACGCTTTAGCGATTGGAAACAATCAAATAAACGACTTTCATGTTGGATTTCAATTAGGCGGAAGATTTTTCTGGTCAGATAAATGGGGAATTTACCTTGAAGGCGGAGCTGGAAACCTTGGCGGTGATGCTGGAATTGGGTTAACTATGGTTTTGTAAACCTACAAAAAAATTATATTAAAAAAGCCCTGATAACCAATGTTATCAGGGCTTTTTTATGCGCTTACTTTTCTTGTAAAATCAATTGCCAATACCCTACGTCAATCCATCGGTTAAATTTAAACCCAATTTCTTTGTAATGAGCCGCTTTTACAAACCCCAATTTTTCATGCAAATGTTGGCTTGCCTCATTGGGCAACGAAATTCCTCCCACCATCACATGATATCCTTGAGATTGAACCATATCAATTAAGCGGGTATATAACTGCGTGCCCATTCCCTTTTTTTGAGTGCCGTTTTTTAAATATACCGTAGTTTCAACCGATTTTTTATAGGCCGAACGCACATTCCATTCGGAAGCGTAGGTGTAACCTATTACAGCTCCCTCCTCTTCATATACCAACCAAGGATATTTTTCGGTTACGTGCCTTATTTTATGTTCCATTTCATGTACCGTTAAAGGCGTTTCCACAAATGTGGCAATGGAGTTTAGTACGTAATGATTAAAAATTTCGCACAGTTCTTTGGCATCCGTTATTTTTACTCCTCGAATCATGGTAACCTCACTATACCAATTTACGCATGGCCATAATAATACCCATGTGTAACGCCTCGTGTACATTATTAAACGACACGGCTTCCTCAATAGAATTTAGAGTGACTCCAAAACTAGTAGGATATGAATTAAATTGCTCAAATACCTCATCGTTGAAATCCTGCTCCGTGCGATCAATTACCTCAATAAACAAGGATTTCAACTCTTCAATGTCTTCATCTGAATAAGGTGTTTTGGGTGCAGTACCTTTTCTAAACTCTTCAATAATATTATCTGATAATAATATTTCAATTCCAGATAATCCATAAGATAACAATTGCTGCGTAGCCAATACATGACCCAAATGCCAAACAATATTATTGTTATACCCTTCAGGAATAGTATTCAATTGTTTTTCGGTAAGGTTTTCAACCAATCCCAAAATATTTGTACGTATCACTCGTGTTGTATCAAAAACGTTCATCCCTCTTAAATTAAATTCGATTTTTTCATTTCGCTTTTTAGTGAACTTCTCAATCCTTCAGAAATTGGTACCAATGGCAACAACATATCTTCTGAACAGATGCCTAACATTTTTAAGGCTGCCTTTACTCCTCCGGGGTTACCTTCGGTAAATAGTAATGGAATAATATCACATAATTGGTAGTGTTTATTTTTTGCAATTTCGTAGTCACCCTTTGCTGCACCATGAACCAAATCTGTAAATTCGTTTGGAAACGCATTGGCTATTACACTAATTACACCATCCGCACCCATAGCCATTTGTTGTAAGATTAAATCATCATCACCACTCCAAACTAAAAAGTCTTTCGGTTTGTTTTTGATAATTTGATTCATTTGCCCCAAATTTCCAGAAGCTTCCTTCACCCCAATAATATTGCTCATCTTAGCTAGCTCTAGGGTAGTAGCTGCTGTCATATTAGAACCTGTTCGACCAGGTACATTGTAAAGAATGATAGGTAAATCAAAACTATCATTCAGCACCTTGAAATGCGCAATAATTCCATCTTGAGATGGCTTATTATAATAAGGACTAACCGACAAAATAGCCGCTACCCCACTTAAATCTAACGACTTATAACTTTCTGCCACTAGGCGAGTGTTATTACCTCCATGACCATATACCACGGGTACTCTTCCAGCAATAGTGGCTACTGCATGTGTTAATAGTTGTTGTTTATTATCGCTACTTAAAGTAGCAGATTCCCCAGTTGTTCCTTGAACTACAAGAAAATCCACACCACCTTTAATGGTATGATTTATTAATGCATCAAAGGCAATAAAATCAATTTCTCCATTCTCTTTAAATGGGGTTACTAATGCAACTCCAACTCCTCTTAAACTTTCCATTTTACGCTTTATTTATCATTTTTAAATACCGAAGTATATTCTCTTTATACACAGGTAATCCTTTTTCTTTTGGAATGTCAATTATCAAATCGAACCAATCCCCCTTTTCATCGTCTTGTTTACCTACCACCGTTTTTGCATTAATTTGACAAATAAAGTAGTTCGTAGGCACACAAGATTTTGACGTAAAGTCGACCAATAAATCCACTGGTTTTTTAAAATTATACTCCACTTTATTGGGCAACCCAAATATGTTACAATCCTTTTTACCAAATACTAAATCGGATTCCTCATTGACGAAAGTGGGTTTTTCTTTTTGGTCAAAATAACAAATCACCTTTACCGAACTTAACCCTTCCGAACGCTTCAAATAAGTAGCAAAATCCTGAACCTCCTTATATGATTGACTATCGGTAATGTTACACACTAAAATTGCCGATTCTATTCTTTCCAAATTTAGCGCTTCCGGAATTCTTCTATTTTGTTGAAACAACTTTCCAACCTTCCACTTTCCAAGTGTGTTTACCAAAAAACTCATCCTTCTTTCTCTAATAATTCTAACAATTCATCCTCTGATATTATTTTCACTCCTAGCTTCCCTGCTTTTTCTAATTTACTTGGCCCCATTTTATCTCCGGCTACTATAAATGCAGTTTTCTTAGAAATGGAACCTGAGTTTTTACCTCCATTTAACTCAATCATCTTTTTTAGCTCATCCCTAGAATGATGCACAAAAACACCCGATATAACGATAGACATTCCTTTTAAAGTTTGACTAGACATTGATGCTTCCTCCTCTGAAATTTCAAGGTTAAACCCTAGTTCTTTCATTTGCGAAATTAGCATGAGATGGTGTTCTAACGAAAAATATTCTCGTATGCTCTGAACAATTACTTTCCCTATTTCATTTACTTCAATAAGGGCTTCCTCCGAAGCATTCATCAATGCGTCAATATTTTTGAAATTTCTAGCCAAAGTTTTAGCTACCACCTCTCCCACATGTCTAATACCTAATGCAAACAACACCTTTTGAAAAGGTTGTTTTTTAGAATCCGCCAATCCATTCAGTAATTTTTTTACGGAAATATCAGCCATTCCTTCCACCCCAATAAGCTGGTCATAAGAAAGATAATACAAATCTATAAACTCTTTAATTATCCCTTCTTTGTATAGGGTAGCAACGGTTTCATCGCCAATACCTTCAATATCCATCACCTTCCGAGAAATAAAGTGTTGCATCCTCCCCATAACTTGTGGCGGGCAACTTACCTCATTTACACAATAATGATTGGCTTCCGATTCTTTTCGCTCCAACGGGCTATTACACTCTGGGCACACTTTTGGGTATTCATAAGCTAAAGCAGAAGAAGGTCTTAATTCCATGTTCACTCCAACTACTTTCGGAATTATTTCGCCTCCCTTCTCTACCTGGACCGTGTCGCCAATTCGCAAATCATATTCCCGAATATAATCCTCATTATATAAGGATGCTCTTCTTACTACCGTTCCTGCCAATTGCACGGCATGCAAATTAGCCACCGGAGTAATAGCCCCCGTTCTTCCCACCTGCAACACAATATCCTCTAGAATTGTTTCTGCCTGTTCTGCTTGATATTTATATGAAATGGCCCATTTAGGACTCTTTGCGGTTGTTCCTAGTAATTTTTGCTGTTCTATTTCATTCACCTTAATCACAATACCATCAATAGCGAATGGCAAATTGAACCGCTCAGATTCCCAGAAATGAATAAAGGCCATTATTTCAGCTCGACTTTTACAAATTTTGATTCTGTTTTTCTCTACAGATGGAACTCTAAACCCAAACTTGGCCAAATTTTCAATCGATTCAAAATGCGATTTAATAGCCAGTTCATTACTTATCGTAGAATATACAAAGCACTCCAAACCTCTTTGAGCCACAATAGCCGAATCTTGCAATTTCAAGGTTCCAGAAGCCGTATTTCGTGGATTTGCATAAGGTTGATCTCCATTCGCAATAGTTTCGTTATTCAATTTTTCAAAAGCCGCATTTGAAAACATTATTTCGCCACGAACTTCCAGTTTCTGAGGAAATTCTCCTTTTAATTTCAATGGCAACGATTTAATGGTACGCACATTATTTGAAACATCATCCCCTTGTAAACCGTTTCCACGAGTAAGGGCTTGAACTAGATTTCCATTTTCATATTTAACAGCAATCGCAACTCCATCATATTTTAATTCACATACAAATTCTATTTCATCACTTTCTAATTCCTTTTGAATTCTAGCGATAAATTCTTCGATTTCCAATTCTGAATATGAATTGCCTAACGATTGCATGGGTGTTTCATGCGCCACGGTATTAAACGATTTAATTACCTCTCCACCCACTCTTTTAGTAGGTGAATTAGGATCCGAAAATTCTGGATATTTTAATTCTAAATCCTGTAACTTTTTCATCAAAGCATCAAAATCAAAATCACTTATTACGGGCCTGTCCGCCACATAATATAAATGTGTATGATGATTAATTTCGTCTCTTAGCTTTTCAATTTCTTCTTTGATCATCTTGCATTAAAATAATATGAATGCTTTACTCTAATTTTATTTTTGAAGGTGAGTATTCCCATTTCCTTCTTATGAACAGTCAATACATTGACTATTTTTTTGCCCTAATCATCCTAGGTTTATCAAAAATGTCATCCTTAATTGTTACCTCCTGAAAACCATATTCAGTCAATAAATCCAAGGTTTGTTGTGCGTATTTTTCATTTATTTCAAAAAATAAATACCCCCCTTTACGAATACTATTTATAGCCCAATTACTAATGGCTTCATAAAACAACAATGGGTCCTCATCATCTACAAATAAAGCGGAATGCGGCTCAAAATTCAACACATTGGGCGACATTAATTGTTTTTCAGAGTTCAAAACATAAGGAGGATTACTTACTACCACATCATATTTATCTACATCTCCTGGCATATTCAGGGCATCGCGCATTTTCCAATCCACATGAATACCAGTATCCGTTCCATTCTTTTGGGCAACTTCAAGTGCTTCTCTTTTAACATCCACCCCCGTAAGATACGTCTTTGGCATAGCCGTTTTTAACGCCAACGCAATACAACCGCTTCCGGTACCAATATCGATTATTTCAAGTGGAGCACTATTATCCACCGTTTGAACCACCCAATTCACCAATTCCTCCGTTTCAGGTCTAGGTACTAAAACAGATGGACTCACATGTAAATTTAGCCCCATAAAATCGGTAGCACCTATAATATATTGTATCGGTTCAAAATTTACCAAGCGTCTTGAAAACGAAATAAAGGTCAACAATTGGCTTTCACTCATACGTAAATCAGGTTCTTTCAAAAGGTCCAACCTCCTTACATTTAATTCAAATTCAAGTAATAACCTGAAAAAACTATCTACCTCATTTGGGTCATATAAATGATCCAACTTTTGATGAAAGTAACGATTAACTGATGAAATTTTATTATCAGGCATTTTCATGTTTCTACTGATCTTTGATTTGGATGGTTGAAAGTCAAAATAAATTATTAAACCATACTTTATAGCCACAAAATTAACATCCAAATCCTAACAAAAAACCTACATTTGATTTTATTAAAATCATTTCAATATTTTGCACGAACCGTACATAAAACGCTGCCTAGAATTGGCTCGATTAGGCAAAGGAAATGTCTCTCCCAATCCTATGGTAGGTGCCGTATTGGTTTGGAATAACACTATTATCGGAGAAGGTTATCATCAAATTTATGGTGGACCACATGCTGAAGTCAATGCCATTAACTCGGTCGTTGACAAGTCATTACTTTCCAAGTCCACAATTTATGTAAGTCTTGAACCTTGTTCTCATTTTGGAAAAACACCACCGTGTGCCGATTTAATTATTGCTAACAAAATTCCAAAAGTGGTGATGGCCAGCATTGATTCGAATGCGGTAGTTTGTGGTAATGGTATTAGCAAATTAAAAGCCTCCGGAATTGAAGTTATTACGGGCGTTTTAGAAAAAGAATCACAAGAATTGAATCGAAGTTTCAATACTTTCCATCAAAAAAAGCGTCCTCATATAATTTTAAAATGGGCACAAACCAAAGATGGTTTTATCGATACTATTCGTAAAGCTGCCTCAACACCCGCCTTAAAAATTTCTAACAATGCAAGTTCTAGATGGGTACATAAAATTAGAAGTGAGGTAGATGCGATTTTGATTGGAAAAAAAACAGCCCAATTAGACAACCCTTCCTTATCCACAAGAAAATGGGCTGGGAAAAGCCCGATACGAATCATTATTGACCATAATTTATCCTTATCTAAAAAGCTTAAAGTTTTTGATAACTCCATTCGAACAATTGTTTTTAACAGTCGTCATTCAGAAAAAAACTCAAATACCGAGTATATTAAAATTGACGATTCGCCAACATTTTATACAGAAATACAAAACCAGCTTTGGAAGAGAAATATTCAATCTATTTTAGTAGAAGGAGGGGCCTATACACTACAACAATTCATTGATCAAAACCTGTGGGACCAGGTCTTCATTATTCAAAATAATTCTATCCTAGAAAAGGGAGTAAAAGCACCAGTGTTGTCTGAAATCGAAAATGCTATAATTCCATTAAACACCAACTCAATTTACTGTTATGAATAAATTAAAAATCATTCTTATAGGCCTATTATGTTTGTCCCCATTAATGTATGTGGCTAACGCGCAAAACGTACAGGCTGATAGTATTAGCATACTCATTCAACAAAGCCATTCTGAAGTGGAAACAGCTCAATTAAAATTGGAGTTAAGTTGGGCTTTAAAGTATGAAAATCTAGACGAGGCTATCAACATTGCTAAAAATGCATTTGCCGACATTGAAAAGAATAATGACCAAGAAGGTATTGCCGTTTTTTACAGTTACCTTGGAGTATATGAATATTTCGAGAAAAACATTACTAGCTCCATTCAACACTTAAAAATGGCGGAAGGCCTTTTCAAATCGCAAAATAACATGTCGAGATTAGGACGAGTTTACAATAATTTAGGAACGGTATATGGATATTTAGGCGATAATGAAACTGCCTTATCCTATTATAAAAAGGGACTAGAATTAAAGGAAGAGAATAATGAACCGGTGGATATCTCTACTAATTTGATAAATATTAGCACTATTTATTTCGATCAGGGAGATTTTGAAAAATGTATTGAGACCAATGAAAAAGCATTGATTCTCACATTACAAAACAATGATTACGAGTCAATAGCTACTGTTTATTCCAATTTAGGGGCTACCTATGAACGATTAGGTGATTATAAAAAATCGGTAAATTACACCCTCAAAGCATTGGATATCTACCATACCGAAATGCATAATCCATCTGCGGAAATCAGAATATATGGAAATCTTGGGTCCAATTACCTTTCTCAAGGATTATTAGAGGAGGCTAGGTATTATTTTTCGCAGGCCAAAGAACTTAACTTAAAGGTTAAATCCAATACTTTGGAAGTTATTTTGCTAAACAATATTGCGGAGTTAGAACGAGTTTCAAAGAATTATGATTTGGCACGATCCAACGCAAATCACGCGTTAAAAATAGCCCATGAAATAAACTACACAGAAGAAAAAATGATTGCTCTTGAAGAATTATATCTTATTGAACAAGACTCCAAAAATTTTGAAGCTGCACTCACCCATTACATCAACTACATTGACTTAAGTGACAGTTTAATGGCGGTTTCTAACAAGCAAAAAACAGAAATTGCCTTAGCACAAAATCAACTGGTACTAGACAAAATAGCCAAAAAAAAACAGGAGGAACGAAATAACCTAAAATTCAATAAAATTAAAATTCTGTACATGCTCCTTGTATTAGCCGGGATTTTGTTGTCCATTTGGTTAGTTTTATTTTTTAAAGGAAATCGACATCAAAATATTTATGTATCCATATTAAATTTCATGATTTCCCTCCTAATCCTTGCTGCTATAACCATGTTCTTATTTCTAAAAACAACCCTGATAGCCACCAAAGGTTCAATTACCTTTTTTCTTATTTTAATGCTCATTCTACTTCTTGGAAGTATTATGCACCAGGTATTGGAGAGCCTATTTAAAAAGCCTTCTAAATAATGGATGAGTTAGAGGATGCATATCAAGAACCCATTGCGGTAAGTGAAAGTTTGTTTAAAGACAAAGGTTCAAAGCATTTTGGATACGTATTTCCAGTAAAAAGTGTGGCTGAAATTGAACTTCATTTGCAGGAACTTCGAAAAAAACATTTCGCTGCGCGTCATGTTTGCTACGCTTGGACTTTAGGTGTAGATAACCAAGAAAATAAATGGACCGATGATGGAGAACCACACAATTCAGCAGGCCCACCCATTATGGGGCAAATTCAATCGTTTCAGTTACATAACACGCTCATTGCCGTTGTTCGGTATTTTGGAGGAACCAAACTTGGTGTTGGCGGACTCATTAATGCATATAAAACGGCAGCCAAAGAAGCTATTCTAGCAGGAACCATTAAAGAGTTTTACCTTCAGAAAAAATTGCGACTCACCTTTCCGTATACGCTAATGAGTGATGTAATGAGAAACACCAAAGCGGACGGAGTAAAAATTGTATCCCAAGACTTTAGAGAGGCTTGTAATTTAGAAATTTTAGTCCGACTTAAATTTTATTCAAAAACTTTTGAAATTCTTAGTAACTTGCACCCTATAGAAATTAAAGAAATACCAATATGAAAAATATTTTCCTTTTAACAGCAATCCTAATTACCTCTTTCAGTTATGCTCAAAAAACCGAGTCCACGGTGCAAAATCATTATACTATGCCCGATGCTGAATTTACGCAACCAAAAGGAACGGTAACAAACGTGGATAAAGCCAAACAATATATTTCAAATCACCTTTTCAAATCGGATGATTATGATTTGAAATTACTCTCCGAAATAAAAAGTTTGACCGGATACCACTACTCCTTCGTGCAGCTATATAAAGGTGTGGAAGTGTATCAATCCTTAATTAAACTTAACACCACTAATCAAGGGGAAATAACCTCTTTGATTAGTTCGTTTCAATCGATAGATAATGTAATTGAATCAGAATGGCCCACCTTAGCTCTTGCCGAAGGATTAGTCGCAAGCAATACGGAACTAAAAGAAAGCAAGCACATTTGGATAAATCAAAACGGACAATTCATTAAAGCCATTAGTATTAAAGAAATAGACCATAAAGGCTATTATACGGAGAAAATTTACGATACTCAACTCACTCCTATTCATGCTATTGAGCTCACGCAGCATCTCACACCTGTTGATACTACTGCACAAGGATTGGTTTATTTACCAGACCCATTAACCGTAGCAAACACTATTTATGGCGGGTTATATGTAGATAACAACGATCAAACAAGTACTACTTTAGACGACCTGAGGGATACCGTGCTTTTGAATCTAACCTTCGATAATGGCGTTTTTAGTCTTGAAAACGAATACATCAAGTTGGTAGAGAATTCACTTCCCTCTGTTCTACCAGTGACCAGTGCTACTCCTGATTTTTACTATGACAGATCCCAATCGGGTTTTGAAGATGTAAACGTATTTTATCATATCACCAATCAGCAAGAATACATTAGGTCATTAGGCTTTACCAATATTGTAGATTATCAAATTGAAGTAGATTGCCATGGTTTTGGAGGGACCGATAATTCAGCATTTACCTCCGGAACAACTCCTCCATCAATTGTTTTTGGTGAAGGAGGAGTGGACGATGCCGAAGATGCAGATGTCATTATTCATGAGTTTACCCATGCCATTATGCACAGTACCGCACCAAACTCCAATTTTGGATCAGAACGTAATGCAATGGACGAAGCTTTTGGAGATTACCTAGCAGCATCCTACTCAAGCGTTTTTGACGACTTTCATTCCGATTACGTATTTAGTTGGGATGGTCATAATGAATACTGGGATGGAAGATTAGTTACCTCCTCCGCAATGTATCCTACCGATTTAACATTCAATTTATACGGAGATGCCCCCATGTGGAGCTCTGCGCTAATGCGTATTGAAAGAAACATCGGTAGAGACCTAACTACCAAAATTGCTTTAGAATCCACATACGACTACACCAGTGCGATGACCATGGCACAAGCTGCTCAATTATATATAACTGCGGATAGCAATTTAAATAACGGAGCAAATTACGGGGTAATATGCTGGGTTTTTAAGGATAAAGGAATGATTAATTCATGTTCAGTAGCTAGACCTGACAATTTAGTGAGTGTATCCGAACAGGAACCATCCAAACTTTTTGTAAAAGTGTTTAATTCTACCAATTTTTCAACAGGTCAAGGAAATCTAATTCTACAGGTAGAAGAAGAATTTAACGTGGAGATTTATTCTATAAAAGGCACTTTATTAAACCGAATGAAATCACAAAATAATTCATTGCAAATTTCTCCAGAAAAATTCAAAAGTGGCACCTATATTTTTAGAGTAACCTCTAAAAATAACGTTTCAACTTTCAAAACCATTAAGTATTAGAAATTGTAATTTCTACGATTATCAAGGAGAAAAAAAAGAGGTTCCAAATTTACCTAACACAATTGGCATTTTCACGAATTAAAAATGCTTAATCATGCGGTTTTTAATTTGTTCCGGAATACGCATTGGACGTCCTGTTTCTTTGTTAACAAACACCAATTCTGTAAAAGCTGTATTTAACAAATCACCCTTTTCATTGAAAGTTTCATAATGAAAGGAAAATCTGATTTTGGGTAATTCTTTAATGGTCACTTTTACCGTGATCTCATCATCGTAGAATGCTGGTTTTTTATATTTCACATTAAACTCAGCAACAGGTAAAAGCACGCCATCGTCTTCTAATTTCTTATAGCTAATTCCTAATGCCCGCATAGCCTCCACGCGCGCTACTTCAAAATAAGTGGCGTAATTACCATAATATGCATACCCCATTCTATCGGTTTCAGCATACCTTATTCTTAATTTTATTTCTTTACTAAACATATCAACAATATTTGATAATAATTACGTACTTTCGAAAACCAATCTCGAAAAACAAAAATTCAAAATTTAATTGAGGTAAAATACAAAATTCCCCTCTTTTATTTCTGTGAATAAAATTGTTCATATAATGTTCATAAAGTTATTAACATTGTTAAATGATTGGAAGATAAAGAGGTTACAAAATCACACCGTTTTCAAAGAGGTTACAGGTTAAATCTTTTTTAAAATACAATAGCAAAATGATTTTTTTTTAAACTTTTTTATATCAATTTTTGTTAGCGAATTTGAATACAGGGAGTCATATCTAACTTTGGGGGTGAGATAAAAATCTAAAAGTTCAATTCCTTTATATTTTTACAATTATATTAAATACAGGAGTTCACAAATGGGCAAAATTTATGAGAAAGTTTGGACCAATTGTTTAGGAATTATTAAGGACAATGTTAGTCCTCAAAGTTTCAAAACATGGTTTGAGCCAATTAAGGCAGTCAACCTTAAAGGAGACACATTAACCATCCAAGTTCCGAGTCCATTCTTTTATGAATGGTTGGAGGAGCATTACATTACTTTACTCAAAAAAACTATTAAGAAGGAGCTAGGGCCTCGTGGTACGTTAGATTACAGTATCATTATGGAAAATTCAAGATCCACAAAAAATCCAACTCAGGTTATTGTACCTGCTAGTAATAGATCGGCTGCCCGCAATCCATCTATTTCTGTACCAATGGAAATTGGAGCAAGAGGAATCAAAAACCCATTCATTATTCCTGGTTTGAAAAAGGTAGTCGTTGATTCACAATTGAATCATAACTTATCTTTTGAAAACTACGTGGAAGGCGAATGTAACCGTTTAGCTCGTTCTGCAGGTTTTGCTGTGGCTAACAAGCCCGGAGGGACTTCCTTCAATCCATTGTTTATATATGGAGGCGTAGGACTTGGGAAAACGCATTTAGCGCAAGCAATTGGATTGGAAATAAAAAACAATCACCCAGAGAAAACAGTATTATATGTTTCTTCAGAAAAATTTACGCAACAGTTTATTGAATCGGTAAGAAACAATACGCACAATGACTTCATTCATTTTTATCAAATGATTGATGTGCTTTTAATTGATGATGTACAGTTTTTTGCAGGTAAAGAGAAAACACAAGATGTATTCTTCCATATCTTCAATCACCTACATCAAAGTGGCAAACAATTGGTACTGACTGCCGATAAGCCGCCAATTGAAATGCAAGGAGTAGAACAACGTTTACTATCTCGTTTTAAATGGGGATTAAACGCGGATTTACAATCGCCAGATTTAGAAACGCGTATTGCTATTCTTCAAAAGAAAATGTATACCGAGGGTATTGAACTACCTAAGGAAGTAGTAGAATATTTAGCTTATTCTATCAACACTAACGTACGTGAGCTTGAAGGTGCTTTAATTTCTTTAATTGCGCAATCATCCTTAAACAAAAAATCAATCACGCTAGATTTAGCGAAACAAATGATTGACAAGTTTGTGAAAAATACAGCTCGTGAAGTTTCGATTGAATACATTCAAAAAGTAGTTTGTGATTATTTCAACCTACCGATGGAATTATTGAAATCTAAAACACGTAAACGTGAAGTAGTTCAAGCACGTCAAATTGCTATGTTCTTCTCTAAACAAATGACGAAAGCGTCATTAGCTAGTATTGGAGCGCATACAGGCGGTAAGGATCATGCAACGGTACTTCACGCTTGTAAAACGGTAAACAACCTCATAGACACCGATAAAAGGTTTAGAGGGTATATTGACGACTTACAAAAGAAAATTACTTTACAGTAATTCAACTTCGATTAAAAAATTAAAATCCTGGTAACGAAAGTTGTCAGGATTTTTTTTTTTGTATTTTTAGAAAATGAAAAGAATCCTGACTTTAACTTTAGTTCTATTTCAAATTTCGCTGCAAGCACAAACTCCTCTTACTGCAAATGCAGGACCAGACCAAGCGATTTGTGTTGGTATCAACTCGGGAATTGACACGACCCTAATTGGTGGACAACCCTCGAGTACTGGTGCATTCCTCCCTACACCTATTCGTGGAGCTTTATCCATCAGGATAATTTTGGAGGTACAACGTATGCTTCTCATTTTCTAAACGATACTTCCGTAGCAAATCCTCAAGTTGATCATTCCTCTGGCTTCATAGCTAATAACCCCAACCTTCCATCCTTAATTTTAACGGTTACAGATGCAAATGGAACAACAGCTAAAGATTCTATTCGAATTACCTTTTCCACCTTTTTCATGACACTTGGTGGCCCCATTCATTTTTATGTGACTGTGGGTGATTCCATTTTGTGTTCTGGCGCAGATGTGGGTGGTGGAATTGGGGCTAATTCTGTTTTATGGACTCCAAATCAAGGCTTAATCGATTCTACATCTTTCTACTTTTGGGCAAAACCCGATACTACTACGGCCTATACCGCCACCATTACAGATTCTATGGGATGTTCACAATCAGGATTGGAAGGAATTGTGGTAGTAAACGTTTTTCCGCTTGGCATTGAAGGCGTAAAACCAAATTCAAATATTAGCGTTTACCCGAATCCGGCATCCGGATTTATTCAAATAGAAACCAGAAATGGTAAATTAAACGATAAAAGTATCTTCACCCTTTATGACATTTTGGGTAAAGATATCCTATCGACCAGCATCCATTCTAAACAGCAACAAATTGATGTAAGTAAATTGGCTCGGGGCAGCTATTCTTATAGAATGGGTAATTCTACCGGGAGAATTGTTTTGAGATAGGGGCGGCAACAAATCAACCTCCTACCCTTTTTACGATGTATCCGTCTTTTTTCAGGATTTCCATTACTTTGTCGCGTACTTCACCTTGAATTAGAATTTCACCATCTTTCACACTTCCTCCTACACCACATTTAGATTTAAGCGCCTTTCCCAAATCTTTTAATGCATCGGTAGAACCTTTAAATCCCGCAACTAGCGTAACCGATTTACCTTTACGTTGCTTACGGTCTATCATCACGCGAAGAGTTTGTTTGTACGGCTCAAGCGTTTCCTCATCTTCTGATTCTTCATCGTACCCGTATCCATAATTAGGATCTGTGGAATACACCACATCCACCCGCTTTTTTTTCTTTGCCATAACACAAATTTAGTCGGATGATGGAAGTTAGAAAACGGAAGGTTAAGTTTTTTTTCAACTTCTAACTCCTGACTTCCGACTTCTAACTTAATTTTGCACCAAAATTAAAAGCATGAACTTTTTAGCAATTATTCCAGCCCGATTTGGCTCCACACGTTTAGAAGGTAAACCTTTAGCAGATATTGAAGGTAAAACCATGATTCAACACGTGTATGAACAAGCATCCAAAGCCATTGACGATGTGTATGTGGCTACCGATGACGCTAGAATTGAAGCAGCGGTTTTAGCATTTGGAGGAAAAGTGGTCATGACTTCTGCAAATCACACTACGGGTACGAACCGTTGCTTAGAAGCTTTTGAAAAAGTAAACGCACAGTCTAGCACACCATTTGACGTGGTAATCAACGTACAAGGAGATGAGCCATTATTAGTCCCCAATCAACTTAAAGAGCTGATGGCGTGTTTTGATGATTCACGAACCGAAATGGCGACTTTGATAACTCCTGTTATCCGAATGGACGATTTGTTTAATGAAAGTGAGGTTTTTGTGGTTTTCAATAAAGACCAATTTGCTTTATATTTTAGTAGGGAAGTAATTCCACATATCCACGGAATGCATAAAACTAAATGGTTAGAAAACAACACTTACCATAAGCATTTAGGCTTGTATGGCTATACGGCAGAAGCATTGAAAACATTTGCGGAATTACCTCAAACCAATTTAGAACTTACCGAAAGTCTCGAACAAAACCGTTGGATAGAAAATGGGGGGAATATTAAATTAGCCATCACCCAATATGATAGCATTCCAGTAGATACGATTGATGATTTAGAACGGGTACGGAAAATTGTGCGAGAGCGAGGCTAATTACTTTGCCTTCTTTCTTAACACATTACCGACATCGAATACGTTGAAACGTGCGTTTAGACTAAAATAAAGTAATGGCCCAGAATAATAATTAAGATAGTCATTATCCAATTTAAAGGGCTGGGTATATTGCATTCTAAACATTATCCATTTATATCCCAAACCGGCAGTTATAGCTGGCTCAGAAAAAAGATAATTTCGTAATCCAACATCACCTAATTCAAATTCTTCACGAAAGGTTTTTCCATTTGAGCGGTTTAGGTTTTTTACTTGATTTAAGCTATAATGAAGATTGGTAAATCGGACAGAAAAAGCTAGTTCCACAAAATCATTAGAAAACCCAAAAGAAGGTTGTAAAAACTCTCGGTAAACATTCAAATTAAAATATTCACCTCCTGAATTAAGTTTTCCGAAACTAAAACCAAAATTGTTGGCTACTAATACACTCTTACTCACTTTATGAAATAAAATCACTTCATTATCCCATATATAATCATGGTCTTTTAGTCGTGGCAAATTATTGTAGGTAGCATTAACTGCCCAATGGTTAGAGATGGCATACCCCACACTCACATTTTGAACGTCATTTTCAAATTCCATTCCTGCACCGATGGTCGCATTCACATCTCCCTTTTCCTTAAACTTCATCACGTTTTGTTTGGTTGCCGCATAATAATACGTGCCACATGACTGGATGCAAAGAACACCCATAGACAAAAGGATAATGGATAAAGAAGTAACAATCGGTTTCATAAAAAATCTTATAAGTCGATTCAAATCTAAAACAAATACGCTAACCGATGAATGAACCCATGTTAAGTAAATATTTAAATAAATTCACAAATTCATTTTTACGACCAAAAACAAACCCTACATTTGCGGCCATTATTCGGGGTGCCTTTCAGGCTGAGATTACACCCGTTCCCATTTTGGGGATATACCTGATCCAGGTAATGCTGGCGTAGGTAAATGTTTTCATCTCATATTTCCGAATACGTATATTTTTTTATTAATCATTCTAAATTATTAGAAATGCGTATTTCATTTATTAAACTATTACCCATTCTATTTGCGGTAATTATTCAGGCAACGGCATTTGGCCAATCTGCCCATTATTCAATATCCGGAAAAGTTACGGATGCACAATCAAACCCATTATCTGGGGCAACAGTAAAAATCAAAGACACCTTTACAGGGGCAATTACTAATGTAAACGGTGATTTTTTTCTTAAAAGTGTACCTAATGGAACCATTACTTTAGCGGTTTCATACATTGGCTTTGCTACCCAGACCAAGGAATTAAAGATCACCGGTAATGTTAGCGGAATTACTTTTAAGATGGTGGAAGAAACCTTAATCGCTAAAGATTTTGTGGTTACCGCCAATAAGACGAATGACAAGACCCCCATGGCAGTCCAAAACTTGGACAGCATGTATTTAGCCAACAACAATTTAGGGCAAGATTTGTCAATCGTTATGGAACACGCCACATCGGTAGTTAGCACCAGCGATGCAGGAAATGGCGTGGGCTATACTGCCATGCGAATTCGTGGTAGTGATGCTACTCGGGTTAACGTTACCATTAATGGTATTCCTTTAAACAATCCCGAATCACAAGGCACTTTCTTTGTCAACATGCCAGATTTCACCTCATCAGTGAATACAATAGAAATACAGCGAGGTGTAGGAACTTCTACCAACGGTGCAGCATCTTTTGGAGGGTCGGTAAATATCAATACCACCGAATTGCAGAAAGAAGCCTATGGTAAATATGCCTTTGGCATGGGCTCTTTTAACACTCTTAAAAATACCCTAGCATTTGGAACTGGTTTAACCAAAAATGGATTCGCATTTGACGGGCGTTTATCATTAATAAGTAGCGATGGTTACATTGATAGAGCTTCATCCGACCTAAAATCTTATTACGCTAAAGGAGGCTATTACGGGAAAAAATTCTCTGCAAAATTTATCACTTTTGGAGGAAACGAACGTACCTACCAAGCGTGGAATGGAGTGCCTTTAGATTCTATTAATGGGGAAAGCAGTCGTAAATTTAATAAATACGACTACCCCGACCAAGTGGATGATTACACTCAAACACATTATCAATTGCACCTGAATTATGCCATTAATTCAAATTGGAAAGCAAACGTTTCTGGCTTTTATATTTTAGGCAAGGGCTTTTATGAACAATATAAAGGCACCGAGTATAACGGAAGTAAGCGCCAAAAATTCACTGATTATGGCTTGCAAAATGTAATTATCGGAGGTGATACCATTACCAAAACCAATCTAGTAAGACGCAGATGGCTGGACAATACTTTTGCCGGTGGAATCTTCAACTTCAATTATACTAAAAACAAACTTGATATGGTTTTTGGCGGTGGTTACAACCAATATGAGGGGTACCATTATGGAGAAATTATTTGGGCTGAATATGCATCAGGTATGAATAAAGACCAACGGTACTATGATAACAAAGGAGTGAAAAAGGACTTAAATTTTTACACCAAAGCAACCTATGCGGTAAACGACAAATTGCAAGTTTATGGAGATATTCAATACCGTAAAGTTGATTATTTGGTAACCGGTATTGATAACGACCTCAGAACACTTTCGGTAGATACAACACTTCAATTTATCAATCCAAAAGCTGGACTAACCTTCGATTTAAATAATGAATCCCGAGTGTATGGATCATTTGCGGTAGCTAACCATGAGCCAAATAGAAGCGATTACATTGACGCGAAACCAGGCGTAATTCCAAGCCCTGAAACAATGTATGACTATGAATTGGGCTACAAGTATGCGAAAAATAAATTTTCAGCTAGTGCAAACGGTTATTACATGGATTATCGTGACCAATTAGTTTTAACAGGAGCCATTAATGATGTGGGTGGGGCCGTGAGACAAAATGTAGCGAATAGTTACCGAATGGGGATTGAATTGGAATTAGGCTACCGTATCACCAAGGAGTTAACTTGGAGTGTAAACGGAACATTTAGTCAAAACAAAATCAAAGAATACACCCAATTTGTAGATAATTGGGCCGGAGAACAATCGCAATACAAATTAACCAATACGGATATTGCATTTTCGCCCAATATTATTGCTGGTAGTTTAATTTCCTATAAACGAACCCTTTTCACCACTACCGATGAAATTGGTATTGCTTTAATATCTAAATATGTGGGAGAACAATATTTTGATAATACGAAAAGTAATGAACGGAAATTGGATGGCTATTTTACCAACGATGTTCGGTTAACCTATGTGCTTTCCAACTTCGGAATAAACAAACTAAGTTTCAATTTTACAGCTAAGAATGTGTTTAATACATTATACGTAAACAACGCATGGTCCTACACATTTGAAAGTCCTGGTTATGATCCTTCTGCGGATGACATTTACGTAAATAAATCATCCAAAACAGACGCATACAATATGGCAGGCTATTTTCCTCAAGCGGGAGTTAACTTTTTGCTAGGGCTAACACTTGATTTCTAATTAAACCGTTTTCTAATCTAAGCCTCATTTTCTTATGGAAATGGGGCTTTTTTTATCCCTCTTCCCTACTTACTTTAGCACCAAATAGAAGTTATGGATTCAAACAGTGAGATAATAAACAGATTCTACACCGCCTTTCAAAGCAAGAATGCTGAAGGAATGGTAAAGTTTTATGCCAACAACATCACTTTTGAAGACCCTGCATTTGGTAAATTAAATGGAGAAGATGCTAAAAACATGTGGCGAATGCTCTGTGCCAATTCCTCTGACCTTGAACTGGAGTTTCAAATAACGAGTTCAAATGGAAATCAGGTGACCGCTCATTGGGAAGCAAAATACACTTTTTCAAAAACGGGGAGAAAAGTCCATAACAAGATTGACGCTACCTTTTTTATAGCGAATAATGAAATAATATCACACGTAGATCAGTTTGATTTATGGTCATGGAGTCAACAAGCCATGGGCCTTACCGGATTTTTACTTGGTTGGAGTGATTTTTTTAGAAAAAAATTACAAAAAACCACACATCAAACGCTTGCAAAATACACGTCAAAATCCTGATTTACCGAATTTTATTAGGCAATTAACAATATTATCAAATTGTTAATAACGATGTTAACAACGTTTTCGAAACAGTTGAAAACTCAACTCCTTCCGCGAATAAGTTTGTAGGAGCAACAGAACTGAAAAGTTCCACCATAAGCAAAAATGAATGTTTAGCGTTTTTTTTAAAAAGAAAATTACAGAAGATAAGTTAATGGACTATTTCGTCATTTCGACTGTAAAAATGGTAGATGACGCATTTGAAGATGTTGCTGAAATAATTTCTTGTGATCCAGAATTTAAAACACGCCCCATTATTTCTAAAACTCACAGTGATCCATTTTTATGGATTGTGATTGCGGGTAATTTGAATTTTATTCCTCGTTATTTTAACGACTACCAAGACATTCGATTAGCTGAAAGTGCAAATAGAAAATTTGCCAGAGTATTGGATGTTCCCTTAGATATTTTCAAATCAGAAATAAAAAAATACAACCAGCTTTTTTCTAGGTTAAACCATCCTTCCAAAAACACGCTTTACGCAATGTCTAAAGCGGTTTTTAATAAGTACCATTTAGGTCAATTCCAAGATGAATACTTTAAAAAAATGGATGCTCCAAACCCTGTTTTCTTAAAAAGACTGGATGCCATTATGGAGGAATTTATTTTTGACTGGGAACAATTTGTAGACGATTTTAAAATCGTAGAATAACAGTCTACCTTACATTTTTTACCCTTATTACCATTCTTTCGATAGATTCTAACAAAAAAAGAAATAATCAGTCATAGCGGCTTTATTTCTAGTTTCAAAAAAATTTCTTATTTCCGTTTGTGCCTTCGGGTTTGCCACGGTAATAATATTCTGCGCATTCTCCAATTCATCAATCACCTGAAAACCCAACATGGTTTCACCGTATATTTCTTTCCCAATTTTTTTTGGGTTATCACATACCCAATGAAATTTTACATCCAAAGCAATAAGGTTTTTGGCGATTGATTTTCCTTTGGCCCCTGCACCCCAAACTACTAATGGTTTAGACTCAATTCGGTGTAATTTTAAAAAATATTTCAGTTTTAAATCCATAAAAGTATTATCCGCATAATTTTTATCGGTTCGAGAAGCCCGAGAAGGATAATCGCGCCATAAATGCAATAATTCATTACTTGGTATACACTTTATGCTATTTTCGAAAAACCTAAATACTAAATCATAATCTTCTGGATATTGATTGGGTGTAAAAGCGCCACAAAGCTCAAAATCCGAACGATGCATCATCCAACAGGGAGAAGGAATAACACATTCTTTATACAAGTCTTGGTAATTAATTCCAGTTTCAGTAAGATGATTTAGCCAATTTTCATACAATCGAAATCCATCACCTATTCCTTTATCCGAAAAGTATTTCACTTTCCCTAAAGCCAAGTGTCCTCGACCAAAACGTTGTAAATCGGACACCATACGGGCCAATTTTTCGGGTTTCATTATATCATCCGAATCCATACGGGTAATCAATTCACCGCTGCTATACGCATAAGCTTCGCGTAAAGCAGTAATAATACCCGAGTTGGGATTACTAAACCATTTAATACGTTCATCCCTTTCAGCAAAGGATTTTACAATATTCAAACTTTCATCTGTAGAATGATCATCTACAATAAGTAATTCCCAATTAGTATACGACTGATTCACAACCGAATTCAGCATTTCATCTAAAAATGCTTCCGTATTTTTAAAAGGAGTTACAATGCTAACTAGCGGAAAGGTATCCACCCTTATTTTTTTAATCCGAAGTGTTCTTCGGCCATGTGCATAATGTCATCACCAATAGCCATACATGCTGTAGCAGCAGGAGATGGAGCATTTAGAACGTGGATTGAATGCTCATTTTTCACAATTCTAAAGTCATCCTTTGTATCTCCGTCTTGGCGCATTAATAACGCACGAACACCAGACCCACCCGGCCTAATATCATCCATGGTTAAAGAAGGCATCATGCGTTGAAGCGTTTTCAGGAATAAGCGTTTTGAAAATGCTCTACGTTGTTCGTCAATACCAAATTTGATATTTTTCATAAACATTTTCCAAGTTCCTGCGTAACTTAAAGCATCAAAAGTATCTTTTAAACTAAAATCAGTTCGCTTATACCCTTCTCTTTTAAAAGTGAACACCGCTGAAGGGCCACATTCGGTAGGCCCACTTGTCATACGCGTAAAATGCACTCCTAAAAACGGAAATGCAGGATCAGGCACTGGATAGATTAAGTTTTTCACCTTGTGTTTGGCTTGATCGGTTAGGTAATAGTAATCACCTCTAAACCCCACCACACGTTCTTTTAACGCTACACCATCTTTTTTTGCCAATCGGTCGGCATGCAATCCTCCGCAAACAATAAATTTCTTAGTTTGATATTCCGATTTATCGGTAATCAATTTATTACTGTCTGAATCTTTCACAAAATCCAACGCTGTTTCGCCTAAAACAATTTTACTCTCTGGATTTATTTCAATCACCAAGGAAGCCATTTTATTGGTCACTCCCACATAATCGATAATTCCAGTTTGAGGTACCCAAAGTCCTGCTATTGCTTCTACTTCCGGTTCAATTTCTTTAATTTCTTCACGGGTAAGTTTCTTGACTCCGGTTAATCCATTTTTAATTCCATTATCTAGAATTTTATCCATATGTGGTAATTCACTTTCGGATACTGCCGCAATTACCTTACCGCATACGTCATAATCAACACCATATTTTTCAGCAAAAGCCACAATTTCTTCACGACCTTTCATACAGTTTCTAGCCTTATGGCTTCCAGGAGTATAATATAAACCTGAATGAATCACCCCTGAATTATGACCAGTTTGGTGAGCTGAAAGACTTTGCTCCTTCTCTACTAATAAGAGTTTTAAATTAGGATAATTTTTTTGAATTTTATACGCGGTTGCCACTCCTACGATTCCTCCACCCACGATGGTAATATCAAACTGTGTCATTAGATTTTATTTAAGCCGCAAATTTAAAGAATACCAGAAGTATAACGCCATAAACAAACAGAGATTTACTCCTGGTTAAAATCGTATTTAACACGACTCATAACTACAACAGCCGCGATAAAGAACACTGCTAAAAACAATGCTGAATTATGCATATCACCAGTAAAACCTTCTATAAAACCAAAGAAGAATGTCCCAATTACAATGGCCAACTTTTCGGTAACATCAAAAAAGCTAAAAAATGTAGTATGCTCACCCACAGATGGTAGCATTTTAGAATAGGTGGACCGAGCCAAAGATTGAATTCCTCCCATTACCAATCCAACAAGACCTCCCATAGCATAAAACTTATACGTAACATTTGGGTCATCGCCTTGCAGACTCCAAGCTATAACAGAAATTAGAGACCAAACGATTAATGCCAGAATTAAAGCTTTTATATTACCAATTTTTCCAGATAGGTAGGAAAACAATTGCGACCCTGCAATGGCCAAAAATTGAATAATTAAAATAGAAATAATCATATTCTCAGAGGCTAAACCCAACACTTTGGTACCAAAAGGTGCCGCTAAAAGAATAATGGTTTGAACCCCTGTACTCAACAGAAAGAATCCCACTAAAAAGGTTTTTATTCCATCCATTTCCGCAAACTTATGGTAAGTCTTTAGTAATTGTTTGTATCCATCAGAAATATGATGCGACTTTATTTTCACCTTACTCCCTGATTTAGGCAACCCATTAAAAGTAATTTGTGCAAATCCAGCCCACCAAATAGCTACAATTACAAAGCTTATTCGAGTGGCCATACCCGCATCTGGAATTCCAAACACATCATAATTTTGAATAAACAACATCATCAAGATCATTAACAAAGAGCTTCCAAAATATCCCATTGCAAATCCTCTCCCACTTACCACATCTTGGTCCTTTTTAGGAACAATTTCGGGTAAATATGCATTGTAAAAAACCTGACTACCCCAGAAACCGACACTCGCAATGATGGTTCCCAGAATACCAATCCAAAGCGTATCTACTCCATCGAAAAAGAAAAGCATGGCTACCGCACCTGCTCCCATATAGCAGAATTGTTTTAAAAACTCCTTTTTTCTAGCCGATAAATCCGCAATTCCTGAAAGAACTGGAGAAAGTATCACTACAATAAAAAAGGAAAACGATAAAGCGTAGGAATACAATACGGTATTCACGAATTCAAATCCTAAAAAACTAACGGTATCGGAAGTTTCCGTGCTGGTAACAGAAGCATAATAAATAGGAAATATTGCGGTCGAAATAACCAACGAATAAACGGAGTTAGCCCAGTCGTAGAACATCCATGCCTTTGCGGGTTTTGAGAATCTTGGTTTCTTTTCTTGCATCCTACGAAGCTATTTAAAAAACAATGCAACACAAAAAAAGCGACCCGAAAGTCGCTTTTAAAAATCATTAATTAACCTATGTTACTTTACCACAAATGTAACACGTCTATTTTTTGCCAATGAATCTTGTGTACCACTATCATCCATTGGTTCAGAACTTTTCATTCCTTTATAGGACATTCGGTCTGCTGAAATTCCATTTTTAATTAAGTAATCATAAATAGAACGTGCACGATCCAAAGATAAATCATTCAAATTATCCTTGTGTTCTTTTTTGTCCATATGGCCCACAATTTCAATTTGTAATTCGGGATTTGCTTTCATTAAGTCAATTACCTCTCTTACCGTGGATGCGGAACTTGGACCAGTTGTATTTTTATTAAAAAACACTGTTTTCAAAGCCAATTGCTCTCCAGCTCCCATTTCCATACCATCACTAGTACTTGTGCTATAAACCACTTTCATTTGATTTCCACCATCATCATCTGCATCACAAGCACAAACATCAACCTCTTCCAAATTAATAACAGTAACGTCATCAATGTAATAATAGGCTTCTTCCATCTGTAATTGCGGAAATTCTTTCAATTTACGTTTCTTTAAAAAATCTCTTTTAGTTACCATATCCTCATCCGATACAAAATTTCCGATGGTAATATATCTTTCGTTTCCTGTGGCGGTATATACACCACAAACTGTTCCCCAAGCGTGTTGATCCTCGTAAATTTTATTTCTTTGATTACGGATTTGAGGGCTAATTGTATACGTTTCAATGTCTCTTTCTTTTGGTTTCTTCTCACTCAAATACATTCCAATATTATTGGATGCGTATTTAGATGTTTTTGAAAGCACCACATTATACTTGATACAATATTTTTTACCTGCAATTAACGCTTTGGTCAATTTCACTTGTAAATAAGTTCTTGGTAATTTATCTCGGTAACTAAAGGCTCTAAATCCGGCATAATTGTAACCCGCATCTACATCCATATATCCACGATCATTAGTAGGAATACCATATCCCTTTTTGTTGCCCGTAGCATATAAATCGCCCTGATTTTCAACACTTGGAGACATCCATGGAGTAGCTAATAAAATCTCTCCTTCCCCATTTTTCACTTTCTTTTCCGTTTGCTCGAAACTCCCGTTTGGAACCAAATTATTTTGAGCCATTAACATTCCTGACATAAAAAATGCCATTAAAAACCCACCTACTTTTAAAATTTTCATTTGTTTTGTTTTTATTAGACTAACCTAAAATCACCCCTTTTACTTACTAAATTATGTTTACTCGATTACAAAACCTTTGCCAAATGTTTAACCTTGTAAATTTACCGCAAAATAGCAAATGGATTACTGGTATCAAATGATATTTAAAACTATTTAATTTGGTTAGTCAGGTAAATAAATTGTGTGATTACTTTCCTTTTTAATCGGTTTCAAAAATGGCTTTAAGCCATCTTCCCAAAAATGAAAAGGCCACATTTTGCACCTCATCCTTAGATAAAAACACATCGTGTGTGGCCTTTGGAATTTCAATAATCGTTACATGTTTCCCTAATTTAGACGCATACTTCTTAATATGCTTAACATTTAATACCACATCTGACTCAAATATCTCCGGGTCATTCTTTTTTTTATAAGATGTCTTATCACTATGAAATACCAAAATTGGGCAATCAATATTCGATTGATTTTGAATGATTCGCTGCGCCTCATGTATGGCTCTAAACCAACCAAAATACATTCTAAAACCGGTTAAAGGTTTAAACTTTTTACTAAAATCCCATCTACCCCAATGGTCCTTATGTAAACTTTGCGCATAAATTCCACCTCCACCGATTGGGGCTATCCATTCTGGAAACACATGACCAATTTTTGCAATTCGGGGCATCAATCGTAGCTGCCATTCTGGAATATTAAATTCCAAAAACGGGCTGTTCAAAAACAGCGCATCTATTTGAAACCGTTTTAATCCGAAATTAGCATACATGCAGGCTACTAACCCTCCGGTGGAGTGTCCGTTAATCATTAAATGGGAATGACCATCTCGATTCCTTATGATATCAATGGCCAACCCAATTTCTTCATAATAATCATCTACCTTACGAATATGATTGGGTCGTTGATGCGGTAAAATGGAACGCCCATATTTTCTAAGTTCTAGGGCGTAAAATGCAAATCCGTTTTCTACATACCATTTAGCTAAATGTTCCTGAAAAAAGTAATCCGTATATCCGTGAATATACATCACAGCCTTTTTTGTGGCGGACGATGCCTTATGCTTAATAAGTACTGCAATATTTGCCCCCTTACTATCTGGCTTTAATTGTAATATTTCTTCTTCAAACTCACCCACAGTACAAGTTTACAAAACAAATGGTTTAACAAGGTCGTTTAAACGTAAAATTTAGAGCAAAAAAAATCCCGATAATCAATGACTATCGGGATTCATTCTATTTAGCTATCGCTTAGCAAAAAGCGATTTATGCGTTTTGTTTTTTTATTAAATTCAAAGCAGAACCCGCTTTAAACCAATCCACTTGTTGCGCATTGTAAGTATGGTTCAATAGGATATTTTCTTTACTTCCATCTGCATGAACAACTTCTAATGTCAATTGTTTTCCTGGAGCGAATGATTCTAAATCAGAGAAATTGAAGGTATCATCTTCTAAAATTTTATCATAATCCGCTTCACTTGCAAATGTCAACCCTAACATCCCCTGTTTTTTCAAGTTAGTTTCGTGAATACGAGCAAATGATTTTACAATAACTGCACGAACACCCAAATGACGAGGTTCCATAGCCGCATGTTCTCTTGAAGAACCTTCTCCGTAGTTATGATCACCTACCACAATGGTTGGTACTCCTGCCGCTTTATATTTTCTAGCAGTTGCAGGCACAGCATCTTTACTTCCATCTAATTGACTCACCACTTCGTTAGCTTCACCACCGAAAGCATTAATAGCACCAATCAAACAGTTGTTTGAGATATTATCTAAATGGCCTCTAAAACGCAACCATGGACCTGCCATAGAAATATGATCAGTAGTACATTTACCAAAGGCTTTGATTAATAATTTCGCGCCTGTAATGTTTTTACCATCCCATTCTTGAAATGGAGATAATAATTGTAAGCGTTCTGATTCTGGACTTACCACAACAGTAATTCCACTACCGTCTTCAGCCGGAGCTTGGTATCCGTTATCATCTACCGCAAAACCATTTTCTGGTAATTCCATTCCTGTTGGAACCGCAAGTTTTACTTGCTCACCTTTTTCATTAGTCAAAGTATCCGTCATTGGATTAAAATCCAATTTACCTGAAATAGCTACTGCAGCTACCATTTCTGGTGATGCCACAAATGCCATGGTATTTGGATTTCCATCCGCACGTTTACGGAAGTTCCGGTTAAATGAATGTACAATGGAGTTTTTCTCTTCTTTATCTGCTCCAGGTCGCGCCCATTGTCCAATACAAGGACCACATGCGTTGGTAAAGATAACCGAGTCAGCTTCCTCAAATGTGGCAATTAGCCCATCTCTTTTAGCTGTAAAATATACTTGTTCTGAACCTGGATTAATACCTAATGTTGCTTTCGGTTTCAAACCTTTTGCAGTAGCATCGGCTACAATAGAAGCGGCACGAGTTAAATCCTCGTAAGATGAATTGGTACAAGAACCAATCAACGCCCATTCAATATTAGTTGGCCATTCATTTTTAGCCGCTGCATCTTTCATTTCTGAAACTGGAGTAGCCAAATCTGGAGTATATGGTCCATTTAAGTGAGGAGTCAACTCGTCTAAGTTAATTTCAATTACTTGGTCAAAATATTGTTCTGGATTAGCGTAAACTTCGGCATCACCTGTTAAATGTTCTTTCACATTATTAGCTGCGTCTGCAATATCTGCTCGATCAGTAGCACGTAAATAACGTTCCATAGATTCGTCATATCCAAATGTAGAAGTAGTTGCACCAATTTCAGCACCCATATTACAAATGGTACCTTTACCAGTAGCCGACATAGATTTAGCACCTTCGCCAAAATACTCAACAATTGCACCTGTTCCACCTTTGGCTGTAAGAATTCCAGCTACTTTTAAAATCACATCTTTCGGAGCTGTCCAACCGCTTAACTTTCCGGTTAGTTTAACACCAATCAATTTAGGGAATTTCAATTCCCAAGGCATATCAGCCATTACATCTACTGCATCAGCACCACCTACACCAACAGCAACCATTCCTAGTCCACCGGCATTTACGGTATGTGAATCCGTACCAATCATCATTCCACCTGGAAAAGCATAGTTTTCTAATACCACTTGATGAATAATTCCAGCACCGGGTTTCCAAAAACCAATACCATATTTATCACAAACAGAACTTAAAAAATCATACACCTCGCCATTGGTATGTTTAGCAACATCTAAATCAGATGCAGCACCAATTTTTGCTTGAATAAGGTGATCGGCATGTGCAGTTGAAGGCACGGCTACTTTTTTCTTTCCTGCTTGCATAAATTGCAATAAGGCCATTTGTGCAGTCGCATCTTGCATTGCAACTCTATCTGGAGCAAAGTCAACGTAATCCTCTCCTCTTTTGAATTTCTTCAAAGGAGTATCTGCATGTAAATGCGTGTATAATATTTTTTCTGCCAAGGTAAGGGGACCGCCCACCATTTTACGAGCAGCTTCTACACGCTCTGGGTATTTTTCATATACCGATTTGATCATATCAAAATCAAAAGCCATACTATGTTATTTTATAAATTATTACTCAATTTTCCGGATTGCGAATGTACAAATTTTCAAGAGGTATTTTTATGAATTAAATCAAGTATTAAATACTTCTGTTATTTAGATTTCTTTTCAACCACGAGAAGTAAAATGATACGGTACAAATCCAAACCATAGTACCAATCTAACCCCTCTTTCACCATCCAATTTGATAAGATGTAGGGATTTAAATTGTTCTACAGAATGAATTTTTCAAATCTGTTGTGAGGGTTAAAAAACATACCCAATTTGGACACCATATCTAAATCCAAAAGAATTAAATTTCGTTTTGCTTTGTACGTTGAAATCGGCTCCATCTAGAATTACCTCCGAACCAGGTACAATAGTACTTAACAGTTTTTCCATTCCAATATAAAAAGGATCATCCTTATCTAAAGCCACGTCTGCATTAAACGCCAAATTAAAAGAATATCGCGTTAGTGACGGACCCATCAGCATTAAATCAACCGAAAACCGGTCTTTAATAATAAATTGGTATCCTAATTGAGCCCCTATATTATACATGGTTATCCCGGCATCAATTCCTACGGTATTTATCAGTACATTATTATCGTCATACACATGCGATTGCCCCGAAAATTTCAAATTATACAAAGAAGTATATGGACCCCAATAAAGGCCATCGGGTGCTGGGAATTTGTTTCTATTCTTAAAATAAAACCGGTAATCAACCGAAAAATCAAATCCGCTTCTTTTTACATCGCCAAAAAGTTGAACTACATCGCCAGCAGTATTTGTGCGTGGAGCCAATTCAAGGTAACCCGCGTTGATGGAAATAGATTGATTATTTTTTAGCACACGTTCATAACCTAAAACAAAACTTTTAGGTCCAATAACTGCCATTGGTGTGATATTCCAACGAATGATGTTTTTACGTGTTTTTACTTGAATAGAATCTTCTTGACTCCATCCGTTAAACGACAACCCTAGGATTAGAGTAACTAATAGTATTTTATTCATCCTTATTTTATTCATCCTTATTTTCTTTATCTAAATCAACATTATAAAATCCACCTGCATTTTGTTTTTGCGCCATAGATTGCTTTATCACCAAATAGGAAACCCCCACCAAGTTGCGCAATTCACAAAGAGGTACCGAAAGTTTTGATTTATCATATAATTCTTCCGTTTCCTCCCAAATTAATTTCAATCGCTTTAAAGCACGTTCCAAACGTATATCTGATCTTACAATAGCCACATAATTACTCATTAATTGGCGTAATTCATGTCGGGTATGGTTTATCAAAGCAAGTTCTTTTGGATATACCATACCATGCTCATCCCATGCAGGTATAGCACTTTTATCATGTGATTCAGAACGACTTTCAATATCTTTAAAAATATTATGAGAATACACCAGTGCCTCCAATAACGAATTAGAAGCTAACCGATTAGCACCGTGTAATCCGGTTCTTGACACCTCGCCACTTGCATACAAACGGTTAATGGTAGTCCTTCCTTTTTTGTCTACCTGAATTCCACCCGCTACATAATGCGCTGCGGGAACCACAGGGATGTAATCTTTAAATAGGTCAATTCCCATTTCAAGACACTTATGGTAAATATTCGGGAAGTGATCCATAAAAGAATCCTTATCTAAATGGGTACAATCTAGAAATACATGCTCCACCCCTTTTCTTTTCATTTCTGAATCAATTGCCCGTGCCACAATGTCGCGAGAAGCCAATTCACCTCTTTCATCATAGTTAAACACAAAGCGCTCCCCATCTGAATGAACTAGGTGCGCGCCAAACCCACGCACTGCCTCAGAAATCAAAAATGCGGGGCTTTTTCTAGGCTCGTATAAAGCAGTGGGATGAAATTGAATAAACTCTAAGTCTGCCACCTTAGCTTTAGCCCGATAAGCCATGGCAATTCCATCTCCGGTGGCCACTTTAGGATTAGTGGTATATTGATATACTTGGCCAATGCCTCCAGTAGCCAAAATGGTGTAATCGGATTCATACACCTCCACTTTATTGGTATCTTTATTAAAAACGTAGGCTCCGTAACAACTAATATTATTTTTATCGTATTCCTTATCGGTAAGATGGTGTTCGGTAATTAAATCTACCGCAAAAAAATGCTGATGCACTTCCACATTTGGTAATTCATCATTTTTTTTGATTAATGCTTGCGCCATTTCATAACCGGTGATATCCTTATGGTGTACAATTCTCTTTTCGCTATGCCCACCTTCACGAGCCAAATCGAGTTCTCCAGATTTACTTTTATCAAAAGCAGCGCCCCAATTAATCATTTCTTGCAAACGATCGGGTGCTTCCTGCACTACCATTTTCACTACCGATTCGTCACTCATTCCGCCACCTGCACGCAGGGTATCTTGAATATGCTTTTCGAAAGAATCGGTTAACGAATCTAAGACTACCGCTATTCCACCTTGTGCATATCGCGTATTGGATTCCTCCTCGGCAGCTTTTGTTATAACAGTAATTTTCTTTTCTGGATAATTCTCAGCTAGTTTAATGGATAAACTCAATCCGGCAATTCCAGAACCAATAATTAAATAATCAGAATGATGCATGGGCGCATTTTTTTTTGCGGTGTAAATTTACAATAGTAACTTGAAGCGTATACTGTAAATGCGAAATTTATCTCTTCAGAATCCACCAGATTATCACATAATTAAAGTGAAATTTTTAAAGAGCCTTATTGTTCACATTATAAACACACCTAAATCAGGAAATTAATACCGGTTAATCTGCAAAAAACCGATATTTAAACTACCCCCTAAATAATAAATTAACACTTAAGATAATTCAAGCATACGCTTGATTGGCTTCAACGCTTTCACTCTTAGCTCTTCATCCATAATGATTTCTGGCGACTCATTTTTCAAACAGTCATACAATTTTTGCATGGTGTTTAATTTCATATACGGACATTCACTGCAATTGCAAGATTCATCATCGCCAACCGGAGCAGTAATTAATTCTTTATCTGGGTTTTCACGTTGCATTTCATGCAAAATACCCGGTTCAGTAGCTACAATGAATTTTTTCTCGGTTGAGTTTTTTACATAATTCAACAACCCAGTAGTTGACCCAACATATTCGGCAGCTTCTAAAATATGTGGCGCAGATTCAGGATGTGCAATTATATGCGCATCTGGATTTTGTTCCACTAATCGCAACAATTTCTCTAAATCAAATGATTCATGAACGATGCATACACCGTCCCAAAGCACCATTTCACGGTCTAATTCTTTGATTAGGTAATTTCCAAGATTCTTATCGGGTGCAAAGATTATTTTTTGGTCTTTGGGTAGCGATTCTACAATTTTTCGTGCGTTGGATGACGTACAAATAATGTCGGTCATGGCCTTTATTTCTGCTGTACAATTGATGTATGAAATTACCAAATGGTCAGGATGTGCTTTTTTAAATGCTCCAAAATCATCGGCAGGGCAAGAATCGGCTAATGAGCAACCAGCCGCCATATCTGGAATAACCACTTTTTTAGTGGGATTCAATATTTTTGCCGTTTCGCCCATAAAATGAACCCCAGCAAAAACAATAATATCTGCGTCCGTTTCTTCCGCTTTTCGCGACAATGCTAAACTGTCTCCTACAAAATCAGCTACATCTTGAATAGGGCCCACTTGATAATAATGCGCTAAAATAACCGCATTCTTCTCTTTTTTTAACTTTGTGATTTTTGCAGCTAACTCCGCATCTCGCGGATCAGCCACATATTTCTTAGTTTTGATTTCCATTTATCCAACCTTTAAACCATCTGTAATATAATCCCACAAATAGGAATGCAAATGTATAATTTTACGGATGTCAGAATGTGATAAATTCCCATGAATAGAGCAAATATTGAAAATCTAAGAGTAGCGTTTGTTTCCATAAAAAGCCAAGTGCTAAGAAGTATTCTTACCGCAATGATTATTGCCATTGGTATAACTGCATTGGTAGGAATTCTTACGGCTATTGATGCATTAAAATCGTCCATCAACAATCAGTTTTCTAGCATGGGAGCTAATAGTTTTTCCATTACCAATAAACGAGAAAGTAATAAACGGCATAAAGGGAAAAAATCTGCGGCTACGGCCACTATCAGCTATCAGGAAGCGATGGCCTTTAAAACAAAGTTTGATTTTCCGGCTTCCGTATCCATTTCTTGTAGACCAAGAGGTGCAGCGGTGGTGAAATACAAAAAGAAAGAATCTAAACCCAATATACCCATTTTTGGAGTGGATGAAAACTATCTAAAAATAAACGGACACACCCTAAAAGGTGGAAGAAATTTTAGTGCAACCGAACTTACATCAGGCGCTCATATCGTGATTATTGGAGATGAAATAGCTTCTGAGATTTTTCAAGATGTGGACCCGATTGATAAAGTAATGTTAGTGGGTAACATTAAGTTTCGTGTAATTGGCGTTTTAGAGAAAAAGGGGAGCTCTATGGGTTTTGGTGGCGACCGAAACGTGTTAATTCCACTACCAACTGCTCGTCAGTTTTTTGGGTATAAAGGAATGGGATTTACCATTGCTACTATGACCAATAGCCCTGAGAAGTTAGATTTGGCCATTAATGAAGCAACCGGTTTATTTCGAATTATTAGAAACGACAAATTAGGAAAACCAATATCATTTACCATTTCACGTAGCGATAGTTTATCGGAAAGTTTGATAGAAAACTTAAGCATGGTTTCGGGTATTGCTACCATTATTGCGTTTATCACTTTGCTTGGGGCCGCCATTGGTTTAATGAATATCATGTTGGTTTCTGTGACCGAGAGAACCAAAGAAATTGGCGTTCGTAAAGCCCTAGGCGCTACTTCGCTTACCATTAAAAAACAGTTTCTTACCGAGGCAGTTTTGGTTTGTCAAATGGGTGGAGTACTCGGAATTATTCTAGGAATAGCTATTGGCAATGCGGTAGGTATGGCAATGGAGGTGGATTTCATTATTCCTTGGTTATGGATTTTTACGGCTGTGGTTTTGACTTTTATTACTGGAATTATTGCGGGATATTATCCTGCTAGTAAGGCGGCTATGATGGACCCTATTGAAAGCTTGAGGTACGAGTAATTGGATTTTCTGGTGGTTTTACTTCGAATAAACTCTTTTGAAACATTTAGAAGTTAAGGTTCATTAGGAAAAATTATCCGCTAGGGTTGGGTGCTTTTGCTTTGAATAAACTCTTTGAAACATTAAGAAGTTAAGGTTCATTAAGAAAAAATTAT